>ERZ1108170.296-NODE-296-length-42182-cov-5.673036_pt1 | contig 42182 bp, 34 predicted proteins | sample MGYA00403705_ERZ1108170 | MGnify/ENA primary metagenome ERZ1108170 (study PRJEB35170, sample SAMEA104062422) | human gut metagenome | biome: human gut; feature: human-associated habitat; material: faeces | place: Denmark | collected 2012-06-15 ...
GGGATACGCAACGGATCTTCACAGAGAAGCACTGATCGCAACCGGTGTGGTACTGTTTGTGTTTATCCTCATCATCAATGTCTCTTTCTCTATTTTAAAAAGACGCACAAAGGACAATTAGAAAGGGGAAAGTAGTGTGAAAAATAAGATTTTTCACACGCAAGAAGGGAGATTAAGATGGAAAAACATATGGAAAGTGAGATTGCTGCAATCAATCAGCAGCCTTTCAAAGATAAAATCAAATCATATACGAAACATCCGGGGTCATTCGTATTGCTGCTTTTAGTACTTGTGGCAGCAGTGCTGACCGTGGGTGTTCTGGTGTTTCTGGTGGGATATATTTTAATACGTGGTATCCCATACTTAAAACCGTCGCTGTTTGCATGGACTTATAATTCGGATAACGTGTCGATGCTTCCGGCAATGATCAACACACTTTTTATGACGGTGCTGGCACTTGTGTTATCCGTGCCGTTTGGTGTGGGTGCGGCGATCTATCTCGTAGAATACGCCAAAAAAGGAAACAAGCTGGTTGGGATCATCCGTGTTACGGCGGAGACACTTTCCGGCATTCCGTCCATCATTTACGGACTGTTCGGTATGTTATTTTTTGTGACGGCATTAAAATGGGGCTACTCAATGATGGCAGGTGCGGCGACACTCGCGATCATGGTACTTCCGGTCATCATGAGAACGACGGAGGAAGCACTTCTTTGCGTACCGGATTCATTCCGTGAGGGGAGTTTCGGACTCGGTGCAGGAAAACTGCGTACCATATTTAAAATTGTGCTTCCGAGTGCGATCCCGGGTATTTTATCCGGCATTATCTTAGCGATCGGGCGAATCGTCGGAGAGACGGCGGCACTCATTTATACATCAGGTACAGTTGCGAACCTTGCAGGATTTTTTGATTCCGGTCGTACGTTAGCGATCCATATGTATTCGTTATCGCGTGAGGGTATGCATACCAATGAGGCATATGCGACGGCGGTTGTACTTCTTGTTGTGGTACTGATCATCAATGGGGTATCCTCCCTGATCGCAAAAAAATTTGAAGCGCCGAAACAGTAACAGCGCAGGAATGAGGAAAACATGGCAGAAAAATTTAAAATTTCAAACCTGGATTTATATTATGGTGATTTTCATGCATTAAAAAATATCAATATGTCGATCGCATCGAACGAGATTACAGCATTTATTGGACCGAGCGGCTGCGGAAAATCCACCTTTTTGAAGAGTTTAAACAGAATGAACGATCTGGTCGAGGGATGTAAGATCACCGGCAGTGTCCTTTTGGATGGTGAAGATATTTACAACGGCATGGATGTCAACATTTTAAGAAAACGTGTCGGAATGGTATTCCAGAAACCGAATCCGTTTCCAATGAGTATCTATGACAATATCGCATATGGACCAAGAACACACGGTATCCGCTCTAAGGCAAAGCTGGATGAGATCGTGGAAAAATCCCTGCGGGATGCGGCAATCTGGGATGAGGTAAAGGACCGTCTGAAAAAAAGTGCGCTCGGCATGTCCGGTGGACAGCAGCAGAGACTTTGTATCGCAAGGGCACTTGCAGTCAACCCGGAAGTCATCTTAATGGATGAGCCTACTTCTGCACTCGATCCTATTTCAACATCAAAAATAGAGGATCTTGTCATCGAATTGAAAAAACAGTACACGATCATCATGGTAACACATAACATGCAGCAGGCAGTCCGTGTCTCAGATAAAACGGTATTTTTCCTGTTGGGAGAAGTCATTGAGTCGGGCGATACAGAGCAGTTATTCTCAGTACCGAAGGATAAGAGGACAGAAGATTACATTACCGGACGTTTTGGCTGATACTCTGTACGGATGAGTCACAACATTTGTAAACTAGTGAAAAATGGCGTAGCAACGTAGACGAAATCTATAACAGGAAAAGAAAGAAGGAAGTAGAAAATCATGAGAAACAGATTTGACAGACAGCTTCAGGTATTGAACGATGAATTGATCGAGATGGGAAGTCTGATCGAGCAGGCAATCGAGATGGCATGTTCGGCGTTGGTCAGACAGGATGTGGAAAAAGCACAAAAAGCAATCAGTTATGATGAGGAGATCGATCATCAGGAGCGTGATATTGAAAGCCTTTGTATGAAATTATTATTGCAGCAGCAGCCAGTGGCAAAAGATCTCCGGCTGATCTCAGCAGCACTTAAAATGATTACGGATATGGAGCGTATCGGAGATCATGCATCTGATATTTCGGAAATGACAATCCTGATGGCAGAGGCAACTTATGAAACCGGAGATCCGATTAATCTTGATCTGATCAAGGAAATGGCAAAAGAGACGACGGATATGGTCATCAAGAGTGTGGATGCATTTGTGCAGAAAGACATGGATATGGCACACTGGGTCATCAAAGAAGATGATGTGGTGGATGATCTGTTTCATCAGTTCAAGCAGCAGTTGATCAAAAAGATCAATGAGAATGTAAAAAATGGTGAACAGGCAACAGATATGCTGATGGTTGCAAAATATTTTGAGCGTATCGGAGACCATGCAACCAATATTGCGGAGTGGGTAATCTATTCCATTACCGGACGGCATGAAAATTAAAAATAGACAAAAATCAATGGTTTCTTTGAGATTTTACATAGATTTTACATAAAGTTGACGGCGAATTTACATACTCCTTTTTATGCTAATTGCAAAATGACGAAAAATGCTGTATAAATAAATTATATGTCAAAAAAACGTAAAGAATAAGAAAAGCGGCATACAAAAGGAGATTGAGATGGATATTTTTGGAGTACTGACCCTCATTGGCGGATTGGCACTGTTCCTGTACGGAATGAATGTAATGGGTGCCGGACTGGAGAAGATGTCAGGAGGTAAATTAGAGAAGATCTTAGAGACTCTGACATCAAACCCGATCAAGGCAGTGTTGCTTGGTGCAGGTGTAACCGCAGTGATCCAGTCGTCATCGGCGACGACGGTTATGGTGGTTGGTTTTGTGAACTCCGGTATTATGAAGCTGTCACAGGCAGTCGGCATCATTATGGGTGCAAATATCGGAACAACGGTAACGTCATGGCTTTTGAGCTTAAGTGGACTGCAGGGGGATAACTTTTTTATCCAGATGTTAAAACCATCCTCCTTCTCACCGATCCTTGCAATGATCGGTATCATACTTTGTATGTCGAAAAAGAGCGACAAGAAAAAAGATATCGGTGAGATCTTACTTGGATTTGCAGTATTGATGTACGGTATGGAGAGCATGAGCGGGGCGGTAGAACCGCTTGCAGATGTGCCGGAATTTACGAATATCTTAACGATGTTCCACAATCCGTTCCTTGGTGTATTGGCAGGAGCTGTACTTACTGCGATCATCCAGAGTTCCTCTGCATCGGTCGGAATTTTACAGGCACTGTCTGTAACAGGAGCATTTACCTATGGCTCTGTGATCCCAATCATCATGGGACAGAATATCGGTACCTGTGTGACGGCAATGATTTCAGCAATCGGGGCAAACAGAGGTGCAAAGAGAACGGCATTTGTACATCTTTATTTCAATGTAATCGGTACGATTTTGTTTTTGGTATTGTTTTATACAGGCAATGCGCTGATCGGATTTGAGTTTACCAATGAGGTCGTTGGAGCAGCGGGAATCGCAATGATCCATACCATATTTAATGTGTTCGCGACTCTTGTTTTACTGCCGTTTACAAAGGGATTAGAGAAGCTGGCTTACTTGACGATCCCGAAAACAGCAGAGGAGCAGAATCAGAAAGAGGATGTATTTGTGATCTTAGACGACCGCTTCTTAAGCAGTCCTGCATTTGCCATTGAGCAGTGTCACTCTCTGGCAAACCAGATGGCGAAGATCACACACGAAGGATTTTTAGAGGCAATGACCGTACTTGATGAGTACTCCGAAGAAAAGATCGAGGATGTCATTGCAAAAGAAAATATTGTAGATACCTATGATGATAAACTCAGTGCATACTTAACGAAGTTAAGCAGCCAGAATTTATCTTACAAAGACAGTCTGAAAGTGACATCCTTGCTTCACTGTCTGACAGATTTTGAGCGAATTTCCGACCATTCCATCAACGTGGTGGAAAATGCACAGCAGATGTATAAAGAGGGCGCTGTATTTTCCAAGAAAGCAAAGGAAGAAATGAAGGTATACAGCACAGCACTCCGTGATATCTTAGAGCGTACCACGAACGCATTTGTGGAGGGTGATGAGGCACTTGCGCGTACGGTAGAACCGTTAGAAGAAGTCATTGATGAGTTAAACAAGACAGTAAAGAAAAACCATATGAAGCGTCTTAGAAAAGGGAAATGTACCATTGAGCTTGGTCTTGTATTGTCAGATCTTGCAATGAACTATGAGCGTGTTGCAGACCATTGTTCGAATATCGCGGTATATATGATGCAGTTAGAGGATACCCAGTTAGAGGAACACAGTTTTACCGAGCAGCTGGATGCAGAGGAGAGCGCAGAGTTTACAAAACAGTTAAACGAGTTCGAGAAGATATATCAGATTTAAGGGCGCAAAAATGGGGATTGAGGAAAAATATGGCAACGATCTATATAGTGGAAGACGATATTAATATTCGTGAAATTGAACGTTATGCGCTCAAAAACAGCGGTTATGAAGTGGAAGAATTTGAGGGCAGTGCATCATTTTTTAAGCGTCTGGAAAAAAATATCCCATCCCTGATCCTTTTAGATATCATGCTTCCGGGGGAAGACGGACTGGATATTTTAACAAGGATCCGGGCAGACAAGGCGACCGCGGATGTCCCGGTCATTATGGTAACGGCAAAGACAAGTGAGCTTGATAAGGTAAAGGGACTTGATCTTGGAGCAGATGATTATATCACAAAGCCGTTTGGAGTCATGGAGCTGATCTCCCGTGTGAAAGCACTGCTTCGAAGAACAAGCCGCATAAATGAAGATTCACAGCTGATACATGAAGATATCCTTATGGATATGGACAAACATGCCGTTACGGTTGCAGGGCAGCTGTGTGAGCTGACATTTAAAGAATTTGAATTGTTAAAGTACCTGATGCTCAATCAGGGAATCGTTTTATCAAGAGACAAGATTATGGATCAGGTATGGGGCTTTGAATACGAAGGAGAGAGCCGTACCGTTGATATGCATATCAAAACACTGCGGCAGAAACTTGGGGCAGCAGGAAGCTGTATCAAGACCGTGCGGAATGTGGGGTACATGATCGAATGAAAAAAAGAATTAATACCGGTTTTATGTTGATTGCGGCAATCGCCATTGTGGTGACTGCCGTTTGTTCTATGTTTCTTTTTTATCAGATTCTGGAGGAACAGATATTTGATGATTTAAAGGCAAATGCACATGTTGTCTCGGTGATCAGTCCGAAGGAACTTTCGAAGGATATCACGTATTCCCTGGAAAACGACGGGCTGCGCATTACCTGCGTAGATACGGATGGCACGGTCCTGTATGACAGTATGGAAGATGCTTCTTCCATGGAGAACCATAAGGAACGCCCGGAGATCGCAGAGGCAATGGAAAACGACGAGGGAAAATCAATCCGTGTCTCAGCTACGTCGTCAAAGCATACCTTTTATTATGCACTTAGAAAAGAAGATGGAAGCGTTGTGCGTGTTGCGAAAGAGAGTGGAAGTATTTATCATCTGGTGTCTACGATGTCAGGTCTGATCTTAGCGGTTGGTCTGATGGTATTTCTGATGTGCGTATTTTACTCTTACCGTCTGACACGGAGACTCATGGCACCGATCGAGAAAATGGCAGATAATATTATCCTGGTGGATGAGACGGAAGTTTACGAGGAAATGCGCCCATTTATTTCCATGATCAAGAAACAGCATATGGATATCTTAAACCATGCAAAGATGCGCCAGGAGTTTACAGCCAACGTTTCCCATGAATTAAAGACGCCGTTGACTGCGATCTCCGGATATGCGGAACTGATCGCAAGCGGAATGACGGGCGGGGAGGATACCGCGCATTTTGCAAATGAGATCCATAAGAGTGCAGAGCGTCTGCAATCATTGATCAACGACATCATAAAACTGTCGGAACTGGATGACAGTGATCTGAAACTTGAATTTGAGACGGTAGATCTGCATGACCTTGGGGAGCAGTGCATTCATTCCATGCAGATGCAGGCAGATAAAAATGAGGTGACGCTGCACTTAGAGGGGGCATCTGTTCCAATGAGCGGAAACAAGATGCTGCTTGAGGAACTGCTTTTTAACCTGTGCAGTAATGCAGTGCGTTACAATAAAAAAGGCGGCAGTGTCACGATCGTGACTACCATCGAAAATACCAGACCGGTCCTGATTGTAAAAGATACCGGAATCGGAATTCCAAAGGAACAGCAGGAACGCGTTTTTGAGCGTTTCTACCGTGTTGATAAGAGCCGGTCAAAATCCACGGGCGGCACAGGTCTTGGACTTGCCATTGTAAAACATATCGTTGCGCAGCATGATGCACAGATGACATTAACGAGCGAGGTTGGTGTGGGTACGGAGATCAAGATTGTATTTTAGTGAAAAAAGTCTAACCGAATCCTCAAATTTATGCTACAATAAAAAGATGCAAGAAATATACGATTGAGGAGCAAAGCAGACATGTTTTCCATATCAGACATTAAACAGGAAGCATATCCGGCAGCATACCGCCGGGGAAAGGAATTGTATGAGCAGGGGCTTGTGCAGGAATTTTCCTATGATGTATACACGGAGGATGGCGTTCCAAAGGCAGAGTTAATTGGAAAAGTAAAAGGAACAGTCGAGGATCATTATGATGTACGGCTTGTGATAGATGAAGAATATGCGGAAGTTTCAGAGAGCCGCTGTAACTGTGAGGCATTTTGTAATTATGAGGGTATCTGCAAGCACTGCGTTGCCGTTGCACTTGCCTACGTGAACCGCAGACAGGCAAAAGACATTTTAAATGCAAAACTTGGTATCACTCCTAAGACGGAGATGAAGAACTATCCGGAGAAAGAGTTAAAGACGGATACTTCATTAAAAAATTTGTTAAACCGTTATTCCATGCGGGCAGGTTCTACCTATCTTTTGCCGGAAAATATTTACGGTAAGGTAGAATTAGAACCTTATTTCAAGATGGAATACAGTTATGCCACTGTGGAATTTAAGATTGGAATGGAGCAGAAATATGTGCTCAAAAATATTTCCGCATTTTTACATTCAATCAAGATCAATGAAAAGGTCCGCTATGGAAAAAAACTGGAGTTTTATCATCATCTGGATGCATTTACGGAATCTGCCAAGCGTATGATTGCATTTATGGAACAGCAGGAGATGGATAAAAGACGTCAGAGCAAGTTCCATGCATACTATGCGTATACAGGCAGTTATGAGCGAACGATGGAGCTGGACAGTGTAGGGATTGACCGCTTTTTTGAGGCAGTCGGGGATATGCCGTTTGAGGCAGAAGTAGGATTTCTGCCGGAGGATACTTATACATTTTCACTGGAAGAAAAGAGACCGAAGCTGATTATCCGTCAGGGTGGTTCCGGTATTTTTCTGATACTTGAAGATGATTCTGTGATCATCGGTGAAGAATATTTTTATTTTTACGATGCGGATATGATCTACCGCAGCCCTGCTGGAATGAAGGAGACAGTCGGAGAGTTCTTCGAATTTTTGCACCGTCAGACCGGAGGACAGACTTATATTGCTGCAGATGAACTTGCCATGTTCTGCCGTGATCTGCTTCCATTGCTGAAAAAATATTTTAAAGTGGAAAAAGAAGCGGGATTTGATGAGAGCCTTTATGTGCCGCCAAAGCCTGAGTTTGAACTTTATTTAGACAGACAGGATATGAATACGGTAGGTGCGAAGCTGATGGCGGTTTACGGGGATGATAAATATAATGTCCTCGAGAAGATCGCACCGGGTGAAGTGCGTGATCTTGCAGAGGAAATCCGCATCAAAAATCTTGTGGAACCGTATTTTAATGAGTATGCTATGGCGCAGACTATTTTCGTGCTGTCGCATAATGAGGAAATGCTCTATCAGCTGGTTTCAGGCGGATTGAGAAGGTTAGGCGAATTTATGACCATTTATACAACGGAAAATTTCCGCAATTTAAAGGTTGTATCTTCCCCGGCAGTTTCTGTGGGTATTGCATTAAAGAGTGATCTTCTGGAATTAAAAATTCATTCCGATGAGATGTCACGGGAGGAACTCGCATATCTGCTGTCAAAATATGACAGGAAAAAGAAGTATATCCGTTTAAAAAACGGCGACTTTTTAAATATTGAAGAGGACGGTTTAAGTACATTAGCAGAAGTCAGTGAAGATCTGCGCCTGACAGAAACAAACCTTAAAAAAGGCACTGTAATCGTACCAAAATACCGTGCAATGTATCTTGACGCGGCATTAAAGAACAATCAGCTCCTTTCGATCGAGAAAAATAAAGAGTTCAAGGGCATGGTCCGCAACATGAAAACGATTGAGGACAGTGACTATGAAGTGCCGGAGGCGCTTAACTCTATCATGAGAAGTTACCAGAAGAACGGATTCCTGTGGTTAAAGACACTGCGTGAAAACGGATTTGGCGGTATTTTAGCGGATGATATGGGACTTGGAAAAACGCTTCAGGTCATCAGTCTTTTAACTGCCGAACAGGAAGAGATGCAGGCTGGGGAAAAAGAAATGCGCCGTTCCCTGATTGTGTGTCCGGCATCCTTGGTCTACAACTGGCAGAAAGAGATCACACGTTTTGCACCGCAGTTAAAGACGGTCATTGTTGCCGGAAGTGTACCGGATCGTGCATCGATCATCCGTCACAGCAAAGAGGGAGAAATCCTCATTACTTCGTATGATCTGTTAAAACGTGACGCCGAAGTGTACCAGAAGTTTGTATTTGCGATCCAGGTCATCGATGAGGCACAGTATATCAAGAACCCGTCCACACAGGCGGCAAAAGGTGTCAAAAAGATCACTGCGGCATTCAAGCTGGCTCTGACAGGAACACCGATCGAAAACAGACTCAGCGAGCTCTGGAGTATTTTTGATTATCTGATGCCTGGATTTTTGTACACTTACCAGAAGTTCCGGGAAGAAATTGAACTCCCGATCGCTGTGAATCAGGATGCAAATAAGATGGAACGCTTACAGCGCATGATCCGTCCGTTTATTTTAAGACGTCTGAAGGGAGATGTATTAAAAGACCTTCCGGAGAAGATCGAGGAAAATGTATTTGCAAGGTTAGATGGCGAGCAGATGCAGTTATATGATGCTTACGCGACCAGAATGAAACAGATGTTAAGTCAGCAGAATGAGAAGGAATTCCAGAAAGGCAGGATGCAGATCCTTTCTGAACTTACAAAACTGCGTCAGCTCTGCTGTGATCCGGGACTTTTGCTGGAGGATTATCACGGAGAATCTGCAAAGACAGATATGTGTATGGAACTGATCGTAAATGCAGTCGGGGCAGGACACAAGATCCTTCTGTTCTCGCAGTTTACATCCATGTTAGACCGTCTGACAGAGCGCCTGAAAAAAGAAGGTATTGATTACTATCTTCTGACTGGTTCTGTAAATAAGGAAAAACGAATGCAGATGGTGGAAAGTTTTAATAATGATGATGTTCCGGTATTCTGTATCAGCTTAAAGGCGGGTGGAACCGGATTAAATCTTACCTCAGCAGACATTGTCATCCATTATGATCCATGGTGGAATGTTGCTGTGCAGAACCAGGCGACAGACCGTGCGCACCGCATCGGGCAGAAGCATGTCGTGACGGTATACAAACTTGTGGCGGAGGGAACGATCGAGGAGAAGATCATTGACATTCAGGAACGGAAAAAGAAACTTGCCGAGCAGGTGCTCGAGGGCGAAGGAATGGATTCTGCAAGCTTCACAAAAGAAGAGATTCTTGAATTGCTTGGTTGATTAAAAAAGTATGGGCTGCATAAAGTAATGTATTTTTATTAAAACATTGATTGACAAATCATGGTGCATAAGATATGATGTGAAAACAGCGTTTGGCATAAGTAAAAAACTTATGATAAGCACAGGCTGGTTTGTAAGGGAAGCAGTCTGTGAAACCGTGAGGGAGTAGTTCGCGTGATCGCGTGATTTGTCAACATACCGGTTTCCTTTTGGCGGGCATACACCAGAAGAACCTGGCAAATCTTAAAGAATGAGACTCATGTATATTTTTGTAAGGATATCTGCGGGGGTATCCGGTACAGGAATATACGTGGAGTCTCTTTTTTTGACATATTTAACAGATAAATATTATCAGTAAAAACATGAGGGAAATTGGAAATCACTGCAGAAATGGCGCATACAGTACAAAATAACTGCGGAAATATCACGGAAAATGTCTGATACAAAAAGAAAGCGGTGAAAAAGATGGCGATTTTTATTGAATTGTTTCTGATGGGAGTCGGGCTGTCCATGGATGCATTTGCAGTGTCGATCTGCAAAGGACTCGGGATGCGAAAGGTCAACAAAAAACAGGCACTTGTGATCGGGTTATTTTTCGGAGGATTTCAGGCATTGATGCCATTTGTCGGATGGCTTTTAGGAAGTCAGTTTGAAAAGTATATCACAAGCATCGATCACTGGATCGCATTTATATTACTTGGAATTATTGGTGGAAAAATGATTGTGGAATCTGTGAAACCGGATAAGGAAGATGACGAAGTAAAAGAAATGGATGCACCGCTCGATTTAAAAGAGATGTTTGTGCTTGCAGTTGCAACAAGTATTGATGCACTTGCAGTTGGGATCACATTTGCATTTTTAGACTACCCGATCGTGGAGGCTATCACGATCATTGGAATTACTACGTTTTTTATTTCCATTGGCGGCGTTTATGTCGGAAACTTTTTTGGAAACAAGTACGAAAAGAAAGCAGAGTTTGCCGGCGGTCTGATTTTAGTATTGCTCGGTGTCAGAATCCTTTTGACACATCTGGGAATTTTATAAATAACAGGATATAAATAACAGGAAAAACGAAGGAGGAAATGTGTATGGTGGCGATGATGCAGTCAATAGCTTTATTGATGGTGGGATTTGTTTTATTGATCAAAGGTGCAGATTTTTTTGTTGAGGGAAGTTCTTCCGTTGCAAGGGCGCTGCGGATTCCGTCTATGATTGTCGGACTCACGATCGTTGCAATGGGGACGAGCCTGCCGGAACTTGCTGTCAGTGTAACAGCTTCCGTTGCCGGTAACAATGCATTGGCAGTCAGCAATGTGATAGGTTCTAACCTTTTTAATTTAATGTTTGTATGCGGGGCATGTGCATTATTTGCACCGTTGATCGTACAGAAAGATACATTAAAAAAAGAAATACCAGTTTCTGTTCTGTGCGCGGTGCTTTTGTTTGTTCTGGGAATTTCCGGCATGGAGATAGGAAGAACAGATGGTGTGATATTGTTACTTCTTTTTATTGGATTTTTGGTGTGGATGGTACGGTCAGCATTAAAAGCGCATGCGGCATCGGCAGAAGCAGAAGATCCTTCCGGTGAATATAAAATTTATCCTGCATGGAAATGTGCATTATATATTGTGGGTGGTGCAGTGGCTATTAAATTTGGCGGGGATTTTGTTGTAGATGGTGCGTCAGCGATTGCCGTAAAAGCCGGGTTAAGCCAGAATCTGATTGGACTTACGATCGTTGCAATGGGAACCAGCCTGCCGGAATTTGTCACCTCTGTGGTAGCTGCAAGAAAAAATGAAGTTGATATGGCATTTGGAAATGTGATCGGATCAAATATTTTTAATATTCTGTTTATTCTGGGAGTGACAGCAGCGATAAGTCCGGTAGCGTTTATTATGGAAAATGTGGTGGACAGTATACTTCTAGTGCTGGTAAGCATTCTTGTATGGGTGTTTGCATGGAGCAGGCTCCATATAGAGAAAAAAGAAGGTGTGGTGCTGCTTGCATTATATGCAGCATACCTGGTGTATATCTGTGTGAGATAGATGGCTGTTACTGTTCACACTTCCAGTGTGACCAGCAACGATTACATCCCATGAAAAGTGCCTCTTCGAGGCAGGGGCTGTAATCTCACAACAATATACACTACGGTGCATAGCTTGACAGCAAAGTGTCAAGCTTGCGTCTGAACAGTAATAGATGGCTTCAAAAAGCAGGGTTTCGACAAATATGTTTATTGAAGAGTCCATGGTAAAAGAGTATAATAAAAATATGATTGCCAGGGAGATTAATGAGATAAAAGTTTAAGGAGGTAACACAGTATGGAGTTTTTTGATAAGTTGAGTGAGACGATCGTGAGTGCGGGTAAAGATGTTGGTCAGAAGGCCAAGGATGTGTCTGAGATCGCAAAGTTAAAGATGGATATCAGATCCAAAGAGGATTTCGTGGAAAAACAGTATGCGGAACTCGGAAAAGCATACTATGAGAAACACAAAGATGAGGAAAATGCGGAAACCGAAGAAAAAACACCGGAACAGGAGCACTTTTTTCTGATCACGGAGGCACTCGGAGAGATCGAGCGCATGCGTGCAGAAGTATTTAAACTTCAGGGTGCCGCAGAATGCCCGAAATGTGGTGCAAAAATGCCGCAGGGAGCAGCGTTCTGCAGCAACTGCGGAACAAAGATGGACGATATGTTTGAGGATTAGAACAGCAGAAAAATTGAACATAGACGATAAATCATCCCCGCCTTACCAGATAAACCGGTAAGACGGGGAAAAATATATTGACAAAACATAGTATTCATATTAAGATAGTGGGAAATAAAAAGAAACAATAAGATACGTTGAAAATAAACACAAAATTTGCCACAGAACAGCTTAAAACGGAGGACTATTATGAAAGAAATATTATGCTTTGGAGATTCTAACACCTATGGATTGATACCGGGAACGAAAAGCCGCTACGGCAGAGATATAAGATGGACGGGGCTGCTTGAGCAGCAGTTATATGGAAAAGGCTGCCGCATCATTGAGGAAGGACTGTGCGGCAGAACGACAGTTTTTGAAGATGAGCTACGCGAGGGCAGAAAAGGTGCGGCGTTATTGCCGACTCTTTTGGAGAGCCATGCGCCGGTGGACCGCGTTGTCCTGATGCTTGGAACGAATGACTGCAAGACATTTTACAATGCATCTGCGGAGGTGATCGGTCTTGGCGTGGAGCGACTGGTGGAGCAGATCCGCAAGGCAGATAAGAATATCAGGATCTTACTGATCTCTCCGATACAGCTTGGAGAAGGCGTCTGGGAGCCGGGGTATGATCCGGAGTTTAATGAGAAGTCCGTGGAGGTATCGAAGGGACTGAAAGCAGTTTACCAGAAAGTTGCAGAAAAGTATGGCTGTGATTTTCTTGCAGCATCCGATGTGGCTGAGCCGAGTAAAGAGGACAGGGAACATCTGAATGAGGAAGGTCATAAAAAGCTGGCGGAGGCGGTGCTTGGAGTGCTGGTAGCGTAATTGACGTTACAAAATCAATGATGTAAAATTGTTGTAAAGGTAATGTTGGGGTCAAATAGGGCATTTAAATTTCTTGATTGACAAATTGCACAAAGCCGTGCCTGTTTTGTTCCGTTGTACGAAAATAAGAAAATCTAAGTTTGCCTGTTTAGAATTTTCTCGGAGTGACGTGTACGTCTTAAACGCCCCGTCCATGGGACGTTAAGACTTTTGCTGCCGTCCATGGCAGCAAAACACTATGCATTGACAGGCAAACTAAGAGTTACTAATTTTCTACCAAAGTCACAAAAGCAGTCTCGACTTTGTGCAATTTGTCAGTCGTTGTGCTATGAATGCCCTATTCGCCCCCAGCATCATCTTAAAAATCAATTTTAAATGGTAGCTGTGCAGGAAAAACATTGTGGGGGAGGAGGTTCATATGGCTGTATTTGAGAAGGTAGTCCATGGTAACTTGAAAGATGTGATACCGGGCAATTCTACCTGTATTACGTTGCTGTTTCAGGATAATAAAGATGGAGATATTAAGATCGCCGCGCTTTCCGCAGGAGACGAATATGGGATCCTTGGTATGGATTTAGGCATGGGGACACGCACGGTGCAGGCATGCGAAGAAAAGTTAAAAAGTATGGATGAAAATGGTTGAATCTGATCGTTTAAAGTGATACAATACAATCAATTCAATAAGAAAGCCAAGATAGGAGAGCGAATGAGAGCGGTTGATAAAGCCGTTGGTAGTGGCGCTCTTTTTTATGTTATACGAAAGATTAGATAACAGGTTTCAGAGGAAGAGGATAATGATGAATCAGGATTTTTACGAAGCAGTAGCAGATAATCCAATTATTGCAGCAGTCAAAAATATGGAAGATGTGATGGAGTGCTGTAAGAAGGATGACATTAAAGTGATGTTTATTTTATTCGGAGATGTCTGTTCCATCGGAGCAATCGTAAAGACCATAAAGGATGCAGGCAAGATTGCCATGGTACATATGGATCTGGTCGGTGGATTAAGCCCAAAAGAGATTGCAGTGGAATTTATAAAAGAGCAGACGAAAGCGGATGGAATCATCTCGACGAAGCCGGCACTGATCAAAAAAGCAAGGGAATTGTCCATGTATACGGTACTCCGGGTTTTTCTGTTGGATTCGATGGCTTTTGAAAATATCAAACAGCAGCAGTACAGTGCAAAGGCGGATTTTATAGAGGTTCTTCCGGGAGTGATGCCAAAAGTCATTGCACGTATCAGTCATTTGGTGAAAACGCCGATCATTGCAGGGGGGCTGATATCAGATAAAGAAGATGTGATGGGGGCGCTGTCAGTGGGGGCGATGGCAGTTTCATCCACAAATCATCATGTATGGGAAATGTAAAGGAGGAGACATATGGCAAAATATGTAATGGCATTGGACGCGGGAACGACCAGCAACCGATGTATTTTATTCAATGAAAAAGGTGAAATGTGCAGCGTGGCACAGCGGGAATTTACACAGTATTTCCCGCAACCGGGCTGGGTTGAGCATGATGCAGATGAGATCTGGGCGAGTATGCTCGGTGTTGCAGTTGAGGCGATGAACATGATCAATGCGACAGCAGAAGATATCGCAGCAATCGGTATTACCAACCAGCGTGAGACAACGATCGTCTGGGATAAGGAGACCGGGGAGCCGATCCATCATGCAATCGTATGGCAGTGCCGCAGAACTTCCGAATATTGTGATACTTTAAAAGAAAAAGGACTTACCGATAAATTCAGGGAAAAAACAGGTCTTGTCATTGATGCATATTTTTCCGGCACCAAGGTAAAATGGCTGCTTGACAATGTACCGGGCGCAAGAGAAAGGGCAGAGAAAGGGGAACTGTTATTTGGTACAGTAGAGACCTGGCTGATCTGGAAACTGACAAAAGGCGCTGTTCATGTAACCGATTATTCTAATGCATCCAGAACGATGTTATTTAACATTAATACCCTTCAGTGGGATGATGAGATTTTGGCAGAGTTAAATATTCCCAAATGTATGCTGCCGGAGCCGAAACCGTCAAGCTGTATTTACGGGGAAGCAGATCCTTCCTATCTCGGTGGACCGATCCCGATCGCGGGGGCTGCAGGAGACCAGCAGTCAGCGTTGTTTGGTCAGACCTGTTTTAATGCAGGAGAGGCAAAGAATACATATGGAACCGGATGTTTCCTTCTGATGAACACAGGCGAGAAACCGGTATTTTCCAAGAATGGTCTGGTAACGACGATTGCATGGGGACTGGACGGAAAAGTAAATTATGCACTGGAAGGTTCTATTTTCGTGGCAGGGGCTGCAATCCAGTGGCTGAGAGATGAGTTGAGAGTCATTGATTCGGCACAGGATTCTGAGTATATGGCAAAAAAAGTAAAAGACACGAATGGCTGTTATGTGGTACCGGCATTTACCGGTCTTGGAGCACCGCACTGGGATCAGTATGCGAGAGGAACGATCGTGGGAATTACACGAGGTGTCAATAAATATCATATTATCCGTGCAACACTGGAATCACTGGCATATCAGGTAAATGATGTTCTGGTTGCAATGAAAGCAGATTCCGGAATCGATCTTACTGCATTAAAAGTTGACGGTGGAGCAAGTGCCAATGACTTCTTAATGCAGACACAGGCAAACATCATTGACGCGCCGGTAAACCGTCCGCAGTGTGTAGAGACAACAGCGATGGGGGCTGCATATCTTGCAGGTCTGGCAGTCGGTTACTGGTCAGGTAAAGAGGATGTGATCAGAAACTGGGCAATTGATAAAAAATTTGAACCGCAGATTGATGATGCAAAGCGGGAGTCTATGCTAAAAGGCTGGAGTAAGGCTGTCAAGTATGCGTACGGCTGGGCAAAAGACGAGTAACATATCAGTTGAATTTTATAGAGAACAGGCAGGAGAAGAAGAGAGCCTGACAGGATAAGCGCAGCGGATCAGAGTGCGTTTACTTGTCAGGCTTTTTTCAATTCATAGGAAATTACGTCCTATGAATTAAAAAGCCCTCCGGGCGGGATGCGCATCTCGCGGAGTAGAAGTTAGCTGTAAACAGCACCGCTCGAGCGCGAAAGAGTCGCAAGCGACTCTTTGTTCTAAATAAGAAAAAAAGCTATGGAATGACAAAATATTTCAGTAGTGTTTTTGATAAGGAGAGATGGAAAATGTATGACGTAATTATCATCGGAGCCGGTGTATCCGGCGCAGCAGCGGCAAGAGAATTGTCGCGCTATAATACAAAAATATGTGTGATCGAAAAAGAAGAAGATGTCTGCTGTGGCACATCTAAGGCAAACAGTGCAATCGTACATGCGGGATATGATGCGAAGGAAGGCTCACTGATGGCAAAATTAAATGTGCGCGGCAACGCCATGATGGAGCAGCTCTCTAAGGATCTTGATTTTCCATTTCGGAGGATCGGTTCTCTGGTAGTCTGCAGGGATGAAGCGGATATGCCGAACCTGAAAGCGCTGTATGACCGCGGTGTGGCAAACGGTGTGCCGGGACTGCGTATTTTATCCAAAGAAGAAGTGCATGAGATGGAGCCGAATCTTGAGGATGATATCTGCGCAGCTTTGTATGCGCCAAGTGCCGGGATCGTCTGCCCATTCAACCTGAATATCGCATTGGCTGAGAATGCGAATGTAAATGGTGTGGAATTTAAGTTTGATACCGAAGTGACAGATCTGAAAAAATCAGGAGATATCTGGGAAGTCCATACGAATCAGGGTGTGTTTGAAACAAAATATGTAGTCAATGCAGCCGGTGTCTATGCGGATAAATTTCATAACATGGTCAGTGATAAAAAAATCCATATCACGCCAAGACGCGGTGATTACTGCCTGCTTGACAAGAGTGCCGGAAGTCATGTAAGTCATACGATCTTTGCGCTGCCGGGCAAATACGGAAAAGGAATCCTCATTTCGCCCACGGTGCATGGCAACCTGCTGTTAGGACCAACCGCCATTGACATTGAGGATAAAGAGGGAACCAACACCACAAGGGAAGGATTGGATCAGGTGATTGCAGGTGCAAACCTGAATGTAAAAAATATCCCGATGCGCCAGGTCATCACATCTTTTGCCGGACTTCGTGCACATGAGGACGGACATGAGTTTATCATTGAAGAGGTAGAAGATGCAAAGGGATTTATCGACTGCGCCGGAATTGAGTCACCGGGGCTTACAAGCAGTCCGGCGATCGGAGAAATGGTTGCAGATCTGTTAAAAGAGAAAATGCATTTGGAGGAGAAAAAAGATTTCATTGCAACACGCAAGGGTGTATTGAATCCAAACACATTAAGTAAAGAGGAAAGAGCAGCATTGATCAAGGAAAAACCGGAGTACGGAAATATCATCTGCCGTTGTGAAATGGTTACAGAGGGAGAAATCATCGATGCTATCAGACGCCCACTTGGCGCAAAATCGTTAGATGGTGTCAAACGCCGGACAAGAGCCGGAATGGGACGGTGTCAGGCGGGTTTCTGTTCACCGAGAACCATGGAGATTTTGGCAAGAGAACGCGGTGTGAGCCAGTCTGAGATCACAAAATCAGGCGGAAATTCAAAAATTATTGTCGGAACTAACAAGGACAGTCTGTAAGAGGGAGGAGCCAGAGCATGAAAACATATGATATCGTAATCATCGGAGGTGGACCGGCAGGGCTTGCGGCTGCTGTTTCTGCAAAAAATAACGGAATCAATGACATATTAATTTTAGAGAGAGACAAAGAATTAGGCGGAATTTTAAACCAGTGTATCCACAATGGATTTGGACTGCATACATTTAAGGAAGAACTGACAGGCCCTGAGTATGCAGGCAGATTTATTTCACAGGTAAAAGATCTGGGCATTGCATATAAATTAAATACCATGGTCATGGACATCAGCCATGAGAAAGTCGTTACAGCGATGAACCGTGAGGATGGTCTGTTTGAGATCCAGGCAAAAGCAGTTATTCTTGCTATGGGATGCCGCGAGAGACCACGTGGCGCGTTAAATATTCCGGGATACCGCCCGGCGGGAATTTATTCCGCGGGAACGGCACAGCGTCTGGTAAATATCGAAGGCTTTATGCCGGGACGTGAGGTCGTCATTTTAGGTTCCGGTGATATCGGTCTGATCATGGCAAGACGAATGACACTTGAGGGTGCAAAGGTTAAGGTCGTGGCAGAATTAATGCCATATTCCGGCGGCCTGAAACGAAATATCGTGCAGTGTCTGGATGATTACGGAATCCCGTTAAAGTTAAGCCACACGGTTGTGGACATTAAAGGCAAAGAGCGCGTAGAGGGAATCACGTTAGCAGAGGTTGACAGTAAAGGAAAAACGATTCCGGGAACCGAAGAAGAATATAGCTGTGATACGCTGTTACTTTCGGTAGGACTGATCCCGGAAAATGAGATTTCCAAAGGCATGGGTGTCGACATGAACCCGGTTACTTCCGGGCCGAAGGTCAATGAAAGCCTTGAAACTAACATTCCGGGTGTATTTGCCTGTGGAAATGTACTGCATGTGCATGATCTGGTGGATTTCGTGTCCGAGGAAGCAAAGACAGCCGGAAAAAATGCAGCGGCTTATGTGAAAGCAGATGGTGTAGAAGCAGCGAGAGACAACGACATCGTTTTAAACCCGATCGAGGGTGTCCGGTATACGGTGCCTGGAACCATCAATGTTGCTAATATGGATGAGCAGATCACGGTCCGTTTCCGCGTGGGCGGTGTATACAAGAACTGTTACGTCAGTGCTTATTTTGATGATGAGAGAGTCATCCACAGAAAACGTCCGGTTGTGGCACCGGGGGAGATGGAAGAGATCAAACTGACAAAAGAGCAGCTTTTGCAGTACCCGGATCTAAAGACGATCACAGTTAAAATCGAGCAGGAATAAAATGTGAAAAATAAGATTTTTCACATGCAAATGAAAACGTTGTTTTCATTGAAAAATAGCGCAAAAATGGAGGTATATCATGGAAGAGAAAAATTTAATCTGTATCGGCTGTCCGATGGGCTGTCCGCTGACGGTAAAAATGGATCATGGGGAAGTCGTAAGCGTGACGGGAAATACCTGTAAGCGCGGTGATATTTATGCGAGAAAAGAAGTAACAAATCCGACCAGGATCGTGACCTCCACCGTAAGAGTCACCGGAGGAAACGAAGCGATGGTTTCTGTAAAGACAAAAGAGGATATTCCGAAGGGAAAGATCTTTGACTGTGTGAAAGCACTGAAAAGTGTGGAAGCTGCCGCTCCGGTGCACATCGGTGATGTGCTTGTAAAGAATATTGCAGGCACGGGTGTGGATGTCATCGCGACAAAAAATGTGGAGTAAGTTATAGATTACATGCGGTGTGAATAAATTTTAAACATCCGGGGCAAAACAGATATCTTTGAGTATCCGTTTCGCCCCGGATGTTTTTGCAATCATTTTATGGTCAGCTTTTTATTTGCTATAAAATACTGATGTAGGATTGGATACATAAACGGTTGTGGAACAATTTTTCTTTCCGACTTTGCAGACCGGCTTGACACTGATGTAATACATGGTATTTTTTTTCAACTTTTTCTTTTTAAATTTTTTCAGGGTGTAGCTGGTGTTTTTACTTTTAACGGTGTCTACTTTCGTAAAAGTTTTCGTATCGTAGCTTGTGGAAACGTATATTTCATATGCGGAAGCACCGGAAACTTTTGACCAGTTGATCTTTATTCCTGAGCCGGACTGTTTTGCAGTAATCTTTTTAGGCGAGGTGCCAAAAGTAATGACGGTACTCCATGGACTGTAAACTTTTTGCTTAGTGCCTGCAAGTGTGACATAGGAACGGACTCTTGCTGAATAAAAAGTGCCTGCTTTGATTTTTTTTGAATTGGTATATGTTCCAAGGTAACTGTAAAATTTTGTTTCGTTTACAATCGGTTTTTTAAATTTTTTGGAATCAGAAACTTTTGTTATCTGCAACTGAAATGCTTTGGCACCATTAATGCCTTTCCATTCAAAGCTGGCATCTCCGGGATAAGCAGTTGTCACTTTAAAATCACGTATTTTCTTTGGAAGTGTTGTGGCGTAGGTTTCTGTGTAAGTATTAGAAACAGCTGTAAAGTCAGAATTGCTGTTTAAGGCATAAACGCAGATTGCATAAGAGCCATCTTCTTTTAAGTTTTTAATCGTACAGGAATTTGTACTTGTGGTAAGTTCCTTGGAAAGATCAGAAAGACCACTTGGATAATATACAACTTTATATCCGGATGCACCGGAAACGGCTGCCCATTTAAAGGACAGGGATGCAGCGGTTGCTTTGGTTCCTGTAATTTTTGATGTTTTATCGCTGATCCGTGCAACAACTTTTAAGGTGTCAGACCAGTTTCCAATATCACAGAGATTTTTATCGTCCGTATAGAAATAGTCGGCAGGAGCAGTGTAGGCGCAGACACGCGCATAAAAAAAAGATTTGCCGGACGGAGCATGTATTTTCGCAGTCGGTTCGTAATAGGAACCTTCATCCTTCCAGGTGATTTTGTCCTCGCTTGTTTCAAGACGATAATAGATGGTCTGGTCACCTGACGAAACCGCATCCCAGGTAAGGGTAATATCTGGATTTTCGTAAGGCTCAATATCTGTTTCTTTTAAATTTGTGACAGTTGCAGTCTTTGCTTCGACATTTACATTTGCCAAAATAAGCAGAATAAATGCAAAAGTAAAAGCCAGTGCAAACTTTAATAAGGTTGTTACATAAGATTTTGTTTTCATAAACTCTCCATTCCTGCGCATGCTGCGCAAATACGCCTGTCAGATAGACAGGGACTAAACTGCTTTTAGTGTAACATATTTTGATGATGAAAGGAATGGAGAAAAATATATTAATTTGCAGTGATTGCTTCTCGAATGGCAAGCAAAAAAAGTAGAGTGGATCAGGCGCTTGACTTTTTACACATTCCATGCTAGATTGAAAATAATCGTAAAAAATAAAACACCATGAAAAAGAGAGTACATCTGTTGGAACTTTACAGAGAAGTTTCTATAATTCCGGGAAAGGCGTTGTGAGACATGTATTTTAAGAAAAACTGTGTCACAGAAAATGAAAGGTCGAACCGGAATAAGGCTGAGAGGAAACGGGCGAACATAGATGGAAGATGGCTTTGGAGTGGCAGGACTGAACTGTTTTAGAAAACGACAGATAAGTCCCGACAGGTCCGCCTGTTACAGCGGGAGATATTACAGCAGATGCGCATCGGTACAGTATGTATCCGGGCAGTCCGTGAGATATCGGAATGAGGCTGGCATTTTGTTCCAGTAAATGGGAGTGGTACCACGGGATAACGTCTCGTCTTCTTTTTAGAGGACGGGACTTTTTTGTTATAATCCGCATCCATAAGCAAATCATTTAAGAAAGAAGGAAATACACATGAGCAGCAAAGGAAAATTTTATATGACAACAGCGATTGCCTACACATCCGGCAAGCCGCATATTGGAAATACCTATGAGATCGTACTTGCAGATGCGATCGCGAGATTCCGCCGTCAGGAAGGTTATGATGTTTACTTCCAGACCGGAACCGATGAACATGGTCAGAAGATCCAGGAGAAGGCCGAGAAGGCTGGAATCACTCCAAAGGAGTATGTAGACAATGTAGCCGGAGAGGTAAAACGGATCTGGGATCTGATGAACACATCCTATGATAATTTTGTCCGCACGACCGATGAGGACCATGAGAAACAGGTAAAGAAGATTTTTAAAAAATTATATGATAAAGGTGATATCTACAAGGGTTCCTACGAGGGACTTTACTGTACACCGTGTGAATCTTTCTGGACAGAGTCACAGCTTGTGGACGGAAAATGCCCGGACTGCGGACGCGAGGTTCAGCCGGCAAAAGAAGAAGCATATTTCTTTAAAATGAGTAAATATGCAGACAAACTCATTGACTACATCAATGAGCATCCGGAATTTATCCAGCCGGTTTCCAGAAAAAATGAGATGATGAATAACTTCCTGCTTCCGGGATTACAGGATCTTTGCGTTTCCAGGACATCATTTTCCTGGGGTATTCCGGTAGATTTCGATCCAAAACATGTTGTTTATGTGTGGCTGGATGCTCTGACCAACTATATCACCAAGATCGGATACGATGCAGACGGCAATTCCAGTGATCTATTCAACAAAAACTGGCCGGCAGACTTACATCTGATCGGAAAAGATATCATCCGTTTCCATACGATTTACTGGCCGATCTTTTTGATGGCACTGGATCTGCCATTGCCAAAACAGGTATTTGGACATCCGTGGCTCTTACAGGGCGGCGAGAAGATGAGTAAATCCAAAGGAAATGTGATCTACGCAGATGATATGGCTGATTTATTTGGCGTGGATGCAACACGTTATTTTGTACTGCACGAGATGCCGTTTGAAAATGACGGAATTATTACCTGGGATCTTGTCATCGAGCGTTATAACTCTGACCTTGCAAATATTCTTGGAAACCTTGTAAACCGTACCATCTCCATGAGCAATAAATATTTTGACGGTGTGGTAAAGAGTACAGGTGTGACAGAGGAAGTCGACGCAGACTTAAAGGCAGTTGTGACATCTACAAGAGATAAAGTTGCAGAGAAGATGAAAAATCTGCGTGTGGCAGATGCAATCACAGAGGTATTTAATTTATTCCGTCGCTGCAATAAATATATTGACGAGACAGCACCATGGGTACTTGCAAAGGATGAGGCAACAAAAGACCGTCTGGCAGAAGTGCTTTACAACCTGGTAGAGTCCATCACCATCGGAGCATGTCTGTTAAAGAGCTTTTTGCCGGAGACAGCAGACCGTATTTTAGCGCAGCTCAATACAAGTATGCGTGAATATGATGATCTTGATAAATTCGGACTTTATGAGAATGGAAACAAAGTGACAGAAAAACCGGAAATCCTTTTTGCACGTTTAGATGCCAAAGAGATCATGCCAAAGATTGATGCGATCCGTGAAGCACAGAAAGCAGAGTTTGAGGCAGAGCAGAAAGCATTTGGCGAACTGCCGGATACTGCAGAGGAGGCAGGCGAAGCAATCGATATCGAGGCAAAACCGGAGATCGAATATGATGACTTTATGAAAATGCAGTTCCAAGTCGGAGAGATCATTTCCTGTGAAGCTGTGCCGAAGTCAAAGAAATTATTATGTTCTCAAGTAAAAGTCGGAAGTCAGGTAAAACAGATTGTTTCCGGTATCCGTAAATACTACACGCCGGAAGAGATGGTCGGCAAAAAAGTAATGGTACTTGTGAACTTAAAACCTGCAAAACTTGCCGGAGTTTTATCGGAGGGAATGTTATTATGTGCAGAGGATGCAGAGGGTAATCTTGCATTGATGACACCGGAAAAAACAATGCCGAGCGGAGCAGAGATCTGCTAGGATAGAAAGAAATAAAAATCCCCTTCTATTGATTTCAAGGGAAGGGGATTTTTTGAACGATTTTGTAAACTGGTATAGCATGATGTTGGGGTCAAATAGTGCATTCAAGTATTTAGAGGGGGAATTATGGATAGGATCATAATTTTAATCATAGTGTATCTTATTACATGTTATATATGGAAAAAGATCGAATGTTCCAGATATATTAAGATACATAATGCCGTACTTTTTCTAACCAGCATAATGGTGGCTGCCGGCTGTATAACAGCATTAAATCCGGTATATATGATTTTGGGCGCGATCATCATAATATTATTGGATTGTTTGGCAAAAAAGATATGGACTGCATAAGATCTTCCTCTGTGATCACTTTTATTTTCACAAAAGATTCGGGTGTCAAAAGGTGGCTTTCAAATTTTTGATTGTCAAATTGCACAAAGCCGGGTCTGTTTTGTTCCGTTGTCCCAAAATAAGAAAAACTAAGTATGCCTGATTTGGATTTTCGCAGAGTGACGTGTACGTCTTAAATGCCCCGTCCATGGGGCATTAAGACTTTTGCTGCCATCCATGGCAGCAAAACACTATAAATGAACAGGCATACTAAGATTTTCTAATTTTCTCCCAAAGTCACAAAACGAATCCCGGCTTTGTGCAATTTGACATCCGCTAAGTTGTGAACCACCTTTTGACACCCGAATCCACCAAAGTATATGCCACAAAATGAATCGAGGGGATCAGCTAGTCCTTCCCCGGATGGAAACACCAATCCGCCTTTGGACTCACGGGAAAAATAAAAAGCAAAAATGCCCGGATAAGGTAATAAAATTGCGCAGTTCTGCCGATGTTAAAAATATATGAACGGATTCATTTCCCATGGCAGATATAAGAGCGTCAATATGAGATGGAGGTTTTATCAGACTGCTTGTCATGGGTTCAGGGAGGAATATGAGCTATGGGAATTTCAGTAAACGGTGCCGGAAGCACCACGGGGGCAGCGGCAATAGCGGGAACGCTGACCATCAAAAATGCAAATAAGGATGCGCGGGCGCGTATTGCGTATGTCTGTGGGAAGAGCAAAAGCAGCGGTACAAAGAAAAAACTGAACTATAATTATAAGGAAGTTTCCAATCAGCTTTTGCGTGCAAAGAAACCGCAGGGCGCGGCAAATGCATTGACAAAAGCAAAAAGCAGGCTTGCCACTTTGCAGCGGTATGCCGCAACGGGGGAATATGACAGTAAGGAAATCTCTGCTGCAGTTGCACATGCGAGACGGATGGTAGAGTGTGCGCAGCTTAAAGTGCGTCATTTGAAACAGGAAGAGATAGAAAATAGAAAATATAAAAGCGAAAACAAGTCTGAGGTGACGCAGAAGAAAGGTGAGATCAAGCGCCGCGCAGCAAATAAAGAGCGTGAGTTAAAGGAAAAAATTGCAATCGAAGAGATCCAGAACGTACAGAAAGAAAAGGCAAAACGGATTGAAATACGGCAGAAGCGCAACAGTCACAGACGACAGGAGCAGAGCAAGATCAGCGAAGCAGATATGAAATACATCAAAGACCAGATGGGAAACCGCAATACATCTGATATATCACCGGATTCCGGTGTGATTGTGAGTTTATCTGCCGAGTCCACAAATTTACAGCTGACGGAGGCACAGATTAAGATGCAGGCGCAGCAGGATGCGGAGTTAGAGACTGATCAGACAATGACCGGCGATAGCAGTGCACTGTCGTCAGGCACATCTGCATCTTATACCGGTGCTTCACCGGAGACCTCATCTACAGCAGGACAGGGCATGACTGAAAATATTAATATTTCAATATAAGAAAACGACACAGTATTAAATTACAAAGAGAGAGGGGTTCCCGTAAAACCACACGTAGTAGTTTTACAGGAACCCCTCTCTTTATACATGATAACAGCTTGTCTGTAAAGAAGACTGTCTGATGTTACTGATAGGAATAGAATGTTTTCTGTCCACTGTAAGAAACACCGGCAATTTCACGGGATTCTGCAGTGGTTGTCTTGTAAAGTTTTTTGTTTACCTTAACATTGTTAGCAACAACATAATAGTAATAACTCTTGTTTTTATTTAAACCTTTGTTGGTAAGGTTTGTGGATTTCACAGTCTTTATTTTCTTAAAACCGGTTTCCGGGCTTGTGCTGCGGTATACGGTGTAACTGGAAGCACCCTTGATTTTTGCCCAGGAAACTTTGATGGTTTTTCCGCTGCGTTTTAAGGAAACCTTCGGCTGGGCAATGACGGTTTTATTGCCGGACCATGAACCATAAATGGAAGTACCATCAATGTCTTTGTAGGCGCGGACTTTAAAGATAAATCCCTGGTTCTTGATGGAGGCTAATTTAAAGGAAGCGGAGGTATCTGTTGTCTTAAAATTCTTTACCTTTTTTCCGGCAAGATTTGTGATGTAGACTTCGTAACCGGAATTGTTGTAGGAGGCGGAGTCCCATTTGATGGTCACGCGGTTTTTGACAGAATCCCATTTCTCCAACACGTTGTCCTTGATCTTTCCGGCAGCCGTATAACAGTCATGTCCTGATGTTGTATAAAAGCCGGTTTCATAGCCGGAGCCGGATTCGCGCATTGCGGCAATGCTGACTTCATAGTGTGTGTCAGGGTCAAGTCCCGTGATCGTGTAGCTGGTCTGGTCGGTACTTCCGCTTAAAAACCAGCTTCCGCCCATTTCATAATATACTTTGTAAACAGTGGTGCCCTCAGCAGCTTCCCAGGAAACGGAGATTGAACTGGTGCTTCCACCGGTCTGTTTTACGTCATCAGAGGAAATTGTAGCGGGAGCAGTGACAACTTCGACAGGAGTACACCAGTCAGAAAAAGTGGCAGATGAGGAAGGGTTAATCATCCAACTAGCGAGACATTCATCATAACTTCTTGCTCGGACATAATAAGAACGTCCGCTGTTTAGTGTAGAAAAACTATAAGTTAAGCGTTTCGTATAGTTACTGGATGACCAATTGGATCCATCCATAGAGTATTGGATTTCATAAGCTTCTGCGTTGATATCTTTATCCCATGTTACATTAAAGTAATCACTGCGTGCATCGGTCTGATGCAGGTTCAGCACACCGGTCAGTGTTCCGGCCCACACGGTGGCAGGGCTGCCGGAGAGCTGCGGTACGAACAGGCACGCGAGAATGAGCAGACAGCCGGCAAATAACCTTGAACACAGACTGTATGCAGTTTGTTTTTTTGAGTGTTGATTTTCTTTCATAACATTGATTCCTCCTTGGAACATTATTTTTTATCAATCGTATATACATAATGGATATTTGTATATTTCCTGATCAGTGAACGGCTGAGATCGATACATTCGCCATTTCGGATACCGGAGTCGTTGACTTTGATCACACCGTCTTTTAAGTAAGCCACTTCCGTGTGATAACCATCCTGTCTTATGAGCACGCCCTGTGGACGGCTTGCAAGATAGTTGTATAATTCCTGTTTTCTTGCAGCTTCGGATTTGCCGGTCAGGGTGTATCTGGTAACTTTGACGCCGTATTTTTTCTCTATTTTTGCACTGTTAAATGCGACACTTCCCATGACGTCATAGAGCTTGTTCGGGTCACAGTCGTATCCCATTGCGTGAAGTACCATGGCAGGGGCACAGCAGAAACAGGAAACAAGACGTTCATTATAGGAAAACTTCCAGCCATCCAGCTGATAATAATAAGGCATACCGGAGGAAACGTTTGCGGCATTTCCCTGCGGTGTTTTGGATGGGGATGAGTTACTGCCGGATGACGTTTTGGTGCAATATGCACTGGCTAAGGGGCTCGCCTCGGTTGTGACAATTTTTCCGGATACCTTGTACACGGCTGAAATGCGGAAATAATAATTCTTTTTGTAGGCAAGATTTGGAATCGTTGCCTTTGTGCCGGTTACAGTCGCGCAGGCGCGGAACTTTCCATTTGGTGAGGTGGACTGATAAATTTTGTATTTCAGTGCACCGTCGCATTTTACCCAGGTCAAAAGAACCTTGTTTTTGGAGCTGGAAGCCTTGCTGATGCGTGGGTTATCCAGCCATTTGGCGTAGAGAGTGATATTTTTGGTGGTTCCTTTTTTTATGGATGCGACCGGTTTGGTATACTTTTTGTCCGTAAACCATCCTCCAAAAGTGAAATCCGTCCGTGAAGGATCTTTGAGCGTAATGGTTTTACTTTTTTTCTTAAATTCATCCGGGTTTGCTGAGTTGTTAACGCCCCCGTTTAAAATATAAGTGATCGTATAGCCGCCGGTCGATTTCCAGTGGGCATGCAGGGTCGCATCATCTGTGAGGGTACAGATGGTTTCTGCCGTGATTTTCGTGCCGCCCTTTTCTTTGGTATACCAGCCCTGAAATGAGAAACCGCTCCTGGATACTGTGGGAAGTTCACCGTAAGGTGCGCCAGTGGTGACCTGAATCGTATTGAAGGAACTGGTGATATCACCGCCGTTCTCATTGAAATAAACGGTGAACCCTTCGTCCTCATCGTCTTCGTCATTGGCAATGTTCTCGGTGTCATCTTCCGTGTCATCCTCGTCGTCTGCTTCTGTTCCGTCTGTATTTTCATCTTCATCGTAGTAGGAGTACGCAAAAGTGGGAACAGGTGAAAAAGAGACGAAAAAGATGGTGGTAAAAAGTAAAAGCAGACCACATAAAACATGTCTTTTCATAACCTCATCTCCTTTCTTTGAGTCAATTATAACAATACTAAAGTATTTTGTAAATGGGCATTGTGCGCATAATACTTACCTAATATGAAAAAAATACAAAACGAAAAAAAGTCTGGGAGTGGGGAGACAGGCGCCAAGGAAAATCATAGGGGGAAATGCAGAAAGCGTATGCTGGGAGAAGTGATCCATAATTTAAGAAAATCAAGAAATTTAAGCCAGGTTGATGTTGCGAGGGAACTTGGTGTATCGAAACAGAGTGTTTCAAACTGGGAAAATGATAATATACTTCCGTCCATCGATATGTTAATTAAGATTGCATGCTTTTTTTCCGTCAGCACAGATTATCTCTTAGAACTGGATGGGCGAAGCTATCTTGAGGTCAGCGGACTGACTTTAGAACAGCTCTCACACATCCAGGTGATCATCAATGATCTGAGAAAGAATAATGACCGCAAATAAAAAGGGATATGTTAAAATAGAGACTAAAGGAGTGAAGAAGATTATGATATTTGAAACACATGCACATTATGATGATGAACGGTTTGAGGAGGACAGAGATGCATTGATCACATCTATGCCGGAGCGCGGTGTAGGAACGATCATCAATGTCGGTGCCTCGATCGAATCCACGAAAACAACGCTTGCGCTGTCGGAGAAGTATCCGTTTGTCTATGCAGCAGTCGGAGTACATCCGAGCGATATCAGTGGTCTGAATGAGGAAACATTTGCATGGTTAAGAGAGCAGACTAAAAAAGAAAAAGTCGTTGCTGTCGGAGAGATCGGGCTGGATTATTACTGGGACAAAGAGCCGGAAGTACAAAAACAGCAGAGATACTGGTTTGCGGAGCAGATGAAACTGGCAAGGGAAGCATCGCTTCCTGTGATCATTCATTCCAGGGATGCAGCAGCGGATACTATGGAAGTCATGAAATCGGTACATGCGGAGGAAATACCGGGAGTGATCCACTGTTATTCTTATTCAAAAGAGATGGCACAGGAATTTATAAAAATGGGATACTATATTGGTGTCGGCGGTGTTGTGACCTTTAAAAATGCGAAAAAACTAAAGGAAACTGTACAGGAGATCCCACTTGAGAGAATTCTTCTTGAGACAGACTGCCCATATATGGCACCAGAGCCACACCGTGGGGAGCGAAACGATTCTTCATACATCCCGTTTGTGATCGAAAAGATCGCAGAATTAAGAGGAATTACGCCGGAGGCAGTGGAACAGGCGACGAGGGAAAATGCGGAGAAATTGTTTCGTATCATGTAATTTATTTTCTACTAAGTTCCGGCGTATCCCCCCAAAAGCGCTTCGGAATGTTCTGCACCTGGAGTTTTGGATTGATCCGCGCCTGAATCGCAATGTGGTTAAAAAAGGTTAGCCATAGTTTCTGATACGCAGATTCTTTTTCGGAGGTGCGTTTTAAAAGTTCCTGATCTATGCCGGAGGCATCCACCAGCATGAAGTTTTTGCCGGCGGCATGGACTGCGGCAAGCTGCCGGTTCTCATCATATATCATAAAATTCTCCTGTGGGAGACGATCGGTAAAGTGCTCTGCCAGTATTGGCAGGGCGTTATTTTTTGGATGGATTGTGGAAAATAGAACGCCATTTTCCAGTTCCGAAAAACGAAGAAAGCCGAGCAGGTGATGTGCTTCGTTTGCGGTAGCACGCGACAATGTAAACAGGCGGTGGACATAAGGATTGGAAAGATCATGGATGGCGCGTGTTCCAGCGGCTGTATTCAGACCAAGTACGAGAGTGTGGTAAACAGCGTCGGCTTTGTCTAAGTCATTCTTTTTCGCAGGAACAATGGAGAGGATCGCATTTAAAATGGCATCGTAAAATTCACTGCCAAGCCTGCGCTGGATGGTGCGGGCGACTTTATCTGCCTTTTCTGTGGAAGTTTCCACATGGATATACTCATAAAACAGTTGATAATTGTCCGGTTCACGGCATACAAGGTGGATATCTTCGTGCGAGCAGACGTGTGGGGGTATGTGGGAAGGACTGCCAGCCGACATGCTGCCGGCAGGATATATTTTATTTTGCTTTACTTTAAAATCCCATGCATCATAAATGCCGGAAAAAATTCCGTTGGGAGAATCTTCGCAGATGAATGTGTACATATCATGAACCTCGTGAGTATAAGTGGATGCCTTAATATCACTGCGAACAGACAGGCAGTGAATATTTTATTCATGACGATTCGGGTGTCAAAAGGTGGCTCTTAAATTTTTGATTGGCAAATTGCACAAAGCAGTGCCTATTTTGTTCCGTTGTCCGAAAATAAGAAAATCTAAGTCTGCCTGTGTTAAATTCTCTCAAAGTGACGTGTACGTCTTAAATGTCCCATCCATGGGACATTAAGACTTTTGCTGCCTTCCATGGCAGCAAAACACTGCCCATCGACAGGCAAACTAAGATTTTCTAATTTTCTCCCCAAGTCACAAAAACAGTCTCTGCTTTGTGCAATTTGCCAGCCACTAAATTAAAATCCACCTTTTGACACCCGAATCTTTCATAACAAAGAAAAACAGAGCTGACATCGTACAAATACAATGCCGCTCTGCAAAGATTTAACGTGCCTTCGCAAAATAGTCATTTAAAATCTCTTTGATATAATGATAACGTCTCGCATAAGAGTTTTCCACACGGATGATCTGCATATGGTGAGCCTTACAGATCTCATTTTTCTGTCTGTCCCGCTCCCTCACCACTTCATCCTCAAAATGTTCCTTGCCGTCTAATTCGATCGCAAAAACAGGAATCTCACTCTTTCCACGCTTTTCATATACAACAAAATCAAATCTACCCATATAAAAGAGGTTGTCGTAACTGATATTGTCCCGGAACACCTGCGATATGGCAACTTCTTTGTGGATCGTATATTTATTCCGGGTGAGCCAGATATTTTCCAGCGCATGTGTCAGATTTTTCATAAATGCTGTTTCTGTTTCCGTGGAAAACGGCTGGATTCCAAGTGCTCTTGAACTGATATGCTTTTCTGTGATTTTTGACTCCCCGTTTGTTTTCACATACTGCACCAGTTCATACAGATCATCATCTTCATTTCCCTGATGCAGTCGCTCTAATTCCTTTCCGTCTGCAAGAAGAATCAGCTTGTCTTTCGCTCTCGATGTCGCGACATTGATCAATTCTTTATTATTTTTAAGCCAGTCATAAGTTCCTTTTCCGGTGCGGCTGCTAAGCGCCGTGGAAAACAGTACCACATCCTTTTCGTCTCCCTGAAACGCATGTACCGTACCGCACACGACATGTTCGAATCCGTTTTCTTTGATCCTCTGCTCAATCAACATCCGCTGATTTACAAACGGTGTGATGACAGCAATGCTTTTATCAGGATTTTCCCCCGCATAACGCATGATCTCCTCCACCTCTGCCGGAGAGGTATTCTTCATGTCACTCGGTCCGCCATCCACATTGACATAGACAAGCGGCTGTCTTTCCCTGCTGTCGGACAGCACCTGAAGTTTGGAGTTATAATATTTTTTGTTGTTAAAGTCTATGATTTTTATATTACAGCGGTAATGATTTCGCAAAAGTATCTCATCGCTGACCGCATCACAGGCAAGATACGTCTTATAAATGGAATTTTCACGGTAATCATATTCATCCGCAACATGGTATTTTCTGCGCAGTTTCCGGTTCGTGAGTTCGTCCAATAAAATAACCGGCTTTAACTGCTGCGGATCTCCCACCAGCATCAGTTTTTCGCCCCGGATGATTGGCACAAGTGAGACCGCAACATTGCACTGGCTCGCCTCATCCATGATTGTCATGTCAAACAGCGGTTCCGGTTCACCCAGTTTATGGGAAGAAATACAGGTTGTTATCATGATTGGAAATACCTTCTGCAGCTTTTTCACGTTTTCTGATTTCTGCAGATACTTGTTAAATGCCACTGCCTGCTCATTCGGATTCTCGTCATCATCTAAAATTTCCCGTAAATCCTGAAATCTGTTACTTTCCAGTTCCTTGATGTACTTTGCGGATGTGTAATATAAATAACTGTAAAATTCATCCTCGTTGCGGTCTAAAAGAGCCATCGCATCCCGCTCGGATATCTCACCGATCCGCTGGATTTTTTCATCTAAGTTCCGCAGCTGCCGCCCCTGCAGATCCGTGTGGAAATGAAAAAGTGTCGCCACATTTTTCATCCGCTCCTGGTACTCCATGACCTGTGTTAACGTTTCTTTACGCTCTGTCAGGTCTAAGATTTCCTCATACTCCTTCAATCTGCCGGAAAGCTGTTTTGCCCGGTCGATCCGGTCCCCTTTTCGCCGGTCTAACGTGGAAGAAAATACTTTAACGCCCTGCACCTCTCTCCGCAGCTGGTTTATGTAACAGATACATTCTTTTACTTTTTCCTGATTTCCAAGGCGCAGTACCGGAAATGCGACCCGTTTTCCCTTATAAGTCAGGGAACTTAATTTTTCAAATACATTGTTTATGGGTACATTGTTGTAAGACGCAAACAGTACCGTCATATTGTTAAAAAATGCCGTCACGATCGTGTTTAAGATCGTATTCGTCTTGCCGGTTCCCGGTGGTCCCTGAATATAGGCAAGTGGATATTTCATGGCATTGTTGACTGCTAGAAGCTGATCGAGATTGATGTTCTGGTTTAACAGTGCGATCGGATATGCCTTCGTTCTTCGCGGACGTTCCAAAAGATCGCCGAAAAATGCCCGGATTGGAAAAGTCACCTGCTCTTTTTCGTACATGTCAAGAATCGCCTTATACTCTTCATGCAGATTTAATGCACAGTCCATGCCAAGTCCGATGACATAGGGCATGTCATCCACAACCGCCCGTGCACCGTTTTTTTCTGTAATCGCATCTTTTATTTTTTCAAGATTTTTTTCAAAATCGGATAACAGCTCATATTCATCCGCATCTAAATACCTTCGGATATTTTCCTGCTCTCCCCCTATGGTAAACTGCGTGCAGATCGTGATATCTTCATCCGGTTTAAATGCCTTGTTTTTTACATCCAGATTCAGATTCCGGTATGCCAGCACATACAATCCATTTTTTGTATGGATGCTTAAAATATTTAGTGCCAGCTTTTGAATATGAAGCGTTTTCCCCTGTTTCGTGCCCCGGTTCATGCGCCGCTGAAAATTTGTCACGATCTCTTTAAACTGTTCCTCCGACAACTGGTACTCCCCGTCACGCACCTGATCTCCGTCGATATAGCGCACCAGTTCATAATCGGTCGTATACGGCGTGGCATCCAGTTTGCTGCACATTTCCAGATAATTCAGTATTTTTAAATTTGCAGTGTTTGCAAAAAGGTTCTGGTAGCGTTCCGGGTGCAGCGCGATGTCTTCGATCAGCCGCTCATTCTCCGGGCAATACGAGCCTTCCACGATCTCGGTCGAGAGGATAGAATCGATATAGATCTTATCGTACCCCTCAATCGAGCACCGGTTCAGATGGAGTCCGTCCACTTTCAGCGTTTTGTTCCGTGGGTCTAAGTCACGAATCCCTATCCAGTAGTTCGTGTGCCTGCCCTCTTTGTTCAGATATTCAATTTTCAGCCATTTCCCTTCGTGGATGGCTTTGAAGATATCTCTGTGTATACTGTTCATATGTTTTTGATTCACTTTACCTTTAAATACATTGTTTACACAAACAAAAACGCTGCACTCTGCAAACATTCCAAATAGAATGCAAGCATTGCAAACATTCTATTATTATAAATAAAGGCACCCACATTTCTGTGGATGCCTTTACGCCAAATACATGGCTACCAGCTTTCTAGCGCTAGCTTTACCGTACTATTATTATACACGAGGTCCAAAAAAATGCAACAATTTTCTGAAAACTTTTATATTTTCATCCAGACACTGAATTTCTTTCTTCCCATTTTAGACAGTGCTTTATCTGCTATCTTTTTACGTCCTTTTATTAACATTTTTAAATAGAAAACTGCTATTACCCTTTTTATATCCACAATATTTTCAAACAACCTGAATATTTTTACCACATCCATATAATTTAATTTTCCATAGGACAACCCCGCTTTTTCCGTTATATCATTCAGATTATTCAAACTGGACTTTCTTTTCAGTCGGAAACGCGTAATCAATTCCAGATGTGCACATTGATTTCTTACTTCCCAATGGCAATGCTTTTATCACAACCCAAAAAGGTGGATCTTCATATTGATTTACATAATCTTTATCTTTTTTCAGTTCATCAATAAATGATTTTTTCTTTACTTTTCCATTCGGAAAAAACTGCGTTTTTCGAAACAGATCAAACGAGGAAAAAATATTACACATATGCTTATCGGATGCGTCCGGTGCCTTATAAAAAGCAGGATTTGTATAATTCATTGTGTCTTCTGCTGATTTACAATACACACTGGCAAAATTGTAGGCAATCGAAGTTCTCAATCTTGATTCAATATCAAACACTTTAAAAAGAGTATACTGTTTTAGTTTCATATCAAAAAAATACAAATCTCGAAAATCCTCAAAATAGACATTGTCATACTCTTTTTGTGCGGTATTTCCCTTAAGCAGAATCGTTTCAAAACCATTTATAACATCAAAGTAATTATACCGTTTTAAAATTTCTGCCGCCTTCTCTTTGTTCTTAAATTTTAGATTTCTATTCTCAAGCCCCGCAATCTGTTCCTCAATCGTTTTAAATTCCTTTGTGACCGGCATTCTTTCCTCTCATGAATAAAAATCCTCCCAACGTCCAAAAACATTGAGAGGTAACACACACCTTTCGACAAAAGTATCATATCATTTTATTCTACATTTTTCAATAGTTTCCCCAGTCCCCACGCATACTCCTCCAGTTCCCGGTTTGCCTCATTGAGCGGTCCAAACTCTTCCACCGCACAGATACATTTTTTACAGCTATCGATCAGCCGCTTTGCCTCCTGCACCTTATCCTGTCCGACCGGGTAAAATGCCTTTTCTGACACAACTTCTGATGCAAGAGCCACAGCCGCTTTGTACTCCACATCATTTTCCTGCAGGATCCCTGCAGCAAACGGAACATTTTCACGCCACAGCCTGTTATATACCGGAATTCCACTGCCTGCACCACCGATTACAAAAAACTGTGGACTGACCAGATCTGGATTCTTCTTACCACATCCAAAATTTTTGCCAGAGCAATTCTCTGCACTAAAATCTCTCGAAACAACTGCCTTCTCATATCCCGTACACAAAAAAATCTGCCCCGTCACCGGATCAAAACTCTGATCTGCCACCCCGTATAATTCCTGCACATAATTTCCGGCAAAAATCACCTCCGGTGTGCCGACGCGGTCAATACGGTCTCCTCTGACACAGGCGATCGTATCGGAAACTTTCTGCGCAAGATCAAGTTCATGCAGTGACATAATGACCGCCATCTTTTTATCTCTCGCGAGCATGCGGATATTCGTAAGAATATCCATCTTAAATCCCATATCCAGATAGGAGGTCGGCTCGTCCAAGATCAGGATTTGGGTATTCTGACAGATTGCACGCGCAAGCATCAGGCGCTGACGCTGTCCATCACTGACCTTCATAAAATCCTGATCCTGCACCGCCCCCGCATGGACAAGTGCGATCGCCTCATCCACTTTTGCCCAATCCTCTTTTGACAGGATACCAAATCTTCCTGTATAAGGATATCGTCCGGAAGCTACCACTTCCCTGCCACTCATCAACTCTGTGCGGAGGCGCTCTGTCATGACCATGGACAATCGTTTGGAAATCTGACTGTCTTTTAATTCATCCATGGATGTTTCACCAAGAAACACCGTTCCATCCAGTTTTTTCAACTGCTTTGTGATGGTTTTTAAAATCGTAGATTTTCCAGAACCGTTCGGACCGATCAGCGTCAGTATCTCCCCTGGCCGGACGGACAGATTCACATCCCCGATCAAAGGTGTTTTATCATAACCAACCGTCAGATGTTCTGTGCGGATCTCCTGCATATGTGGTTACCCCCTCTCCTGTTTTCTCAACATTGCCGCAATCACGACCGGCACCAAAAACAACGCTGTGACTGAACTGATACTGATTTCCGTCGGTGCAAACACAGTCCTTGCAATTCCATCACAAAAAAGTGTCACGACCGCGCCACATAAAAAACACCCCGGAATCAATATGATCGGACGCGCGGTTTTTGTCGCCATCCTCACCAGATGCGGCACTGCAATCCCGACAAAAGAAATCGGTCCTGCAAAAGCAGTCACACAGGCAGACAGAAGGCTTGACAAAAGGATCATCGTGACTCTCAGTACTTTTACATTGACGCCGATATTTCTGGCATAGGCTTCCCCCATCTGATATGCCCCGATCGGCTTTGCCAGGAAAAATGTCACCAGAACTGCCAAACCAACAATCATGACAATCATTTTAATATTTTCCCACGTCATACCGGAAAAACTTCCCATCGACCAGTTGTGCAGATTGACAATATTAGAGTCACTCGCAAATGTAACGCAAAAATCTGTGATGGCTGAACAGATATAACCGATCATGATTCCACACACCACAAGCAGCGACATTTTTGACACGCGAAATGAAATAAGAAGTACAAATCCCATGGCAAGCATCGCCCCCACAAACGCAGCTGCTACCATACCAAAGGAGCTGATCATGATCCCTTTTTCCAGCAGGAAAATCATGGTGAGCGCCACCACAAGTTTTGCACCGGACGAGATTCCAAGCACATACGGTCCAGCAATCGGATTCTGGAAAAAGCTCTGGAGTAAAAATCCGGATACAGACAATGCTCCTCCAAGCAAAATGGCAGCAAGGATGCGCGGCAGTCTGATTTTCCACACAATCTGTGAAAATGTCTCATCTTTTCCACTTCCTGCAAGGATTGCAAACAGATCTGATGTGGATATGTCCACACTTCCCGCCCCGATATTCCACAAAAATAATACCGCCAATATGATAATTGCAACAACAAAAGAGATGATATAACGTTTCTTCATGATTTCCTCTGGTTAATATGACTTCCTGTCAGTTGATTTTCTTTAAAAACCGGTACTCTGCGTCCGTTTCCCCATTCAGTACCTTATTGAGATCCTCGATGAAATCACAGGTTCCACTGGTCTGCTGATAAAAATTGCTTCCGGTCGTATAGACCTGTCCTGATTTTACTGCCTTAAAATCCGCAAACAGACTGTTTTTCTGCACCAGTTCATCGATTGATGTCAGTTCTCCCTCTATTGTACCATTGTAAATGAGAATGTCAGCATCTTTTTCGGCTGCATAGAAATCTTCCATCTGCATTTTTAATGTAGAAAGTGCGTTTTCTTCCTCCAGGACATAGCCGTTTAAGGAGTAAGTGCCCCCCGCAAGTTCGATCATTGATGATACATAATCATTTGGTTTCCGTACCGTGATCGTTCCATCCGATGCAACTGCAAAAAATGCCACCGACAGCCCTTTTTTTTCATTTTCCAAAATCGGCTCAATATGCGCTACCTGCGCATCAAAAAACGCTTTGGCCTGCTGTTCTCTCCCGAACAAAACGCCAAAAAGTTTTATCCATTCCAGTCTTCCAAGCGGATGCTTTTCATAACTGGAGCGCTCGATCATAACTTTGATTCCAAGTTCCTCTAATTTTTCTTTCACTTCCGGGTTGTGCGTGATCATCGTATTTTCAATCGCAAACGTACATCCCCCGGAAAGTAAGAGTTCATAGTCCGGCGCACTGTATTTTCCGGCATAGATCAGATTTCCCGCTGCCATGGCATCTGCCGCCTCTTTTACATACCAGTCTTTTTCTTTTACTCCTGTATATTTCAGATCAGAAACCGCGCCGATCCGGCAGACTAAATCCATCACCGCGCTCGATACCAGATATACATTTTCAAGCGGCTGCTCTAAAACTGTCACATCCCCCGGCACATCTTCCGGCGCAGTGACACCTTTTGGTACAAGCAAAAAACGACCGTTATCCACGATCGTAATCAACTTATAAGCACCATATTGTTCTACCGCAAACTGATCGGCGTAGGATAACTCCATACGCCCATTGCAGTCTAAATCTTTAAAATCTGCCGTTTCCGGGAATTTGAAAGTCAGCGTGTAATCAATCTCGTGCGGCGTACTCATTGCCGTTGTATCACCGATCACATCCATCTCACATGGAATCCCATCAATCGGAAATGTAAATGTGGAATTTCCACCTTCATTTTCATTAAGATATTTCTCACCGTTCACGATCATATAATCATAATGCGTACTGCTCCATACAATCGTTGCATATGCCACTCCATCTGTCACAGTAACTTTCGCCTGTGAATCCACGCTTGCTTTTCCGCTGCCGCCTTCTAATGTGACTTCCACCGTATATTCGCCATCCTCAGGAACTGAAACTTCTGCGCTGTCTGCCTGTTCTGCGGCATCATTTCCAGTCATGCTTTCTTCCGTTCCATCCTGATCTGCAGTTCCCTGCACATTTTCTTCTGCTGCCTGTGCATTTTTCTCTGTGGCTGTACCTGCCTCTCCCTGTACACTTTCCGTAGCTGTCTGACCAGCCCCGCCTTCTACTGCAGCGGCATTATTTTTTTCACCGCATCCCGTGAATATCTGCATGCACATCATTGCGGATAAGATTACTGCGGTCACTCTCTTTTTATTCATACAAATCTCCATTTATTAATTATCTGTCTCCTGCGGATCAGAAACGCTTACTTTGTGATCGTACCACTCGCCTTTTGTGCCGAGGATTGCAAGATCAAATTCTTCATCTAATGCTTCCACCGGCACATCAAAACCATATACCTCGTCGGTGGTTCCATCACTGTATTTTACGGTATCCGTTGTCGGCTCTAAAATATCGGCACCGTCTTTTTTTGCATCCTCTGCAGTTCCGACAAACAGATTTACAATTTTCTTAGAAACAAGGCTGATATGGATCGTCATTTTTCCATTTTCTACGGTAAGGATACCACGTCCCTCATCTGCCTCATTTACATGAAACATGCTGCTGTCTGTGTCAAACTTTGCGGTGTAAACACCATCCTCGAGAGTACCAACGGTACTCTCTGTGGTGGATGCTGACTCAAGGTTTCCAAGAGAATCAATTGCATCTTTTGTATGATCAATATAGATCTGCTGGATTGCTTCGATTCTGCCAAGTCCTGAAATCTGTGTATCAATGCTGTCAAAATATCCACTTGCTGTGAACTGGCTCTTCCAGGAATCTTCATCGTCACCTGCCATATCGTTGTTTGCATGATCTCCTGCAACAACCATAAGAGGTCTTAAAACAACTTTTGTATAACCGGCTTCTTTTACAGCTTCGATCACATTTTCACATGCTGTCTCTTCCGGTTCACCCTCAACAGTTCCGATAAATACATTATCATAGGAAAGATCTTTCATCTGTGCTGCCATCTGGCTGTAGCTTACCTTTGCAGAATGAGAAGTTCCATGTCCCATAAATACGAATGCTGTACCATCTTCTTTTGCTGCATCTAAAGAATCATATCCTGCTGTCTTTACTGCCTCTGCTGTAATTGCTTCTGCAACTTTTGCCTTGTCCTCATTGACCACAGTTGCGTCAGATCCTACTTCACCAAGCATCGGTTCTGCAACGGTAACTGTCTCAAATTTGTCTTTGTAATTGTCAATTGTCTCTACCAGCTCGTCATACTCTGCACCATGCATTAAGTGTGTCGGCTGAACAACAAGATTTTTTACTCCGTTGTCAACAGCTCTCTCTAATGCCTGATCCACATTATCAATCTTTTCGTCATCTCTTGCCTGTACATGGTTGATGATGATCTGTGCGGTAAATGCTCTTCTTACAGACCAGTCGGGATTGGCTGCTGCAATCGCATCCTCGATACCCTTGATATCAGCCACACGGCTGTCGTTAAAGGAAGTGCCGAAGCTTACTACCAGAATCTCGTTCTCACCGATCTCATCCTGATTACGGGGATCATCCTTGGAAGCATCTCCGGTATCTCTGCCGAAATAATCGGGATCTGCATTTTCTCCCTCTACCAGTTCCTTCTGTGCGTCGGTCAGTGCATCCCATGCTGCCTTGGCATCTGCACACTGCTTATCGGTATTCTCAGTTCTCTCCTGCACATAGATGGCATCGATCATTGCTGCTACTTCATCGGCTGCTGCCTGATTTGCATCTTCGGTGCTTTCGGTAGCTGCTGTTTCCGCTGCCTGGGTGGTCTGAGCCTCAGTGCTTACCTGTACAGTGCTCTCTACGGTCTCCTGGGTATTGCCGCATCCGGTGATGCATACAGCGCCCAGTACGGTTGCCAGTACTACTGCTACGATTCTTCTTTTCATATTTCCTCCTCTGACAGTTTTTCTGTCTCTTTTGATTTTGGGGTTTGCCCCGGTGTTCTTAAATATGTAAGTCAGAAACATGTTTTATAGCTATTCAGCACCAAAAATAAAACCCTTTTCCTATTTCAGGTAAAGGGTTTGTACACATAAGAAACGAATGCAAAAAGCTTCTGTCGCTTCTGCATTCCACACGTACAACCAGTTACTCGTGGCTTTGAAACAAATGTTTCTGTACAGCATTCAGGCAGGTCTCCCGGCTTGAAGATCATTGCATCCGCCATCTTCCCGGTCTCCCAGTGATCTATCGGCTTCAGCTCCCTAATTACGGTGACGAGTTCGTGCAGGACTTACACCTGCTTCCCTTTTCACCGGAGCCAGCTACTTACGTGGCTGCTCCGGCACCTGAATACTCCATATTCAATTGTGGCTACTATATCACAGATTTTCTGAAATTGCAATGTCAATCAGTCATCTGTTCCCCCGGCTGTCGGGATCAGTATACCTGAAAATTAGAGATTGGCGTCATTCCGGGCATAATTCAGGATCATTTCCTTTAAAAGCAGCAGATCACCTGTATAATCCTTGTTGTCCGTTGCTCCCCAGATAAAACCACCTGCGTAATGGGTACACGCTGCCATCATGGTATGCACCGTCACACGCATGAACTGTTCCTCCGGAATATCCGTGCGGAAGGTCTTGTCCTCTTTTGCCTTCGCATACATCATATGAAGTCTTGTGTTGACGGAATTCAGGGATGCGTGGAAATTCGCCAGTTCCTCCTGCCGCACCGTCTGGTGTGTTATATAATTGTTGAAGTTGTCATTATACTGCAGCAGATCCTTATGGTTCTGATACATGCCGATATAACTGTCCAGCGTAAAAATAAATCTTCCAATGGCCGGAATATCGTGTATCGAAGAGATTGGTCTTGCCTCATCCAGCTTGTCCAGATAAGCCTTCCATTTCGATGCGCAGACCGCAATAGCCAGCTCCGTCTTATTGTTGTAACAGCGGAACAATGTGGCACGTCCCACACCGGCTTCTTTTGCGACCTCATCCATGCTGACCGCTTCGATTTTCTTTTCCACAAAAAGCCGGAACGCCGTATCGATGATCCGCTGGTTGCGCCCTTGCTCTTTATCCATCTGTTTCTCAGATTTTCCCATTTTTCTCTTCCTTTTTCATACATTCTTACTGTTCATTTTATACCACGCCATACAGACTTACTACTGGCAATATCAATCACTCCCATAAAGTGCCTCCGTAAATTATTCTTTCTGTATCGGTCACCCTATCAGTCACCCCAACGGTCACCTTCTTTG
>ERZ1108170.297-NODE-297-length-41609-cov-23.863768_pt1 | contig 41609 bp, 69 predicted proteins | sample MGYA00403705_ERZ1108170 | MGnify/ENA primary metagenome ERZ1108170 (study PRJEB35170, sample SAMEA104062422) | human gut metagenome | biome: human gut; feature: human-associated habitat; material: faeces | place: Denmark | collected 2012-06-15 ...
CAGTGCTCCCGGCTCATAACCGGGTAGTTGCAGGTTCGACCCCTGCAAGCGGCACCACACCGGCAGCACGTCCGGCAAATAAACCTTATTGCCAAGCATGGCAGCCCGAGCAAGGGCGGAAAGGACTATCACATGGCACTCGAACGCAAGACTCTCCGGGCGATTCTGGAAGATGAAACGACCGACACCAGCGGCAAGCTCAAGAAAATTCTGGACGTGCTGCATGAGGAAACGGACACATTGCAGAACCAGCTCGATGAGAAGAACGCAGCCCTCGCCAAAGCCGAAAAGGACCGCGATGCAGCCAACAGCGGCAAGGAAACCGCTGAAAAGGCGCTGACCGACTACAAGGCCCAGCAGACCCAGAAAGACACCCACGCAGCCAAGGAAGCCAAGTTCCGGGAGCTGCTGAAGTCCGCCGGGGTGTTGGACAAGTATGCAGACCGCGTTGTGCGGCTGTCTGGCGAGGATATCGACAAGCTGGAACTGGACGATAAGGGCGAGGTCAAGGACGCCAAGAAGCACGCCGACAGCCTGAAAGCTGATTGGAGCGACTTCGTAGGCACTACGACCACCACCGGCGCAAAGGTGGACACCCCGCCCACCAACACCGGCTCCAAAATGACCAAAGACCAAATTTTTGCAATCAAGGACGCCGGCGAGCGCCAGGCGGCCATTGCAGCAAATGCCGACCTGTTTACAGGCGGCGGAAAGGACTAACACATGGCAGCAAAGACCAATCTGACCACCACTACCGAGATCACCGTCAACCCTCGGGAAATCGACTTTGTGACACGCTTCCAGCGCAACTGGGAGCACCTGCGGGAGATCATGGGCATCATGCGTCCCATCCGGATGCAGCCCGGCACCGTGCTGAAGAGCAAGTACGCCCAGGGCACCCTGCAGAGCGGCACCGTGGCAGAGGGCGAGGAGATCCCCTACAGCCAGTACACCGTCAAGGAGAAAGACTACGGCAAGATCACCATCGAAAAGTACGCCAAGGCCGTCTCCCTGGAGGCAATCCAGAACTACGGCTATGATGTGGCCGTGCAGAAGACCGATGACGAGTTTCTTTTTGACCTGACCGCAAAGGTGACCGACAAGTTCTACAAGTACCTGAACACCGGCAGCCTGAAAGGCACCCCCAAGACCTTCCAGATGGCTCTGGCGATGGCAAAGGGCAGCGTGGAGAACAAATTCAAGAATATGCACCGCACCGTCACCGGCGTTGTGGGCTTTGCAAACGTTCTGGACGTGGCGGAGTACCTGGGCACCGCCCCGATCACCATTCAGAATCAGTACGGCTTCCAGTACATCAAGGATTTCATGGGCTACAACACCATCTTCCTGCTGTCTGACGGCGAGATCGCAAAGGGCAAGGTCATTGCCACCCCCGTGGACAACATCGTGATGTACTACGTTGACCCCTCCGACAGCGACTACGCAAAAGCTGGGCTGGTGTACACCACCGCGGGCGAGGCCAACAACCTGATCGGCTTCCACACCCAGGGCAACTACACCACCGCCGTCTCTGAGAGCTTCGCCATCACCGGCGTGACCCTGTTTGCTGAGTACCTGGACGGAATCTCTGTCCAGACCATTACCCCGGGGGAATCGGTCTAACCTGCAAGGGGGTGACTTTGCATGACCGTCCCCGAGCTGTGCGTTTACACGCACAATTTTTTTGACCGGGCAGACGACCCCGTTGCCGGGGAGTTCGCCTTTGAGCCGGACACCGTGCCCGCCGGGGTAGTGCCGGGACAGTATTTCCTCGTGTGCGGATCCATCTTCAATGACGGCGTGCACAAGGCCGGGGACGGTGATCTGACCGCCGAGACATTCACCGGGACGGTGCAGCCCATGCGCGTGCCGCCTGATTTTGTGGCGCTGGCTGAAAAAATCGACGCATACGACAAGGCGCTCCCGTCCGGCGGCGTGTATGTGTCCCAGTCCTTTGCCGGGTGGTCCGGCACAATGGCCACAGGGGCCGACGGCCTGCCTGCCGACGGCAAAACCCGCTATAAATCCGAGATCAATCAGTGGAGGAAGATGTGACATGGTCAACGCGTTCACTGCATCCACCGTGATGCAGAGCTTTACCCAAAAATACCGTTTTCAGACCCGCAGCTATGAGCCGGACGGCGTGGGCGGCTTTGTGTCCGGCTGGACGGACGGCCCGGAGTTTGAGGCTGTGGAGCGTCACGACACCACCGTGGAAGCTCAGGTGGCGGAGCAGGCTGACACCGCCTCCACCTACACCCTGCTTGTCAGCACCGGCGTGCCGCTGGCTTTTCCGGACTACATCAAGCGGGTGAGCGACGGGCAGACTTTCCAGATCACCAGCACAGCGGACGAGGCCAAAGCCCCACCGGAATCTGGCATGGGGCTGCGGGCCGTCAAGTGCAAAAAGGCGGTGCTGCCGTAATGGGGGCCGCCGAGAGCATCAACCGGGCGCTGAACGCGTTCTTCAACGGGTTCGGCATCCCCGGCTATCTGGAAGACAACATCCCGCCCGCCGCTTCCTTGCCCTACCTGACCTACAAGCCCGCCGTCCCCGGCAGCTGGAACGAGGAAGCGTCGTTTCATGGCCGCTTGTGGTACCCAAGCAGCGCGGGGCGCTTACCCATCTTACAGACCGAAGACAAAATCAGCGCAGCCCTTGCAGGCGGTTTGACCGTGCCGTGCGAGGGCGGCGCTATTCTTTTGCGCAAAGGCGTCCCGTGGGCGCAGCCGCTCGACAACCCGCCCGAGGGTTATTTGTGCGAGTACCTGAATTTTGAAATCACGCAGCTATGCGAGTAAGGAGAATTATGGGAAGAAAATTTACCAAAATTTCCGCAGAAGCATTCAAGTCCATGCAGATCAACGCGGGCCTTGTGCTGAACAAGTTCGACACTGAGGGCCAGACCGCCGTCGCTGATGCCGACATCCTCTGCGCAACCACTGGCGGCATCACCGCCAACTGCACCCCAAACATCAAAGACCTGGGCGAAGATGTGGACAACTGCCAGAAGAACACCGTGGAACTCATGGAAATTGAGAGCTACGACTGCACGCTGGCCTTCACCGCGCTGAATACCTCCGCCGAGGTCATCCGCATGGCGCTGGGCGCAGCGGACGTGGCCGAGGGCAAGGTAACGCCCCGCATGAAGTTCAAAACCGACAAGACCACGGGCGACTTCAAAACCATCTGGTTTGTGGGCGACCTCATCGGCGGCGGCTATGTGGCTGTTCGGCTGGACAACGCAATCAGCACGGGCGGCCTGTCCCTCAAGACAACCGACAAGGGCAAGGGCAATGTGTCCGTCACCCTGACGGGCTGTGTCCGCATGGGCGACGAGACCGTCCCCATGGAGTTCTTTGTAAGCGAAGACGCGGCAGCATAAGGAGTGAAACAATGAAAACTCTCAACCAGATGGACGAAACAGAATTTCTGCGCCACTGTTACATGATCGCGGACAAGGTGGCCGCCCTGCTGACCGAGACGCAGGTGATGGAGCTGCGCAAAGTCGGCCCCATCCTCACGGGCAGTGAAACCCCCGATGAGCTCAAGGCCAAGAAAGAAGCCCAGGGCCGAAAGAACATCAAGGCAATGGCAAAAAAGCTGCTGTTCGACAACGCCCAGAACACAGCGGAGCTGCTGCCTTTGCTGTATGAGCTGGAAACGGACAAGGACGGCAACCCCGAAAAGATGACTCCCTTCAAAACCCTGCGCGTCATCACGGAGACCATCAACGACCGGGATGTGCTGGATTTTTTATCCTCGTTAGTGAGATTGGCTCAGACCGATATCGGCGGCTGATCTCATCCATCCGGCTGGATATGCTGAAAGCCATTGGCAAACCCTACATTGCCCAACATTGCGTCAATGCGATGCAGCAGGAAGCTTACGAGAAGAGCTACCGCGCCTACATCACGGACGCTCTGGCTGGCCTTGTGGGCATGGAGTGTCGGTGGGTGGACACCCTGCCCGACTTTAATACTCCCGCCCGGCCCCAGCAGAGCGCAGAGGAAATCAAGGCCCGTATTCTGGCCGGGCTGAACGGAGGTGATACGCCCTGAAACTTTTTGAATTGATGGCCACTCTTGGGCTGGACACGTCCGCGTATGAGCGGGGCATCAACAACGTCCAGAGCGAGACCAAAAAGACCGTGACGGCGCTTTCCAGCGAGTACAGCAAGGCCGCAAAAAGCGTGCTGGAACTGACAAAGCAGTATAACGAATCTGCCGCCAAGACGGGCAAGACCTCGGCTGAAACTAAAGAGCTGAAAAATCAGCTTGCAGCAGCCGAGGCGCAACTCAAAACGACTGCCTCCGCCCTGAAATCCGCAAACAACGGCATGGACTCCTTTGGCAAGTCGGCCAGCAGTACGGGAAGCGGGCTGATGGCGGCGCTGACAAAATCGCAGCTTCTGGCTTCTGCCATCTCCACGCTTTCCACCGCGGCTTTCAGCGGCGCAAAGCAGTTTGTATCTATGGGCATCGAGTACAACGCCCAAATCGAGAGCTACCGCGTGGGCCTGACCAACATGCTGGGCGATGCAGAAGCGGCCAATGCGGCCATGCAAGCCATTCAGGAAGATGCAGCACGCACCCCGTTCAGCGTGGATTCGCTGACCCAGGCAAACCAGCTGCTCATCAGCGCGGGCGAAAATGCGGAATACTCCCGCAAGGTCATCAATGCATTGGGTGACGCGGTTTCCGCCACAGGCGGAGGCAACACGGAGCTTTCCCGCATGGCAGCTAATCTGCAGCAGATTGCCAATGTGGGCAAAGCGTCCGCAATCGACATCAAGCAGTTTGCCTATGCCGGAATCAACGTTTATCAGGTGCTGGCTGACTACACCGGCAAATCGGTGCAGGAAGTCCAGAACATGACCATCAGCTATGACCTGCTGTCTGAGGCCCTTATCGCTGCCAGCGAGGAGGGCGGGCGCTACTACAACGCCATGGACACCCAGAGCCAGACCATGAATGGCCGCGTTTCCACCCTGAAAGACAACGTGAGTCAGCTGGCCGGGCTCATGACGGGCGACCTCAGCAGCGGAATCGGTGTGGTAATCTCCAACCTCAACGATATGACCGTTGCGGCTATTGATGCATACAAAACCGATGGTTGGGCAGGTCTTGGAAACGCAATTCTGGAACTGAACAACCCGATCAACTCCGTCATCAAGAAATTTGGCGAGCTTGGCTCTGCCGGAATCGGCGTTCTCGATAAATTGAGCTACAAGCTCAACAAATTTTTAGGAAAAGAAGCATACGCGGGGTATAACACCTACGAAGATTATCGCTCAGACAGAGATCATCAAAACAATCAAGAGCGCCGCAGGCGGGAAGCTCTTGCCGGGAAAGGTATCAGTAACAAGAGTTGGTCGGAACGGCAAGCAGAAGCAGCTGCAGCCGCCGGAAACGGTGGAAGCAGTATTGTGACCTCGCCCACTGGCAGCACAGGAAAAAAGAGCGGCTCTACCGCAAAAGCGGCTGCTGACACAAAAAAGCTGGCAGATACCGTCACCGAAACGTCGAAGCAGATCCTCGCCGGAACGGGCAACATCGTGGGTAACATTCAGCGCGTGGTGGAGACTGCCGACAATACCTACAACGTCTTCGACGGCACCACCAAAAAGCTCAAGGGCACCACAAAGGAGACCGTGGAGACAATCACGGACTCTTGGAAAGAAGTGGTGGACGGCACGGAGAAGACCATCAAATCGGTCACAAAGAAAGTAACCGATGCGGCCGGAAACGTGACCACGACCACGCAAAAGACCTGTGACGATGTGGTTTTGTCCGTGACGGAGCTGCAAAGCCGCATTGACCAGAACCTCAGCAATGCGCAGAAGCAGTGGTCAAACGGCATCTTTGGCCGCCTGCAAAATATGCTGACCAATGCCAAAAACGGCAATTGGTCTGGGCTGGCTACAGACATTGCAAAACTTATTTGGGGTGAAGTCACGCAGGACCAGCGAAATATTATCTCCAAATGGCTGGTGGACTCCCTAACGGCCATCAACGACAGCTACTCCGGCGGCGGGGCCAAGGCGGCGTATGAGAGCATCAAAGCCCTCTTTACCAACGGCATCGCCGAGGGCGCTACCGAGGCCGGGACCGCGGTGCAGAGCTTCTCCACGATCCTGGAGGGGCTGAATGCATCCGGCGGCGTGGGTACAAAGCTGGCTGGCATCGCCACGAGCTTTTCCAGCATGTCCGGCGGCGTGATCTCCAGCTTGGGCGGCATCGTGTCCTTTATCACTGCCAACCCCATTGTGGCGGCGATCCTGGGCCTCACGGTGCTGGCGGGTGGCATTGGGCTGGCAGCGCTCTCCAAAAAGAGCAAGGGCAGCGACAGCGTGACGGGTGGAAACCCTGACAGCCCGTTCTCCAAAACGCCCATCTATGACTCGCTGGCGGAGTTTTCGGCCCGTGCAGACTCTCTGAGCCGCTACAGCACGGCCACTGTGTCGCCGTTCAGCAGCCAGCAGGACAGCACCGGAAAACAGCAGCTCAGTGTGCTGCAGCGCATCTCCAACTCTCTGGACGAACATCTCCCTGCCATTGGCACCGGGCAGGTGGTGTTTGATACCGGGGCCGTGGCAGGTGCTTTGCGCCCGGCGCTGGTAGACGGCATTGACCGGGATTTGGGCACACGTGCCACACGGAAAGCGAGGGGCGGCTAAATGGCAGCACTACAAGGCGTACAGCTGGGCGACTACCACACCCTCAAAAACTGGGGGCTTTATCTCGTAGTGGGCGGAACCACCGTGGGTGAAGCCGAGGTGGACGAGCACCTGGTAAAAGTCCCGGGCGGTGACAGACTGCTCAATCTGACCAAAGCACTGGATGGCAAAGTGCACTACACCCAGCGAAAAATCACCATCACCCTCAAGTGCGTAAAACCGAAAAAATACTGGCCCAATGTGCAGCGCACCCTCGAAAATGCGCTGCAAGGCCAGTGGCTGCGGTGCATCTTTGATGATGACCCGTCTTGGTACTGGGAGGGCCTTTGGAAAGTGGCCCCGCAGAGCCGTGACCGATGGGAGAACGTTTTTGTTATCACAGGCACCTGCAACCCGCACAAGATCAGCCTGACCGCGGAAGCGGGCGCGGACTGGCTGTGGGATCCGTTCAACTTTGAGACGGATACCATCTATACCACCCCAACGAAAGTGAAGAGCTTATGAGCTATAAAGTCTATGCCGGGACTCAAACGGCAATTGATACATGGAGCGAAAAAGTCTGTATCTATGACCCGGGTGCCGAGGATGACACCAAAATCCTGCTGGATCCGGTGCTCACGCGGGAAGACAGCAAAGCGGGCAGCTTTGAGGCTACCGTGCCGCTGGGCAATATCGCCCACTCTGCTTTGCAGAAGCTGAAAGCCATCGTGGAAGTGGAGCAGGACGGCGAAACGCTCTGGCAGGGGCGCGTCATGAGCCACGACATGGACTTTTATCTCAATCAAAAAATCTACTGTGAGGGCGAGCTGGCGTACCTCAACGACAGCTCCATGGCCCCGTACAAGTATGAATGGATCACCATTTCGGAGTTTCTTGGCAAAGTGCTGGACAACCACAACAGCCAGACGGAGGGCTACAAGGCCTTTTACCGTGGCACCGTGGACGCGGGCGGTTATCAGCAGGTGCTTTATGCCACAGGCTGCACCGTCCAGAGCCACAGAGACGAGGACGATGACGGCAATGTAGACCGCTGGTATACCTACCACGATCAGAGCGGCAGAATACTGGCTTCGATCGATGCTAACTCGTCCAGCTTGGTTGATGACCCATCCAGCTGGAAAGTGGGCTCCACCCACTACGTCGGCGGCAAGGATTATGTATGGGGCCAAGCTCAGGATGCCGCAACGGCTATTACAAAGACGTCCGACACTCTGTATACCGTCAGCACGGGCGTCGTGTACAGTGAGAGATCACAAAAAACCTATGTGGCCAATATCAAAGTTGTCACGTCCGGCAGCACAAAGCGGGCCATGTTTGAGCCAACCGACACGGAAAGCGACACCTATACCGTAAATGTGGCCGATGACGGCAGCGTGACCGTGACCATCAAAATCAAAAACTTTATAACCGGAGAAACGACCACTACCACCGGCGTGGGCTATGTGCTGAAAAAAGAGTACAACTTGTATACTTTTGGCGACGGCAAAAACTTTGGCGTTACCTGGGATATCCTGCAGTCTGAACTCACGGACACCTACGGCGGGCACTTTATCGTGCGGAGAGAGAAGCGAAAGCTTGTCAATACCACCATCACCCTGCGGTATCTGGATTATGTGTCCAATGTCACCGAAAAAACCGGGCAGAAAATCGAGTTTGGCGAGAATCTTCTGGATATGGACAGCTATGTCAAGGCAGAAAACATCGTCACCCGCGTCATCGCGGTGGGCTACAGCACAAGCGGCTTCTGGGTGTGGAAGAAAACCAAGACCCTCACGGCCACGGCCAACGACTACGACGCCCAGAAGTACTATGGTCTCATCACACGGGTCATCGTGATCGAGGGCAAATCCTCTACCACAGAGACCCTTTTGAAAGCGGCTCAGAAAGAGCTTGCAAAAAATCTGCGGTATCTGGATGGCATGACCATCTCTGCCGTAGACCTGAAAGACGCGGGAGTGGATACCGAGCGCTTGCGGTTTATGAAGAATGCTGACATAATCTCCGAGCCCCACGGTGTGCACACGTCTCTGACCTGCACCAAGCTTGTGGAGCCGCTGGATAAGCCGGACGAGAAAAAATTTACCTTTGGGATTGACTTCTCTTCCATCTCTGACCTGCAGGCCCTCAGCGCCCGCAAAGCCACCACCGCTTTTGATATGGCGCACTCCGCCGTCATGAGCTTTAACGACTCTACCCCCGCCAGCCTGAGCCTGGACGAAGAGGAAGATTTGAAGTAAGGAGAAAATTTATGGCTACGAATCTTACTGACATCATCAAAAAAGTACGCACCGCCTTGCGAGGTGAAGAGGTGCGCGGCAGCATCGCCGACGGGCTGGAGTTTTGTGGGCAGATTTCCGAGAATGCAAAAGCGGATATGGAGGCAACTGCAGCATCCACCAAAGAGCAGCTGTCTAAGGACATCGACGCCAAAGCCGCAGCCGCGCTTAAGAGCATCCCGGAGAGCTACACGGAGCTTGATGGGAGTGTGAAGCAGATACGAAAAGAGCTGTCTGATACAAGCCGTGGGATGATCTTACAAGTGTCTACAGATGAAAATACTTCATACAGCGTAGACAATATAGATCAAGATTATGTTGTCAAAGTATCTCCTGCAAATGCGGGCGTGTCGATAAGTGAAATTGATCAATCCGGCGTCCAAATAACACATAAATTTTTCTCATATGTATCAAAAAGTGGATTGTATCGACTAACTCCATATTCATCCTCGCCCATTGCAAAATTAAGATTTACAGATATGACTGAAAAAGTCAGTATATCTGTATACTTTCCAAATGATAAAAAAAATCTTGCAACTTTTTTCCCGTCTCAATTTCGACCAAAAGGAATAATCCAAGAAAGAAACACAATCTCTGGATATAGAATCAATGCAACATCGAAAAAATTAGACGTAGTTGAAACAGGAAAAATAACTTTTTATGATGTGAGCGGGTGTGACTATATACAAATCAGCCCCTTTAAATTCTACGGGAAATATGGATGTGCATTTTTTGCATTAAACGGGTTTTCCGGAAATATTAGTGTATCAACCGATAAATTAAAAATAATTGATGCAATTGAGACTTCGACTTTTGATGAAAAAATTCTTCAGGTTCCAGATGGATGTAACTTTTTTGGAATAACATGGTTAGATGAAAATAGTTATAGTCCGAAAGTCGTAAATTTATTGTTTTCTGAGAAAAAAGATAAAAACTTAACCGATTTTTATGGAATTTTTAAAAACTTTTCTTCTCAAAATGGGTATATGTCACTTTCTGTAGCTGCTAACTCTGCAAAGTCTACAGCATTAACTGCGCCGACTTTAAAAAAGCTTACAAAAAATGGTGTTGTGTATGGCCATATGGGGCAAATTATAATAAAAAATGGCGTGTGTTATGCCACTTTTTTACAAAACAGCGGAACGGATGGAGAAGCCCTATACAGTGAAACAAGCGAACTTGTCCTTGCAAAATTTTTGCTTTCAGATGCACTGTCGGATAGCTTTTCGCCTGATACAAACACTCAAGTCAAAGCAATTGGAAAACTTGGAAGTGCTTGTGCAGGACATATTGCAAAATCAATATATAAGGATAATGCAATGTGTTTAATTGGCAATAAACTGTATATTACATTTATGTTTATTTCTGAGACTGATTCTGACGCACACCTGTTTAGAAAAGTATATAATATCAGCTCTGACACATTTGAGGACGAAGTAGCTTGCGAAATTGAATATAAGGGTAAAACACATCCGTTTACAAACAGCACAATCAACATGATTTACGAAGAAAATCATTTAAATCAGAATGCTAGTGGAATCATGGAAATTGTAAGCGAATGGAGCGAATACAATTCGGAATACTATGCAACCGGAATCAACGGTGACAAGCCAAACAACGGGTTTATTATTAAAACGTCTGATTTTAAGAAATATTATTTTGTTGATGTATTGCCATTCAATGACAACGGAATAGCAGAAATTGCATCTATTGTGCACGATAACAAGTTGTATGTCGCGTGCCGTCAAAATTACGGGCTTCCATATCTACTTTTAGCTTTTTATAACCTACAAAACGGCACATGGGGTACACCATACATGATTCAAGACGGAAACGTAAGACCTTGGTTTTACAAAAAAGACGGGGCGTTATATTTAATTAACACAATCGAGGAGTATTACCGCAGATATGCTAATGTTTCTAATGTTTTAACATCCGGTTACGTTGGAGCATCAGCGCCAATCAAAATAATCGCTACATTATATAATTGTGGCAATTATATTGCCACATCGGAGTATAACGGCAATACATACTATGTATGTACATATAACGGAACAATTTATTTTGGAGTATTGAATGTTGTCAAATATGACGAGACTATCGTTAATAACAAATTGCTAAAACTACTGGAATGATAGCCAATCTGACAGCTAAATAAAGCTTTATCTTACCAAAAACCGAAAGGACGTGACCACATGACCCTCCTGACTTTTCTCTCCCGCCTCTTTTCCGCCCTTGCCCACGCAAAGGAAGCGGCAGACACCTCCTCCGCACAGCCTACTTCCTCTACGGTGTCCACAGTGGACACCCAGAGCGCCGCTCCCCCCGGCTGGGGCGGGCCGCTTCCTCACCGCTACGTCGACGTGAGCCGCTATCAGGGCAAAATCACCCTCGACGGCTGGCGCAAGGTCAAAGCGGCTGGCTACAAGGGCGTCATGCTCAAGACGGTATCCACCAACCGCAAGCTCTCCAAGCGGTCGGATGGCCTGTACATCGACCCGACCTTTAAGCGCAACTACCGCGGCGCCCGGGCCGCTGGGCTGGACGTGGGCGTCTATTACTACACCTACGCCACTAGCGAGGCTATGGCGGATGCAGAGCTGGCCCTTGTGCGGGAAGCGGTACGCGGCAAAGAGCTCACCATGCCCGTATGCGTGGACGTGGAAGAAAACAAGCTCAAGCCCCTCTCTACGCTTGACCTCACCAACGTGGTGGCGTATGCGCTGGAAAAAGTGGAAGCCATGGGCTTTTACGCCCAGCTGTACACCTACACGGGCTACAGCTATGAGTTGGACATGCAGCGCCTGGCAGGCCGCTGGGACGTCTGGCTGGCCGACTACACGGGCGAGACGCCCAAAGTGGATTACATCTACCACGCCCACCAGCACACCAGCAAGGGCTCTGTGCCGGGCATCATGGGCAACGTAGACTTGAACGTCACCACCCGCAACTACCCAAAGATCATCAAGGCAAAGGGCCTGACGCGGCTCAGGGAGGGGTAAATGGAGATCCTTTCTGCATTTGAAGCATGGTGGGCCCCCGTCGCCATCGTCTTTGGTGTGCTGGCATCTCTGGACAAGGCTTTTGACCTGTACAAGAAGTACAAAGGGCTGGCACAGGCCCCCGACGATGCACAAGACAAACGTCTGGATGAGCTGGACAAGCGCGTGGGAATCATCGAGCAGGGGCAGCTCCAGCACAGTGCCGCTCTTGCCAGAGATCTGAAGCGCTTTGACGAAATCGACCGGGTGAGCCGCCTGACGCTGGACGGCGTGCGCAATCTTCTTGACGCCCAGTTGAACGGCGATAATAAAGCCGGTATGGAAAAATCAAAAGCTGACATTGACAAGTATCTTTTAGAGGGAGTGACGACATGGAAGCAGTAAGCAATTTTTTGAACGCCGTCCCGTTCCCGGTGGCCCTTGCACTGATGCTGGGCGGCTTTATCTTTTACGCCATTGGCTGCATCCGGCTGGGCTATGGTGCGGCGGTCAAGCCCACCGTGCTCCAGCTCATCGAGCAGGCAGAAAAGGACATCCAGGGCACCAAAAAAGGCGCGGAGCGCAAAGCCTGGGTGGCTCAGATGCTCCGCGCGGCCCTGGCTTCAAGCAAGTATGGGCGTTTTATCTCGTGGGCCATCACCGATGAGACCCTCGACATCGTTATTCAGTTTTTCTTTGACCGAGTCAAAGAAACGCTCAGTAAAGAGTAAAGGAGTATATCATGGCAAGCACTACATACGAGCATTTTGTTGACACCAACAAAATGTACGCCATACACGAACGTTTTCTTGACCTCACGAAAACATACCATCTCGGTAACGTCCCCGTAATGGTGCGCAACTCCGGACAGCTTCCGCAGCCTTTCTGGCTCGGTGCTGCCTGTGGCGGCGGCTCGCATAGTCTTTCCGCCAGCGTTGCAAGGGCTTAATGCAGAACAGATAAAAGCTGTGATAAAACGTGCGCCGCTTGGGAGGTATGACCGGAAAATCGCCCGGTTGCGGTACGTTGACCAGCTATGCCAAGTTGATATTGCAGCGCGTGTGCCGTATTGTCGGACATCAATCGGCAATAGGCTGAAAATTATTGATAAAATGCTGGATGTGTGATATACTATGTATGCGAGGCCGTACTGGTGTACACCCAGTGACGGCATAGTGTACAGGAAGCCAGCGGAAGAACGTTTACCCGCTGGCTTTTCTTTTTGCACGGATTGTGGTATAATATTCTCAACAAATCCACCCAGCCTCTCAAAGAAGCGCAACAGGGTGGATATTTGAAAAGGCTATGTAGCTCAGTTGGTAGAGCAGGGCTGGACACAGCCTATTGCCGCTGGTTCAAGTCCAGCCATAGCAAGCCCGAAAATGCTTGAACGGTTTTGAATAGTGCGCATACGTCAAAATTGCGATAGCAGAAGTAGGCATTTTTAGTTGATACAGTCTCCCGCCCGCCTACTTGCAGTGCGTACCATGCGGGAGACGCATAAAACCCCCGGTGTTCCGTTTGGAGCATCGGGGGTTTTGTTGTTTATGCAATTCCGTATTTGTGCGCATACTCAAGCAATTTCTTTTTTGCCCTTTCGTGGATATCCTTGTTTTTTTCACAAGGGTTTTGAGTGTAACTGTAAAAACTTTCTTCTTCAAGATTAGAAAGAAAATCCAAAACCTTTTGATCAAATAACTCGTTCATAATGGTCCTCCAATATTTTATTTTCCTTGCTGTGATTATAGAATAGCACTATTTACAGTGTATGAAAATTGACATTTTCGACAATGTTTATAGTGTCATCTTGTGCACATTTGGCATTGTAAACAGTGCTGCTTTTTGCTATACTAAGGCAAATGAAACAGGAGGTGTTTTTTATGATTTCAGAAAAGAAAAAGGCATCCAATGCCAAATGGGACAAAGAAAATATGACAAGCTTGGCCTGCCGCGTAAAAAAGGACTACGCGGAAAAGTTTAAGGCAGTGTGCGCAGAGGCTGGCACAACTCCGAATGCTGTCTTAAAAGCTGCGGTAGATGAATTTTTGAAGAGATATGACGAGAAAAAGTTAATTGACAATGCAGGGAAAGAGCTTGGCAAGTATTCGCAGCTCTTAGGTAATATTGAAATCGAAGCTTTTGACTTGAAATAGCTAAAATTAAGCGCTCATGCGGCATTGTGCCGTGTGGGCGCTTTTTTATTTTTGGCACTCGTTTGGCATTCGTTGGCACTCACCACGGTTTAAAAAAGTACACTGGGCGCAAAGGGAGGGGCGCACCATGTGGCACAAGTTTAACCCGAACCCGCACGGGAGCAGCGTCGGGGACTGCGTAGTGCGGGCGGTAGCTGCGGCAACCGGTCAGAGCTGGGAGCAGGCGTATATTACGCTGGCGCTCACCGGTTACGCCCTCGGCGATATGCCAAGCGCCAACCGCACATGGGGCGCATACCTCCAAAAACGCGGGTTCAAGCGCCGTTTGGTGGAGGCAGACTGCACCACCTGTTACACCGTGGCAGATTTTGCCCGAGAGTACCCCCGCGGTGTGTATGTACTGGGCTGCTCCGGCCACGTTCTGACCGTCATCGACGGCGAGTGGTGGGACAGCTGGAACAGCGGCGCAGAATGCCCGACCTACTACTGGTACAAGGAGGAGTAAACGATGCCGATCTATAACGGATACCCGCAAGTGTTTTACCCGCAACAGCCGCAAGGGCAGCTTGAAACACTTCGAGCTGCACAATTTCAACCTCAGCCTGTCATGATGCCGACAATGCAGGGACAGGTTGCACCGACGGACAGCGGCTTTATCTGGGTACAGGGTGAAGCAGCAGCCCGGGGCTATCTGGTCGCCAACGGGAGCCGGGTGCTTTTGCTGGATGCCGATTCCGATACCTTTTACATCAAAGAAGTTGGGCAGGACGGCAGGCCGTTCCCGCTCCGCATCTACGACTACAAGGAACGCACCGGAGTCCCCAAAGCGTCGATCGCTGCCACGCAAGCCGCAGGCGGGGAGTATGTCACCCGCAAGGAGTTCGACGCGCTGGCGGAAAAGCTGGCGGCGTTGGAGAAGCAGGAAGCACCTAAACAGGAAAAGGAGAGCTAAACGATGAGCAGCAGCTTGTATAACTCGATGGGCCGACAGACCCAGAACCCTATTGGCGGGCAGTTTCAACAGTTTATGGGCCAGATAAAAGGCCAGATGCAGGGTCGAAACCCGCAGGACGTGATAAACCAGATGGTTTCCACTGGCCAGCTCTCACAACAGCAGCTCAACGCCATTCAGCAGCGGGCACAGCAGATCGCGCCGATGCTCAACGGCATGAAAAATATGTTTGGATTCTGAAATGCGGCCGCATTTAGAATAAATTTCAAAATCTAACGTAAAGGAGTAAAACTATGTCTCTTTCTTCTGATAGCACGGTTCTGACCATGCCGGTACAGCCCGCCAACGGCTACAGCAACGGCCTCAACGGCTGGGGCGGCGACTGGATGGGCTGGATTGTCCTCTTTCTGATCTTCGGCATGTTCGGCTGGGGCGGCATGGGCGGCTTTGGCTGGGGCGGCGGCATGGGCGGTGCTTCGCCTTATATGACCAGCGCCGTCACGCAGGCAGATCTGCAGCGCGGCTTCGACAACCAGAGCGTCATGAACAAGCTGAACGGGCTGGAAAGCGGCCTGTGTGATGGCTTCTATGCCATGAACACCGGGATGCTTCAGGGTTTCAACGGCGTGCAGCAGGGCCTGAACGGTGTCACCAACGCCATGCAGCAGGGCTTCAACAGCACCAACGTTGCGCTGATGCAGGGGCAGAATGCTCTGGCTACACAGCTGGCAGACTGCTGCTGCAAGACCCAGACCGCGATCCAGGGCGTCAACTACAATCTGGCCACGCAGGAGTGCGATACACGGAACCAGATGCAGCAGGGCTTCTGCGCAACGCAGAACGCCATGAACAGCAACACCCGGGACATCATCGAGAATCAGAACAGCAACACCCGCGCGGTGCTCGACTTCCTGACCAACGATAAGATCGCCACCCTGCAGAGCGAGAACAACGAGCTGCGCCGGGCTGCTTCTCAGGATCGCCAGAGCGCGTTCCTGACCACCGCGATGAACGCGCAGACCAACCAGATCATCGGGACTCTGCAGCAGAAAGCTCCCGTGCCTGCCTATCAGGTGCCCAACCCCAACGCCATTTACTATGGCTGTGGGACCGGCTGCGGCAACTGCGCATAACCGAATCATGGCAACTTTTTCCAAAATGGAAAATGTTCAGCCCCTGAGCTGATTTTGCAAACCAGAGCGCCGGGGCAAAAGTCCCGGCGTTTTTCTATGAAAGGAGTATTTGAATGACCGTAGCAGAGCTGAAACAGCAGTTTGTAGATTATCTGTACAGCATGGATAAGAACAAAATGAGCATGATGGAATTGAACACTTATGTTTTCATTTTGAAAACCCTGCTTGATACGGAAAAAGCAGATCCATCCAATTCTTGGATGGATATCTTAAAAACCGTTTATGCGGTAAATGCGCCTGTTTGTGCAGAAAAGGAGGTTTCGGATAATGGCTGAATTTAGCAACTCTAACACCGTCAGCGTGGCGGCAGGCGAAAATCTGCCTCTGACTGAAACCGCGGTGAAAGCCCCTGCTTGCATCATGCACCGTGAGGGAAGCGGCCTTGTGACTTTGCGTGGCCTGACCAATCAGTGCAAAGCGCGCTTCAAGGTGAGCTTTGGCGGCAATATCGCCATTCCAACCGGCGGCACTGTTGGGCCCATTTCCGTGGCGCTGGCTGTCGGCGGTGAGTCGCTGACCAGTGCGACCGCCATTGTAACCCCGGCGGCAGTCGAAAATTACTTCAACGTTTTCGTGGCTGCGTTCATCGAAGTCCCGCGCGGCTGCTGCGTGACCGTGGCTGTAAAAAATACCAGCACTCAGGCGGTCAGCATCGCAAACAGTAACCTGATCGTTGAACGTGTAGCATAAGAAAGGAGATAAAGTCATGCTGGATAAACTGAATCATCTGAAGGATGAGATGTGCGAAGAGCTCATGGACCTGACCGACAAAAAGAACCGTTCCCCGGGTGATGTTGAGATGATCGGCGAGATCGTGGATATCATCCTTGACATCCACCGTATCGAGGATTACTGCGAGGGCGGCGAGTACAGCCGTGCGGGCGAGTGGGAAGCTGACATGCGCGGATCTTTCAGCCGCGATTCCGGAAACGGTTACAACCGGGGCAACAGCTATGCCAACCGAGGCCGTCATTATGTGCGCGGGCACTACTCCCGCACGGATGGCCGTGAGCGTATGATCTCTGACATCGAGGACATGATGCAGGAGGCCACCGGCGCAGAGCGTGACGCCTACAAGCGGGCCGCTGACATCTTGCGCAACGCATAAGAAAGGGGGCGGCAGGCATGGACATTGACGAGATCAACACCCATATTCACAAGCTGAAATGCGGTTCGACAGACTGGCAGAGCGTGGAGAAGCTTGCCGCCCTCTGCACTGTGCGAAATGAGTTGAGCGAAGCGGAAAGCCGGGGAAACAGCCCCGCTCCGCAGCCTGAACCAGTCATGCAGATGGAGTATTCCACAAGACCGCAAGAACAGCAGAGCGAATTTGTAGAGGCTGCAAGCGCTGTGCCGTTCAGCGGGTTGATGGAGGTACTGGACAGACACATGAACGCAATAAAGCTGGTGTACCCGAAAGAGTATGAGCTTGTTATCAGAAAAATCAAAAATCTGTTAGACTAACCGTTAGATTGTTGGGCTCTTTTAGAGTTTTTATCGTCATTTTTTCAAAAACAAATAAAGCAAAAATCCCACGAAATAAACAAGCAATAAACGCTGTTTCGTGGGATTTTCTTTAAAATATGGAGCAGGATACGGGACTCGAACCCGCCGCCTACTGCTTGGGAAGTATACGCGCAATACGATAAAACGTTTAAAATTTTCGGATTGTTAAACATTCGTTAGACTATTTCTTGAATTTCTCCATCTCGGATTTGAGATAATCCGTATCATGACCAGTGTAATAATCGGCAGTTGTGGAGAAATCGGCATGGCCAAGAATGGCCTGTACAGCTGTCGGCTCTGCTTTTCCCTCTACAAGCCGTGTAGCTGCCGAACGGCGCATTGCATGAGGTACAGCGCCCTCAATACCGCAACGCTCCATGAGCTTTTTAAATGCCTTTTCCGTGGCGCTCACGCTGCGTTGCTTGCCGCCGTGGGCAGGGGGGAGAAGCAGCTCACTTCCCACGCTGTCCAACATCCAATCCGCCAGAATCATCTTGATGGGCTCCAAAACCGGAATAGTGCGCTCACGGCCCGCCTCGGTCTTTTCTCCGCCCACAATATACCCCTCTTTCAGATTCACGTCTTGTCGGCGGAGGGTCAGAAGCTCATTGATACGCATACCAGTATAGTAGAGCACAAGAGATAGCCTTGCTATATTATACATGCTGTCGGCTTTGTTGTCTGCAATTTTTTGAATTTTCTCAATTTCCGCTGTAGAGAGTACCCGCTTTTTCTTTTTTGGTTGTGCAGGAAGCCGGAGCTCTTCTGCAAAATTGTGGGAAATGATTCCGTTTGCCATTGACCATTTGCACAGCTGGCTGAAAAGCTGCCGTTGCTTCTCGCACATTGAGCGGGAAAGTCCAGCGGCTACAAGGTCATCTATCACGGTTTGATAGTCTTCCGTTACCATTTCCCGAATCTGCCTATCCCACAAGCGCCGTGCCTTTGTATATGCCGCTTCATAGCTTTGCCGGCCTTTTGGCCCAACGTCTTGATAGTGGGCCTCACTCCACTTGCCGTAGACGTCCGCAAAAGTGTATTTCATCCGGGCAATGGGCATAGTTTGCGCATTATAAGCATCCAACGCCTGCACGGCCTCGCCGGACGTGGCATAGGTGCCGATGACTTCCCGCTTGGAGGAAAGGGCTACAAAGGGCTTTGCCCGGTTATCTTTGAGCTTGTACACGCTGCCGCTGCCTTTTGGGCGGCGGCGTTTTTTTCTCTGCACGGGCGGGGCATAGTCAGGCTGGCGCTTACCGCACCACGGGCAAAATAAGGCTCCGTCTGGAACTTCTTTGTGGCACCTGATACATTCCACGGCTTACTCCTTTCTGCTTCCTGTATAGCCCTGTGCGCCGTTCTCAGAGGCCGCACGGCCTGCCTTGTAATTCATGCGCAAGTCTTCAAGGGGCGGCTGTGGCTCCCGCGGGCAAGGGTCAAGGCCCATAGATTGCGCAAAGCGGTAATGGTCAATCACGGCGCCGCAGATGCTCACCCGGTTATTGAGCGGGCAATGCAGGTTTGCCGCAACCTCGGAGATCACCGCGGGCGGGCTGCTGCCGTGGCTGCCTTTCAGGATAAAGAGAAGCAGCCGTTTTGTCAGCGGCGGCAAGTTTACCACAAAGCGGCACAACTCCGCGTCCAGCTCTTCGTCGGTCTTGCCGTCATCTGGCACCGCGTACAGCTCCGGGTGGATCATCTCCATGAACACGGATATGGGAGACACCCCGCACGCGCTGCACCAATCAAAAACCTCGTCGCTGTCGGGGCTGGAAATCCCTTTTTCCCAGCTCTGAACTGTCCGCTCGCCACGGTTGAGGGCGATTGCCATTTCCCTCTGGCTCAACCCTGCAGAAACGCGGGCCTTCGCCAGCGCTTTCCCAATTTTGGCTGCCGTAAAGTAGCTCATGCACTCACCTCCACAAAAACACGCGTCTTTTAATCAAAAATGACGCAGAAAAACTCCGCGCCATTCGACACAATCTTTCTGTATTTCCTTTTCCTGCTGAGCATGGTATTATCTGGATTAGAAATTGTTCACCATATACAAAAAAACAGGAGGAAATCGAAATGGAAATCCAGCAAAGAAACGGCAAAGATGCCGAAATGACCATTATTGACGGGATGCCAGCAACCGTTTTGACGGGCACCACACGCACCCCGCAACCCTGGGAGGATTGAACATGGATAAAATGCAGAGCTTTTGCACCCACATTCGCGCCGCGCTGGCCTGCTATGAGGATATGCCGCCGGAGGGAAAGGACCGGGCCTGCCTTTATGTAACCCGCAAGGCAAAGTCTGTTCAGGCCCTCCATGCCGCAGCATCCGCTCCCGGCGGGGAGCTTGCCGGGCAGCTGTTGCAAAAATTGCAACAACCTTGCAACCACGAATAACAACGCACATATTTTGCGCTGATTCAGCGTAAAACGTGCAAAAGTCAGCGTAAATTTTAACGCTTCAACGCAAATGAATAAATTTTTAACTTGTTTTGCGCAATTTTTTACGCTTGACGATATACAACCAACGGTTTTATAATATGGTTGTAAACAAGTTTACATGCCAAGCAACTGAGATTTCTTTGCGTTGTACTCCGCTTCCGTGATGGCCCCCATATCCAGTAGCTGCTTAAACTTCAAAAGTTCATCGGCGGAGCTGGGGGCAGCCGGAGCGGCAGCCTGTGGCTTCTCCTGGCTGACTTTGCATCTCTTGAGAAAGGCGGTCATGCCGCCGGGATAAACCGTTGTCAGCAGACTGGTTTCTCCAAGAGGGAGCGTAAAACGGATGGAAACGTTTTCTTTGCTGCGGCTGCCTTTGCGGGTCTCTGTTTTGGCGGTGGCAGCGCCCACAATCGCACCCACAGGCCCGGCAACGGCTGCGCCAATCACGGCACGGCCAATGCCGCCTTTGGTCTCGGTCACCGTCAGATCGTCTGGCACGTCAGATTCATACCCGGCGACTTCATCAAAGCTGTAGATCATACGAGGGCCTTTATCACCGCCGCGGTGCCCAAAGCAAAAAAGCCGGTTGGGTTTGTCAATCGACACAAAGAGCGCGTCACCATCATAGATGGAATCGGTTTCTTTGAACGCCTTGCGGCGGCATTCCAATGTAGCCCAGTAACCAGCAAGGGCGGCTGTCGGCTGCTTTGCTGCCCGGATGCCCAATTTTGAAAAGAAAAAGTTACTGCATCCGGCGCAGATCGGGCCGTCCGCGCTCTTCTCCCGATTCAGCAAGCCCAGCTTGCCACCGCAGACGGGACAGGCATTTGCCATAATAAGCACCTCACATATACAAAAATAGGCAGCCAACCAGCTGCCGAAAAACTAAATTATCAAAGAAAACGCCAAAGGAGGAAAACAAAGTGCAAGAAAATAGCACAAAAACGATGAAAGAAACCACAGAATGTGTTATACTTGAGAAAATCAAGCTTGCACTTTCCCTTGGTATCGACGTGGACAAACTCTTAAAGGAGGCTATGCAAAATGTCCGGTAATACGCTTCTTCTACTTATCATTGTTATTCTCATTGCAGCAATGCTTGCAATTCTGGTCTACGAGTTTCTTCACCTTAATGATTTTGCGTTTTTTCGTCGAAAGCCGGAACCGGAGCCGGAACATAAGCGCTTTGACGACCTTTTCCAAGCAGAAGTCATGTATACAGGCGTGACCCTCGGAAGCATTTGCGAACTTTGCCCCAAAACCATTTTTAGGGTAAAGGACGGACACGGCGGGTATTTTTCCCTTGACACTGAAAAAGTAGACGAAAAGAAGCTGCGCTTTTACAAAACCATTTTTGTTAAAGCACTGGATGCTCCAAATTACGAGCTGGAGGTGCCTGACCCGTCACTTCTTTGAGATACAAAAAGCGTTAATATCGTACTTACAATAGCAGAAATCACCGCAATGGCAACGCTTTGAACAAACTGCTTGCGGTTTATTTTCTGCTTTTTTTGTTTTTCAATGAAATAAAGTCTTCCCTTATCTGTCAATGAACAACAATCAAACGATTCACGCTTTCCATCTGAAATAGTACGAATACCAATTCTTCTTTCGATAAGCTTGTCTGCCAGTAAAGCACCATAAACGGCTTTTCCTATTTTAGATTTGAAAACAGATTCTGGCATTGCACTTTGATTATGTTCGTTTTCGTACCATTCAATCAAAAGCTTCATGGCTTTATCAATCTGCTTTTCATTGACCACTCTTTTTCTCCTGTGCCGCTATAGCAGCATCCAGCATACTCTCAAACATGGCCTGCGTTGCCGGGTCAAGCATATTATACTTATCTAATATGGCCTGCCCATGCGCTTCACGCTCAGCATCCTCCGGGGTGCTGGGCTTTTCTTTTTGCTCGCTTTCGCCGGTCAACTCTTCGACCGTGACACCGAAGTAAGATGCAACCTTTAATGCAGTGGCATCAGTTGCTCCGCCGCCATTTTTCCAGCGATTTACTGTCGGCTTTGAAAGCCCCATTTCAAGAGCTGCTGCAGATGGTGTTTTTCCGGCCTTTTCGCACAGCCTCAAATAGTTTTCGTAAAATGCCATAAAAATACACCACCTTTTTGTGCAGTATGCCGAAGTTCACAAAGTTTACAAAAAACTATTGAAAGTTACTTTAGTTACTGCTATAATGGCGTTGTCAGTTAAAAACGTTAACAAAACACAAAGCCCCAGCGGGTCGCACCGCCTAAGCTTTTTTACTATGTGTCTGCAACTACATAGTAACACACTTTGTAAACTTTTTCAACTGGTATTTGACACGGCGATAAGAAAAAATCTGCCTGTGGTCGCTTCACAGACAGACTTTTCACCGATTTGTCACCAGAACGCACCTGCACCCAGGCGGTAATGCAAACTTGCTCGTCTGCACATCTTTTTCAGGCATTTACGCCGCAAAAGTAACGCCGGGGCTGCAAAAGCGACTTACAGTTCTATTGGTACGTCGCTCACTTTAGCGGGTCGGTTCCGCTGAACTTTTCAGCCTTAGGCATTGCGCACTTGCTCGTGTCTGGAACAGGCTGGTTCAAAAAGTCCTTCAATTTGCATCGAACTTCCTTTCTTGCCAGTATCTAAGGCTTGAACAGTATAGCAAATCGGTGCGCCGTTGTCAATTTTGTTTCAACTTACGTTTTAAAGGAGGTGTGAAAGTGCCTGAAAAATGGACAGGCCGTTTAGTAGGCCGGATGCACAACAACCAGATTACAGTAGACGACGTAGCAAAGCATCTTGGATTTTCGAGAAGCTATTGTTCACTGATTTTGAACAGCAAGCGCAACCCTCCCGGCATTCGGGAAAAGATGGAAACTGCCGTCAGCGAGATCATCAAGGAAAAGGAGGACAAAACGGCATGAGCGAATTAAACAATCTCATCCCCATTAGCTACGACAACCCGGAGCGCCCCACGGTGAGCGGCCGGTAGCTGCACGACTTTTTACAGGTCAAGACGGCTTACAAAGACTGGTTTCCCCGCATGGTGGAATATGGCTTCACCGAGGGAGAGGACTTTTGCTCAATTTTGAGCGAAAGTACTGGAGGCCGTCCGAGCACCGACCACCAGCTGACCATCCCAATGGCCAAAGAGCTGTGCATGATCCAGCGCAACGAACGAGGCAAGCAGGCACGGCAATATTTCTTGGCCGTGGAGGCGCAGTGGAACAGCCCGGAAGCGGTCATGCGCCGGGCGGTGCTTATCGCCCAGAAGCAGAACGACCAGCTCAAGGCCGTAAACAAACAGCTTTTGGCAGAGAACAGCGACCTGAAGCCGGATGCAGAGTATGCCAGGGCGGTGTGCATTGGCGATAACTGCCGGACGGCTACCAGCATTGCAAAGGATTACGGCATGAGCGGCGAGAAGCTGAACAGCATCCTGCACGGGCTGAAAATCCAGTGGAAGAACAGCGACGGGCAGTGGGTGTTATACGCAAAGTATAGCGGCAAAGGTTACACCAAAAACCGCAAAGGCCGTCCGTTTGAGCACAACAGTGGCAAGATCACCACGCCAAACACCACCGTTTGGACGGAAGCGGGCCAGCGGTTCATTTATGAGCAGCTCAAGGCCATTGGCCTGACGCCCAGCATCGACCACAAAGAGAATGTGGAACAGACCACGTTTGAAAGGGGTGCGTAACATGACGCTTGAAGACCATATCAGGGCGCTGATCACCCAGTACCAGAAGCTCCAGCAGCGCCATCAGTTCCACTCACAGAACGCCTATTACAAGTTCCAGAGCGATATGTGGCAGGCTGTGGCCGATGATTTTGGCATCATCGTGGAAGACCTGCAGCAGGCACTCGATTGTGCAGATGATGTGAAGCCCCCGGAACGGCCGGAGCCAAAGGATCCGGAAACCTGGCACAAGCTGAACACCGCCACCGCCAGAAAACTTGTTGGCAAGGAGGTGGCGCACCGTGGCTGAGGCATTGATGATCGTTGCAATCCTCGCTGTGCTGCTGGGTATCTCGTGGGGTGTTACCTGCGCCGCCGTGTGGGCCATTTGCACGCTGATGCATTGGACGTTTACCTGGGCCGTTTGCACCGCTGCGTGGATTGCGCTGCTGCTGGTTGGCAGCTTTTGCAGCAGCTCTAAAAAGTAAGGCGCACAATGGAAGAAGAATGGGCACTGTAACGAGATACATGGAGGAAAATAACGCATGAGTGAGAAAATAATTGCCTATAAGGGCATGAATGCTGACATGACTTGCCGTGGCAAGCAGTACGAGGTGGGTAAGACTTACATGGAACCCGTTGCGAACTGCTGCAAAGCCGGAATGCATGCTTGCGAGAACCCGCTGGATGTGCTGCACTACTACAAACCGGACGGAAAGAGCCTCTTCTTTGAAGTAGAATGCAGCGGAGACATTAGCCGGGGAGATGGAACAGACACAAAGCTTGCATGTACTGAACTCAAAGTGACAGGAGAAATCAATCTGGCAAAAATCCTGAAGCTTGGAGCAGAAGCTACGATTAAGCGTGTAAACAAAAAAATAGAGGAGGCAAAAGACAAATCTAAAACTGCGGCTGGCAACTACTCGGTTGGCTCTGCGGCTGGCGACTACTCGGTTGGCTCTGCGGCGGGCGACTCCTCGGTTGGCTCTGCGGCTGGCAACTACTCGGTTGGCTCTGCGGCGGGCTACTACTCGGTTGGCTCTGCGGCTGGCGACTACTCGGTTGGCTCTGCGGCTGGCAACTCCTCGGTTGGCTCTGCGGCGGGCGACTACTCAAGAGCAGAGGCACTTGGAAAAGACAGCATTGCTGTTGCAAACGGCGCACACAGTAAGGCACGCGGCGCAATGGGCTGCTATCTGGTACTGACCGAGTATGATAATAACGGAAGCATGATCTGTGCCAAGATGTCCCAGGTTGATGGGAAAACCATCAAGGAAAACGTCTGGTACATCCTCGAAAATGGCGAGTTTGTGGAGGTTCAGCTGTGAACGGTAAAAATAAGCGCTGGCTTGAGCAGCGATGGGACAAGTGCCGACCAGCACGCCTGAAGCACATTCAGGGAAAACGGAAAAGAAAGGAGAATCCGCATGGAGCAGATGCAGAGGCAAAGGCCCCCGACGCCCGGAATCGGAATCCACGACTGCTGCGAGATTCTGAGGGCAAATCAGATTCCAAAGACTGAGCGAACGCTCACGAAAGAAATTCAGTCGGGAATGTATTCGTGGGCGATTCCGTCCGTTGGAACAAAGAGAGCAAATCCAATCATTTCCCGCGCCCGGTTTATTGCGTGGATAAAGGATTTTTACATGCTGGAAGAGGTGATAATCCCATGATTCGAGTTTATGCATTTTATACGGCTGGCGTCGCAGCGTTTGTGCTGGCCGTTATGGCCGGAGGCGGCATTGAGAACGCTGCAGGGCTGGTTTCACAGCTTGGTTACATTGCATTGAGCGTGATTCTGCTTGGTTCTGGTTTGTGCCTGTGGGCGCTTGGATTGACGCGAGAGCGAGAGATCAGAGCCGCCAGCAGGAAAGTACACAAGCCACACGCCCGGCCCCAGAGTACGGAGGACGAACGATGGAGAGCGTGACCCACTACCATGTTTACGCCTACCACAAAAGCGGCGGGTACGAGGCCAAACGCTTCGAGGGCGACGCCGTGACCGCATCGGCGCAGGCCATCCACTACGCGGACCAGATCGCCCACACCTGCGATTACGCCGAGGTGCGGAACGCTGTAGGCGATTTGACCTACACCGTCCGCGATCCGCACGGCAAGCTTGCAAAACAACAACGATAAAAGGAGATAAAAGCATGAAAACCATCAAAGTTAAAATCACATTCATCGAGCCCGTTCTGGGCACCTGGCCCGCCAATCCAAACGTGGCCCGGGAGTTCATCGCTAGCAAGAGCCCGGATGCTTCCACCATTGAGGACGAAGTTGCTACCCTTGGCGCAGATGCGGCCGCCGATAAGGCCATGACCGTCTTCCCCCGGGACGAGAACGGGCGGCCCGCATTTTGGGACTACCAGATCAAAGGCTTCTTCAAGGACGCCTGCTCGATGCTGGGCCGTATCGGCGGCAAGACCGAAACGGGAAAGAAGCGGGCCGTAAACGAGTCCGGCAAGCTGACCGCCTACAAGAAAGTCATTGACGGCCTGATCTTCGTTTCTCCCCGGATGATCCCCATTGACGTGAACGGCGCAATCGGCGATTGCCAGCGTCCGCTCCGTGCCCAGACCGCGCAGGGCGAACGCGTGAGTCTCGTGAACTCCGAGGAGATTCCCGCAGGCTCCGAGTGCATCATCGAGGTGACCTGCCTGGATTACAACCACATGGCAGCCGTTCTGGAGTGGCTGGACTACGGCAAACTTCGCGGCATCGGCCAGTGGCGCAACAGCGGCAAGGGCCGCTTTACTTACCAAATCCTGAGCTGACCGCAGCGGCATGGCATTGATGGCCCTGATTCGCGGAGAAACGGCATGGTTCGTATGGCACCGCACCGCGGCGGAAAAGCTTGGCATCGACATGCTTAGCAACGGCAAAGCACAGCGAAAATAGCATAGAAACGTTCGGAGCAGTGTACAGCAAAGACTATGGTTGGCAGTGAAATCCAGTGCTACGGAAGAGCTAAGCGAAGCGGAGCCAAGGCATGGCGATGCGAGGCAATGCGAGGAGAGGCAAAGGAGTGGCTATGAGGTGAACTGCTGTGCAGTGGCAGCGTGTCGCAACCCACCGCAACGCAACGGCACTGAGAAGCACGGACAGGCAATGCAAAGGCAAAGCATGGAGACGCTTGGCAGCGGCATATCATGGCATCGAAAAGCAAAGGCAAGGCGTTGATTAGTCTGGCAATGGAATGGCGAAGCGAAGAAATGCGAAGGAATAGCGAGGCCAGGAACTGCAACGGCAAAGCAAAGTGATTTTTACGAAAGGAGATAAAAAATGGTTTTGGATGAAACGAAACAGCGTTGTCTGAACTACGCGGCAACCGTCCCGGAATGGACGCTCACGGAGCAGCTGAATGCTGTCAGGGAGTTGTCTGCTTGCGCCAGCAAGCTCACGGACATCGTGCAGGCGCTTACTGCCGGGATGATCTATGACCGCTACGAGCACCCGTACGACAGAGAGGGAGACCGCCCGGACTACTCCAGACAGCTCAGAGAAGCCGGATACTTTATTGGCAAGTCCGTCTATGCGTTGGAGGTGCTGGCTTCTGAGAATCCGTTCTCGTATGTGCGCGACCCGTCCATGAACGCGGAAGCGTCGTATAGAACAGAGCACGCGCTTTTAGAGGAACGTTGTCAGAAGCACGGAATGGAGGAGGTTGCAGATCATCATGGATAAAATGACCATTTACGAGCAGTGCCGGGAAGTGCCAAAAGAAGCCCAAAAGCCTATTGCGGCGGGTCGGTTGAAGGGCAAGACCGACATCAACCCCATGTGGCGCATCAAGAAACTGACAGAGCTTTTTGGTCCAGCGGGCATCGGATGGAAGTTTGACCCGCCTGTTTTCGAGGAAAAGCAAGGAGCAAAGGGCGAGGTCATGGTGCACTGCTTCACCTGCTTGTATATTCGGCAGGACGTTGAGCAGGCGTGGAGCGCCCCCATCCCGGGTATTGGTGGTTCTACGCTTATCACGATGGAGCGGGACGGCCTGCGCACGGATGACGACGCCTATAAAAAGGCCTACACGGACGCTCAGAGCGTGGCCTGCAAGGCTTTGGGCATCGGTGCAGATGTGTACTGGAACGCTGATAAAACCAAATATGATCCACTTCCCGCTGCACCTACACCAGTTTGTTCCTGCTGTGGGAAGAAGATCACCGGCTTTACATATCAGGGCAGCAAAGTTAGTGCAGAGCAGGCAAGCGAGCGCAGTCAAAAGAAATACGGGCGCATCCTTTGCGTAGAGTGTGCCAAGAAGCAGCCGAAAGAAGACGGAGGTTTAACTCATGCTTAACGTTGTGGCATTGATGGGCCGTTTGGTGGCCGACCCGGAGCTGAAGACCACCCAGAGCGGGAACAGCGTGTGCACGTTCCGCGTTGCCGTTGACCGCGGTTATGTTCCGCAGGGCGAAGAGCGCCAGGCGGATTTCATCACGGTCACCGCGTGGCGCAAGACGGCGGAGTTTGTCTCGAAGTATTTCCAGAAAGGCAGCATGATCTCCGTGCAGGGCCGTCTGGAGACCCGGCAATATCAGGACAAGAGCGGCAGCAACCGCACAGCGACTGAGGTTCTTGCCGCAGAAGTCGGCTTTTGCGGCCCAAAGGCGGCAGACAAGCCCGCCACGGCGTCCTACGAAAAGCAGACGGCAAATCATGTGCGAGAAGCAAATGCAGCGCACAGCGCCCCGCAGCAGCCTCAGAGCTACGCACAGGGCAGCGTGGACGACTTCGCCGAGATTTCCGACGCGGACGATCTTCCCTTCTGATTTTGGCAGCTGTGCTACCTGGCTATACGGGCGTACCGGAAAGGAGGTGAGCCGAAACGAAAGAGATAGAAAAAAAGAGTCTAATCCTCTACAAGTCATGGAAAAAACCGCTGCGTCGCCTATCCTTGGAACAAAAAGGCCGCATTTTTGAGGCGCTGCTCGATTTTCCTGAACAGCCGGAATTTGAAGACCCAATGCTTGTGATGGCATGGGACTTTATGGCTGACGCTCTGGAAGAAAACGATAAAAAGTGGGATGAAATGCGAGAAAAGCGTTCCGCTGCAGGGCGAAAAGGTGCAGAAGCGACAAACGGCAAGCGTCAGCAAAACTCGGCAAATCCGGCAAATGCCGATTTTGCCGAGCAAAAGCAGCAAAACGCGGCAAATCCGGCTGTATCTGTTAATGATACTGTTAATGATACTGTTAATGATACTGTTAATGTTATATCACCTAACGGTGGTGTATATAAAGGCACCCCCGCCGCCGTTGACGTAGAACTTTCTAAAATCGTCCAGCATTATCAGCAGGCCGTTGGGGACTTCCCGCGCTCTGCACTGGACAAGCTGCAGAAGTGGCGGCATGAGTACAGCACAGAGATGATCCTGCTGGCGATTGACAAGGCCACAGAAGCCGGGAAGCGGTCGTGGAACTACATCAACGGCATATTGTCCGGATGGAAACGGGACGGCCTGCGTACGCCGGGAGACGTGGAAGCCAACGAACAAAGCCGACAAGCCAGACCGCGAGGCAAGCAGCCAACCGAGACCGTAGACGACCAGCTTGCCCGGGTGCTGGCGAAGATGGACAGAGAAAGGGGTTTTGAGACATGACGCGGGAAGACGCGGCAAAGCTGATCCGCATGAATTTTGTGCTGTACAAGCTGGGCTCCAGGCCGCTGACCGACGAGGAAATGCAGACCACCATTGATGTGTGGACGTACCAGTTTGGCGACTATGACGGCGATACTGTCAAGAGGGCTTTTCTGGCGGCGAACCGGGTATGCGTTTATCCGGTCACGGTGGCTGACATCTTCAAGCAGCTTTCCCAGTGCCTTGACCCGTCCGCCGAATGGGAAGCTCTGGCTGTAGCGGCACGCAAGGCACAGACATTTTTGAGCTGGAGAAAGTTCCCGATGGTGACCGGCATTGACGAAAAGGGCGGGCTGCTGCGTAGCGACGGACAGAAAGAACTGCAAGCCCTGTATGACCAACTCCCCCCGGCAGCAAAATCCTATGCCGGGAGCGTTGGAGGGCTAGCAGAGCTGGCTGAAATGCCAGACCTTACATACCGCCGTGCCGAATTTTTGAAGCAGGCGCAGGCCAATATCACCACCGCCCCGCGTGAAGCTGCAAGGCTGCGGGCGAGCGAGCCGACAAGGAAGGAGATTGCAAAATGAGCGAATTTATCGACCGCGAAAAAGCCATCGCAAACATCAAAGCGGCATATTGCTGTGGCTGCGAAGATTACAACGGCGTAAGATGCCGCGCGTGTCAGATTATGGACGCGATGGATGTGCTGGAAGATGAACCGGCAGTCGTCCAGGATGCCCAACGCTGGCGCAAAACGGCAGATGACCCTCCCAAAATGGAAGACACAGACCCTCGGTCGACAACAGTGCTGACCGTACAGGTTGGGATTGGTTTTGCAACTGCATGGGAATGGAACATTGTGGCTGACTTTCCGGAGGAATTCCCGGTCTGGATGCCCATGCCTAAACTGCCGGGCGAACGTCCCAAAAAACTTTACTGGCGTGAACAAGCAAATACGGCAATTTGCCCAGTTTGCGGGTATGAATGCGACGATGATTATTACCTTGACAAATTTTGTCCCGGATGTGGAACACGCCTTTGGTTTGACGAGGAGGAAGCCGAACATGACCAACCCGACATGTAAAGACTGCCCCGACCGGCACCCGATCTGTCACGATAGCTGCCCAAAGTACGCCGAGTACAAGCGCCAGCGCGGCGCAGAAGCCGCTTACACCCGAGAGATGCTGGACACAGGCAAGGTCTACCACTACGACCACGAGGACCGCCACCGGGAGCGGGGCCGCAAGAAGTACATGGGAGCGAACGGAGGAGCGGACAGATGAAAGCTGTGCTTTTGAGCATTCGGCCAAACTGGTGCAAGCTGATTTGGAGCGGGATGAAAACCGTGGAGGTACGCAAGACCCGCCCGAAGCTGGAAACGCCGTTCAAGGTGTACATCTACTGCACCGGTCACGATGGCTGGGTCATGAAATTGCCCAAGGCGGGCGTGAAAAAAATGGACAGCAGAGTAATTGGCGAGTTCACCTGTGACAAAATCGACAAGCTCGTCCACGTCGGAACGATGATGGACATAAACATTTTGACATTGGACGGGTGGTATAAAACAGCAGATGCACTGCTTCAAGCGGCTTGCATGACCAAATCGGAGGCAGAAAAGTATCTCAAAGGCAGTGACGGATACTGCTGGCACATTTCCAACTTGAAAATTTATGACCGACCACTCGACCTGCGAGAACTCACTGGCTTGCAAGAGACACGGTTTGGTATGCGGCCTGTGGAAATTACAAGCCCGCCCCAGAGCTGGCGCTATGTGGAGGACGAGAAATGACAAAAAAGTTATACGCTGTTCTTCCTTGCCCAAAGTGCGGGAGTGGATTTCTTGCATGGGGAAAGAAAATCAAGTCGGTTAATCCGAAGCTCACAGTGCTGTCAGCCCCGGGGACTGAACTTTCTTGTTTGATGTGCGGGCATTACGCACCAACACTCAAGCAGTGGAACAACGAGGAACGGAAGAAATGCACCTGACCATCTACGGCGACCCGCGTACCAAGAAAAATTCCGCCCGTATCCTCAAAAGCCGCTCAGGCGGGCGCTTTGTGGCCCCTAGCAAGGCCTACGTGGATTATGAGACGGACTGCCTGCGGCAAATCAAAAGGCTGCGCAGCCCCATCTCTGCCCGTGTGAACGTGCGGTGCGTTTACTACATGAAGACTGCCCGCCGGGTCGATCTGGCAAACCTCATCGAGGCGACCACAGACATTCTGGTGAAAGCCCGCGTGCTGGAGGACGACAACAGCAAGATCGTTGCCGCCCACGATGGCAGCCGGGTGGAGCTTGACCGGGAGAAGCCGAGGGTAGAAATTGAGATCACAGAAAAGAGATGATGAACGTGGATCTGCCTGATAAAAAATATGCGGTGATCTATGCTGACCCGCCATGGACTTACCGGAATCATGGAACGTCACCCAAAAGCCGCGGCAACGCCGCGCAGCACTACAAAACCATGACGACGGATGAAATTTGCCGTTTGCCCGTGAAAAACATCACAGAAAGAGAAGCAGCGTTGTTTTTGTGGGCAACATTTCCGCAAATAGAAGACGCAATTCAGGTGATGAAAGCATGGGGGTTTCAGTATAAAACGGCTGCATTTGTTTGGGTCAAGAAATACAAGTGCTGTAAAAATTTCGTTTGGATGGGCGCATACACGAGGGCAAACGCGGAGATCTGTCTGCTGGGCGTGACACCGGACTTCCGGGCAGGCACCCAGATAAAGAGCTGCTGCGTGCAGCAGATCATTGAGGCACCCATACAGGCGCACAGTGTAAAACCTGACGAAACCCGGCGGCGCATTGTGGAGTTGCTGGGAGATGTGCCACGCATTGAACTTTTTGCCCGTCAACGTGTGCCTGGTTGGGATGCGTGGGGGGATGAGGTTGGAGAAATGGAGGAGTAAAATGAACCAAATTTTTCTTGTCATCGGCGCAACGCTTTGCTACGTAGGCGGATTCGGCATAATGATTTTCCTTTTGGGCGTCCTGACCGAACTGTGTATCGAAATCTGGGACAGTAATTTTAGAAAGATTTGTGTTCGATTCCAAATCGCGCCGGGCGATGTTTCATACTTTGCCCAGAGCAAAAAAGAAATTGAAGCAGCACTTTGGAAGCAACGCATTCTGTGGCCGAACACGGATGACGTGCCGCATGGAAGCTGGGAGTGCCCGGAATGCGGAAAGACCAACCTGTACATGAATGACGACAAGAACATTGCATACTGCTACTCTTGTGGGCAGGCTGTCGATATGGATTACTACAGGAGGCATGCCAATGATTCGCACATGGACACCTGACACCGACACGCCAAAGCCGGACGGCGGCGCGGACTACCAGACCGTCAAAGCATGGTTTCAGCAGTGCCGGGACGGTCAAAAGGCCGTTGAGGCACAGCGTGCAAAAATTGCGCAGATAAGGCTGCTTGCCAGCCATATCACGCCCAGCATGACGGGCATGCCGCTGGCACCGGGCAACGGGGACAAGGTTGGAGAGGGTGCCGCAAACATCGTGGATGAGCGGCGCAGGCTTCAGCGGATGGAAACCAACCTGTGCAATCTGCGCATGGAAGCCACCCGGCGGGCGTACTGCCTGTATGAGTTGCCGGAATGCGCAAAGGCCATCTGCGAATACTACGTCAACGGCAAGACGCAAACGGTCATTGCGCAGGAATCGGGCTCTCTCGACCCGCGCGTCATTCGGAGCCGGATCAAGCGAGGGTTTATCACTCTAGCGGAAATCTGGGACAGTTTTGATAAAAACGAACAAAAATAAAGCACGTTTTTATACACTCGGTGTCCTGTTAAAATCCTCATGGATAGGCTAAAATAATTACAAGCGATTCAGCGCTTTGAGCGCGACGCTTGCCACGCGGCCTCCGAAACGGTTCCACCCGGCGGGTTTTCATGCTTTCCCGCTCCTTCCCCGTTTCGCGGGCTGCTTCTATGCGAGATTCCGAAACGGCTCCGCTCAGAGCTGCGCAACTTTGAGTGCAGTGGGCAGGTTCGAGGCCTTCCTCTCCGCGCGGTTTGACTCCGCGATCTCGCTCCATAACGCGGGGCAGCTGTACCCGCAACCGCCTGACGCATGGGGCCCATCACCCCACCGGCAACACCTCCTTTCTGGCTTTTTCTTCTCTATGTCACACGCATTTTTCCATAACAGCAGAGCCGGAATCCTAAGCGCGCCGTTTCCTGCGCGCCGGATGTGCGCCAACAAAAAGCCCCGAGACCGCAAACCCGGGGCTTTTTCAATGCCATATGGCCGCCTGAGCGCAGTGTGGTGCGCGTGTCAGCTGAAATATTGCTGGCTGGTTCGAGTCCAAGGGCGGCATTTTATACTCCGGTAGCTCAAGAGTGGTAGAGCAGCGGTCTCCAAAACCGCATGTTGCAGGTTCGAGTCCTGCCTGGAGTGCTTGCGTTGACTGGGTAGACGGAAAACGCAATAGCGGGGCATCTGGCCGCGAAAGTTCCGGTTGCAGCGGTTTCACCGACATGGAGCCGCTTATTTTATGCCGCTATAGCTCAATTGGCAGAGCGCCGCCCATTTAAGGCGGGACAACGTTGGTGACACCACGGGAACATCACTGCATAGCCAACCACTGCGCACATCCATTCCGTGGGTGCTGGTTCGAATCCAGCTGGCGGCACATTCGATATTTTGACCGTTCGGATTTCCGGGCGGTTTTTCTTTTGCACGGGAGGAGGAGCCAGCCGTGAGATATGGTGTGCCGTATCGTGGCAGTAAGAACAAAATCGCACAGTGGGTTATCTCTAATCTTCCTGCTGGCGACACGCTGATTGACCTGTTTGCTGGCGGCTGCGCAGTCACACACGCCGCATTGCTGTCTGGCAAATGGAATCACATTGTTGCGAATGACATCGGCGATGGCCCACAGTTGTTCATGGACGCTGTTCACGGCAAGTATGCCAACGAAAAGCGTTGGATTAGCCGTGAAGATTTTCATCGTCTGAAAGATTCTGACCCTTACGTTTCGCTCTGTTGGAGTTTTGGGAATAATCGAACAGATTATCTCTATTCAAAAGAGATCGAACCGTGGAAAAAGGCTTTGCACTATGCAAGAGTGTTTGGCGATACATCGCTTCTTCGAGAGTTTGGCGTGGATGAAAAGAATTGCCGCCTTGAAAGCCTAGACAGACTTCAAAGTTTGAATGGGCTTCAACGATTGCAGAGCATCCAAAACCTCAATGATTGCGACAAAATAACGCTTTCTCAAAAAGATTATCGTGACGTTGAAATCCAAGAAAGCTCAATCGTTTATGCTGACCAACCGTACAAAAAAACACGTTGTACGGGATACAAAGGAAAATTCGATTATGACGCTTTTGAGCATTGGTTGTCAGACGTTCCTTTCATGGTGGTTGTTAGCGGATACGAATGCCCATTAGAGTGCATAGAAGTGGCGCAAATAAGCAAACAGCCGATTATCGGAACAAATAATTTATACGGTTCTAGCGTAGAAAGATTGTTTGTGCAAGAACGGTTTGTTGAACAGTACAAAAATTCATTTAACATGAGAGGTGGTGGCGGTGAGTGCGAAGCGGCTGACAGACAGGCAAAAAAAGAAGATCATTGCTGACTATGTGCAGCTGCAGAGTTACGCCAGAGCCGCCAAGCTGAACGACGTGGCAGAAAGCACCGTGCGGAAAATCGTGAAAGATAATCCAAAGTGTGCGGATTTGTGCGCCTTAAAAAAAGAGCAGAACACGCAGGACATGCTTTCCTACTTAGGCAGCAAGCGCGGGGAAGCGCAGGATCTTCTCGGGTTGTACCTAAAAGCGATGGCAGACCCAGACAAAATTGCAGAAGCAACGCTGCCGCAGCTGTCCACGGCGTTTGGCACCATCGTGGACAAGTTTGCTATGCTGGGAGACCAAAGCAGCATAGAAGCCCCGGACGATGGCCTGCTTGAGGCCCTGAGCGCTGTCACTGACCTCAGCCCGCCGGATGACGTGGAGATGCTGCCGGAGGAAGAGGACGACAATGCGGAAAAGTAACGGTTTTCGCTGGAAAGCCCTCAGCCAGCGGCAAAAGCAGGTCTTGAGCTGGTGGACGCCGCAGAGCGCATACAGCGGGTACAACGGCATCATTGCCGATGGCGCTATCCGATCGGGCAAGACCTTTGGCATGGGCTTTTCTTTCGTCCAGTGGGCCATGACCTGCTTCAGCAGCCAGCAGTTTGCCATGTGTGGCAAGACCATCGCCAGCTTCCGGCGCAACGTGCTGGGCACACTCAAGCAGCAGCTTGCAGCCCGTGGCTACAACGTCAAGGAGCACCGGGCGGAAAACTGCATGACCGTCAGCAAGGGCGGCAAAGTTAACGAGTTTTACTTTTTCGGCGGCAAGGACGAGAGCAGCCAGGATCTGATCCAGGGCATCACCCTTGCCGGGGCATTCTTTGACGAGGTGGCCCTGATGCCGAAGAGCTTCGTCAATCAGGCCACAGCCCGATGCTCTGTCACCGGGTCAAAGTTCTGGTTTAACTGCAACCCAGCCAGCCCACAGCACTGGTTTTATCTGGAATGGGTGCGCAAGTGCCGTTCCCGCAAGATGATGTATCTCCATTTCACGATGGACGATAACCTATCACTTTCCGAGGACATCAAGGCCAGATATCGCAGCCAGTACAGTGGCGTTTTCTATCAGCGCTACATTCTAGGCCTGTGGACCGTGGCCGAGGGCCTTGTATATGACATGTTCGACCGCAAGAAGCACGTTGTTGATGTGCTTCCGGCGCTGTCTCCAAAGAGCGCTTATGTGGCGTGCGACTTTGGCACCCAGAACGCAACGGTTTTTTTGCTGTTCCAGAAGCAGGCAGATGCAGACTGCTGGATCGTCACCCGGGAGTATTACTACAGCGGCCGGGAACAGAAGCGGCAAAAGACCGTGGGCGAGTACGTCACAGACCTCAAGGCGTGGCTGAATGGTCTCAAGCCGGAGAGGATCATTGTAGACCCATCTGCTCTGCCCCTGATTACGGAACTACGCAAGAATGGCTTTACCCAGACCCCCGCAAACAACGACGTTCTGAGTGGCATTCTGGACGTGCAGACCATGCTGCAGACCGGGCGGCTGAAGATCTACAAAGACTGCAAGCACACGCTGGAAGAGTTCGGCGTGTACGCTTGGGACCCGGATAAAGACGACACCGTGCTGAAGGTCAACGACCACTGCATGGACGCTATCCGCTATTTCGTGCGCACAAAGCGCCTTGTGAAACTGAGGGATTGATTTTGAGCACTGTATACACATTCCAGACCTTTCAGCAGGCGCAAGCCGCCGGGGAACAGCCTGATTTCATCCGGCGGTTCGTGCAGCAGCACTGCGCTTCCAAGCCCTACAAGATGGCTCTGGACGCCGACCTGTACGATGCCCAGAAAAATCCGGGGGCTGAACGCTTCGCGCAGGCCTACGCTTTGATGCTGCAACGCCTATCCAAAAACACCAAGCAGGACATCCTACACCCCGATATGGTCAAGAGCAATCTTTTCCGGCGGCTCAACAAGCAGCGGGCGACCTACTCCCTCGGCAACGGCGTGGTCTTTGCGGACGATGGCGTGGACAAGGAAAAGCTGGGGCAGAACTTCGACGAGCAGATCCAGAAAGCCGGATATTTCGCCCTGATCCACGGTGAGAGCTTCGGATTCTGGAACAGCGACCATCTGGTGGTTTTCAAGCTGACCGAGTTTGCGCCCTTGTACGATGAAAAGACAAGCGTTTTGCAGGCGGGTGTGCGCTTCTGGCGGTTGAACCCTGACACGGATATGCACTATATCCTGTACGAGCTGGACGGATTTACCGAGTACACGGAAAGCAAAATCGGCAATGTGATGCAAGAGACAACGCCAAAGCAGGCGTACAAGAGCGTGACCGTCACCACACCCGGCGGCGGGCTGGAAAGCGTGGAGGGCGAAAACTACAGCGCTCTCCCCATTGTGCCGCTGTGGGGATCAGATCTGCACCAGAGCACCCTTGTGGGTTTAAAAGCCTACATTGACAACACCGATCTGGTGATGTCTGGCTTCTGCAATGACCTGCAGGACTTTTCGCAGATCTACTGGCTGTGCGAGAACTTCAACGGCATGACCGATGACGAGCTGCAGGAGTTCCTTGTCAAGCTGAATCTGTACCACATTGCAGGCGCAGACACCAGCGAGGGCGGCAAGATCACCCCCTACACCACCGAAATTCCTGTGACGGCCCGGCAGGCTCTTTTGGAGCTGCTCCACACCCGGGTGTATGAGGACTTCGGCGGGCTGGACGTGCATTGCGTCAGTGCGGACAGCACCAACGACCATCTGGATGCAGCTTATGAACCGCTGAACCAGAACGCGGACGACTTCGAGGCGCAGGTCAAGCCGTTCATCCGGCAGATCTGCGCACTGGCTGGCTTTGACAACGCTATGCCGGCATTCAACCGCAGCAAGATCACCAACACCGCCGAACAGGTCAGCATGGTGATTTCCGAGGCACCGATCATCGGGCAGGACATGGTCATTGACCTGCTGCCCAACCTGACCCCGGAACAAAAGGAGCAGGCCAAGGCGGCGCTGATGGCTGAGAGCGCAACACGGGAGATCGTGGACTAGGAGGACGAAGAAGATGGCTGAAAACATCATCGGCAAGTTTGTTATTGAGCTGGACGAAAACGACAGGAAACTTTTGGAGCGGTTTGCAAATGCAGTCGAATTGATGCAGCCGACCACGATTGATTGGGACGAGCCAAAAGTCCGCGCAGTAGGCGTTGACGAACTCGGAAACATCAAATGGGGACCCTCCGGGGAAAACAATGAACGACCGTGACCGCATCTCTACCCGCCAGCTGAACCGCCTGCGCCGCCGTATCCTCCGGGTGTACGGCACTGCCCGCCGGGAGATGCAGGAGCAGCTCACCGAGTTTCTTACAAAATATAAGCAACTGGATGAGCGCAAGCGGGCGCAGCTGGATGCAGGCGAGATTACAGAGGACGACTACCGCATCTGGCTGCAAAATCAGGTCTTTCAGTCCGATTTGATGCGCCAGAAGCTGGATGGCATCACGCAGACCTGCACTACAGCCCAAGAGACGGCCTACAAGCTGGCCCGGGACGAGCAATACAATATCTTTTCCTTTGGCGCAAACTGGGCTTTCTACGAGCTGGAACAGGCCGCAGGCGTGACGTTCGGGCTAACCCTTTACAACACCAAAACGGTCAAGCTGCTGCTGAAAGAAAACCCCCGCATGGTGCCCAACAAGCGCATCAAAAGCGAGAGTAACCGCACCTATGACGCCCGGGTGTTCAATCGCTACGTCATGCAGGGCATTGTGCAGGGCAAGAGCGTCCACGACATCGCCGTGCAGGCCGTTAACGGCATGGCGGACACGGAAATCCACTGGGCCATGAACAACGCCATCACAGCCCTTACCAGCGCCCAGAACGCCGGGGCTTTGCAGCAGATGCGCAACGCCCAGGCTTTGGGCATCGAGGTCAAAAAGCGCTGGAACTCCACCCACGACTACCGCACCCGTGAGATGCACCGCTTGCTTGACCAGCAGACGGCAGAGCTTGACGAGCCGTTCAAGGTCATGGGCTACGAGATTCAGCGCCCCGGTGATCCTAACGCAGCGCCGGAGATGGTTTACCACTGCCGCTGTGTGCTGTCCTCTGCACTGAGCAAGTACCCCCGGCAGAACGCACGGCAAATTGACAACGTGCCTGTGGTCGAGGACAGCGGCAAGGTGGACGAAAAAGGCAGGCCTATCATGGTGCGGGTCAAAAAAACCACCCCCGTCATGGATTACACCGAGTGGTACAAGGCCAAGGGCGGCAAAGAGAAAGAACAGATGTGGTGGGCGGAAGAGAGAAAACGGAGAAAGGAGAGCGAAAAGCATGAAAAATAAGAAGTTTGGGATTGTCGTAATCAACGATGACTTTTTCTTGAACTTTTGCCGTGATTTTAAGCCCCCGTGTGGTTACATTAAGCCAAAACACGCGCGGCCTTCCTACGGAAATGGCGCAAAGCCGCATGGAACACACAAACGCCTTATTAGGACAATGGAAGGATTCAGAAAAAGAAAGAAGGGATGAACTGTGATCTTGCCGATGGAAAACACCGAAAAGATGATTTTTCCGGGCGTGGGCAAGTATGGCATCCCTGAAATCAAGCCGGAAACGGACATCCGCATTGACAAGCTGGAATGGATCCCGGTCAATTATGCGTTGACAGCCAAAGACAAGGCCACAAAAGGCGTGCATTTTTACAAGGACGATTACCAGTTTGAACGATTCTGGAACAACCCGGACAAGTATATCCCGCTTTTGCAACAGTTCGGTGCGGTATGTTCGCCGGATTTTTCGCTTTACAGCGATATGCCGCTTGCGGTACAGCTTTTCATGCACTACAAAAAGCACTGGTTGGCTGCATACTGGCAGGCGCACGGCATCCACGTCATTCCAACGCTTTGCTGGTGCGGAGAGCAAAGCTATGACTGGTGTTTTGACGGAGAGCCCAGAAACGCCATTGTGAGCATTTCGAGCCACGGCACACAATCTGACCCATACGAAGCGGAGTGCTTTGCCAAACACTGCCGCAAGGCGCTGGAAGTGCTGCAACCAAGCGGTATTTTGTGGTATGGCAAATGCCCGGCAGAATTTGACTGGAATGTGACCAAAATCAAGCCATTTCAATACGAGAGGAGGCATTACCGTGAGTAAACGAGGTTCGGGCAGCTCTGCGAGAGTGGGCGGCGGAAGCGCTGATGAGCACAAGTTTGAATCATTTGTAAATGGCCGCTGGATAACAGACGACAGAAAAGTTGAAGCAGAACGGCAAAGAAAGCTTGCGACTATTGTTGACAATTCGAGATATAAGAAATCACACAACGAAACCATTGACTTTGTGAAAAAGCAAGTTGGCGTTGACCTTAACAAATACAGAACTGGTGATGGTTCTGAACCTTACATGACAACATTTTAGGAAAAAGGCCCAAAAGTTGCATTTGATTTCAAAGGAATGTCTCGCGGTGACTGGGACAAGTTAATGCAGCTAACAACAAAGCCGTATGGCGTTACTTTTGAACAGGGCAATGCGTGGATTGGCTACATCTCCAGAAAGAAGAAAAAGTGAGCCATGAAATTTGAATACGACATCAAATTCACCGACAACACCCAACAGTTGCATGAAGCTCTGGATTCATGGGCAGAGCGGGTGCTGACCATCTGGGGCATGAAAGTGCAGGACTACGCCCAGCTGCTTGTGCCCACCGGCGCAGAGAACAGCACCCATATTGAGGGCTACGTGGGAGGTGCGCTCAAGCAGAGCCTGACCTTTGCCCTCGACCTTGCAAAAAAGACCGTGACCGTCGGCAGCAACCTGTTTTACAGCATCTATGTGGAGCTTGGCACGGGCGTACACGCAACAAACGGCAACGGACGCAAAACGCCGTGGGTCTGGAAAGACTTCAACGGCAAGTGGCACTTTACCCGGGGCATGAAAGCCGCCAATGACGGCAAAGGATTCCTCCGCCAGGCGGTGGAAGAGCACATTGATGAGCTGCGAGAGATCGCGGTGGAAGAAGGAAACAAGGAGGCTTAAACATGAGTATTTACGACTACGACGAGGAAAAAGTCTATGAAGTTGCCGTCAAGGTAGACAAAATCCTCAGAGAACATCTTGCGCAAGAAGAGCTGGAAATCGTAAGCGCCTATCTTCTGACAATGAATAAATTTGCCGAAATTGCAGCCGCAAAAGAGGAAAAGTTTGCAAAAGAAGCGCTGGACAAGCTTTTTGAAAAGGTGGATAAAAAGCATGGATAACATTGTTTATACCGCTACGGTTGATGGATGTACGTTTGAAGACCTCAAAAAACTTCAAGAAATGTTTGAACAGAACAGCAACCCACGCGTTGACCTTTCTCCATATTACCAGCAGGAAACAAAAGAACGGATTCTTTATGTTGAAATGCAGAAAGCAAGAGAACATCTCCAGGAACTTTGTGATAATGCGTATGGAAAAGGAAATCGCGTTATTATGGTAGATTCTCAGAAATCAATTTAATACCTAGCGGTTGGCGCACAGCGTCAGCCGCTTTTTTATGCCGCTTTCGCACAACTGGCAGTGCTCCCGGCTCATAACCGGGTAGTTGCAGGTTCGACCCCTGCAAGCGGCAC
>ERZ1108170.301-NODE-301-length-41153-cov-4.357536_pt1 | contig 41153 bp, 45 predicted proteins | sample MGYA00403705_ERZ1108170 | MGnify/ENA primary metagenome ERZ1108170 (study PRJEB35170, sample SAMEA104062422) | human gut metagenome | biome: human gut; feature: human-associated habitat; material: faeces | place: Denmark | collected 2012-06-15 ...
TGAGTGGGGTCAGGCTACCAGCACCAAGACCAATGTCATGTTTTACATTTGAAACCACAATGCTCGCTCCAGCTTTGACCAAGATGTCCATAAAAGCCCGCATCTTCCCCGGATTGTGAAATGAGTTCCGCGGCGGATGGTGGGGCACAGCCTGAATGTTGGCAAATTGCAGCAAGCCGGGATTTGTTTTGTGACTTTGGGAGAAAATAAGAAACACTTAGCCTGTCTGTTCGCAATACAGTGTTTTGCTGCCATGGACGGCAGCAAAAGTCTTAATGTGCCCGGATGGCACATTTAAGACGCACACGTCCCTCCGTCATAATCTATATCAGACAGGCTTAGTGTTTCTTATTTTCGTACAACGGAACAAAACAAGCACGGTTTGCTGCAATTTGCCACTCAAAGAACTACGATCCCACCATCTCTCAGAGAACTGTTTCACTACCCGCACAAACCAGTATTTATTTGGCAAACTCATGCTTGGATATATTACGTATTTTCAGATAGTAAAAAAAGCTGGCAGCAGATTCGCATATACAGACCGAAATCTGCACCGGCAGAATGGAGTTTTTATGGAAATCAGTTTATCTTTAGATCAAAAAGAAAAAGCAAAACACGGCGAACAGCTATTTCCATTGCAGCGTTATATCACAAATCTTTCCTCCACTTATCCGGCAGTCACTGCACATTGGCACGAGGAAGCCGAATTTACCCTGATCACGGATGGAAGCTGTACTTATCAGATACAACTATGCGCTTACTCCGTCAACGTAGGAGACCTTATATTTGTGTCTCCTCTGGTTCTTCATTCCATCCATTCCAATACTAATTCTGCAATGACAATGACTTCCGAGACCTATGTTTTTCATATGAATTATCTAGGCATGGGAAATGCGGACATCTGCGCAGTAAAATATCTTACTCCACTTGCAATGCAAAAAATTATTCCACCCTATATCATAAAAAAAGAGCATCCAATCTATGCGGATGCCCTGTCGATTTTTCACGAAATCAGCCAGTTTTACCGTGATAAGCCTATCGGCTACGAACTACGGATCAAATCGCTCCTTTTAGAATTGCTCGCTTTACTGCTCCCTTTCTGCCAGGAAGATTCTGCATTTTCCCAGCTCTCCAATGAACACACCAGCAAGTTAAAAGCAGTACTGGAATTTATCGGACAGCATTACACTGATCCCTTATCAGTCGCAGATCTCGCCTCTGTCTGCTGTTTCAGTGAATATCATTTTATGCGGTTCTTCAAAAAATATATGGGAGAATCTGCCATGGAATATGTACGGAATGTCCGTTTGGAGAAAGCAGCAGAACTCTTCGAGCAGGGTGCAGAGTCCTCACTTGAGGTTTCACTCTCCTGTGGATTTAATAATCTGTCCTATTTTCATCGGGAATTTAAAGAAAAATATGGTATGACGCCGGGCGCTTTCCGGCGGAAGATCAAGGTTTAGACGATTTCCTGCTATAAACAGGTATTTCTACATCAAAGCATAAAATAACCCCTATAAATGATGTCACCACCATTTATAAGGGTTATCAATACTTTCAGAAAGCTAAAATAACATCAAGATTAAGCGTTCATCTGAGCTGCAACTTCTGCTGCGAAATCTTCCTGTTTCTTCTCAAGACCTTCGCCTGTCTCGAAACGAACAAATCTCTTAACTTTTACAGTACATCCAACTGCTTTAGAAACCTCATCAAGGTATTTCGCAACTGTCTGTTTTCCGTCTTCAGCTTTTACGTATACCTGATCTACTAAGCATACTTCTTTTAACTCTTTGCTGATACGTCCTTCGATCATACCGTTGATCACTTTCTCCGGCTTCTGGGACTCTTTCGGATCGTTCATGATCTGAGCTAAAAGGATCTCTTTCTCATGTGCGATGTAATCAGCACTTACTTCGTCTCTGGAAACGTATTTTGGATTTAAAGCTGCGATCTGCATTGCAATGTTAACCATAGCTTCTTTTACAGCGTCATTGACAACATCTGTATCAGCATCTACGATAACGCCGATTCTTCCGCCGCCATGTACATAAGAAACTACACAGCCATGCTCTGCAACAACTTTTTCAAATCTACGGATTTTTAAGTTCTCTCCGATTACAGCTACTTTCTCTACTAATGCATCGTTAACGGTCTTAGAAGCATCCTCATTCCATGCCTCAGCCATGAATGCATCCATATCTTTTGCATCAGAATTTACAGCCTGTGTTGCTACTGCTTTTACGAAATTCTGGAATGTCTCATTCTTAGCAACGAAGTCAGTCTCAGAATTAACCTCAACGACTGCTGCTGTTGTATCATCTTTTACAACAACGGTGCAAAGACCTTCTGCTGCGATTCTGCTTGCTTTCTTCTCAGCTTTTGCCTGTCCGTTCTTTCTTAAAAACTCAACAGCCTCGTCCATATTTCCATTTGTTTCGTTTAATGCTTTTTTACAATCCATCATACCTGCGCCAGTCATCTCACGCAGTTCTTTTACCATAGCTGCTGTAATAGCCATTTTTCAATCCTCCAAAATTAATTTGTTCTTATGCTTCCTCTACTGCCTCGTCAGCTGCTGCGGACTCTGCTTCTTCTGCAGTCATCTCTGCTCCCTGATTTGCCTCGATAACAGCATCTGCCATCTTAGATACGATTAATTTAACGGCTCTGATAGCATCATCATTACCCGGGATCACGTAATCTAACTCTTCCGGATCACAGTTTGTATCAGCGATACCAATTAATTTGATTCCTAATGTATGAGCTTCCTGGATACAGATTCTTTCTTTCTTAGGATCTACTACGAAGATTGCATCCGGAATCTTCTTCATTTCTTTAATACCACCAAGGTTTTTCTCTAATTTTTCCCACTCTTTTTTCAGTGCAATAACTTCTTTTTTCGGTAATACTTCGAAAGTACCATCTGTTGCCATTGTCTCGATCTCTTTTAATCTTGCGATACGGCTCTGGATAGTTCTGAAGTTGGTCAGCATACCACCTAACCATCTCTCATTTACATAGAACATTCCGCAACGCTCTGCCTCAGTTTTGATTGCATCCTGAGCCTGCTTCTTTGTTCCTACGAAAAGGATTGTGCCACCTGCTGCTGCGATATCAGATACTGCTTTGTAAGCCTCATCTACTTTACCAACGGATTTCTGTAAATCGATGATATAGATTCCGTTTCTCTCTGTGTAGATGTATGGAGCCATTTTAGGGTTCCATCTTCTTGTCTGATGTCCAAAGTGAACACCTGCCTCTAATAACTGTTTCATTGAAATAACGCTCATGTTTCTACCTCCTGGTTTTTATAAGTTGCTTCCATGTGTTTCATTCTTTCAGGCGACCATTTGGCACCAGCCTGTCGGTCCACACATGTGTTTACTCGGAATATTCTGTTTTTATTCCGTCATAACCTTGCAAATTATAACACACGCCCCGACCAGAATCAAGTACTTTTTTCTGATTAGGGCGTATTTTTTATTGCTGCTGTTGTTCCATTGGACCAGCTTTTAAAATATTTGTGATTTCTTCATAAGACGCATGATACGGAATCTGATAAGTTCCTGCACTGATAAAAGAAGCATATCCTACCTCACTTAAATATTTCCGCAATCCTTCCGAATCATCAATCACTCCATTGGCAGCAAGATTTTCACACATCGTTCTACATACATCTCCACGATTTACAACCAGTGTAAACGGTTCCTGCTGTGCTGTTTCTTCATTTCCTGTATTCTCTGTATCTTCCGATGCTACAGCCTGCTGTGCCTCTTCTGTTTCCTGCTCCTTTGGCACTTCTGTCTGCTGCTGTATTTCTTCGGTTGCCACCTGTTGTTCGTTTTTCTGCTGTGTTTCTTCCGGTTCAGTGGTTTCTGTCTCTGTATCCACAGCACTGTCCTGTTCCGGCATGATCATACCAAGCTGGGATGCCTTTTCAATGATCTGTGCATCTGTCATCTTAGGTTTCTGCATTGAGAAACAACTTCCCAGAATAATTGTTGTGACAATAATGCCTATGCCAAGTCCTCTTAAATAATATTTTAGTTTCACGAATCCGTATCCCCTTTATAAAGTCCAAGTACAAGATTTACCTCTCCGAGTCCTACACCAAGTGCCTTTGCTATCTCAACGCTTGGCATTCCATTTTTATGCATTTCAAGAATCTTGCCTGTATGATTTTCCTCCGTTTCAGGATTTTCTTCCTTTTTTACGGCCGGGATTTTCTGTTCTTTTGTTTCCACTTTTTCTTCTACTGGCTCAGGCTTCGCCACAGGAGCCGGCTCCGGTACTTTTTTCTTCGCCATTCCCTCCTGTATGCTCTTAACGTTTGCAGCAATCTTCTGCAGATCTGTCGCAAGGCCTGTCAGTTCCGCATGCTTGTCATTCAGCATATTATACAGAAACATAATCTGATTATGTGTCTTATTCATATTTTCCATGACCGTATCCGAATATTCGCTAATAGCCATGATCTTTTCATTTGTCTCTTTTTCCAGTGCCCTCTCCACTTTCTCCGAAGAAGCAGCAATCTGTGCATCAATCGACTCTTCTACCTTACTACCAGCATCCGCTAAAGCACCGTCAATGATCCTGCCAAGTTCATCCTTGCTTAACTCTGCAATCTTATTTAATTCAGAAGGAGATAAGCGCTCCGTGATAAAAAAGCTTCCAACCATAAAAACAACCCCCGCCAGAAGCAAAAAAATTACTATTCCAGTCATATCAACCGTTATGCCTTTCGTTATATTTTGACATCAAAGCTGGTCCTGCGTTCTTTCATATGAACACTTCCTTCATCCTCTTCCGGCTGACCATGCTTTTTCTTCTTTTTTCCATTACCGTTATAGTTGTTATTCCCTTTTTCCCGGGCATCGTACCGGAATTCCTGATTATCTTTCTGCTCCGGATCCTGTACTTTGTGGGATAAATCAGCTTCCTGTTTTTCCTGCCTTACTTCAATGTTATACTGATCTACAATCGGCCTGCTGTCCTCCACATGCTTGATGTTACCAACATCCTGTGTTCGTTGTATCATTCCGCTCAAATCAACTGGTCTTATCGACATAACATATCACCTCCGGACTTTTCTATCAGTCAATCAGTATTCCCATATAGTTTCCCATCTTTTTACGCATTTTTAATAATGCCTTCGTATGAAGTTGTGAAACTCTTGATTCCGAAACTTCCAGGATGCTGCTGATTTCTTTTAATGTCAGATCCTCATAATAATATAATAAAATGACTTTTTTCTCTTTTTCTGTCAAAAGCTCCAGTGATTCCATCAGAACTTTTTTTAGTTCTTCTTCCTGAACAGACTCCTCAGGCTGAATGAAATGTGAATTATTTTTTGCATCCATCACAGGTTCTCCGCCCTGTTCTACAAATTCATTCAGTGAGATAACATTTGTGACGTTTAACTGTGTCTGCCAGTCATTTAATTCTTCCTCACCGATTCCTAATTCTTTCGCTATTTCTTCATCTGAGGCATTCCGCCCTGTTTTGGTTTCGATCTGCTTGATCGCTTCCTCAATTTTCTTGCGTTTTTGCCGTACCGTCCGTGGAATCCAATCCATTTTTCTTATCTGATCCAATATAGATCCACGTATTCTTAAACTTGCATAAGTTTCAAACTTTACATCTTTTCCGCGATCAAATTTATCTATTGCGTCTATCAGTCCAAATATACCATAGCTAACCAGATCTTCATACTCTACGTTATACCCGAGATACATGCTAAGCCGTCCTGCCACAACCCGTACAAGCGGAGCATACTCGATAATAATTTTCTCCCGCAGCTCTGCAGAAGGATTTTTCTGATACTCCTCCCAGAGCTTTTCTTTTTCTACCGTTTTCATATGAAGCCCCCACGTTTCAGTTATTTGTCATCCTGTTCATCGCTTTCCTGCTCCGGCTCTTCTTTTTCTTCTGTCTCTGCCGGAATCTCTTCACCATCCGTGGTTTCTTCTTCCATATCCTTAAAATTCTTATCAATCAGCAGCTTTACAATTCCGCCAATGATATAAAACACAATCAGGACAACCAGCAGCATTTTTACAAATCTACCAGTCTCCATATGTCCCGCCATCCCCGCAATGCAGGCAACCAGTCCTGCCACAAGCATGACGATCGCTGGTATCGGCTTTGTTTTCATAATGCATCCATGCCTTTCTATCAGATAATCTTTAACGGTTTGCCTACCGACTTGATATAAAACTCTCCAGTATCACAATGAAGCTCAACCGTACGTCCATAATTAAGTCCTGTATCTTCAGCAACAAGCCTGATTCCGAGCTGCTTTAATTTTGCCTTTGCGGCTTCTGCATTTCTTGCACCGATATTACCAACATCTGACAATCCGCTTACTTCAAACATTCTTGCACCACCGGCAATTTTAGCGATCAATCTGCTTCTATTTGCTCCTGCTGCAATTACCCGACGTAATAGTTCATCAATCCCTGTATCTGCAAACTTTGCGATATTGCTGTTATTTCTGACCTTTGTACTGTCAGGTAGCATATAATGAACCATCCCCCCAACTTTTGATACCGGATCATAAAATATCAGTCCAATGCACGAACCCAATCCCAAAGTTGTAATAACATCAGGGGCTTTACATATATTCAGATCTGCCATGCCCACTTTTATTACTTCGCTCATATACCCTTCTCCTTACAGTGAGATTCCAAGTGACGTTAATATCTTCTCATAGGATCCCTGCTCCGGCATCAATATAAAATATCCGTTGATTGCCACGTCCGCGCAGATCTCAGTCTGAATCAGCAGTGCATTGTCACCAAACTGCCCAAACTCAATAGCCGGCACACTTAAAATAGAAGCTGCCATATCTACCGCAATATATGGAACAGACGGAGAAATCACAAGATTTGTCATAGAAGAAAGAGCTGACAAATAAGAACCTGCAATGATGTTTCCTATTTCTTTTAATGCAGATAATTCCATTTCATCAAACGGTTTGTCCGCCGGCACATCTTCCATCATCAGCTTGTTGACAAGATAACGTGCCGATGGAATATCTACCAGAAACATCATACTTCCCTCGATATCATTCATTACCTCTAAGAAAATGCCAACAATTGTTTCATCCTCTGCTCCGACTGCTGTTCCAAGTTTTGAAACTTCCATCAGTTTTACATTCGGAACATTCATGTCAATTTTCATACCAAGCATATTTGCAATTGCCGTAGTTGCATTTCCTGCACCGATATTACCAATCTCTTTTAAGACATCGAGATACATATTATTTACGTCTTCCAACGTTAAATTACCCATGAATTGCTGATTCTCCTCTCATTTTGCACATCAGGTAAAGATCCGGTGGGACTTTATATTCTATAAAATCCCACCCTTTTACTAATTGTTTTCTTCTACCAGTGCGTTGATCTCAAGCAGAGAAACCAGCTGATCTCCATGCTTGCCGATTCCATTGATAAATCTTCCTTTATTGGAAACTTTATCAATTTCATCCTCACTTAAATTTACAACTTCTCTTACTTCGTCTACAATGACACCTAAGGAAGCATTCTCCTCTAATTTTAAAATAATGATTCTGCTTGCATTCGTCAGCACATCATCTTCAAGTCCCATTTTCTTACGTACACTCATAACCGGAACAACCTCACCACGAAGGTTGATCACACCTTTAAAATATGTTTGTACCTTTGGAACTCTTGTAATTTTCTGCATGCGGACAATGTTATCAATATAGCTGATATCAATTCCATACTGTTCACTGCCCACCATGACAACGATATATTGTTTGGATTCTTTTTCCGTTGTTTCAAGATTGTTATTTGCCATGCTAAGTACCCTCCATTACATTAACGTATTCACATCTAAGATCAATGCAACTTCGCCATCTCCAAGAATCGTTGCACCGCTGATCAGCTTGTTATTGTCAATGTATTTTCCAAGTGACTTGATTACGATCTCCTGCTGTCCAATCAGATTATCAACCACAAGACCTGCCATGCTGTCACCTTTCGTTACAATAACAACGGTCAGACTCTCCGGCTCTTCCCTCGGCTCAAGATCAAGCACTTTGTCGAGTCTTACTAACGGGATAACCTTGCCACGCAGATGAATTACTTCCTGTGCCTCCACATATTTGATATCCTTAACCGGAATATCTTCAATATTGGAAATAGAACCAAGTGCGATCGCATATTTTTCATCTCTTACTTCTACCATCAGAGCCTGAATGATCGCAAGAGTAAGTGGCAGACGTACTGTAAAGGTAGTACCCTCACCCATTGCCGTCTTAACCTCAACATCTCCGCCTAATGCTTCAATGTTAGATTTTACTACATCAAGTCCAACGCCTCGTCCTGAAATATCGGTGATTGTCTTTGACATAGAGAAACTTGGCAGGAACAGGATATTGATGATATCTTTCTGACTCATGCTCTCAGCCTGTTCCTCGGTGATAATACCTCTCTCAATTGCTTTATCACGTACTGCAGCCACATCGATACCTGCACCATCATCTCCTACCTGAATGATGACATTGTTTCCTTCCTGGAATGCATTTAAGAAAATGCTTCCCACTTCCGGTTTGCCGAGGGCAATACGTGTCTCATTATCCTCAAGTCCATGGTCTGCAGAGTTACGCAGTAAATGCTGCAGCGGATCACCAATCTGATCTACAACAGTACGGTCAAGTTCGGTATCCTCACCAGTCATATAAAGTTCCATCTTTTTATTGAGTTTTCTTGAAAGATCACGGATCATTCGAGGGAACTTATTTACAACGCTCTCGATTGGAACCATTCGAACTTTCATAACCGACTCATGCAGATTTGTTGTAATACGCTCAAGGTATTCAATCTGCTCATGATAGGTCTGATTCTGGAAATCACCTGATTCCGTAGATCCGATTGCAACAAGACTGTTCTTTGCAATAATAAGCTCTGATACCTGGTTCATTAATGCATCCAGTTTTTCAATATCAACACGTACCGTTCGGTTTGTTACCGGTTTTGCTACAGTCTGTTTTTTATTATTCTGGGCTGCTGGTGCCTTTGCCGGTGCTGCTTTTGCTTCCGGAGCCGGTGCTGCTTCTGCCGGAGCAGGTGTCTCATTCTTTGCAGCTTCTTCTGCCGCTGCCTTTTCTGCCTGCGCCTGTTTTTCTGCAAGCACCTCGCATTTTACCTCTTCACCAACTACTTTTTCAATTTCAGATACTGACTGGGCTGCCTGTAAAATCTTATCATACGGTTCCTCTGATGCAATAAAGAAGCTGAAGTCATTTTCAAAATGCTCATCCTCTATTTCCTGCGAAGTCGGATTGTACACAATAATCTGTCCAAACTCTTCCACTGCCTTAAATACCAGGAATGCACGGGCAGCTTTCAGTAAACATTCTTTCTGGATATATACAGTCATACCATAAATATGTAAACCGCCATCCTCTGCCTCTTTTAACTTTGTGCGATCTGAACTGTTTAATTCAAATTCAAAATATTTCTTTTCGCCATTTTTAGCAGCATCATCTGCATTTTCTGCCTTAGGAGCCGGAGCCGCTTCTGCTTTCTTCTCCGCATTCTCTTCACCGGCAATAAAATCATTCAATTCTTTAATGATCAACTCGTTGTCTTCTGTTCCCTCATCGGAACTTGCCTTTACATTGTTCAGATAGCTTTCAATGGCATCAAGACATTTAAAGAGCAGATCGATCATATTGCTGTTAACTTTAACTTTATCACTTCTGACTTCCTGGAAAACATTTTCCATATCATGGGTCAGGCGCTGCATACGCTTAAATCCCATTGTACCTGCCATACCTTTTAAGGAATGGGCTGCACGGAAAATTTCATTGATCGTATCCATATTTTCCGGTTCTTTTTCAAGTTCCATAATGCAGTCACTTAAGGTCTGCAGATGTTCTTCCGTTTCATCAATAAAAATCTCAAGATATTGGCTTACATCCATATTACTGTACCCCCACATTCTTTGTTATTGTTTGAGCAACCTGTGTAAGAGGAACCACTTCATTTACCAGTCCGGTTTCTGCAATCGACTTAGGCATTCCGTATACCACACAAGTCTCGGCATTCTGTGATATCACATATACCGGCTTACTCTTTGCTAAGGATTTAATTCCCTTGGTACCATCTGCTCCCATACCGGTTAGTACAACACATACGATCTGATCATATCCACAGGTTCGTAAAGAATCATATGTAATGTCTGCACACGGTTTTAACCCGCCGATTGGTGGCAGTTCATCGTTAAGTCTGATTTTATGGCTTCCGTCAGGACTTTTCTTTACTTCCATATGCTTTCCTCCGGGAGCAATATATATCGTTCCCTTTTGGAGCACATCTCCATCTTCCGCTTCTTTTACATGTATATCACTGACTTCATTAAGTCTGTCCGCCATGGATTTTGTAAATCCAGCCGGCATATGCTGCACTAAAACCATTGGTGCATTCAGATTTTTAGGAAGATAAGGTATCACACTCTGAAGAGCCTTCGGACCTCCTGTCGAACATGCTAATGCGACTAATTTGTTTCCACCACGAACCGGCTCCGTGCTTCTGCGCAAAACCACTTTTTCCGGTGTTTCGGCTGATTTTCTGCCCAAAGCCATTTTCTGTGTTTTTAAAACCGCATTAAGCACTCCAAGAAGTTTACCCTTAAATGCTTCACCTTTTGCCTCGATCACATTTGTTGGTTTCGGCACAAAATCAACTGCCCCACGTTCCATGGCAAGCATGGTAACTTCGGCATCTTTTGTAGTCGTAGTACTAACCATAATGACCGTTGCACGGATTCTTTCTTTCTGAAGCTGCTCTAATAAAGCAAGTCCATCCATCCGCGGCATATTAACATCCAACACCACGCCGTCATATCTTTTTGCCCTTAATTTCTCAAGTGCATCCAGACCGTCTCTGCAGGTATCGATTGCCTGAAATGTTTCATCTGAGTTAATAATATCACAGATCACCCTTCTCATGAGTGCAGAGTCATCAACAACCAGAATATTTTTTTTCATTTTTTTATCCTCTCACTGCTATTTTGCTGACGCATTCTTCTCTCTTCTTCGAAGATGTAACGGATAATCTCTTCTCTTACCCGATCATTCTTGATACTGAACTTTGCACGCGACATAAATTTATACTCTGCTGCTGATTCTATTTTACTTGTTTCAATCACATTTGCAACAATATAGTACTGATTATCCATTGTCTGGCTCTTCAGTCTTAATTCTGCTAAGATCCATGTACCCGGTTCCTGTTCCTGTTCTGTTGTAAAACGGATTCCTCCACCACTTAGATCCATGATTTTTCCTTTTCGTTCTTTCTTATAAAAATGTTCATCACGAATTTCGGAAAAAATAGCCTCCACACTATCAAGCATAGCCTGCTCTGCAGTCAGATCATAATATTTAAAATCTAAAAGACATGGATATCTGAAATATTCTCTCCGCTGGAATTTTTCCGGCTGGGATTTCAATTCCATCTCCAGCATATATATATTATCTTTTTTATATCGTTCTTTCACCTGACCAACCGCACGATACAGTGATTCGCGCGAGAAAAACACAAGTTCATAACGAATTCCAAGCTGTAACAGTACCCGTTTGCCTGCCTCCATCGGCATCGCAATTTCTATATTTCCATTTGAGCGGAAATCAAGCACTTTACTTTTATATGTTTTAACTGTGACATCTGTCTTCTCTGCCTGTTCAACTTCCTGAAGAACGCGGATATCAATCTTGTCGCCTATACGTATAATGTCTGAAACCTTCATATCCATTCCTCCTTAGTATTTCTTTCGCCAGAAATCAGAAAACATTCTGGCAATCCCCAACCGCTTATCCGGCAGGTTCTGTTCCTGTAAAATCAGATTAGATGCCATAACTTCAAACGCTCTTGCCGACTTTGCCATCGGTGCATTGAGTGAAACAGGTTTTTGCTGTCTTACCGAACGTTCAAGCATATGATCCTGAGGGATCATTCCAAGATAATTCACAGAGCCGTCTAAGAACTGTTCTACCACAGAATTCAATTTTTCATATACCTGCTGTCCCTCCTCACTCGATACCACCCGGTTCGATATAATCCGGATATCTGTCTGTTCACGCGAAAATGAAGGATTATGATATAGTGCTTTTAACAATGAATAAGAGTCCGTCAAAGAACTCGGTTCCGGTGTTGTAACAACGAGTACTTCCGGACTTGCCATTACAAATTCCATAACCTGACTGGAAATTCCTGCTCCCGTATCAATCAGGATCACATCTGCATACTGATCTAATTCCGCCAACCCGCGGACTAAATATCTGATCTGTTCCTCTGCGAGCTGGTTCATACTCAAGACCCCTGCTCCGCCTGAAATAAATCCAATCCCCATTGGGCCTTCTGTTATGATTTCTGTCATATTTTTCCCCTGGAACAGAAAATCTCCCAGATTATACCGTGGAACTGCTCCAAACATAACTTCAACATTGGCAAGGCCAAAATCAGCATCAAAAATCAGGACTTTCTTACCCATTTTACTGATCTGCACAGCAAGATTTACTGCAACATTTGACTTTCCAACTCCACCTTTTCCACTTGTCACGGTAATTACGCGTGCATCCAGTTTCCGACTCTGATTTTTTATTTTAATTACATTTCTGAGATTTTGAGCCTGATCCATATCATTATCTGCCTCCCAGAAGTTGTTTTACTATTTTTTGTGTATTAAATTCCTCTATGTCATCTGGTACATTTTGTCCATTTGTCATATAGGAAAGCGGTGCTCCAGAATATATTTTAATATTATAAATATTACCATATGCCTCTGTTTCATCCAGCTTTGTAAATATCAGCTTGTAATCAGCAATCTCCTTATAGCGGTCTGCAATTTCCAAGAGATCCTTATACTTGGTTGTTGCACTTACTACCAGATATACCTCTCTTTCATATGCTTCATCAAGTCCCGCAAGCATTTTTTTCATGTCATTACACTGTTCATCATTCTTATGTGAAAAACCTGCCGTATCAACAAAAATAAGATCATACTCACCGACTCTCTCGATTGCTGCATTCATCTCCTCGGATGAATAAATGATACTCATTGGTGCATCCAGAATATTTGCATACACACGCAGTTGTTCTGTAGCCGCAATACGATATGTATCCGCTGTCAGGAATGCTATCTTCATTCCCATCTCCAGCTTATACTTGGATGCAATCTTAGCAATCGTGGTTGTTTTTCCAACGCCTGTCGGACCAACAAAGAAAATAATTCTTGGTTTTTTCCCTGAAGTACAGATTGTATCCGGCTGTCCTAATTTTAAGATCATTTTCTGGTATACATTAGACAATATTACATCCACACTGCTTCCACTGTGCATCACTTTCTCTGCTTCATCTAAGATCTGATTCACATACTTTTCGTTTACTTCATTTTCCAGCAATGTCCTGTAAAGCATTTTTATAAACTGCAATCCCTCCGGATTTACAACCGGATGCTCTTTTTCTTCTTCCTCTACTTCTTTCTGTCTGTTTTCCTCTGCTGACAACTGTTTTTCCAGAATATTAGAAAGATTCTCCAGTCTTTTTTCTAATCCGTCTTTTGCATGCAGCTCTGGCGCATTTGTATGACGCCCTGACAGGATATCTGGTGTTCTGTCACTTAAAAAATCTTTTGGACTGATGTTCTCATCTGCCGCCAGATTCAATGTCTGTACGGTCTTTGCTGTCAGATCAGCGACCTGTCTCGGATCTGCAAAATTTTCCTTTTCTTCTTTTGCAGCCGTAACCTCAAACACGGAATTCTTCCAGGCTTTAAACATCCCTGTTGGTTTGATTTCCTTTACATTCATCACAACCGCGCCTTCACCAAGTTCCCGTTTTGCTTTTTCGATTGCCTCTTCTTTTGTTTTTCCCTGATACTTATTTATAGTCATTTTACTTGTCACCATCCCTGCTGATTATCCCTACTGACTGTAATTCTACATTTGATTCAATTTCATTATATGAAACTACAATCAAATCCTTAAAGTAATCTTCCGTCAATTTTTTAAAGTACATTCGAACAATTGGAGATGTGATCACGATTGGCGTTTTGCCCATGTTTTCAAGTTTCGTCACTTCATTCTGTACAGAGTTCATGATCGCTTTTGTTGTCTCCGGGTCAAGTGTAAGATATGCTCCCTGCTCTGTCTGCTTTACGGAAGCCATAATTTCCTGCTCAACCTTCGGATCCAGCGTTATGACGCTGGTTGTCTCATTTGCAGGAAAGTACTTGCTGGAAATGGCTCTCTTTAAACTCTGACGTACATATTCTGTCAAAACATCCGTGTCTCTCGTTGTCGCTGCATGATCTGCAAGCGTTTCAAAAATTGTCAGAAGATCGCGGATTGAAATTCCCTCATCCAACAGATTCTGTAATACCTTCTGAACTTCACCAAGACCAAGCATTTTAGGAATCAGCTCGTCCACAAGTACCGGATTGCTTTCTTTCAGATTATTGACAAGATTCTGTACATCCTGTCTGGTAAGAAGTTCTGCAATATGTGACCGGATCACCTCTGTCAAATGCGTTGCAATAATCGACGGCGGATCAACAACCGTATATCCCAGACTCTCCGCACGTTCACGCTGACTTTCCGTAATCCAGATCGCCGGAAGGTGGAAAGAAGGTTCAAACGTAGGAATACCGGTAATCTCCTCCTCTACATAACCTGGATTCATTGCCATATAATGATCAAAAAGGATTTCTCCTTCCGTCACCTGCACTCCTTTTATCTTAATAATATATTGATTCGGATTTAACTGAATATTATCTCTCAAACGTATGATAGGTACTATAGTACCAAGTTCAAGGGCAATCTGTCTTCGTATCATAACAACACGATCCAGCAAATCTCCTCCCTGGTTTACATCTGCCAATGGAATAATACCATATCCGAATTCAAGTTCAATCGGATCAACCTGAAGCAGTGACACAACATTTTCCGGTTTTCGTATCTCTTCCGCTTCTGTTTCCGCCGTATTGACTTCTTCTTCTATACTCTCAATACCGATATTCTTGTCGACCTGCCTTCCCGCAATAATAAAAGTTGCACCAAACGCAAGAAACAATAAAGTATTTAGCGGTGTTGCAATTCCCAAAATCGCCAGTGTGGTACCTACAATATAAAGTACCTTTGGAATACCAAATAACTGGCTGACCAGAATATTGGAAAAATCTGCTTCCTTAGAAGCTTTTGTGACAAGAATACCAGTTGCAAGTGAAATCAGAAGAGATGGAATCTGAGAAGAAAGTCCATCACCGATTGTAAGTACACCATAATGTTCAATAGCTTCCTGAAAACTCATTCCGCCTCGCAGTATACCCATGATAGTTCCACCTGCAAGGTTTACAAACGTGATGATAAGACCAGCAGCTGCATCTCCTTTTACATACTTGGTAGCACCATCCATGGAACCAAAGAATGCGGACTCTTCCTGAATCTTATTTCTTCGTTCCTTTGCCTGTTTTTCCGTAATCGCTCCGGTATTTAAATCAGCATCGATTGCCATCTGTTTACCAGGCATCGCATCAAGTGTAAATCTCGCTGTCACCTCAGCAACACGTTCAGAACCTTTATTAATGACAACAAACTGGATGATAACCAGGATGATAAATACGATGGCACCGACGATCAGGTCACCGCCACCAACAAATTGACCGAATGTCTGTACAACATTACCCGGGGCACCAGTGGTTAAGATCAGTCGTGTTGAAGATACATTCAGGGAAATTCGAAAAATTGTTGTAAACAAAAGTAATGTCGGGAAAAAAGACATATCCAGTACTTCTTTTACAAACAATGTATTAAAAAGAACTATCAACGCAATTGAAATATTCAGTGCCAGCATAACATCGAGCAAATTGGAACTGATTGGCACTATAAAAAAGATGACTGCAGCCAGTAGATACAGTGCAACACCTATGTCAGCTTTCTTCATGACCTATCCTCCCTGTTTCTCATATTATATACCATAGCAAGAATTTCCGCTACTGCCTGATACAATTCAGGTGGTATTTCTGCGCCTATATCTACATTCGCATATAACATTCTTGCCAACGGTTTATTTTCAACAATTTCAATGTGGTTTTCTTTTGCTTTCTCACGAATTTTCTGTGCAAGATAATCTTCTCCTTTTGCGATAACAATCGGAGCCTTTGACACCTCGGCATCATATTTGATCGCAACTGCCAGATGTGTCGGGTTCGTGATAACCACATCCGCTTTTGGTACATCCTGCATCATTCGTCTCTGGGAAGCCTCTCTCATACGTTGTCTCTGTCTTCCCTTAATTTCAGGATTTCCCTCTGTATTTTTATATTCATCCTTTAATTCCTGTTTGGTCATCTTCATATCTTCATTAAAACGATGTTTCTGATATATAAAGTCCGCAATTCCGACCACCAGATAAACAAGGCTGATTTTAAAACCTGCATTAATGATAACATTCCCGCACAATACAACTGCCTGCTTCAGCGGTATGTCATATAAAATAAAAATATCATTTGCCTCACCCTTTATGGATGTATAAGCAACATATATGATCAAACCTATTTTTAAAATAGATTTAAGCAGCTCAAATAAAGAATCTTTTGAAAAAATACGTTTAAATCCGTTAAGCGGATTAAATTTATCTCCCTTAGGTTTCAATGGCTTTGCCGTAACTTTCCACCCAACCTGAAGGATATTTACAAGTGCTGTCACAACAACCCCAAATATAAAAAATGGAGCTGCCATCTGAAACATTTCTATATATACATTATGTAGAAAGGAAGTGATCTCCTTTGTAGAAGATTCCATCGCATTGATACCCACAAAATCAGGCATCAGCTTATATACATAATAAAAAACTCCTAAAAATCCGTTGCCAATCCACGAAATAAAAACTTTTAAAACAAGAAAAAGTACGATCAGATCAAATGCAGCGGTAAGTTCCTTACTCTTTGCAACCTTACCATCCTCTCTCGCTTCTCTTAACTTCTTCTCCGTTGCCGGCTCTGTTTTTTCTCCTCCGGGTCCATCTTTTGCGAACCACTGAAGATCATATGCAAATAGCAATCTGTCTTTCCATTCCACCTTAGTACATTCCCTCTATAAATAAAACCATCATTTTTTTCATTTCGGTAAATATAAAACTGGCAATTCCAGGTAATAAGGAAATTGTCAGGAATAAAACTCCCAGACCAACCAGTATCTTCATCTGCATACCAACCGCAAACATGTTCATCTGCGGTGCAACCTTTGCCAGAATACCCAGAATGCAGTTTAAGATCATCATGCAGGCAAATACCGGAAGAAAAATCCGGAACCCTATTACAAACATATCTGTCATATACTGTGTCATGGAGCTTGCCAGTGAGTCCCAGTTAAAAATCTGACCATTGATTGGAATTACTGTAAAAGAATCCACTACAGCCTGCAAAATTACATGATGCATATCTGTTGCGATCAAAAGAAGAAGTATAAAATAATTGTACAGATTTCCGGTAATCGTCACCTGTGTATTCATTGTGGGATCAAACTCAGTTACCATGGATAATCCAATATCCATATCAATAATATTTCCCGCAAATAAAATAATGGAATTACAAATGTTTGCAGCAAGTCCAATCAGCAACCCTGTAATTCCCTCTTTTAACACTATTATCGCATATCCAATCAAACCTGTATACTCGATTGCCGTCTTATCAACAAAACCATACACCAAAAGTGCAACAAAAAAAGAAAAACCGATCTTTGCCTGTGCGGGTACATTTTTTGTTCCAAAAAATGGGGCAATATAAACAAAACAGGATATGCGAACCAATATTAATATCAGTATTTCAAAATTAGCCAATGAAAACGTATATTCTAACATAGATCATCCTAACCGAGATACATACTAAAATTCGACCATAATGTCGTCACGAATTCTGTCAGATTTGTAAGAATCCATGATCCAAAAATCATGAGTCCAACAAATACTGCTATAATTTTAGGAACAAATGTCAGTGTCTGTTCCTGAATTGATGTAACCGTCTGGAAAATGCTGACAATCAAACCAACCACCAATGAAATGAGTAACATCGGAGCTGAACAGATTATAATTGTATAAATCGCTTCTTTCGCTACATCAAGTACCTGTCCTTCTGTCATCTCGTCCTCACCTCTTTACTATCTGTATCTAACGTGATCTGTGTCTATCATAGAAAGCACATCCAGTGAACATTCTATGGACATCAATAAAATGTCTTTACTACGCTTCCTATTACAAGATTCCATCCATCTGCCAGTATAAACAGCAATATTTTAAACGGCAGCGAAATTGTCGTCGGTGGAAGCATCATCATACCCATTGACATAAGCACGGATGCCACTACCATATCAATTACAATAAATGGGATATAAATAACAAATCCCATAATAAATGCCTGTCTCAGTTCCCCGATTATAAACGATGGAATCATAATTGTCATTGGGATCGCATCATATGCACTCTGCCCTGATTCTTCATACTCCTTCTCAAGTGCAGCACTGTCAATATCATAACTGTCACCAGCCATATCCACGAAAAGTTTAACGTCTTTTCGCTGTACCTGTCCATACATAAACTGGCGAATCGGTTTCTCTGCTTCTTTTAATGCTTCTTCCATTGTAATGTCTCCATTATCCAATGGTGTGATCGCATTCTCATTGATCTGCTGAAATGTCGGCCACATGATAAAGAATGTTAAAAACAATGCCAGTCCTATCAATATCTGGTTTGGTGGCGCTGTCTGTGTTCCGATTGCTGTCCTTAAAAAATGAAGTACAATTACGATTCTGGTATATGACGTAAGCATAATCAAAAGCGATGGTGACACTGCAATAATTGTCAGTAACAGTAATGCACGTACTTCTGAAGCAACTCCCGCCTCATCATTATTTATTGAGATGGACAAACCTCTTTTGCTGCCAGACTCGCTGTCTGAACCTGCTGCAGTATCTGCCGTGTTATCCAAAGAGCTTATACTGTCTGGATCCATGGAGGCTGCATAAACAGTTGTTCTGTCCTGTGCGGCAAACAACACCGCCACAAATACCGCTATTGCGAATATTAATGACAGTATACAATATGTCTTTTTTAATCTTGTCATAATTCCATCAATCCTGCTTTTTAGGAAAATGATCTTTCAGTTTACTCAATATCTCCTGAAAGCTTTCCTGTGAATTTTTCATATCATCCGATGTCTGGACTGATAACTGATCTTCTGTAAGTTCTGTAATCTTTGTTACTTCATCCTTGCCCACAGCAATTACAAAATACTGATTTCCCGCCTTGACAAGCTGTAAAAATTTACCATTTGCAATCCGGATTGTCTCAAGAACCATCAGATTTCCTTTTGACATCTGTGTCTTTTGAAAACCACCTACCCACTTTGTCGTGAAGTAGGTAATAATCAAAACAAACACAAATATAACCAGTACTCCGATCAGCTGCATCAGACTTCGAAAAGAAGTGCTCAATAAAATCATATTAGCCCACTACTTTTTTTACTGCCTCAAGCACACGCTCAGCCTGGAATGGTTTCACAATGAAATCCTTTGCCCCTGACTGAATTGCTTCAATAACCATTGCCTGCTGTCCCATTGCAGAACACATGATAACATTTGCATTCGGATCAAGCTCTTTGATTTTCTTAAGTGCCTGAATACCATCCATGTCCGGCATAGTAATATCCATCAATACCAGATCTGGTTTTGCATCCGGGTATTTTTCTACCGCAATCGCACCATTTTCAGCTTCCGCTGCAATTTCATAGCCATTCTTTGTCAGAATGTCCTTAATCATCATTCTCATAAATGCAGCATCATCACAAATCATAACCTTAGCCATAATTTTCTCTCCTATCTTTAACTCTTCTTTTTATTTTTTATTTTATAATTTCAGTAATTCGTATACCATAGCTTTCTTCAATTACTACTACCTCACCTTTGGCTACGAACTTACCATTTACCAGAACATCAATTGGTTCACCGGCAATCCTGTTTAATTCTATAATGGTTCCCGGTGTAAAATCAAGTATTTCTTTGATTGATTTGGAAGTTCTTCCAAGTTCTACCGTAACTTCAAGTGGTACATCCATAATCAAATCAATATTTTCCGGTTGAAAATTCCCCGGTACTGCTCCAGTAAATGCCTGAAACTGTGCCGGCTGCACATTTACCTGCTGTTGTCCATACATCTGCGACATCTCCTGACCCATCATTGGTTGTCCCATCATCGGCTGCCCCATCATTGGCTGCCCCATCATCGGCTGTCCCATCATTGGCTGCGTTGCTGCCATCTGAGGCTGTGGCTGCGGTGCAGGCGCCGGTTGAGATGCCGGTGTGCTCTGGGTATTCTCTGTTTCACTCACTCCTGCAGTGGAATTACTGTCTTCTTCCATATTGCTTGTTACATTTACACACATTTCTTTTGCAAAAGAAATAGGATACAACTGCATGATCTCACTATCAACAAGATCACCAATCTCTAATCGGAATGAAATCTTTACAAACTCTCCTGCAAGGAACTCATCAATCTGACTTTCATCGATTGTCTGCTGTAAATCAATCAGATCTGCACTTGGCGGGCTGATATCAATTACCTTGTTCAACATCGAAGATAATGATGTTGCTGCTGAGCCCATCATCTGGTTCATCGCCTCGCTGATGGCACTCAGGTGAAGTTCTCCAAGTTCTCCATCTGTATTTGTTCCATCACCACCCATCATCAGGTCAGTGATGACTTTTACATCATGTTCCTTTAATACAAGAATATTACTTCCATCCAATCCCACGGTATACGCAATTCGTATAAATACACATGGCCTTTCATATGCGTCACATATGTCACTCCAGTTTGCAAATGCAACCACCGGGGTGGAAATCTCAACCTTACGGTTTACCAGTGAAAACAGTGTTGTTGCTGCCGTTCCCATACTGATGTTTGAAATTTCACCAATCGCATCTTTTTCCTGATCTGTCAATGTATTTTCCGGATTTTCATCTGTACCTGAAGGATTATTCAGTAAAGCATTGATTTCTTCCTGTGACATCGTTCCATCCATCTTACTGCTCCTCCCTAATCACTGATGTAATTCTTACTGCATAGTCATCACCGGCTTCTCCCGGCAGAGCAGTAAATTTTTTTATACTTCCAACAAAGACACTCAGTTCCTGATCCACCTTTGTATCCAGTCGGATAATATCTCCTACCTGCAGTCCCAAAAAGTCATTCACTGAAATGGAACTGTTACCAAGCACAGCTTTGATCGGCATTGGTGCTTTTGAGATAAGCGCCTCGATCGTTTCTGTATACTGTTGCTCATCTTTTTCCTGCAAACTCGAATACCAGTATTTGGTATTCAATTTGTCCATGATGCTTTCTAGCGTCAGATATGGAAGGCATACATTTAACAGTCCCTCCACATCACCAATCTTAATATTAAGTGTTACCAGCGCAATCATCTCTGTCGGCGATATAATCTGCGCATACTGTGAATTTGTCTCAATACGTTCCAACCGGGGTTCTAATTCGCATACGCTTTCCCACGGTTCCACCAAAAGATTGACCGCCACATTAAATATACGTTCAATAATCAACAGCTCAATTTCGGAAAAATCCCTTGGTCTGTCCAAAGGCACTCCTTTCCCGCCAAGCATCCTGTCCACTATAACATAGCCAAGATTTTCTGCCATTTCAATGATTATGCTGCCATTTAATGGGGATGCATTTACAATTCCAAGCAATACAGGATTTGATAACGCATTTGAAAATTCTGAATATGTAACCGCCTCTGAGTTCATTACCTCAACCTGGACATTTTTTCGCAAATACACAGGAAGATTGGTTGACAAAAGTCTTCCATAATGTTCAAAGATAATCTCTAACGTTCGTAGATGTTCCTTGGAAAACTTTGCAGGACGGGCAAAATCATAATTCTTGACCTGTTTCTTATCTTCATCTTTCATTTCATCTACATCAAGTTCACCACTGCTTAACGCTTTGAGCAAACTATCTATCTCATTTTGAGATAAGACTTCACCCATTCTTTCTCACCACCTAACACAATATTTGGGTCTATTCCGTCTGAACGCTTGAGAAGTTTACACCAACGATGAAGTCTGAACCTCCAAACATATCCTGCATTGATTTTAATATATCGTCTTTTACATTCTGATAGCCATTTGCATCAAACTCATCTAATGTATATCCATTTACGATCGTGTTGATCTCACTCTGGATAATTGTTTCTTTTGCAGCAAGCCCTTCCGATCCCCCATAGGTCTTATATCCGTCACTCTTGGTATTCAAAGACAGACTGACTGAAAATACAGCATAGTGTTGTTTGCCATCATCGCTCTGTTTTAAATTCACGGTAAATCCATCGGTAATCTTATAAGTTTCAATGTCTTCGATTGGCACTTCCGGTGTGGCCGGCGTATTTTCTCCGCTCTGAAGTTCCAGATTAATTGCAGAACATACCTGATCAATCAGTTGATTTGATTTTTTTGTCTGCGGAATAATCGTGAACACAAGAATTGCTGTCAAAATAAGATTTGCTAAAACCAGTGCCAGAATAATTACTGTTATCAGATTCTTTTTCATAATGCTACCTTCCTGTTCAATTAAAGTCTGAACTATAAGAATTATATATTTTTATAATAACGCGGCGGTTTCTTGCTCTTCCCTCCTGCGTTGTATTATCTGCAATAGGCACATACTCACCTCTTCCAGACGCTTTCAAGTGTGCGGGTTCCACTGTTGTAATATCTCTCAAGTAATCTGTAACCGCCCGTGCCCTGTAAAATGAAAGCACGTCATTGTCTTCATATTTTGCAGAATGGATCGGTACATTGTCCGTGTGTCCTTCTACTTCTATAATATTATCCTGATAAGGTTCGATCAGTTTGCCCAGCTTATCAATCAGCGGATATGCTTCTGACCGGATTTCTGCATGCCCGGAGTCAAATAAAAGAGCTCCATTCATATTAAGCATGACATACTGTGCATTAAAATCAACTTCTACCTGATCCTGAATTCCATACCTTGCAATGGCATCCTCTAATTGTTCAGACATCTTTTCTGATTCTTCAAGTGCCTGTTCTTTATATTCTTCCACTACATCATTCTCTTCGTCTGTTTCCTGATCCGATTTAGAGTTCGCTTTGTCTTTATAATAAGAATCTAACATTTCAAGCTGGCTCACACCGGATGATATCAGAGTTCCATCTCCAATAGAAGATCCTCCATTGGGAAGAATACTAAATGTATTCTGAAAGGAAGCCACCATTTTTTCAAACTTTTCTGCATCTACCGTTGACATAGAGAATAACAATACAAAGAAACATAACAGTAGGTTCATCAGATCTGCAAATGTATTCATCCATGCCGGTGATCCTTTTGGTTCATCAGGCTTTCTTTTCACTATTCTTCACCTCCAGCCTCGCTTTCCTGCGCTGTATTACGCGCCGAAGGTGCAAGGAATGATTTCAGTTTTTCTTCTATAACACGCGGATTCTCTCCTGCCTGAATTGACAGAATACCTTCCACGGAAATTTCCTTCATCATCATTTCATTATCATTATTCAGTTTTAACTTACCTGCAATCGGGTTACATAACCAGTTTGCAAGTAATGAACCATACAATGTTGTAACAAGCGCTGTTGCCATTGCCGGTCCGATTGTAGATGCATCTTCCATGTTCTTCAACATGAGGATCAATCCAATCAGTGTACCGATCATACCCCAGGCAGGACCTAATTCAGCCCATTTCTCCCAGACAGCAATTTTAGCTTTATGTCTGCTCTCAACACAGGCTAAGTCAGTCTCCATGATTCCTCTTACCAGTTCCGGATCTGTACCATCTACAACAAGCATAATTCCTTTTTTCAGAAAATCATCTTCAATCCCGTTTGCTGCTTCTTCCAATGCCAGAAGTCCTTCTTTTCTCGCTGTATTCGACAGTGAAATGATCTGATTGATGACAACTGCCGGATCCTGAACCTCATCCTTAAAAATCAACTTTATTGACTTTACACCATTGATAAAATCCGCCAATTTAAAAGATGCAAGCGTACCTGCTATGGAACCTCCTATTGTAATAATGAATGATGCCGTATCCCACATGGAGTGTAAACTTGCAACACCTCCGTTGGAAAGTACACCAAACACAAACATTACAACGCCTAATAACATACCTACTATTGATGCTATATCCACTTTTTCCACCTACCATCCTTGATTTTTCAGATTATAAAATCCCATCCGTGGGACTTATTCTTCTGCCAAGAAGTCATTTGACATAATATCCCTTTTGTATGATTTTACTAAACTTTTGACTTCTTGTCTACTTTCTTTTACAATAAACTTTTTACCTGTTGTAAGAGAAATAACTGTGTCCGGAGTTTCCTCCACCGTTTCAATCAGATCCGAATTGATTAATACTGTTGTTCCATTCAGCCGTGTCACTTCGATCATATCGTAATCATTCCTCCATTGCCAGTCAACAGATTTTTATTGTGACCGGTCTGTTTTGAAACCGGCCACAATGTTCAGTATAACATATGTAACTGCCTGTGTAAAACCTGTTTCGACATTTTAGGACAGGTTTTACATAAATATTATTTTTTTTACATTACATTAACGTTTCAGGTTAACCAGTTCCTCTAACAGTGTATCTGACGTTGTGATGATACGTGAGTTCGCCTGGAATCCACGCTGTGTAATGATCATCTGTGTAAACTCCGTTGAGAGGTCAACGTTTGACATCTCAAGTTCTCCGGATGTCATAGAACTTCCGTCTGCAGAGATCTCAACACCGATTCCATCAAATTCACCGGAGTTTAAGGTCGTACGGTAGCAGTTCTCTCCCACTTTTTCAAGACCGGATGCATTTGCAAACTGTGCAACAGCGATCTGTCCAAGTGTCTCTGTATTACCATTATCATAGGTACCTGTGATAAGACCATTGTTATCGATGGAAATACCGATCATGGCACCTAATTTCTTTCCTTTGCCTGTCACACCATCATCTATAGATCCTGTAGACATAACCGCTGTGGATTTACCACCATTGTTTGCATCTTTCAGACCGGAGAAATCAATGGTGATGTTTTCAAACTGGGTTGGACTATTACCAAGTTTACTCATATTAAGTGTAACTGTGTTTGCCTTACTTCCTGCTTTATCTAATGTTCCATCCGCTTTATATTTATCCCGTTCTCCGACTCCTGAAAATGTACCATCTTTCGTGCTAAATGCAATCTCATAATCAGCCACATCGCCCGTCAATGTCAAAACACCTGTTGCAGTATCAACTGTTGCCTTTACTGTTGCCGTTGTTCCGGTTGGTGGATTAATTTTGCTCTGCATGGCATCAGAAATCCCATATACCTGTTTCAAGCTATATGGTCCAGTTCCGTCCGCACATGTAAAAGACTTATCTGCATCACTATATGTAAGTAACTTATTATTATCCGCACTACTTCCTACATATATTTTTCCATCTGCAGCCAAAAAGTACCCACTCTGTACTTGTTTATAGGTTCCTAAAGTGATATTTGTTTCTTTTTTACCAAAAATATCTTCTACATTGACTGTTTTTCCATCCTGAGTCTTCTTAGTTTCTGCATCATAGAACGTTGTTCCGTCACTGTTTAAGATTTTTTCCAGTTCCACCGTATATTTTCCATCTGTTCCGGTAGATTTCATTGCAAAACGCGCTGTATAGGAATAACCGAGATTATCAAAAAATGTCAGTGTTTTGACAAGTCCGTTGTCTGACAATACATCCTTATCATTTTTATCAATAATACCGGAAACATTTGCCTGTGTGGTTGCCTCCGGAGCAGATGTCAGGTTGGATGTCTGCATGACACGAAGTGCAGATACGGTATCCTTCTTGATATTTCCTGTTGTCGGATCTACCTGCCATCCCATAACTGTATAACCGGTGGATGTCATACATAAGTTACCGGCACCATCTACATAGAAAGAACCGGCTCTGGTAAACAGGTTCTCAGAACCGTTGTTAACTACAAAAAAGTTTGTCGTAGACTGGTCTGATAAACGGATATCGAACGCACGTCCGGTTGTTTCAGCCGCACCGGAAGTTGTGATGCTTAAGTTTGTTGCACCGGTCGTAACACCAAGACCGATCTGTTTTGCATTCACACCACCGGTACCTGTTGCTGCGTTCGCACCGGATGCATTGCTTGTCATCTGATATAAAACATCCTGAAATACGACTGAGGATGATTTAAAAGCTACTGTGTTTACGTTGGCGATATTGTTACCAATAACGTCCATTTTTGTCTGATGTGTCTTAAGACCTGACACAGCAGAGTACATTGATCTCATCATAGTTGAAATTGACCTCCTAAGTTCTTTTGTGCTGCTTTTCCCTTCTGTCATTCCGGGAATCTAGCCTCCATTTCGGTCCGGCTACATGATCACAGCACCATCAATATTGGTATAAATATTATCATCGGACTCTGTCCGGTCCATTGCTGTAACGACTGTCCTGTTCGGAACATTTACGATAAAAGCGAGTGAATCAACAATTACTAACGATTCTCTGATTCCCTTTTCACCAGCCTTAAAAACGCCTGTCTCAAGTCGTTCATTCTGCTCTTTGGACAAATTGATATTACGATCCATCAGGCGCATCGTGGCATGCTTGGAAAATTTAAGTGTCCCACCTGCTTTTGCATCCTGCTTCTGCTTTAAAATATCTTCAAAGGAGACACCGCTCGAAGTTACCGCATCCGTGCTTTTCCGAGTCAGATACTGGTCAGTTACCTGCTCAATGGAAGCAAACTGGTTACTGATCTTATTCATAATCGCATTTCCCTTCTGTCAGATATCAGGTTTTATCTGTATCTGTCTTTGTGTCTGTTCCTGTTGTCGTATCTGTTTTTGTATCTGTATCTGTTTTTGTATCTGTTGTTGTACCTGTCGATGATGAAGTACTTGTATACCAGTCTTTTCCTGCAAGTTTTTCCATCTGTGCAAGCAGTTCCTGATATTTTTTCAAAGTATCTGTATCGATCTTTGACTGCTGATAAGAATTCAGATTATCATAATATGTCTTTAAATTCTTGACATCATCCTTATCTGTCAATGCAAGCTGTACTGGATCCGGCAATTTAGCAACCGCTGCTGCAAACGTCTTAGCAAGTGTCTCTGCCTCCATGTATTCGGTATCTGCAACCTGATATACATCAGAAAGTGAATATAACACTCCATTTACACAGATCTTCTGCTCACCGTTTTCTTTCTGTACATAATCAACAAATCCCTCTGTTGCTGTTGTTTCTCCAGTCGAAGATGTTGTCTTGATAATAACATATTTTCCAACAAGTGCATTTGCATTGCTGCTCTCGATTGTACTCTGCATACCAAGTGTTGCTTCCATCTGTGAAAATGTAGCAAGCTGTGCAACATACTCCGTATTGCTGGTAGGCTCTAACGGATCCTGATACTGCATCTCTGCACATAACAGCTGTAAGAACTGGTCATAGCCAAGGTCATTGCTGGTATCCGATTTGCTTGCAGTACTGGTATCCTTTGGTATTTTTCCGTCTTCAACGGGCTGAATTAATGCCATTTTTTTCTCCTTTCTTTTGTTTTAAGCAGTATAATCTACGGAATTACCGTGATCTGCCATAATCTGCGCCACAAGGGCTTCTTCCTCACTCATGACTCCGGAGAGTTCATCTAACTCATCTAAGTTGATTCTTCTAGTCTTTGGCGAAGCTTTTTCCTGCTCCTCTGCCTGTCTCTCTTCCTGTTTTGCATTCTGCTCTAAGTTTTTTTCAAACTCATGGCTTCCAACCGTAACTTCTACGGCATCCACCTTCACACCTGCCTGGTTCATACTCTGTTTGAGTTCTGCCATCTGCGCTTCTAACGCTTCTTTTACCAGTTCGTTCTGTGTCATAATATGAGCAGATACATTTCCTTCCTTGGTCGTTACTTCGATATAAATCTTGCCAAGGTGTTCCGGGTTCAACTGCATCTCCATCGTCGTCTGTGCTTCACGGACAGTGATTTTTGTAAATTCTGTTACCTGACGGATTAGATCTAACGTATCAAGCTGTCTTGAAAATTCCGGCACATTTTCCGGTGTTTTTACTGCTGCCGGATCTGCCACATGTTCCTGATTCACAAATGCTGTCTGACCCGATGCATTCCCAGATTCATTTTTACTGCCTGTCTGCTGTCCCTTATCTGACTCTGTCTTTACATCCGGTTCTTCTGTTTTCTCCGGCATCAGGCCATCATTTACGTCATCGGTATCCTTCACATTATCTGCGACTTCTTTCTGCAGAACAATGTTGTCCTCCGGCTTCTGTGTTTCCACTTCATCTGCATTTAAAACTGTCTGTACTGTTTTGTCCTCTTTTACATCTGAAACCATCTGCTCCGGTACATCATTTACTACTGATTTTTCTGCATTTTCGGCTTCCGCCACCTGTTCCACATCCGCAGGTTTTTCATTTGTAAAATCCGTTACCGTTGCTGCAAACGTCTCAGTAAACATTTGTGGTGTCATTCCAAGATCGTCTAACAGATTCTGTGATAACTCTCCAATTTCATTTACAATTTCCATAAATGAATCATTGCATAACAGTTCTCCAACATTTTCACATCCTGTAAGCTCCGCTGTAAGCTGTGCAAGCTGGTTTGGCTGTATCAGATCAGCAATCGTAAGCCCTAACTTCTGCATGGCATCTGTGATTTCCTCGTCTGTCACACCAAGTTTGTCTTTCAAAACCTGTCTTACATCCTCATCGAATGCTGCCAGCTTTTTATCGGTATCCTCTGCTTTGACATCTGACTCGACTGTAGAATTATCCTTTATTCCGCACACAGTATTCTGATAACGTTCATAATTATCTGTAACACTGCTTTGTCCTGTCACAGCTGCTGTATCCTGTTTACTACTTTGTCCACCGTAACTGTAGCCGCCTCCAACCTGAGTTGTCATCTGGCTCATCACTTCTGCAAACTGAACTTTCAGATCGCCTTCTTTTGTTCCGGTCAGTGTCTGGCCGCCCTGTCCTATGGACATAATTCCAGCCACTTCTGAAACGCGCGTGCTTCCCATGTTTCTTCCTCCTTTCCCTTTCGCTGCATATACTGCCGCTTAATGATCTATTCTGAAGGTTTCATGATCTCTGTTACCTTTGCAGCGGTATCAGAAGTCATTTTACCAAGAATAGCAGCTCTTGAATCTGCATCCATACCATCTAAAATCTGTGCAACCAGTTTCAGGTTGTCTGTCATGGTATCAAAAATTGCTGCTGCCTCTTTTGGCTTCATGGATGAATATGTTTTGATGTAATCATCAAGCTGCTCATCCTCTGCTGTCTGTGCCACTACCTGCTTATACAGTACTTCTGCATTTGCAGGATCGATGCTTTCGTAATATTTCTTATATTCCTCAATATCCGGGGCTACATCAGAAAAGACAACATCCTCATAGAAGCTCTGCTTTTCCTTTTCAAATTCTGCCTCGTTTTCCTTATATTGCTGTAATTCCTGTGACTGCGCTTCTAACTGACTGATATAATCTGCGTTTGCAGACGATGCATTCTGCGCATCTGCCAGTTCTTTTTCCAGTTCCTTGATATGCTCAACCGCATCTGCCATGGTATCGTATGCATAGGCACTGTCTTCTGTTGACATTTCTTTCACCGCATCATCCGGCAAAATTTTATTTACATAAGGAACGTCTTTTAAAATCGGTGCAAGCACACCAGATCCAAATCCACCAACATCCCATTTGATCAGAAGTGCTATAATTGCAAGCCACACGATTATAATCAGAAGAGAGACAAAAAATACAGCAACTTTACTGCCACCGCTTTCTTCTTCAAGTTCATCACTCTCCGCTGCACGCTGTGCCTTTTTCTGCTTTGCTTCCTCTTTTTTTCTTTGCTTTTCTTCTTTTTTTGCAGCTTTTTTATCTACAACTTCTTCTTTTTCTTCTGCCATATTTTCCTCCTGTCCGCTCAAACTGCCTAACTACGCTGTCCATTATCGTGATAGGTATAACTGACAAGTTCATCTATCTCTTTTGATTCTTCATGTAAAAGTTCCTGTTTAAATTCCTCAAAAGCTTTTTCTTTCAGTTTTTCATGTGTTTTGCGTTCAACCATTGCTTCATTTAACTGTTTTCTTGCTAATTCAACATTGCGCTCTGCAGCATGTACATTCATCATCTGGCTGCGTTGTTTGCTTTTTAAAACATCGATCGCCTTCCTGCATCCGCGAATCTCCAAAACATTAATATTGCCGCTCACCAATTCTCTCGCTTTCGCCTCGTAACCGGCTCTGCGTATCAGGATATCCTGAAGCTTCTGCTGCTCTGTCGCCAGCTTTGCATTTGCCACACCATAAGCTGTCTTTGCCTGATTTTCCATTTTTTCTTTAATGTCAAGAATGTTCTGCATTCTGTATCTGAATTTTGCCATACCCAGAACCTTTCTTAATTTTCAAACAGCTGTCTCAGCAAGTCGATTTCCTCGCTGAGTTCAAATTTTTCATCGGTTTTTTGCATCAGGAATCCATTTACTGCCTGGATTTTTTGAATTGCATAATCAATTTCGCGATTAGTTCCATTTTTATATGCTCCGATATTAATCAGGTCTTCCGCCTCATTATAGGTAGCCATTACATTTCTTAATTTTCCGGCAAGCTCTTTATGCTCACTTGTAGCAATCGAACTCATAACACGGGAAATACTCTGTAATACATCAATTGCAGGATAATGATTCTTTTGTCCTAATTTTCTGGATAACATAATATGTCCATCCAGAATACTTCTCGCCGTATCTGTGATTGGTTCATTCATATCATCACCATCTACAAGCACGGTGTAAAGTCCGGTAATAGATCCCTTATCCGAAGTTCCTGCACGTTCCAGAAGTTTAGGCATTTCTGAATACACACTTGGTGGATATCCTCTTGTTACCGGTGGCTCTCCGGATGCCAACCCAATCTCCCGCTGTGCCATAGAAAATCGTGTCAGTGAATCCATCATCAGCAACACATCTTTCCCCTGATCTCTAAAGTATTCAGCAATAGCTGTTGCTGTTTTTGCAGCTTTATTTCTTATCAATGCAGGTTTATCGGATGTCGCAACAATAACCACGGAGCGTTTCATGCCTTCTTCGCCAAGATCGCGTTCCACAAACTCTCTTACTTCTCTTCCACGCTCGCCAATCAATGCAATCACGTTGATATCCGCTTTTGTATTTCTCGCAAACATACCAAGTAATGTACTTTTTCCAACACCGGATCCGGCGAAAATACCGATTCTCTGTCCTTTTCCTACTGTAATCAGACCATCTACTGCTTTCACACCCAAAGGCAGTACTTCATCAATAATTTTTCTTGCCATCGGATCTGGTGGCAATGCTTCAACCGGATAATCATACGGAAGTAATAATTCTTCCACATCGGTTGGCCGTCCTATTCCATCTAATGTATGGCCTAACAGTTCTTCTCCAACTTTCACAGTCAGAGGATGTCCTGTATTTTCTACAATACATCCAACACCAATTCCTTCTACGCTTTCAAACGGCATCAGGAGTAAATGTTTATCACGGAAACCGACGACTTCAGCCATCGTTGAAATATTTTGTTCCCGATCGATAATGATACGGCACAGATCATTCAGTTTTGCATTTGGTCCTACAGATTCAATTGTAAGACCGACAATCTTTGTCACCTTGCCTAAACGGTTAAAATACGTCTTATCGGCAAGCTGAAGATATTTATCAAATGTACCCATTCTGCCGCCTCACCTCTATGAGCATAATGCTTTGATATCCTTCATCAGATTATCAAGCTGTACGTCTACACCACAGTCAAATATTCCTGCGTCAGTCTCTATGGTGCACGCATTTTCATTCAGTGTATAATCAGGAACAATTTCAAGTTCTATGTCATGTCCGACATAATCTAATATTTCATCTTTATGCTTTTCTAAAAATGACACATTGTCTCCTGCAACCTTAATCCGGAAATGCTTTTCATCTTCGATATTTGCGATAGCATTATCGATCAGATGAAGCAGGATCTCTTTCTTATCATCAAACTGGATATGAAAAACCTTATTAAAAACATTTAATATCACATCTACCAGTTCTTTTTCCATGTTTTTTTGTTTTTCCTGATAAGAATTCTGCAACTGTATTTTTTTCTGCTGTTGTTCCTGTTCTAACTGCTGTTTTTTCTGGTTATACTCCTGTTCTAATGTATTCTGTCCTTCCAGATAACCCTGTTTTTTTGCTTCATCACGGATAGCTTCCGCTTCCTGTCTTGCATCATCAATCAGCACATCTGCCTGTGCTCTTGCCTGCGAAAGTATCTGCTCCGCTTTTTCATTCACAACAGTCATATCCTGTTCCGGTTCTTCTACAGGGATTACATTCTCTGTTTTGTCAGTAATAATCCCCTCCGCAAATCCATCCGGTCCTACAGGCCGGTCTTGTTTTACCATCTGTTGTTTCAGGAACTCCTGTATATGATCATTTGAATCGATCACCCTTGTATTCTGACTCTCTGTATGCACGAACCACGGTTTGTAAAGATTAGACAACGATCTCGTCACCTCCGCCTCTGGAGATTACAATCTCACCAGAATCCTCTAATTTACGAATGACACTGACAACTTTCTGCTGAGCCTCCTCAACATCTTTCATACGGACAGGTCCCATAAACTCCATATCTTCTTTGATCATTGCAGCCAGTCGTTTTGAAAGATTCTTAAAGATAACGTTCTGTACTTCTTCGTTTGCAGCCTTTAAGGCAACTCCAAGGTCAGCATTATCGACATCACGAAGCACTCTCTGGATCGCACGGTCGTCAAGCAGCAGAATATCTTCGAATACGAACATCTTCTTGCGGATCTCGTCTGCCAACTCTGGTTCTTCGATCTCCAAAGACTCCATAATATGTTTTTCTGTCGTACGGTCTACTGTATTTAAGATATTTACGATTGCATCCACACCACCGACAATTGTGTAATCCTGGTTGACAAGTGATGAAAGTTTCTTTTCCAGCACACGTTCCACCTCTTTGATAACATCCGGCGATGTACGATCCATCATCGCAATACGTTTTGCAACATCTGCCTGTTTTTCCGGTGGAAGCGCTCCAATCACAAGTGCCGCCTGCGCCGATGTCAGATATGACAAGATCATCGCGATTGTCTGTGGATGTTCATCCTGAATAAAGTTTAATAACTGGCTTGGATCTGTTTTCCGTACAAATTCAAACGGACGTACCTGCAACGACGCTGTAAGTTTTGTGATAACTTCCTGTGCTCTATCCTCACCAAGTGCCTTATCCAGTAACTCTTTCGCATATCCAATACCGCCTTCTGCAATATACTGCTGTGCAAGGCAGATCTGATAAAATTCATTTAAAACATCTTCCTTCACCTGCGGTGAAACACTTCTGGTGTTTGCGATCTCAAGCGTCAGTTCTTCAATTTCATCCTCTTTTAAATGTTTAAAAATGTCAGCAGACCGTTCTGGTCCTAAGGCAATCAAAAGGATTGCCGCCTTTTGTATTCCAGTATAATCTTGTGTATTTGTTGCCATACCCTATTCCCACTCCTCGTTCAGCCAGTTGCGCAATAATGATGCTGCCGCTTCTGGATTGTCTTCAACAAATTTTTCAATCAGGATACGTGTCTCAGACTTCTCATTATATCCAATATCCTGCATTTCTTCCTGGCTTTCTTTTGTTGACTCAAGCAGGCTTTCAACAGAAAGCTCCGGTTCGATCTCTGCCACTTTCTCTTTTCTGGTACTGCGGAACACCACATAGCCTAAAAGAAGAAGGATCAGTACTACAAGTACGATCTGCAAATAATCAGAAGCACTTCTTCCACCGGAAGAATACTGGAAAACCGGTTCTTCCTGTGCAATGATGGTAATCTTGTCTGTCGGGATTCCTGTTGCATTTGAAATCATCGTGATATATTCCTGATCAACCGTAATCGTTGTCGGATCACTGTTTGCTGCAACATACTCATCAAATGTCATGTTATCGAGTGCTCCGGATGCACGCAATGTATCTTCATCGTAAATGCGGTATTTCGTTGCTACCAGAGAAACGGAAGAGTCTGCATAATTAACAGTTCCGCCATTTGATGACTTTTTCGTTACCTTTTCATTGTTCTGGTAGTTTGTGGTTGTATCTGTAACAGTACTGTGTGTGTAATTGTTATCTTCAATCACATAAGACGTATCATCATTCGAATCTGTTCCAGGTGTTGCAGCTGCACCACCTTCTGATTCTGATTCGTATTCACTCTTACTGCCAACCATACCATTCGTCTGTCCGTCCGGTGCATAATATTCATGCGTTGCTTCTTCTGACGTATCGAAATCCATCACAAGTTCCGGCGCCACTTCCACATGGTCAAACAAAGAAGAACCCACCATAACATCTTTCACTTTACTCTTTACCAGGTTTTCTGCTTTTGATTTTACAGAGAGCTGGCTGTTTGCAGTTCCCACATTGGTATCAGAAGAGTCTCCTGAGAATAAGACATTCGAATTAGAATCTAAAATCTGAATATTATCTGTATTTTTATTTCCAAGCTGTGTTGCTATGTATTTTGCAAGACCTGCTGCCTGATCCTCATCCATATCTCCGTTTAACGTAAGAATCACTGCTGCATAGGAATCCTGATCTTTTGCAAGAATTGTTCCATCATCATTTGGAATATCGAGTGTTACAGAAGCACTTTCAACATTTGACAGGGTTTCTAACTGTTCAGCAAAATATTTCTGCAGATAAACTTTGTATTTCTTTGTCTTGTCTGCCTCTGTCGAACTGAATCCACCATCAAAAACGTTATCAATGGATGCGCCCTGGCTTGGGATATCATTCTTTCCAAGCAGAATCGAGGCAGCCGCCTCATCTTTTGCATCCACATAAAAGATCAGTCCGTCCTGGGACATCTGATAAGAAATACTCTCACCATCCAGAAGATCCTTTACCGTTCCTGCCTCTGCGGTCGTCTGACATTCATGCAGCGTAACCATGTTCGGTTTACTTACAACTGCTGCTAATATTGCCAGTGCGACAATGATCACTGCGACAATGCTGATCAGCAATGCTTTCTGCTTTGTATTAAACTTTTTCCACCATTCTGTAATCTTATTTAATATATTTTGCACCTGTTCCGGCATGTTATCTGACTCCATTCATTAAATTTGCATATTCATGATTTCTTTATATGCATCCAACATTTTGTCTCTTACCGCTGTTGTATATTGAAGTGCTGTAAGCGCTTTCTTTGCTGCGATCTGCATATCATGCGGATTATCTGCCTTTCCAAGGGCAAATTCTATCTGAGCAGCTTCTGCATCATTTTGTAAATCACTCGTCTCTGTCAGTACGTTCATTGCTGAATCAAGCACTGACTGAAAACTGTCATCTGAAGTATTTACAAGTCTGTTCTGTTCTGCCACCTTTTCAATATAGTCTGATGTGATCCCTGTTAATGAAGTAATATCCATTTACCGTCATTCCTTTCCTTACTTACTGATATTAAGTGCAGCCTGTACCATACTCTTTGTCGCGTCAAATGCTGTCGTATTTGCTTCATATGCTCTCGTAGCATCAATCAGGTTCGTCATTTCAGTCACCGTGTTAACATTTGGATATGTAACATAACCATTTTCATCTGCATCCGGGTGAGATGGATCATAAACCATACGCATTTCCGTCTCATCATCTTCCTTGACAGATGTAACTTTCACTCCATTTCCAACTGCTCTCGCTCTTGCCGTCTCATAATACTGTGAAAACGGTGTCTCTGTCTTTTCTGCAAATGTTACAATTTTTCTTCGGTATGGTGTACCATCTTCTGTTCTCGTTGTATTTATATTCGCAATATTCTGTGCAATCGTATCCATACGAAAACGTTCTGCTGTCATACCGCTTGCACTGATGTCAAATGCTTGAAATAATCCCATATAACTTCCATCCTTTGTTTCTTTTTCAATCTTTTATTCCTGATAATAGAATGTTCATAGAACACATCTTCTATTATTTTAAGACGGTCTGTATTCTTGAAAAATTATTTGTTATCGCCGTTGTCAAAAGCTGATATCTTAATGATTCAGATGCCAGTTCTGCATTTTCTGTATTTTCGTCTACATTGTTACGGTCAAGACGATAAGAATAATTTGCTGCATCCGTGTAAGATGTCGTTGTAAGTTTTCCAAGATTCTGATTCAATTCCCTTACTTTCTTATCAAGGCTGCTGTATTTTGTCTTGCCAAGTGCTTGCTGCAATACGGACTCAAAATCAACATCCTGTCTCTTGTAACCAGGGGTGTCTATATTTGCAATATTATTGGTAATAACATTCTCACGCATCCAGCTTGCATCAGCTGCCTTATCAAGTATATTTGTATAGTCAAATGCATTCGTTGTAAACATTCTGTTGCTCCTTTCATGCACTACTTTTCTATATTATTTTATTTTATTATAAAATATCTCAAAAAAAACACAAGGGTTTTTTTATGTTTTTTCGCGTTTTTTTCCCGTATATTGTATTATTTTACGATTTCGTGTACAACAATTTGTTTTTATTTTTCATTTTTCTATCTTTTTCGACATTTTATGCGTTTTTGTGCATATCTTCTTCAGATGAAACACCTTCGGATGCAACTTAAAAAGGAATTCGCCATGCTCCACAAACAGCATAACAAATTCCCTTTCATTTCAACCGTTTTTATGATTCTCTTTCTTTATTTTATCCAACTCGTCAAACACAACATCATTTAACACTTTGATGTATGTTCCTTTCATTCCCGAAGATCTCGATTCGATCACACCTGCACTTTCAAATTTACGAAGCGCATTTACAATTACCGATCTCGTAATTCCTACACGGTCTGCAATCTTACTTGCGACAAGAATTCCCTCCTTGCCATCCATTTCATCAAAAATATGTGTGATTGCTTCCAATTCTGAAAAAGATAATGTACTGATCGCCGATTTCACAATCTGTACTTTTCTTGTCTCTTCTGCATTCTCTTCGTTTACGGAACGCATCATTTCAAGTCCGACCACCGTTGTTCCATATTCACTCAGGATGATATCATCAATATCGTACTGACGGTTCTCACGGTATACGAATAATGTTCCCAGCCGCTCCCCCGCAATATCGATCGGTGTAATAATCGCTGTATATTTTTTAACGTCATCCACAAATCCAAGTGTTTCAAGATTGACATTCTCTTTTGTGGACAGGATGCCAAGCAAACGTTCATTTAAAAGCGGGTCGATAAAACCTCCTACCTCATCCACAATCAATTCATTGATCTCTTCCACACCCTGACGTACTCCCGTTCCAAGTACTTTTCCTTTTTTACTGATAACCAAGATGTTCGATTCCAATATTTCTTTTAATACATCGCATATATCATTAAATACCACTTTGGAAGAATTATTATTGTGAAGCAACTTATTGATTTTTCTTGTTTTATCCAACAACTGAACACTCATAATGCGTGCCTCCTGACTACATATATGTCTTTCATGATGTCTTATATTTTATCACGTCAATTCTGAAAATTCAATATTTTAATGTATTTTTCAATAAAATTATTATATTATTCCGAATCTTTTTCAACATTTTTACGATCTGTCACATAACCGCACTGTTCATCTGCACACACAACTTTATTTCCTTTGATTACCATATACCCGCCACATTTTGGACATTTTTCTGTAACAGGTCTTGACCAGCTCATAAAATCGCATTCCGGATTATCCTCGCAGCCAAAATATTTTCTGCCTTTTTTGGTTTTGCGAAGCACAACCTCTTTCCCACATTTTGGACATGCAACCCCGATCTTTTCAAGATAAGGTTTCGTATTACGGCATTCCGGGAATCCCGGACATGCAAGGAACTTGCCATGCGGTCCATATTTTACTACCATATTTCTTCCGCAGACATCACAGACAACATCTGTCACTTCGTCTTCTATTTTTACTTTTTCCAAATCCTTCTGTGCTGCTTTCACAGCCTCATCAAGATCCGGATAAAAATTGCGCACCACTGTTTTCCAGTTTACGCTTCCTTCCTCAACGCCATCAAGCAGTGATTCCATATTTGCAGTAAAATGTTCATCCACAATACTTGGAAATGATTCTTTCATAATCTGATTCACCACTTCTCCAAGTTCTGTCACGTACAGGTTTTTTGCCTCTTTTACAATATATCGTCTGCCCAGCAGTGTTGTGATCGTAGGGGAATAAGTACTTGGCCGCCCGATTCCAAGTTCCTCTAATGTTTTTACAAGAGATGCTTCGGTATAGTGTGCAGGTGGCTGGGTAAAGTGCTGTTTTTCATCAAATTCTTTCAATCCAAGTACTGTATTCTCATCAATGGAGCCTACCAGAACATTGTTATCCGCCTTTTCATCGTCATCGCTTGTATACACAGACATAAATCCATCAAATGCAATTTTGGAAGCAGATACTGTAAATCGGTATTTTCCTGCTCCAATCTTTACGTTGGTTGTCTCATAAACGGCCTGCGACATCCTGCTTGCCGCAAAACGTTTCCAGATCAGCTGATATAGGCGGAACTGATCTCTCGACAATGATTCTTTTACCATGACCGGCGTACGGTTGATGTCAGATGGACGGATTGCCTCATGTGCATCCTGAATCTTGGCGCCTTTCTTTTTCGTGGTTTTTTCTCCTGCAATATAATTCTCACCATAATTTGCAGCAATATATTCCCTCGCCTGTGCATCTGCCTCTTCTGAGATACGCACCGAGTCCGTTCGCAGGTAAGTGATAAGACCTACGGTTCCCTGACCTTTGATATCCACGCCTTCATATAACTGCTGTGCGATACGCATTGTCTTTGAGATTGGAAAATTGAGTGCCTTCGATGCTTCCTGCTGCAGCGTACTGGTTGTAAATGGCAATGGAGCCTTTTTCACCCGCTCTCCTTTTTTTACTTCTAAAACGCGAAACTCCTCTTTCTGCATCTCTGACATGATACGATCTGCCTGTTCTTTGCTGGAAACGGTAACTTTTCCATTCTCGTCTCCGTAAAATTTCGCGAGCAGTGCTTTTTTCTCACCTTTCACAGACAATTCTGCATCCAATGTCCAGTATTCTTCTGGTATAAATGCATTAATTTCATCCTCACGATCACAGATAATACGCAATGTAACAGACTGGACACGTCCGGCACTAAGTCCTCTTTTTACTTTTGCCCACAGCAATGGACTGATCTTGTATCCCACCAGACGGTCTAAAATTCGTCTGGTCTGCTGTGCATCCACAAGGTTCATATCAATCTTGCGTGGTTCTTTCAGAGAAGCTTTCACTGCATTCTGTGTAATCTCGTTAAACGTGATTCTCTGCGCATTTTTATCATCCAGTTTCAAAGCCTGGCTCAAATGCCACGAGATCGCCTCTCCCTCACGGTCAGGGTCAGTTGCGAGATAAACTTTATCCGCTTTTTTCGTTTCTTTACGCAGCTTTGCTAAGATATCTCCCTTCCCGCGAATCGTAATATATTTTGGTTCAAAATCATTCTCTGTATCAATTCCCATCTGGCTTTTCGGCAGATCTCTCACATGTCCGTTTGATGCCACTACCTCATAATTTTTCCCCAAAAATTTTTTAATTGTCTTTACCTTTGCGGGCGACTCCACAATAACAAGATACTTTGCCATGCATCCATCTCCTTTTATTCATGGCAACAGATTTACCCGCAAAGCGCGCAATCCATTGCTTCTGACAACAATCCCTGTCTTTTTCATATGGATTGTCGTATCTAACATTTTTTAGATTTTTCTGATATAATAATTTTTAACCGTCTCGGTAATAAACCCTTTTTGCAGAAGTCCGGCAAGAATATCCATCATTTCCGGTACTAATATACCAGTCTTCTCTAACAGTTCCCCGACGTTTTTCGGTCGTAAACTTAGACAACTATACACCAGTCGCTCATCTTTTTCAAGTAATAAATTTTTTAAATTCTCTTCTCCGGTGTTTATCTCCCCCTGCAGTTCGAGTTCTTCTAAGAATTCATCTATATCAGAAATAATTCCGGCACCCTGCCGTATCAGATTGTTGCATCCCTCACTTAACGCATCGTACATACGTCCCGGCACTGCATAAATATCTTTTCCCTGTTCGAGCGCATAATCCGCTGTGATCAGCGATCCACTCTTTATTTTTGCCTCAACGATCACAACCACATCCGCAAGCCCCGCGATAATACGGTTTCTTGCCGGAAAAAGCGGTGCAGATGGACTTGTTCCCGGTGGATATTCCGAGATGACTGCACCGTTTTTCTCAAGTATCTCCTGATATATTCTGACATTTGACTTTGGATAACAGATATCCACCCCGCATCCTAACACTGCACAGGTATATCCATTCTTACTCAGCGCACCTGTATGTCCACTTCCGTCAATCCCCGATGCCATGCCGCTTACAACCCATGCTCCCGTTGCTGCAAGTCTCCCCGCAATTTTCTCTGCCACCGATCTGCCATAAGCGGAGCAGCGGCGTGCGCCCACGATGGCCACGGTCTTCCTGTTCCACTCTGCCGGCATCTTTCCTTTCACATACAGACTGTAAGGAGCATCCGGTATTGTAGTAAGACATTGGGGGAACTGCTGATCTTCCCTGGACAAAAAGGAAATTCCTCTTTCCGTAATACTTTCATATGTTGCATCACAATCTCTTTTTTTGCTCTCTGTGATCTTTACAACGTGTTTTTCCTCCACTCCCGGTATCAGAAGAAGCTGTTTTTCTGTCAGTCCATAAACTTCCCGCGCGCTTCCCGCCGCACCGATCAGCCTATTTCTGGTACGTATTCCAACTCCCGGAATATTCGAAAGCCAGTATGCATAATTGATCAACCCATACCCTCCCAGAATTTTCTATCAATATTCCTATAACAAATTGCTTCATTTAAATGGCGCATTTTTATCTGTTCACATTCGTCCATATCCGCCAGTGTCCGCGCTACACGCAGTATTTTATGACAGGTGCGGGCAGTCAGATTTAATTTGTTATACATTTGTTCCATGTAAATTT
>ERZ1108170.304-NODE-304-length-40865-cov-5.542220_pt1 | contig 40865 bp, 43 predicted proteins | sample MGYA00403705_ERZ1108170 | MGnify/ENA primary metagenome ERZ1108170 (study PRJEB35170, sample SAMEA104062422) | human gut metagenome | biome: human gut; feature: human-associated habitat; material: faeces | place: Denmark | collected 2012-06-15 ...
TTTTTCCTCTCTCAGAGATGTATCTCTTTAATTTGTTTGTATCTTTGTAATCGATTACGTTATCTTTTCCACAGAAAACGCAAACTTTTTTTCTTCTATGCATTGGGCGTCTCTTCATTGGTGCGCCATCTTTGTCTGCTGCTTTATTGAAAGCCATGATAATTACCTCCTGTTGTTATCGTAAACCGCCATGTGAGATCACATCACGATTTCCATTAGTTAAATGGTAACTCTTCATCAATTCCATCTGGAATATTCATGAAGCCATCACCTGCTGCACTGCTCGGTGACGGTCTGTCGGAAGGATTAAAACCGGAATTATCTCCGCCGCCGCTGGCGTTTTTGCTCTCTGCAAACTCTACATTCTCAGCAACAACGTCCGTTGTGTATACACGCTGTCCGTCTTTGTTGGTATAGCTGCCAGTCTGAATACGACCTTCCAGAACGAATTTTGTTCCCTTACGTCCGAATCTCTCCAAAAACTCTGCTGTTCTGCCAAATGCAACACAGTTGATAAAATCTGTATTCTGATCATCTCCATCACGGCGGAAACGACGATCTACTGCAAGTGAAAATCTTGCGATCGCAGTGGCACTTTCGCCCTGTGAATAACGGATTTCAGCGTCTCTGGTTAATCTTCCCATAAGAATAACTTTGTTCATATACGATTCCTCTCTTCTATCAAACAAACCGTTGTCAGTTCAAAGAATCTTATTTCTCGTCTTTTCTTACTACTAAGAAACGAAGAACATTGTCCATGATGCGGACATCGCGCTCAACTTCTGCCGGAACAGTAGATGCAGCGTCGAACTGGATGAAATAATAGAAAGCTTCTGACATCTTCTGGATCTCATATGCTAATTTCTTCTTACCAGCCTCTTCTACTTCTGTTACGTTACCACCAGCACGAGTGATGTACTCTTTTGCCTTCTCTACGGTAGCTGTTCTCGCATCGTCTTCGATCTTTGCACTAACAACAAGCGCTAATTCATACTTATTCATGCGAATTTTCCTCCTTTTGGTCTCTGGCCCGCTCTCATATGAGTGAGCAAGGAATTTAATAATATATCACGAAAATATATTTTATCATATAAATGTCGGATATGCAAGGACTTTTTGTTTTGCATTTCCGGCATTTCTTACTCTGCTTCCTTCTTGCGGATTTCTTTTGTATTTTTTTCCACAAGTTTTCTTGCAATCATAATCTGGTGTCCGCAGCCTAAACATTTCAGTCTGAAATCTGCACCTACCCGCAGGACTTCCCACTCACTGCTGCCGCATGGATGCTGTTTTTTCAAACGCACCACATCTCCTACCTCGTATTTATCCATAAATCCTCCTATTTATTCTGCGTGCAGTTTGCCGCATCAATCGCAATCACAAGCATCATTCCAAGCAGTTCATCTCCGGGATTGGTGAAATCAATCACATAGGTATCACCCCAGTGGAGTAACTGCTTGGAAATATGGATAATGGAACTGCAGCCGGAATACACATCATAATCCCAGCCAAAGAAATCCCCCTCTGCACGCCATCCATTAAAATCAATATCATATTTAGGTTGAAATAAGGTAAAGCGCTTTTCGATCTGCCCCCTTTTGATTCCGCCAGTCTCTATCTCAAACACAGGGAGCAGATTAAACAACTTCTGCCGGATCATTCCAACCTCATTGTGCGCAGCGTCATATACATGAATCTGATGTCCCAGCGCAAACACTTCTGCTTTGACAAAATACCGCACATTTCCCTCTTCATCATAAACATCATAGGTATCCGACCACGAAAACACCCTCTGTTTTATTAATAAACGCATATGTTACCCCTTTTCATAGATATGACAGTTTCTTTCTCCAACTATACCAGTTTAAAAAACAACAAATTACTTCATGCCTGCGGGATCTGTGAAAACACCTCGCCAAGCCCCGCCTGGATCAAAAGGTCTGCCCTGCCATCCATCGGTGTCGTCGATTTGTTGATGAGCACCAGTTTATCACCACGGTAGTAATCAATCAGACCTGCTGCCGGATATACCGCCAGTGAGGTTCCTCCAATAATCAGCACATCTGCATGACTGATATAAAATACGGCATCCTCCAAGGTCTGCTGGTTTAATCCTTCTTCATAGAGCACGACATCTGGTTTGATCTTTCCACCGCATTCATCACAGAGCGGAATTTTTGTACCGGAATTTAAAATATACTCTGCATCAAATCCTTTACCACATTTCTGGCAGTAATTGCGGTGTACACTGCCATGCAGCTCTAAAACACGCTTGCTTCCGGCCATCTGATGAAGTCCGTCAATATTCTGTGTAATAACGGCTTTTACCTTGCCTGCCGCCTCTAACTCCGCCAGCTTCTGATGCGTCACATTCGGCTTTGCGTCCAGGCACAACATTTTATCACGGTAAAAACGATAAAACTCTTCCGTATGCCTCATGTAAAAGGTGTGGCTTAAGATCGTTTCCGGCGGATAATCATATTTCTGGTTATAGAGTCCGTCCACGCTTCTAAAATCCGGGATGCCACTCTCCGTTGAGACTCCTGCGCCCCCGAAAAATACAATGTTATCTGATTTCTGCACCATGTCTAAGAATTTTTCAATATTTGTCATGATCAATCCTTTCCTTTTGTAATATGCCTTCGATACGAATAATTTTAGTATATTTTCGATGTATTTTCAAGGGCAGCAACCTTGATGCTGCCCTTTCTGACGCTGAAATACTGTATCAAAAAAAACAGTGGTCACCTACTGCCATCCGCAGTTATGAACCACTGTCTACATGAGTTGCGGGAACAGGATTTGAACCTGTGACCTTCGGGTTATGAGCCCGACGAGCTTCCAGACTGCTCCATCCCGCGCTATTACAACAGAATACATGCTCTGTTTGTTTACATAATATTATTATAGACCTTCCTTTTCCTGTTGTCAAATCATTCCAAATTAATTTGCCATCATCCCTGCCAGCACCACGCTTGCCGCCATTCCGGCTGCTGTAGCAGCCAGTGCTCCTACAAGCGTATACCGGCTCTTTTTGATTTTTACACTCATAAAGTAGACAGACATGGTGTAAAAAATTGTCTCCGTACTTCCAAGCATGATCGACGCCATCCGTCCCAGAAGTGAATCCGTCCCATACTCCTTATAAATATCTAAAAGCAGCCCCGTTGCCGCAGAAGAAGAAAACATTTTTACGACCGCAAGCGGAAGCAGCTCGGATGGAAATCCAATTTTTTCTGTGAATACAGCACATACCTTCGAAAAACATTCCAAAAATCCGGATGCGCGCAGAATCCCCACAGCAACCATGAGTCCGATCAGCGTCGGCATAATTCCTATCACCGTTTCAAATCCGTCTTTCGCTCCCTCGATAAACTCTTCGTAGATATTGTGCCTGCACAACAGCCCATATCCGATAATCAAAAAAATCAGAAGTGGTATCATGATATCGGATAAAAACATCATTATCTGCATAGGACACTTCCCGAAGCTGCTGTTAGTTTATTATATGTATCAACGATTCACATTATTCATGCGATTTTCGTGCCAGACGCTCATAATCCTCCTGTGGCATCGGCTTCGCAAAATAATATCCCTGGATATAGTTGCAGCCGAGTCTCTTTAACATCTGTACCTGTTTCTTTTCCTCGACACCTTCTGCAATGACCGGCATATCCAGTGCTTTTGCCATCAGGATAACCGCCGCTAAAATCTTTTCTCCACGTCCGTTATCCTTTCCTTTGGAAAGAAATTTCATATCAATTTTCAGCACATCCAGATCAATATCCTTTAACACATTAAGTGAAGAATATCCGCTTCCAAAATCATCCATCAGAATTGTAAACCCTGCCTTATGCAGATAATCCACGGCATTTAAGATAACATTTTCCGTATCGGAGAAAACACTTTCCGTCAGTTCTAAATGCAGATACTTCGGTGGTATCCGGTATTTTTCCACAAGATTGACCAGTGACTCTAAAAAATTCGGGTTGTAAAGGTTGACGCGGGAAACATTTACGGAAATCGGATCCGGCTTACGTCCTGCCTTTAGCGCCGTAGCAATAAGCTGGCAGACCTGATCCCACACATAATAATCAAGTTTTATAATGAAACCGTTTTTTTCAAAGACAGGAATAAACTCTCCCGGAGAAACCATCGTTCCATCCGGCTTTCTCCAGCGTACAAGTGCTTCTGCGCCACGCGGTGTATAACCATCAAGCTCATATTTAGGCTGAAAGTAGACAACAAACTGTTTCTCCTCAAGTGCCGTGTCCATCTCATTGATGATCTGCTGTTCTCTTTGCATCTCCTTTCCCATCTGTTCTGTGTAGAGTGCTTCATGATGCATATACTGTCCCTTGCACTCCTGCGCCGCAATTACAGCATGTTCATAAATTGCGGATACCTCCATCTCCTTGTCCCGGATGATATAGCATCCCGCTGACGTTTCAAGATAACAACGCAATTCCCCGTTTTTCTTTACCTGCTCCCTGATCTGCTGGGCAATCAGCAACACATCCTGCTCTTTTTCTATTGCAACGCATATACCAAAAACATCCGAATTCAGTCTGCCATAAGTATAAGTTTTATACGCACTGAGTACGCTGCAGATATTGTGTGCCATACATTTTAACAGACGGTCTCCCTCCTGTGCACCATAGAAAGAATTGATCATCTTAAACCGGTCAATATCCAGCCGGATGAATGCAAATGTCTCATCCTTACTGTCATCTAACATCTCTCGCGTCTTCTGGTAAAACATCTGACGGTTATAAATTCCTGTCAGCGAATCATATTCTAAAAAGTGCTGTTTGCTCCTTTTGATTGCATTCATGACACGAAACCAGATGATTTCCCGATGAAATGACTTTGGTATAAAATCCCAGACTCCGTACTCAAGACAGCGTTTTTCATTTTCGACATTATCTTCTGTTGTTGCAATAACAATCGGTATGTACTTATACTCACTATGCTTTTTAAATTCCTCCAGGAAAGCAAATCCGTCCATTACAGGCATAATAAGATCCAGTATAATTGCTGCTATCGAAAAACCTTTGTCTTTTTTCAGATACTCCAATGCCTTTTTTCCATCATCTGCCTCTACGATCTGATAATCTTCCCGGAAAATATCGGCTAAGGACTGTCTGTTCAGCTTGTTATCATCCACAATCAAGATCTTATTTTTCTTCATTGGTATCCCTCACTTTCTCTGAGGATTTGTCTTACACCTAAACCTATTCTTATTATAATGTCTTTTATCAAATAGTACAACGGGTTATTTGTCAGATTCTGTCAATATTTCGTTTGATTTTACAAAAAATAATTGCTGTCAATGTACTGCAGGTTGTTGCAATCAGTGCAGGACCCACAATCTGGGCTGGATTCACACTGCCATACTGGCTGCGGTAAGCGATGATATTAACTGGAATGATTTGGAGAGACGAGATATTAATGATCAGGAAATCACACATTTCCCTGCTCGCTATTCTCTCTCTTTTCCCGCACTCCTGATATGCCTCATTTCCACGCTCTTTTTCTAACTCTGCCAGTGCCTCCATCGCCTTTAATCCAGCAGGTGTCGCCGCCCATCCCAGTCCAAATACATTTGCGATCATATTGGTGGCAATATATTTATTTGCCGGATGATTTTTCGGAATATCCGGGAACAAAAAATGCAGCACCGGCGCAAGACGCCTTGACAATCCGGCTATAATACCGGTTTTTTCTGCGATTCTCATCAGTCCTACCCAAAAAGACATGACTCCCATCATAGTAATACATAATGTTACCGCCTCTTTTGCCGAGTCAAGCGCAGCCTGCGTAACTGCCGGAAGTGTGCCGTGAAACGCAGCAAATACAACACCTGTTAAAATCATAAATGCCCAGAGATAATTCATATACACTTCTCCGGTTTTTCTTATATTTTATTTTTATACTCCGCCATATATGTATCCCTGTTTTTCCGAAAGCTTTTACAGTTATTTTTTTTATAATTTAACATATATATCACTAACACTCTGGATTTTAAACCGAGGTATTTTATCTTGACATGTTTTTCTGATATTTTTCACAAATTTCCACGCTTATACCGGATATCCACACTTTTTCTCGTCCTGCTGGTTGTTTTTCCTGCAGTCTTCTTAGACGGATGCACTTTTTCCAATCACGCTCCAGATCAGACAGCTCCTATCTCTTCCGGACATGAACCAAATTCGACAGACCCGGTTTCTTCCGAATCCATTTATGATCACAATCAGCACGCAGCCAATTCATCCTCCACTGCCTTCGATGAGTTTTTGTTACAGCTTTTCCGTTCCGAAGTTGCCCAGAATACTATTAATCTTCATTTTTCACTCTCATCACCGGCATCTTACGGTATCACAGATATTCCAATTTCACTTGGCAGTATTTCAAGTCAGACCTCAAAAGAAAACCGTGCCGATCTTGAAAACACGATTGCAGCCCTAAAGCACTTTGACCGTGCAAAACTTTCCAAATCCCGGCAGTTGACGTATGATATTTTATCTGATTACCTTTCCATGGAACAAAGAGGTGCAGATTTTTCACTTTATGAGGAATACTTAAATCCCTCCTCCGGTATACAGGCACAACTCCCGGTACTCTATGAAGAATACCGCTTTTCCACCGAAGACGATATCAAAACCTATCTGAAACTACTGCCTCTTACAGGACCTTATTTTGACCAGATCATTTCTTTTGAAAAAGAAAAAGCTACCGCCGGACTTTTTATGTCCGATGCGGTCTGCAAAAACGTGATCGAACAATGTTCCCGCTTTGCGGATGACGGAGACAATCATTATCTGATTTTAACTTTTAATAAAAAGGTGGATGCCCTCCAGGATTTGTCGGACGAACAAAAAAATGCCTATAAAAAACAAAACGAAAAAATTATAAAAGAAGTGATTTTTCCTGCCTACACCTCACTGGCATCTTCCTTAACCAGCCTGCTTGGCAGTGGAAAAAATGAAAAAGGGCTCTGCTATCTGAAACACGGCAGAGATTATTACGAATATCTTGTCTATGAAAATACCGGTTGTGCGGATTCTATTGCAGATATCCAGACTATGATCGGTCAGAAACGACTTTCTGATCTAAGCGAGGCTGCTGCTCTGACCAGTCCGAATCCATCTCTTTGGAATGACGCACAAAAAATTTCTCTTTCCAATACAGATTCCTCCGCCGTTTTAGAACAGCTGAAAAAACAGATGCAGTCAGACTTTCCAAAAGCTCCGGACGTTTCTTACTCCGTCAGTTATATTGAGGAATGTATGGAAGATTATCTTGCACCGGCTTACTATATTACCGCCCCAATCGATGACTACAATGCCAATTCAATTTATATCAATGCCAAAACAGATGCCTCAACCATGCGTTATTTTACAACACTCGCCCATGAAGGCTTCCCCGGTCACCTGTATCAGACAATTATGTCCTATCAGGCAGGACTGCCAGCAATGCGCAGCATTTTAAATTATCCCGGATATGTAGAAGGCTGGGCGACTTATGTGGAAATGATGTCTTATCATTATGCCGGATTGAAAGAAGATACTGCAACTCTTCTCGCCCTAAATCAGTCTGCCCTTTTAAGCCTTTATGCTTCAACAGATATCGGAATCCATTATGACGGCTGGTCTCTTGCCGATACAATAAAATTCTGGAACGATTACGGGATCAACGATCCGGACACTATTGCAGAGATTTACCGCTATATCCTGTCAGAACCGGCAAATTACCTCCGTTATTATGTTGGATATCTACAATTTCTGGAATTAAAAGCATATGCAAAAGAAACTTTCGGAAACGATTATAATGACATTGCATTTCATCAGGCAGTACTCACGATCGGACCGGCACCGTTCCAAATTGTAAAAGATTATCTGAAAGAGTTTTACCGTAAGTAACGGATTTACTCATCTTTCAGTAATGCCTGATATACATCCCGTTTGCTCATGCCACGGTCTTTTGCTACCAGTTTCATTGCTTCTTTGCGTGGTGTTCCCTGACTTTCATATACCTGCATATGTTCCTCTAACGACATATCCTCCCAGGACTTTCTTGCCTCCTCGGCAAGTTCTTCGAAGGTTTTTCCATGAATCACGAGCACGTACTCTCCACGCGGCTCGTTCTCTCCGTAAAAAGCAAGACTCTCCGACAACGTCGTGCGCATCTTTTCCTCATAACGTTTCGTGAGTTCCCGGCAGATGGAGATCTGCCGGTCTCCGAGCGCATCATATAATTCTTCTAATGTTTTGACCAGATGATGTGGTGCTTCATAAATGATGATCGTACGCGTCTCATCTTTCAGTTCCTGCAAAATAGCAGCACGCTCTTTTTTATCCCGTGGCAGAAATGCCTCAAACGCAAAACGTCTTGTCGGAAGTCCTGACATGGTAAGCGCCGTAATACATGCAGCAGCACCCGGCAGGGAAGTCACTTCAATTCCTTCTTCGTAACAGATTCGCACTAAATCTTCGCCCGGATCGGAGATTCCCGGTGTTCCCGCATCTGTGATCAGCGCAATATTTTTACCTTCCCGAAGTTTATCCACCAGCTGATACGCTTTTTCTATTTTATTGTATTCATGATAACTCGTCATCGGCGTTTTGATCTCAAAATGATTTAACAGCTTGATTGAATTTCTGGTATCTTCCGCTGCGATCAGATCCACTTCTTTTAATGTGCGAAGCACACGGTAGGTAATATCCTCAAGATTGCCGATCGGCGTTGCACATAAATATAATTTTCCTGACATGCCAGTCTCCGTTTCTGTTTTTAAAACTGCTTATTATTTCGATACAACTTCTATTATTAGCACATTATAAAGCTGCTCTGGAGAATTGACAAGAAAATCCTGTATCCCCTATCCAGAGTTTATTGATGTACCTTTCATCTTTTGTACTTCCCACCATCCGTTATCGCCTATCACTTAAACCACTTATATTTCATCTTTTTCATTCACCAACGATATCATTTTTTTGTAGGATTTTTTAAGCATGGTTCAATGTTTATTTTTCTTTCACATACACCGTAATACGCTCCTTTGTTCCATCCTCACTGGCATAGACGTAAGACCTGCCAGCTGCTTTCGCTGTAATAACCCCATTTGCATCCACCGATGCCACATTGGAATTAGAGCAGGAATACGTTGGCTGATTGCCGGAGGATACCGTCGCATTTACCCTTGCACGTTCCCCCGGATGAAGTGTGACAATCGTCTGTTCAAATGTAATCTTTGGAGATTTCACCGTTACCTCACAATTTTTACTGATTCCATCCACTGTAACAGTAATAACTGCCGTCCCATGTTTGATTGCTGTCACTTTCCCTGTTTCATCCACAGTCGCCACACTTTTTTTATTGGTTTTCCACACCGGCGTGGATTTTGACGTGGAAGAAATCTTAAGCTTATACTTTTCCCGCCTGTATAGTGAGATTTTTGACGGTGTCAGACGGACAGTCGGACTTTTTACCGTCACCTTACAATTCACAGATGTACCGTCAACCTTTGCAGTGACCGTAGTTGTTCCCGGCTTCTTTGCTGTCACTTTTCCATTTTCATTTACGGCTGCAATGCTCGTCTTTGCTGACTTCCACGTCACCTTATGAGCGGTGGATGAAGCTGCTGTAAGCACGGCACTTTCCCCATTTTCCAGTGTCAGGCTGGTCTTATTCAAAGTGACTTTTGTCTTTATGACAGTAATCTTACAGTTTGCTTCTGCATTTTTTGTTTTTGCCGTAATCGTCGCACTTCCCGCTTTTTTTGCAGTAATTTTTCCGTAGGTGTTAACCGATGCGACCTTCGAATCACTGGATGTAAATGTCGGCTTTTTACTACCGGATGCAAGTATGGACAGACAATAAGTGTCCCCTATTTTTAATGTTTTTTCATATGCGCTTAAGAAAATGAAACCGTATCCTGAGGCTGCATATACTTCTACTTTCTGATACGCTGAAATAAAAAGCATGGAAACCATGCAGAGGATGGCTAATGCCACCCGAATGACTTTTTTTCCTGATTTCATAGATATTTCCCCCAATCCTTCTCTGATTAATAGATGATATATTTCACAGATAAACCTGTTTTTACGGACAGATATCTGTCATCAAAACCATCTATTTTTTCGGATGGCGGGAATCGTACAAAAGAAAAGACTCTCCGGCGCATTTTCCCCACCAAAGAGCCTTAATATTAAATTATCATAGTCAATTACGGTTGTAAATCGAACAAATCATAAAGTTTTTATAACTCTGTCAAATTCCATACAGATCGGGTATCCTCCATCACTCATCACCAGTTTTGCATCAATCCCATAAATTTCCCGGATATTTTCCCTCGTGATCACATCCGCCGGTTTTCCCTCGCAGACAACTTTGCCATTTTTCAATCCAATAATGTGATCTGCAAAACGGCAGGCTTCGTTTAAATCATGCAGCACCATCACGATTGTGAGCTGTTTTTCCCAGTTCATGCGCTCTAAAAGCTGCAGCACATCCAGCTGATATGCCATATCCAGATATGTCGTCGGCTCATCAAGCAAGATCATTTCTGTCTCTTGCGCTAGTGTCATGGCAATCCATGCCCGCTGTCTCTGTCCGCCGGATAATTCTGTCACAAGGCGGCCTGAAATATCTGTCAGTCCTGTTTTTTCAAGCGCCCAGTCCACCTGCTCTATGTCGTGGCAGCTCATACCTCCAATCGCTTTGCGGTAAGGAAAACGTCCGTAGGAAACCAATTCCCGCACAGTGACGGCATCCGGACAGGTCGGAGTCTGCGGGAGGACAGCAACTTTTTTGGCAATATATTCTGCTTTTTCTTTGTGGATATCAACTCCATCAATCCTGACTTCTCCCCGTTTTGCGGGCAAAATCCTTGAAATCACTTTTAATAATGTGGATTTTCCGCAGCCGTTTGCACCGATGATGATCGTGATTTTCCCCTTTGGTATTTTTAAATTCATATCCTCTATGATCATGCGGTCCTCATATGCCGCCCAGAGTCCTTTTACCTCTATTGCATTTATTGTTTCCAAATCTTTGCTACTCCTTCCACATCAGGTATACAAAATACGGTACACCAACCAGCGACACCGCAATTCCCGCCGGAATCTCGATTGGTGAAAACAAATTTCTTGCGACCGTATCTGCAAAAATCAGCATGGCTGCAGCAATCAGCGACGCAAGAAGCAGTGATACCCGGTGTCCGTTTCCAACAATCTTTTTTGCTGCATGCGGCGCAAGCAGTCCGACAAAGCCGATATTTCCGGCAAATGCAGTCGATGCACCCGCAAGAATAACCGCACAGAGCAGCAATTTTTTCCGCTGCCGTTCAATCGATATTCCCCAGCCAATCGCCGTTTCATCCGAGAAACTTAACGCATCCAACATTCGTCCTTTATAAAAAATATATGCACCACCAAGTAAAATCACAGGTACCAAAGCTCTGATGTATGCCCATCCCGCTCCCCAGAGTGAGCCGGACGTCCATATCATTACCCGGTTATAATCCCCAGGACCTCCCTTGAACATAAAAAAAGTAATAAATGCATTTAGTCCGGCATTGATCCCAATTCCGGTCAAAAGCAGACGTTTTGGTTTTAATCCTTTCCTGCTGGAAAGAAAATAAATACAAAATGCTGCCATAAGTGCCCCTGAAATTGCCATCAGTGGAAGCAGGTAAATAGAAAATGTCCCAAGTTCACTGAAATATGCGTTTGTCTGAAACTGGATAAACAACACTGCTGCCGTTGCACCGCCCGCATTGATGCCAATGATTCCCGGGTCAGCAAGCTCATTCCTTGTCATTGTCTGTAAAACACCGCCCGATATCGCAAGCCCTGCCGCCACAAAAATACCAAGCAGGATACGCGGTAAACGGATTCCAAAAATTGCCGTATTCTGTATTTTTGTTCCATTTCCAAGCAGCGTCGCAATGACTTCATGCACCGATATCTCATAACTGCCCCAGCAAAGTCCCAAGAGGATGGCACAGAAAAATAATACGATCACGCACGCAAAAACTGCTGTTTTTCTTTTTTTCATACGCATCATCCCCGCTCCTTTCCCGCCATGTATAAAAAGAATGGCACTCCAAGCATTGCTGTAAAAATTCCAATCGGTACCTCATATGGCTGATAGATCATGCGCGCTGCAATATCCGCATAAGTTAAAAGTACGGCTCCGCACAGAAAACTAAGCGGAATTACCCGCCTGTAATCTGTGCCTGCAAACAGCCTTATCGTCTGTGGAATCATAAGTCCGACAAAACCTATCGTTTTTCCCACCACCACTGCTGCCGCACATAACGGAATCATCAAAAGAATTGTGATAAAACGCACCCTCTGCGGATGGATACCAAGTCCGGTTGCCATATCATCTCCGAGACTGATCACATTAATTTTCGGTGCAAGGAACACTGCTGCTAAAAATCCCGGTATCCCTACCGCTAAAATAATTTTTACATCCAGCCACGTTGCCCCGCGAAATCCACCGGATACCCAGAATCCAACCATCTGTGACTGGTTCGACAAAAGCCCCGCTACCGAAGTGAGTGCCGTAAAAAAAGTACTCATTGCCGTTCCCGCTAAAAGTAATTTTGTGATACTTAAATTTCCCGGATTTTTCATGGTAAATATAAGTACAAGCACGCCGGAAAAAAACGCTCCAAGCAATGCTGCAAACAGCGTATTTCCCGCAGTTGCACCAACTCCCGACGCATAAAGAAGGGCGACAAAAAGCGTCGCCCCCTGACTGATCCCCAGCAATGACGGTTCCGCAATCGGATTTCGCGTCACCCCCTGCATCATTGCTCCGGTCATTCCAAGGATACCGCCTGTCACCAGTACGCAAATCACCCTCGGAAGCCGTACATCGCGGATCATCATGTCCGTAAGAGATCCGGTATTATGAAAAATGCCATTCCAGATATCCACCGGCAGAATCTCCATAGCGCCCATACAGACCGCAAGCAAAATTCCCGGTATCAGCAGACAGACACCTGCAATCGCAACACCCCAGGTCCGCTTAATTCTTTGCCGTTCCATCTAACATCTCCAAAATCTCATCTAAAAGCAGCTCACGTCCGATCGGACTGTAACCCTGATTAAAATACGGTGATGCCGGAAGTTCTACCACCTGTCCGCTCTGTACTGCCGGCAGACTGTTCCAGACTGCATTCTGGTCAAGTTCTGCTTTGTCTTCATCCGTTGCCATCAGGAAAATATAATCTGCTCCGATCGATGCCAGACCTTCATACGTTACGACCGGCAGGGAAATATCACTCTGCTCCGGCAGACCTTCCGGTTTTGCAAGTCCCATATCTTCATAAAGCACACTTCCAAATCCGGCGCCTGTGAATACAAAAAACTGTCCACCGCTTGCTAAAAATGACAGATAACTGGTATCCTCTCCATACGCAGCACGAACTGCTTCTCCTGCTTCTTTCGCCTTCTCTTCATATGCACTGATCCACTGATCTGCCGCATCCTCTCTGCCAAATACCTGTGCAAGCGTGCGGATATCTTCTTTCCAGTTCAGCGCTTCTAACTGGATCATGACTGTCGGTGCGATCTCAGAAAGCTGGTCATACATTTTTTCCTGAACCGTGGAAATGATAATCAGGTCCGGATCTAAATTCATGACTGCCTCAATATCCATCGTATCCTGCATACTGTATCCTAAAATTTCAGCTCCCTGTAATGTATCCTCAAGATAGGTTGGGAATTTTGTATAGTCATAAGCATCACTGTTTGCGGTTCCCACAACGGAATAGCCAAGGATCGATAAGATATCACTGTTGCCGCTTAAATCTACGATCCTTTGGGGATCTGCCGGAATCTCCACCTCACCGCGGACGTCTGTCACGGTAACTGTCTCACCGTTTTGTCCTTCCCCGGTTGTCTGCGCTTCGCTCTCCGGTACTGCAGATGCCTGATCCTGTGTGCTCTCCTGTACCGTATTTGTGTTACTTCCTGTGTTTCCATTTGCGTTGCTGCCTGTATTTCCACATCCCGCTAACAGTGTGATGGTAAGCATACCTGCTGTGATAATGGAAAATAAATGATTTCTTTTCATGTAAGTTCTCCTTTATGTTTTTCATTATTCGCAATCGTTTTGGCTGCAAAGTGCAAAATCTATTGCGTGTGTTAGTTTTATCTAACAAAAGTAAGTTTATTTTATCATGCATTTTGTTGTTTGCAAGGGCTGCATGAATATTGATAATTTTTGTTTAATAAATGATTATTTTGTTGCGGAGATGGGGAAAATGGGGTATAGAAATTAAGAAGGAGGTCTTTCTATGCTTGTTTCAAGTACAGATGAATTTCAGTCTTTTATGTTTAAACAGCTTCATTTCTTACCGGATGTGAAAGACAATTATACATGTTATAGAGACAGGGATCACCCGGAAAGCGGGTACTGCTGTATTTATTGCCGCGAGGGGTATTACCAGCTTGGGATTGCAGATTATACGATTCCGGAGGATTTTTCGGTTTCTTTTCAGAATCCTGCGAGGCAGCTTCGGTTTGGGATGATGCTTTCCGGAAAGACACATTTTAAGCTTTATCAAAAGGATGCGGCTTCTTTTACACCTTCTTCTTTTATCGTGTTAGAGGAAAATATCAAAGGTCAGCAGGCATGGCGCGCCGGGGACCATTTTCACGGACTGGAACTGACGGTTTCGGCTGATTTTATAGAAAATGTTCTTCATCCTGTTTTTCCTGACTGTGTCAGTCTGTCCGCGTTTGAGACAAATTATACCTATAAGATGCTCCCCGCCGGAGTGATCAATCTGCTGAACCAGATGTATTTTCTGCATGAAAAGGATGCGCTCACACCACTGTATTTAGAAGGGCTGATCTTACAGTGTCTCGCTCTGCTTGCGGAAGAATTTGAGGAAAACTCATCTCCAATGGCTGCAGTGCAAACCGCAATGAACAAAGCTGATCACCAGCATATTCCACGCAGCACAATAATGCGCACAATAAAAGTCAGCGATACAAGAACGATTACGCTCTCGACCGCTGACCTTTCTGCTGTGCACCTCGCACACGATATTCTGACTGAACAATATAAAAACCCGCCCACTGTCCATGAACTGAGTGAGCAGGTTTCTTTATCCATGCAAAAATTAAATTATGCGTTTCTCCACGAATACGACACGACCATTTCCGACTATATCCTTTCTCTTAAGATGGGATATGGGGCAAAACTGTTAAGTGAAACCCTCCTTGGCGTCGATGAAATTGCATTACAATGCGGTTATCATTACCCTGCTAATTTTATACGGATGTTTAAAAAATATTATGGGGTGACACCTTTGCAGTTCCGGAAGTCGATACAGTAGCCATAACACTTTATTTGTAAATTTGATCCGGTTACTCTGTATCAGACACGGAATTATCTGGAAGTTCTGTACTAAATTCTGTACTCTGTACAACTTCCTTGTCCTTATCTGACTGCCATAGTTCATCCGCTGATGCATCAATTAAAATGCCCTCTGTACCCATCTCATCAAAAACAACCTGTTTATCCTTTGTCTCATCTGTATCTCTTATCAAATAACAGTAATAATAACTATTATCTGATGTACTATACTTCCCCCTGAAAGCCATAAATGATGCATTATAAATTGTAACATGTCCCAGAAAAGCCCTAAATGAATCCTGCCCCACGACCATATGATCCGTGTTATTCCCTGTGCCATCTGTTGCAATTCCAATCTTATAAGAACCTGTTCTTTCTTTTTGAACACTAGAAGAAGATTCGCGTTCTTTTTTCATGCTTTCTAATGATAATGTAAAAAACTCTTCATCACTTTTTTTAGCTATTTGTCCAAGCGGATTCATCTCTCTCGTTATATAGTCTCCCTCATATCTTCCATCACTTTTATATTTAGCAACATACTGTATATATGTGCTTTTAGTAATTTCAGTACCTACAGACCGCTCATATTCATACACATACACATCATTTTTAAACAACTCCGAGAACTTTATCGTATCCGAAGAGCTGCTATTATCCTTCGTATTCCCTGCCGTCTGATCACTGCTGACCGTATTACTTCCGGATGTACTGACACTCCCGGATGAAGTGCTTACCGTATCGTTTCCACATCCTCCGAGTAATGTCACTGCACATACTGCTGCCGTTAAAACCGCTGCCAATTTCCTTTTCATTTTTCTTCCTTCTTTCCTCTTCTTTTTAAACTAATGGTTTCCCTGTTTTTCTGATATTTCCTTCATCTTTCCTGCTTCTTTCTGTGCCAGGCAGTCAACCTCTCTGATTGCAGAATCATCACGAGATCTCCACAAAATATTGATATTAGAAATTTTTTCATTCTCTTCCTCAAACATTTGCCAATATGGCTGATTGCTGCTCATCCCAGACGCATTTTTATAATTTTCTGATACATACTGACTGTCCGTATAAATCTCTACCTGCGCCGACTTATCTTCTATCGCTCTCATCGCATATATAACTGCCAGCAGTTCCATCTGATTATTTGTTTTATTCTGTTCACCACCTGACTGTATGTCACATTTATTCTCATGTTTATCTGTGATCTTATAAGCCCAGCCACAATATCTGCACTTTTCCTCCATCGATAAACTTTCGTTATTGTTCTTCGCCGCACCGTCTGTATAAACAATAACCTTGCCCATCTTCTCTCACCTCTTTTCATTTGTAATATTAAACTCTATAGGCATATTTTAGCCTATACAGTTTATGTAAATACTATCATAACTGCCTATACAATTCAAGTAATATCAAAATTTTAAACGAAGGGAGCTTTTTATGGACTATTACGCAATTGGACAACGCATCCGGAAATTTCGAAAGGCATGTGGTCTGTCACAGGAGGAACTTGCTGAAAAAGTAGGAATTTCGACCACACATATGAGTCATATTGAAACAGGGAATACCAAGCTTTCCCTGCAGGTCCTTGTAGATATAGCGTCGACGCTGTCTGTCCAGACCGATGAATTGTTATATGAACTCCCTGCACAAAATACACATGCACTGAAGCAGGAACTGGCAGATCTTCTCATGACCTGTTCTCCCCGTGAGATCAATATTTTATTAGATGTGTTAAAATCTGTGAAGGTCTCTTTAAATAAATATCTTTCGTAATTGTTATTCTTATTACAAAATACAGTAAATTGTAAAAAATACTTGAATACACAAACTATTTGTAATACAATTTCTATATAAAGAAAGCACCCACTCCATAGTGGATGCTCCTGAATAAGGTTTATGTGTCCATACAGACACCGCCTCTCCTGTGGGTCAGACAGGGGAGGCATTTTTATTTATGCTTTTTTCTCTTATCGAGAAAGGTAAGCAACGCAATGATCAGACCACCAAAGGATACCAGTAATCCAAGTATTCCAAGAAAAATCATAATAATTTCATAAGCTGTCATATGCGCCACCTCCCTTCCTATGTATTCCGGCAATCCGGTGTCCATTGGTTCGGGAGGCTACCACCCTGTCGTGAGTGCTTTCTTAGTTAAAATTTTATCATATGGTTGTAGTTGTTTCAACATAAACCTTTTTTCTAGTTCATGATAATAAAATGTTTGCAAACCATGCATTTATTATTTCAATTCCCTACGCTTCTTTCTCTCCGGTTCATCACCAGATAAAACACGACTCCCGCTGCCACAACTCCGATCGAAATGATCTGTGATGTGGAAAGCACACCAATGCTTCCGCGGTAATCGTTCCGGAAAAATTCAATGATAAATCTTCCGATTCCGTAAAGTACCATATATCCTGCTGCCACCTGTCCCTCTTTCGGTTTTCTTCCCGCATAGAGAAGTAACAGACCGCAGATCAGGAAATCTCCGGCAGAGGACATCAGCTGTGTCGGCAGAAGTTTCACTCCATTCGGTGCAAAGTCGGAGTGAGTAAATGTAATGCTAAACCACGAATCTGTCTCCCTGCCGTAACAGCAGCCTGCAAAGAAACAGCCGAGGCGCCCAAATCCCTGCGCAAAGGATACCGCCGGCATCACCAAGTCAAAGTACGGCAGAAAACGTTCTTTTTTAACGTGGCAGTAAAGGAAACTGGTCAATGCACCACCAATGATCCCGCCGTAAACAACGTATCCGTTTTTAAAGTTCCAGAGTATGGACGGATCTTTTAAAATCTCCGGAATCTCCACAATATAGTAAATCAGCCTGCAGCCGATCATTCCGCCGAAGATTGCGCAGAAGAAGATCCCATAGATAATATCCTCGTTCAAGCCACGTTTTTTCCCACGCTTTAAACACATCATAAGTGCCGCTGCAAAACCGATCGCAATCATAAGACCATACATATGAAATGTAACCGGCCCTATCTTTATATCATTAAACATATATTTTAATTTATCCTTTCTAATACCCATAAATATCATAAATCTCGTCCGTGTACACGCCCTGTTCTTTATAAACGATCAGTGGTTTTTCCACGGTAAGCCTTGATTTTCCGCCGCGCAGTCCCTCAATCAGCACCATATTCGGTTCTTTATCTACGAATGGATACACAAGCTGCATACGCTTCGGTTCGATCTTGTACTCGACCATTTTGCTCATGATCTCTGCGAGACGGAACGGCCGGTGCACCATATAAAACCTGCCTCCCGGCACAAGCATTTTCGCGGTTTCCCGCAAAATATCATCCAGCGTACAGAGTACTTCATGTCTGGCGATCGCTTTTGCCTCAGACGGCGAATTTTGCCCATGTGTGCCGATCATATAGGGCGGATTGGTTGTGATCACATCAAACGAAGATGCCCCGAATATCGCAGATGCCTCCTTGATATCTCCGGTCACGATCTCGATTTTATCCTCAAGGTGATTATAGCATACGCTGCGGCGTGCCATATCCGCACTCTCTTCCTGAATCTCAAGTGCCTTAAAATCCTCTGCTTCCGTCTTAGCCTCCATCAGGATTGGAATGATTCCCGTACCGGTACCAAGGTCGAGTACGCGCTCCCCTTTTTTTGCCTTTGCAAACCCGGAAAGTAAAACCGCATCCATTCCAAAACAGAAACGCTTTGGATCCTGAATAATGAAATAGCCGTTGCGATGCAGTTCATCAAGTCTCTCATGCTCATAAACCAGATTATTTGGCATCGTCAATTTTGGATTTTCCTCCCTTATCTTCTAATGCGGAAAGTTCCTTTAATTCCTGTGCCGTCAGTTTTACGTGGTCTCTTCTGCGTTTTGGCTTGAATTTCAGCTGATCCACAGAGTAATCACGGATTTCCTTTTCGTCATCCACTTCCACGAGTACTTTGACCATCTGGCGCAGTACGCTGACCGAAGATACCTCACCCTTTAAACCATCATCTGTGGTCACATAATCTCCAACGTTTGGCAGACGACTGTTTAAATATTCATAAGTCTCCTCTTCATTTTTCAGACAGCACATCAGGCGTCCACAGACACCGGAGATCTTTGTCGGATTTAAAGACAGATTCTGCTCTTTTGCCATCTTGATGGATACCGGGACAAACTCGGAAAGATAGGAATGACAACAAAGTTCTCTTCCGCAGATTCCAATGCCTCCCATGATCTTTGTCTCATCACGGACACCGATCTGGCGCAGCTCGATTCTGGTACGGAAAACCGCTGCAAGATCTTTTACCAGTTCACGGAAATCGATACGTCCATCTGCAGTAAAATAAAAGAGCAGCTTATTATTGTCAAACGTGTACTCCGCTTCCACAAGCTTCATATCAAGCTTATGTTTTGCGATTTTCTCCAGACAGATTTTAAATGCCTCTTTTTCTTTTTCACGATTCTTTAATGACGTCTTTTCATCTGCTTCCGTTGCAATACGGATAACCGGTTTTAACGGCTGGATTACGCTGTCATCATTGACTTCTCTTGTCGGGATCATAACCGTCCCCATCTCAACACCGCGTGCGGTCTCCACGATTACATGCATTCCCGCGGTCAGATCCAGATTGCCCGGCCCGAAATAATAAATTTTACCGGCATTCCGGAAACGGACTCCTACTATTTTTATCATGTTAGTTCTCCTTTATGGTCAGCAGAAGCAGTTCGATTACCAGATCAAAATTAACATTTGCATTTAAACGCACCTGTGCTTTTGATAATGCCTGTAAAATTTCTTCGATTCCATTGTAGGAACTCTGCTCTGCCTGTCTTTTTATGTCATAGACCTCATCCTTGAAAATAAGGCCGTTTACATCCTTCGTTGCTTTATAATAAAGTACATCACGATACCAGATCATCATAAGATCAAAGTAGTCGTTGATCTGAAGCTTATATTCACTGATCTGCTTTACCGCCTCTGTCATCTCATAGAGGTCAATGTCATGCAGACGCTTGATGAGCTGAAGTGCAGACGCTTTCAACTCATTAAAATCATCGGATGAAGCAAGCTGGATTGCTTTTCCGACATTTCCCTGTGCAAATGCCACGCAGACATCTGCCTGATAATCCGGGATCTGATAATGTGCCATCAGGTATTTTTTGATCTTTTCATCCGGCACTGCCTTTAAATTCAGTGACACACACCTGGATAAGATCGTTGGAAGGAAACTCTCCGCATTGGTAGTCAGAAGCAGGATCACTGCATATGCTGGCGGCTCCTCGATTGTCTTAAGCAGCGCATTCTGAGCCTGCTGATTCATTTTTTCGGCTTCATCCACAATGTAAATCTTATATTTACTGCTATATGGCTTGATGACAATATCATTGTTCAACTGTGTACGGATATCGTCTACCGAGATCGTATTCGGCTTTTCATGGCTGACATAGATGATATCCGGCTGGTTTTTGCCCACCGCCTGTTTACAGGAATGACACTCCATACATGGCTCTGCCGTAAATTTATTTTCTATTCTCTCAGATTCTGTTTCACCGGCAAGTTCTTCTAATTTTTTATTGACCCATTCACACTGAAGTGTCTGCGCAAATGCCTCTGCGATCATCATTTTCCCGGACCGGTCCGGTCCATCCAATATATAAGCGTGTGAAACTTTATCCATAGTAATGGCATTCTGCAGATGTTCTATGATCTGCTCATGTCCAACGATGTCCTTAAATGCTGGCATATCAATCCTCCTGTGCCATTTATCCACCAGATACAGGTGGAATCTATTCTTTGTCCACATTCCAAAAGATCAGGTGAGGATATCTAATATCAATCCCCTTATCTCTCCGATCTTACTTAAAATAGCGATATGATCTTTCTCATCCTTTACCAGCTCCTGTGCCAGTTCATCCAGATTTGAATCGATCAGCTTGATCAGTCCATACACTCTGTGGCGTCCTCTCCTGTCAAGAAAATTCTCTCTGGAAAATTTGTGAGACCGGAATACCACCTCATTCATAAAATCACGGATCAGACCACGATATTTTTTCATATCACGGATATCCATATGCTGTGCAATCCGGTTTCCCTGCGCCGTAATATCAGAAAGAAGCATGTCCACTTTTGCCTGCAGATCCGCATCCGTGATCGCGCTTGCAAGTGTAAACTTAAAGGACCCGTCTCCCTGTACATTCTGATTGGTATCCGGTACCTGTGTAACCTCCGTTACATGATTTAATTTGTTGATATCCAAGTCTGACACCTTCTTTCTGTAAAAAAGCAGCCATGTACTTTCATGCTATGATTGTTCTCTGATATACACAGAAATTGCATTCTCCGTTTCTTCTAACGACTCATTGCAAAATCTTTTTGTGATTCCTGCTTCTTTTAATTTTTCCTCGGAAAAATCTTTTTCATCCGCAAGAAACCGACGGCATAATTCCTCATATTTCGGATTTTCCTGCCTCCGCTCTCTCTCAAGCGCGCGCTGTAAGCGCATACCATCCTCTACTTCTATATATATCGGAACAACTTTCTCTGTTCCGAAGTACTCCCGTATCTTAAGATATGACTCTAGTGTTCCGATCAGAAGATAACTCTGATGATCTAAATCAACCTGATGGTCCGCCACCGTAAAATACTTCCAGATACCGTGAATCGTATGATATGCACGCAGTTCGATGATTTTTCCTTCTGCTGCAAGTCTTTCTACCGTATCTTCATCACAAAAATAATAAGATACGCCATTCTCTTCCCCTGCGCGCATTGGTCTTGTCGTATAGGGAACCACAGTCTTTAACCTGAGTTTCTCATCTTTCATCAACATCCCGTACAAAGTATCTTTACCGGATGAGCTTTTTCCCATCATGTAATATATTTTTCCCATTTGTCCTGCCTTATCAGTATAATATAGTCTTTAAAAATATACAATCTTTATCCGTTCTGCAAAAAGATCCGTACTCCCCTGCAAATTTAATTTCAGACTGATACAGGTGCGAAGTCTTTTTATAAATTCTGCGGTGATGACCTCTCCCGGAACGATCAGTGGGATTCCCGGCGGATACAAAAAGATAAAATCCGCTGACACCTTACCTGTCGCCTCATCAAAAGATACCTCTGCAGTTTCTTTTTCCTCCGCTTCATAAATCTGCATCTGCTGTGGATTCGGTCGGTAAATCTCATGAATGAACTGCTGTTTTTTTGCTGTACCTGACGCACATAACTTCCGGTCGATCTCATGTAAGGCAGCTGACAGTCTCTGATATCCTTCGTCCTTATCCATAATACTGGTCATCGCCAGCGCATAATCTCCGGATGCCATCTCAAGCTGAAGATGGTATTTTGCAAGTAATTCTTTATACAGCCATTCACCACTTTTGCTGATGTCTCTGACAAATATAACAAGCTTAGAATCATCCCAGGCATATGCCTCCTCTTGGGATAAATCTTTTTTTGTCATCACATGCAATTTTTTAAGGTCCTCACAGCTTTGATAGAATTCATCTAATTTACTTCTATAATTGTTAAATAGTTCCGCTCCATGTTCTTTTACGGTGCGGATACATGCATCCATTCCCGCCATAAAAATATAAGAAGGTGAACTTGTTTCATAGATTCCAAGATATTTTTCTATGCGTGACTTTGAAATACGATCTGAATTCAAGTGAAGCAGTGCCGTCTGCGTAAAGGATGGCAGCGTCTTATGCAGACTCTCGATCACGGCGTCTGCCCCGAGTCCTACCGCATTTTGCGGAAACTCCCCGCCAAATCCAAGATGTGCTCCATGTGCCGAATCCACGATCAACGGAATCCCATGCACATGCGCGGTCTCAGCGATCCCTTCAATATCAGAAATAATCCCCTCATACGTCGGAGAAGTGATCACAACTGCTGCAATCTCCGGATCTTTTTTCAGTGCATCCTCCACCTGCTGTGACGTGATCTGCCCCTGGATTCCACATTCTGTCACCGCCGGATAAAGATATTCTGCAGCCAGTTCCGATAAAAACAACGCATGATACACCGCTTTGTGGCTGTTTCTTGCCACCAGGATCTTTCCCCGTTTTTTTACTGCTGCACAGATCGATGCAAGGATCCCACAGGTACTGCCATTGACAAGATAATAACAATGTTCGGAACCATACAGATCAGCTGCACGCTGCTGTGCCTCTTTTAAAATTCCTTCGGCATGGTGCAGATTGTCAAATCCGTCAATCTCGGTAATATCTATCCCGTATACTTCCGGGAATGGCAGGGGATTTCTTTTATGTCCCGGCATATGAAACGGATAAACATCGCTTTTCCCATATGCCTCTAATGCCTGATCTAAATACCTCATCTGCTACCGCCTTTCTGCTTGCACATTTATTTTAACACTTTACATACCGGCCTGACTACTTTAAAATAAGAACATCTTTGGAAAAGAATGGAGCAATAAAGCGATTATGAATTACGCACTTGTGATCCTATGCGGAGGAAACAGCGTTCGCATGGGAACGGATAAGGCACTTTTACCTTTTGGTGACTGTTGTCTTTTAGAATATCTTGTACGCAAATTTAAACCACACTTTTCAACTATATATCTTTCCATAAAATACATCGGGGATTATGCACATCTGAATCTCCCGGTCACGGAAATCGCAGACGTTTACGGCAATGCCGGACCAATGTCCGGCGTTTTTTCCGGTCTGTCCATGATCAATGAGGATGCCGCTTTTTTTATGTCTGTGGATACGCCTTTTATGGAGCCGGAAACCGGTATTGCGCTTTTAGACGCGATCGGCGATGCAGACATCTGCATGGTGCGCGGAAAAGCGGGCTACTTAGATCCTGCTACGGCCGCATATTCCAAAAACTGCATTCCAACCATCGGAAAAAGTCTGATCCTTCATCAGTTTACTTTTGATGCGCTTCGTGAAAAATGTAAAACGGTCAGTGTAACAGAAAAGGCTCTTTCCGCTTACACAAAGACGCCGGTAGACCAGCAGTTTTTTAACTTAGATACCAGACAGGATTACTATCAGGCTCTGAAAACATATTTACAGCTATAGTGCCAGAATCTGACTGTGATCGTTCTAGCCAAGGAAACGCGCCAGTTCCGGCATCCAGTCTCCAAAAAATACCTCATCTTTGCAGACATCCTTCCACATATCTCCCAGAAAATGAGAAAAACGCTCCATCTCCTCTTCCCATTTTAAAGTTTCTGTCCCGGTGATCGCACTGTGCCGGCAAAACTTTTCCCAGCGTTTTTTCATATATGGATAATCCCGATAGGAAAAGATCTGTTCTACGCGCTCCATATCCGGATCCATCCCTCCCGTTTTGCACATATCTTCAAGCAGTTCACATACATGTCTTCCACTTAAAGTTTCATATTTCAATATAAAAAATACTTCCCTGTATATTTCCATATCCGGGATCAGTTCCATATCCCGCAATATCACAAAAATCTGTTTTGCCAGCACAAGTTCTGCCGGGAACTCTTTCCATACGATCTTCACTGTCCCATCCATCAAAAATGGAATTTCTTTTTCGACCAGTCCCCAGTTTTTTCCCAGATGCATAAAATGGATATTGGCAGTCACCGGAACTTTCATTTCTTCAAACTGTCCCTGCAGTTCCATACATGCCCCCGATTGCTGCAAAGTGACCGTTCCCTTCCACCTTACCGGACATTTCTCTTTCTTTTCCAGATACATCTGCAACAGTTTTTCCGGTATATTCTCATCCGGTTCACAAAAAAAATCCAGTTTTAAAATATTCTTTTTACGGTACTGTTCTAACCCAAACATATACCCATTTCGCAATAAAACCCTATCTTTAAATTCAGAAGCGGAAAATCTAAGCATAAATTCCTCTAATACAAATCCTGCGAGCAGATTGGAAAATGGTATATTCCATTCTTCACTTTTTCCCTGCAGATCCGCTAATTGATACTTTTTATCCTCCATTTAAAGCCATACCCCTATCATCGATTGTACTTTTTTTACCACACGGCGTTCTCTAGCGTATTTCATCAGCTTTGCAATATCTTTTTTTTCATCTTTTATATAAGAGAGAACGCCTTCCTGAAAGACTGCACGTTCCATCTTGTCTTCATATTTCAGGCACTCACAGATCAGTCTGTCTTTCTCAAAAATCTTCATCTTTGCATTTCCAAAGTCTATCTCATCCACTCCAAACCGTAACGTTTCCGGTTCCGCATAAAACGGTGTGACCTGTGGAAACTCCAGCTTAAATCTGGATTTTGATGTGTTTTTATCCACGGCGATCTGATATCCGTATGGTTTTCTCTTAATATAGCCATACACATACAATGCACACTCCATCGTAAGCACCGCATCCGGAAATAATTTTGCAATGAATTCATCTTCCGAATAATCCCCGATCCGAATGGTATAATATCCACTTTTGATCCGTACTAAATCCCCTTTTTCCACAAAATCAAGAATTCTCCGGTAATCAATGTGCAATTCTTCCAGCTGATTCTTCTTTACGATTCCGCCATTTGCAACAATAAATTCCTTTACTCTCTGTAAAATCAGTTCCCTTTTTTCATTGACTGCATATGATTCTGACATAACAACCCCATTTCTGCGTTCTCCTACGCATTGCACGAATCCCAACTCCCAGTGATCACTTATGTTTTGTCTATATTTTCCGCTTAAAGATTTTGCTTGTGGTACTAAATTTAATATAATCAAAACCTCATCTTCTGTCAATTCATAAAAATACCGGTATCCAATCATCAGATTTTAATCTGACTTTCAGAACCGGTACTCATCTGTTTTATATTCTGTTATCTGCGTCTTCTGCGCCTTTTATTGCGTTTCTTTTCACGTTTAAATAGTCTTTTGTGCTCTTTGCGCACTTCATAATTATGTTTTATGATATAAAAATTATCTGCAACTTTTTTTATGATGACACCAAGAATCATCAAGGCAAAAACAACAGCTGCCACGGTTATGATCGTGCTCATCTTAATCTGTATTTTAGAAATATCCTCTGTTTCTTCCGTCTGCTCCTCTTCGCTGATGTCTGCCTGATTGCTAAACTTATATTCCGGCACCTGCACGTTTGTTTTTACAATATCTGCTTTTCCAACTTCATGTCCCGCATAAGTATACTCGATTGTTCCAACCGTATCATTCGTCACATCATCATAGATAATTTTAGATGTCGCATCTGAGAACTCCGCCGTCTTTGGAAGTACGATCCCCGCATTTTTATCAATATCCACAAAAGGTTCATTTGCATTGAGCGTACCCACATTTTTTTGTTCCGCAGAGGTATAACCTGTCTCGTTTTCAGCAATATTAAAGATCTGGAAATTATCAAAACAATAGTCAAACAGATTTCTGCTGTCAAGCCACTGATTTGGCGACTGTGTATTCATGACTACGCAGATCAGTGTCATTCCATCCCGCTCTGCATAAGTTACCAGTGTACTGTTTGCTGCATTGGTATAACCTGTTTTTCCGCCTGTACAGCCGTCATACACATACTTGTTGGTCTGAAACGGATAAAGCATCTCGTTATGGTTCTGCAGATCTGTCTGCTCCGAATGTTTATTCGTCGGTGGAATCGTATAACGCGCAGTTCCTACAATAATTCGAAACGTCTCATTCTGATATGCCGCCCTTGCGATCAATGCCATATCATAACAGCAGGTATAGTGGTTTTCATCATGCAGACCATGTGGATTGGCAAAATGCGTATTCTGGCAGCCAAGTTCTTTGGCTTTTTCATTCATCATTGCAACAAAGTTTTCAATGGTACCACCGACATGCTCTGCAACCGCATAGGCACATTCATTCGCAGATGCAAGCATGACTGCATAAAGGCACTGCTCCATCGTCATCTGTTCGCCATAATCTCTTGCAATACCGGATCCTTCCGTATTATCAATTGCCGCATCCGAAAATGTCACAATATCATTTAAGTCTGAATTCTCCAGTGCGATCAATGTCGTCATGATCTTTGTGATACTCGCCGGATAATGTGCCTCTAAACTTTCCCGTTCATACAGAATCGTCCCTGTGGAAGCCTCCATAACGATCACATTCGGTGATGCAATCTCCGGTCCCTCGGGCCAGTACTCTGCAGCATAAACCGGGGTACACATGCTTCCGGTCAGCATTATCAGTCCCAGCAATAAACATAAGAAACGGATTATTTTATTATTTTTATCTATTTTATATCTCATTTTATAATAAGTAATCTCCTGATTTATAAGTACATCTTTGCTAGTATCAGTATAAACTTTGAAAAAAATACATGCAACCTTTATCCACAAATTTTCTTTTAAGGTTTTCTTAAATAATGCTACTTTTTTTCATTATTTTATTGTAAAATACCTCTGTATGCTTTTTGTTTTGCACGTTTTTCTGTATTAAAATAATTTTTGAACAACTATTTTCCATACACATTATTATAATGAAAGGCAGGATCATAATTTATATGCGATTAAGAAATATCCCCGGCGCCGACGAAGCAATTTTAAGCAGCGAATACTGCATTAAGGAACCGGAAACCAAAAAAGGAAACTGGCAGTCTGTTTTTCCATCCAGCCAGCCTCTCCATATTGAAATTGGAATGGGAAAGGGCCGTTTTATCATGGATATGGCTGCGGCACACCCGGATATCAACTATCTTGGCATCGAACGCTATTCCAGTGTGCTTTTGCGCGCTCTTCAGAAAATGGAAGAAACCCCTATGCCAAACTTAAGATTCATCTGCATGGATGCTGCTGATGTCACAGAGGTCTTTGCCAAAGATGAAGTTTCCCGTATTTATCTGAACTTTTCAGATCCTTGGCCAAAAGACCGGCACGCCAAACGTCGTCTTACCTCCCGTCAGTTTTTTGCCCGCTACGATGCCATTTTAAAACCGGATGGCAGACTGGAGTTTAAGACGGATAATCAGGATCTCTTCACATTTTCCTTAGAGGAAATTCCGGAAGCCGGCTGGCATTTAGACGCTTCCACCCGCGATCTCCATCATGATGCCGTTTTAAACGAAGGAAATATTATGACAGAGTATGAAGAAAAATTTTCCTCAAAAGGAAATCCAATCTGTAAACTCATTGCCTCCCGCTAATTGCACACTGCATACAATCCCATGATCATAAAAACAGAACTGCCGTAATTTTGAGTTTGTTTTCAAAATTACGGCAGTTCTGTTTTTTGTGGGTAATTTTATTTTGGAGATCATGCTGAAAAATAAAGAAAAAAGCACCAACCCCATAGCCATCTGCTACAAAATCGGTACTTCGTAGTGCGCCACCAGGGGTTCGAACCCTGGACACCCTGATTAAGAGTCAGGTGCTCTGCCAGCTGAGCTAGTGGCGCATATGTTTGTCTCTCGTGAACACAAATGATATTATATATTAGTTTTTTTTAAATTGCAAGCATTTTTTTTAAAATCTTCAACAAATCTTCAATTTTTTCATTGGCGGATTTTCTATTCTGTGGTATTTTATTCATGGACTGCAAAATGCCTTTTTTGCAATTTATCAAATTTAAAGGAGGTCACTCATTTATCATGCGTGTTGATGAAAGATTATTAAAATATGTATCCTATTGGACTACTTCTTGTGAAGATTCCGATATCATTCCTTCCACTGACAGACAGTTTACCCTGGCAAAAGAATTAGAAAAAGAACTGCTTGATCTTGGTTTACAAAAAGTAACACTGACAGACCACGGTTACGTCTACGGTCTGATCCCGGCTACTCCGGGATACGAAGGAAAAAAAGCTGTCGGCTTTATTTCCCATATGGACACGGCACCTGACTTTTCCGGTGAAAATGTCAAACCTCAGATCATTCCGGATTATGACGGTAAGGATGTTATTTTAAAAGGAACCGGTGATGTTTTAAAAACATCTGATTTCCCGGAATTAAAAACTTTAAAGGGACGAACTCTGATCACAACAGACGGCACGACTCTGCTTGGTGCAGATGATAAAGCCGGTGTGGCAGAAATTATGACTGCTGCCGAACAACTCATAGCTTCTGATGTCCCACACGGCGATATCTGGATCGGTTTTACACCGGATGAGGAAGTCGGACGTGGTGCAGATCTGTTCGATCTTGACTATTTTAAAGCTGATTTTGCTTATACCGTCGATGGTGACTATGAGGGCGAAGTTGCCTATGAAAACTTTAATGCCGCAAGCGCAGTTTTCGCTGTCAAAGGCGTCAATGTTCACCCTGGAGAAGCGAAAAATATCATGGTTAATGCCGCTCTCGTTGCCTGCGAGATCCAGTCCCTGCTTCCTCCAATGGAAACACCTGCACACACCGAGGGCAGAGAAGGGTTCTACCATCTGACGGACATGTCCGGTGACGTTGCCACAGCAACACTTTCCTATATTATCCGTGACCATGATAAAAACATGTTTGAAACACGTCAGAAAAAAATGCAGGAAATCGCCGATACCATGAATGCAAAATACGGTGCAGGAACTGTTACACTGATTATCCACGATTCCTACGCAAATATGTTGGAAATCATTAAGAAAAATACTTATGTTGTGGATATCGCCAAAAAAGCCATCTCCTCTGTTGGTCTTGAACCGGTCTCACGCCCGGTACGTGGTGGTACGGACGGTGCACGCTTAAGCTTCATGGGACTCCCATGTCCAAATCTAGGCACGGGCGGTTACGGATTCCACGGACCATTTGAACACATCAGTGTGGAAGGAATGGAAACTGCTGTATCTGTAATCAAAGAAATCGTGCGCATTACCGCTGAACTTTGATGACAAAATGCAAAAAGGGCGTGTGAAAAAGTGAGAAATCATTTTTTCACACGCCCTTTCAAATGCGTTTTACTTATTTATACATCTTCTGCATTTCTATAAATTTGCAATCAATGCCGCAATCTCATCCGGCGTCATAATCTTATTCGGATTCCCCATATCTGCCATGGATGAAGACGCTTCCTGTGCCGGTACTTCTTCGATGACTGACTCATCTGCAGATACCGGGATTTCTTCCGTAACGGTTGTCTCTTCCGGAATTTTTACTTCTTCAATCACTGACTCATCCGCAGATACCGGAATTTCTTCTGTCAAAGTTACTGCATCCGTATCCGGCTCTACTGTTGCTTCCTCCGTAATCGGAACTTCTTCCGCTTCCACTTCTTCTACCGGTTCTGCCTGCACCTCCTCCACGGCTGATGCAGCATCGTTCAAATCATCAAAAACCGACATCTCGCCGATTGACGGTTCCTCATCCATTAAGGATGTATCAACCGCCGCAGGTTCTTCCTCTTCCATTAACGGCATCTCTCCAATTGACGGTTCCTCATCTATCAGGGATGTATCGGCTACTTCCGGCTCTTCCTCTTCCATTAACGGCATCTCGCCGATTGACGGTTCCTCATCTATCAGGGATGTATCGGCTACTTCCGGTTCTTCTTCATCCATTAATGGCATTTCGCCGATTGACGGTTCCTCATCTATCAGGGATGTATCGGCTGCTTCCGGCTCTTCCTCTTCCATTAACGGCATCTCGCCGATTACCGGTTCCTCATCCAGATCTCCGCCGTCAGTTAAATCCGGGAGTTCTGTTTCTGATAATTCTTCTCCCAATGTTGGCAGTTCCATATTAGACAGATCTTCATCCATTGCCGGCATTCCCAGATCCGGCAACTCTTCATCTTCTGTCAGTATTCCATGATCCGGCAACTCTTCATCTTCTGTCGGCACTCCAGGATCCGGTAATTCTTCACTTTCTGCCGGCATTCCTGGATCCGGTATTTCTTCATCCATTGCCGGGGAAACAGCTGCCATAACCGGCACTTCCGCAGCAAGATTCTCCTTTACGGAATCAACAGCCTGACTTGCCGCCTCTTTCACATAAGTATGTATCTGCTCTATGGCAGATGCAAGTTCTTTCTCCAATGTGTCATGAAGCATATTTGACAAAACATCCTGCATGTCACTCCGCAGTGATTCTTTGACAGCATTTAAATTATCAAGAACTAATTTCTGACTTTGCGTCAATTCCTGTACTTTTTCATCCATCTGGTTTTTCTGCATGTCCATGATCTGCTGACTGTTTTCAGAAAGCTTTTCTTCTACTTCCAACGTTTTTTCAATCACCTGCTCATTCGAATGCATAAGAGCATCTGTATTTTCTTTGTTTCGTGCAAGCATCAGCTTTGCAATTGCCTTCTGTGCCGTAATGATCTCATCCGCTGGAACTGCAACTTTTTCTCCGATATTATCTATCTTTTCCGCTAACTTTTTCTGCATCAGATAATTGGCTTTTCCTGTACGCAGCAGTTCTTCTGCCTGTTCATCCAAATGGGCTTTTTCCTCATTTTTCATCCTATGGATATATGTGACAAGCAAACCTGTCCATATTAAAATAAGCGCTGCAATAATACCAACAACCATCAGTTTTGATGTATTTTTCAAAACTAAATACAGATCAATCCACAAAAATGGTATCAATATCGATGATATAAAAATCATAATACGATTGACATCTATCCTCTTTGGTTTCTTTAATGTATCATCTTTTGCCATAACAGAACCTCCCGCTTTTTGCACTAACTATCATGCATGGATTTATAGTCTATATTTTAACACATTAAAACAAGCCTGAAAACAGCCTTTATAAAATTATTTACATCCCGTCACTTATCCGTTGTTACTGTTCACTCGTACCTCGTTCCAGTAACGGATTTTGCCGATGCTTCGCATTCCAAATCGGCAAAATCTGCTGCCACCACTGTATCATACGGCATTTTCAGTTCAGAAAATGCCTGCCTGTGAACAGTAACTATCCGTTCGCAGCACTGTTACAGACTGTTGAAACCGGCCATGATTTCCTAAGTGCCCTATAAGAAATCAGAAAATTTGCAAACCAGCCGGCAGGTACAGCAAGCCAGACAAATGCAATGCCAAAACATGGTGCAAAAATCATGGCAACAGACAGGCGGATCGCAAGGTTAACTATATTTGCAATGAGAAATGGACGCATAATCCCAAGTCCACGCAGAACTCCATCTGTTGCCATCTTAATACCCATGAAGATGAAAAAACAGCCAAGCCATCTCATATAATCCCCGGACACCTGATATGCTAAGTCAGTTCCATCTTTACCCAGGAATAATGAAGAAATCTGTGTGTACATGGTTTCAATAACTACAAATGCAAGAATTGCGAAACACAGGTCTAATACCAGCGCAGCGTGATATCCTTTTTTGATGCGGTTGATTTTCTTTGCACCAAGATTCTGTGAGACATACGGTGAAACCGCATTGCCGATGGACACAAATATCAACGAGAAAACATTCTCTACTCTCATCGTTGCTGCATAACCTGCGAGTGCCTGTGTACCAAATGGATTTACAACTGCCTGTACGATCATCATACCAATTGACACTGTGGACTGCTGGAGAATCGACGGTACAGCAATTTTGAGCATCAAATGTAATTCCTGACCATCAAACCACTGAAAGTGACTCTTATATTGACGCATCCGGCAAAAGAAAATCAGAAATGAGAATACCGCAGAAATCCCCTGTGCAATAAGGGTTGCAAGAGCTGCCCCGAACACACCGAGACCAAGTCCTGCCACCATCCAAAGATCCATAAGAATATTTAAAATAGAAGAAAATATCAAAAGACCCAATGGTATTTTTGATTCTCCAATTGAGTTAAACATCGTTGAAAGAATATTATACATAAACAGAAATGGAAATCCTGCGAAATAAATGCGGAGATACTGTACTGCTTCTTCCAGTATATCCGTTGGTGTCTGTAATAAGTTCATCATTGAATGTGAAAAACAAAAACCAAAGCCACCCAGAAGCAGGCTTAAAATCAGAAAACTGACCAACGATGTTGACACAATTGTTTTCATTTTACCATAATCTCCGGCACCAAAATAGCGGCTTACGAGCACACCGGCACCGACACCGGCACCTAATGCCACACAAATAAATACATTCGTTAGTGCAGCACAGGCACCGACAGCTGCAAGTGCAGAGGAACCGACAAACTGACCAACAATGATGGAATCAGCCATATTATACACTTGCTGAAAAAAACTGCCGAGAATCATCGGCATTGCAAATATTGTCAGTGCTTTAAGGGGCTCATCTGTGATTAAATATTCATCTTTTGACATTATCATATTTCTCCCTTTTCCCAGAGACTCTGCTCTGGCAAATTTCACAGATATTGTACCATAAATTTCAGCAAAAAGTCCTGTAATCTCGTGAAAACACCATCCTTTTCCTGATATATAGCTGGTGTAAACTTTTCAGATTTTTTATTTTATCGTTACAGACGGTATTCACATGCTGTGCATATGGAAATATTTTCCCCGCTTTTTTCATTTCTGTAAATTGTTCTTTGTTATCAAAATGTCCTGTCAGTTTTACAAATCTTTCTACATTCACTATAATTTCCTGCCTTTCTGCAGATATTACTGCTCTTAGAACATAAGCTGAAGCCCCATTACAATGATCCACATATATGCGCAGGTCTTTGGTATCATTAATAATCCGACCTGCGGTTTTGTTTTACTGAACAGTGTTACCGGAAGATAACATCCAAAAGAAATAATGATGGCTGCAGCCATCCTCGTCATATGATATCCATATAACAACCTCAATGACTACTGGTATTTTTAATTCCGGGAATGTATATTTCCATATATACATTAAAAGAATATAAAACATCGTCATTGTGATAGACGCTACCTGCAATCCAATTCCAAGCTGTCTCTTTATTTTATCATTGGTTCCACGTACAGCCCTTATAATTCTTGGCACCAGATGAAAAGCATCCCCTCCACAAAGTGTCAATGTCAGTATTCCATATAGTACATACAGGATATTTCATTTTGAGAATAAAAAAAATAAGACTGCTGCTGCCAGATCAAAAGTCAGATGCACTGCATCAAAGACTGCTTCCATCAAATTAGGAATCTGTGGTTTATAATTACTCTTTTTCATTTGCTCTCTCCTCTTAATAGTTCTTCCGCATTGTTACAAATTCTGTCAAATACATTCATACACACATGCTTTTCTTCTTCTGTCAACCCTCTTAAAACATTCTGTGCAAACTGTTTTTGTGCGTTTAATCCTGCGTCCACGATAAGTGCCGCATCATCCAGAAGGACAATTTCAATATGTTTTTTATTATCTTTACTTTGTTTTCTTTTTATAAGACCTTTGTTTTCCAATTTTTTCAGTGAAGATGAAACATGTGATTTCGTTGACTTTCTGATCCTTACTATTTCCGCTGCAGTATTATGATGTGGATTATTAGTAATACTTCTGCTATGTCAATTATTTTTTCTTCACAATACGCATTTGTCCAGCCCGTGGTATATGATCAGCATTGCTTATGGTATTAAAAAAACCTTCTGCAGAAGCCTGTTTCACCCTTTGATGAATCCAGCTTTTTCCACAGAAGGTCTTTTATTTTTTTACACATATTTACTATGTTCGGATTTTATTTAATGAACCCGACCTGTTTGCTGATGATTTCGACCTGCTCATCTTTCTTTTTATTATATTCCACTTTCTTCTCTTCAAAGTAGTTTCTTCCATAAGAATCAATGGATACGATCAATGGTCCAAATTCTTTTACATGGCAATGCCACAAAGTCTCAGGCATTCCCAGATCTTTCCACTGTGCCTCCACGATTTCTTCCACTTCTACTGCTGCCACGACTGCATTTCCTGCAGGAAATACACAATGGATTGCACCAAAGTCCTTGCAGGCTCTCTCGGTATTTTCCTTCATGCCGCCCTTGCCTACAATGACACGGACGCCCGTGGTCTCTACAAATTCATACTCAAACTTTTCCATTCTCATAGATGTAGTAGGCCCTACGGATACCATCTCGTATTTGTCATCTCCCAAGGGGCGGATAATCGGGCCGGCATGCAGGATTGCAGCATCTCTGACATCCACAGGAATCTCTCTTCCCTCTTCTACAACACGACGATGTGCCACATCACGACAGGTTGTAATATCTCCTGTCAGGTATACAATATCTCCAATGTGAATATCTTTTAAATCCTCTGCCGATACAGGTGTTACCAGAATTTTCTTACCATCTTTTATTTCTACTGCCATAATTATTCTCTCCCTTCTGAATTAGTTCTCTTCCTTATATTCAAAACCGGTATGGGTATCTACCGTAAAGTTTAAGTCCTTATCAAATACAATATGTCCTCTTCTGTGGCTCCAGCATCCTACATTTACTGCCACACCAATCGCAGATGGATGGCGTGCGGTATTCTCAATGTTAACTCCCATGACAGAATAATTGCCACCCATACCCTGCGGTCCAAGACCAATGGCATTAATACCGTCTTCCAACAATTTCTCCATCTTAGCAGCGTTAGCATTGTCATTGTGAGAACCTATCGGACGCATCAGTGCCTTTTTCGAATTTAATGCTGCTGTTTCTACGGAAGTACCAACGCCGACACCGACCAAAAGTGGAGGACATGCATTCAATCCATAAGTTGTCATACGGTCTAATACAAACCTGGTCACTCCCTCATAGCCTTCGCCCGGCATTAAAACTGTGGCATTGCCAGGAAGCGTACAGCCGCCACCTGCCATGTAAGTATAGATTTCACATTTATCGGAATTCGGAACAATGTCCCACCATACAGTAGGGGTTCCTTTTCCTACATTTTTACCTGTATTATACTCATCAAAAGTTTCTACGGAATTGTGGCGAAGCGGTGTTGCAACCGTAGCCTGAATCACTGCATCCTTCAGTAATGCTTCCAGATTATCAATCAGTGGGAATTTTGTTCCACATTTTACCCAGAACTGTAATACACCGGTATCCTGACAGGAAGGACGGTTTAATTTCAATGCCAATTCCTGATTGCGGAACATGGTATCGTAGATGACCTTTGTCATAGGAGAATCCTCTTTGTCTCTCAGTTCCTGTAATTTTGCGATAACATCATCCGGCAGCTTCTTTGCTGTAAATCCTACGAACTGCGCCATAATATCAGTCAGTTTCTTTACTTGTACTTCATTTGACATATCTTTTTCCTCCAGATTTTTCAATAATATAATTTAAAAGTGAAATTTTATCCTACGTGATAAAAATTTTATCCTACGGATAAAATGGAAATGCTATTGGTAAAATAATCATGCTGACCACGGTTGCAATGACGATCAACGGCATTCCGGCTTTTACATAATCCATAAATTTATAGTTGCCGGCTCCGACTACCATCGTATTGGCAGGCATTCCGATTGGAGTAGCGTAGGCACAGGAACCCCCGATAACACATGCCATCAGAACCGCTCTTGGATCTGCACCCATTCCCTGAGCAATGGACACACAAATCGGTGCCATCAGGGCGGTAGTAGCTGTATTTGACATAAAGTTTGTCATGATACAGCACAGAATAAACACCACAAAAGTGAATAGTACCGGAGAAGGATTTTCACCCAATGCTCCAACCACCTTATCTGCAATCAGTTCTCCTGCTCCAGTAACCTCGAGTGCCTTTGCCAGAGAAAGCGTACCTCCAAACAGGAAAATAGTTTTTAGATCAATGGATTTTAAAGCATTCTTTTCAGAAATGACACCGGTGAGGATTAATAAAATTGCTCCTACGCAGCCTGTGATACAAAGTTTTACACCAATCTGTTCTTCAAAAATCATCCCTATCAGGGTGGCAATCAGAATCACCAGCGATAATACTTTTTCCCACTTTGGAACATTGCTAAAATCCTGTGACTCATCAAAAATAGAATCATCTGCATCCGTCGTATCATGATGCGGTAAAATTTTAAATCCGATCGTAGCATAAAATAGAATACCAACGATCAGAATCGGCAGACCGACAATCGCATACTCGAAAAATCCAAATTTCAATCCCAACGGTTCAAGTGCAGATTGTGCAATCATATTGCCGGGTGCACCAATCAGTGAAAGATTTCCTCCCATTGCTGCTGCAAATACTAACGGCATCAGAAGTCTTGACCGCTTATACCCTGACTTCGCTGCAATTCCAATTACAACCGGAATAAGAACTGCTGCCGTACCGGTATTGGAAAGAAATCCGCTCATAACTGCCACAATCACCATGATTGCGATAATCAGACTGCGTTCCGTTTTTGCAAATTTTGTTACCAGACTTCCAATTTCATTTGCCATACCGGTTTCAAACAATGCCCCGCCTACAATGAACATGGCAACAAACAGAATCACGTTACTGTTGATAAATCCATTGAAAGCATCACTTACGCTCAACACACCGGTAATCACAAGACCAACACAGACAATCATGGATGTCAGGCCGAGCGGAATCTTCTCTGTAACAAACATGATAATGGCAAATGCCAGAAATATTAATGTAATTACTGTCGGGCTCATAGAAAACCTCCTTTTTTCTCTTTTTTATCGTGTTAAAAAGTGACATGGCCTTGTCGTTTTCCTTTTGTAAACACATCATATCGCATTTTCAGTATAATGTACATTTCATATACTTGACGTCAGCATAGTTTTTCCCTATACTGAAACTATAGTATAATTTTTCTGTACAATGACGGAGGATTCTATGACACTGACACAATTAGAATACTTTTGTATGGTATGCCGCTACCATAGTATTACCCGCGCGGCTGACGCGCTCTATGTTTCCCAGCCTACGATCTCCACTTCGATCCGGGATCTGGAAAAAGAATTTCATCTGAAACTTTTTAACCATGGAAAGAACAGAATTTCCCTCACCAAAGACGGTGAGGCTTTTTATCAGAAAGCAGAATTTATTCTAAAACAGACGCAGGAACTGTACACCGACTTTTCAAATATTGAAAAAAAGCGGCACCCGCTGCGGATCGGTATTCCTCCTATGATCAGCACGGTATTTTTTCCGCGGGTAACCGACCAGTTTCAGGAACAGTATAATATCCCCATTCAGCTTTTAGAATATGGCTCCCTCCGCGCCCGTACTTTAGTCGACAATGAACAGTTAGATATCGCCATGGCAAATATGGATTTTTATAATCTGGATAAATATAACAGTTATGTCATGATGGAAGACAGGTATGTCTACTGTGTTTCCAAGACGCACCGGTATGCCGGTGAAAAAGAAATTACAATGGATATGTTAAAAGATGAGCCCATTATCTTATTCAATACGGACTCTGTTCAAACCCAGACGGTCATCACCCGTCTGCGCAGTGCCGGAATCACACCAAATGTCCACATGTACTGCAGCCAGCTCGTTACTGTCCTTAATTTTGTCCGGGGTGGTAAATGCGGTGCTTTTTTGTATTCCTCTCTCGCTACCAATCCCCGGGATTTTGTTGTGATCCCGGTGTCCCCGGAAATCACCAGTAAATTTGGTATCATCTGGAAAAAGGGCATTTTTGTACCGGATCAGTTAACTAAATTTGTAAAATTCATTCAGGAGTATGATGTTACCCCTTATTTACCGAAACTTTAATCTGATAGTCTTGTTTTTTATCAACTTGTTTAGAAAACTTTACGGTAACTGCAATCACTCAAAATCTCTGGTAATGTTCGTAAGCCATTTATTTCTGAAATAGTGAATGAATACCACAGGCATTTTTTCGAACTCGTCCAGTGTCATGACAAAGTATACCCAGACAGGCGGCAGTTTGAAAACATATGCTGCAAGGAAGGTAAGTGGGACTGCAACAAGCCACATAAATATGGTATCTACGATCATTCCAAATCTGGCATCACCGCCACCCCTGAAGCAGCCGCATATAAGACAGGTATTAATGCCTTCGCCCACAAAACGCCAGGTTGTCATAATGATAAAAATGCCAAGATAATAAATAGCCGTCTCTGTTAATTTATCCCGGTAGAAATCCAGTATGATAGGACGGATCGCCAGAATAACGACACATCCGATCAGGCTGACAATAAATGTTATTGTAAGCATTCGTTTTCCGTACTCTCTTGCTGTATCAATGCGGTCTTTCCCAAGCTCCTGGCTGACAATGATCGTAGTAGCGTTGGCAAAACCACGACAGGCGATAGCACCAATGTTTACCACCATAACAGCGACGGCATTTGCAGCAACCATATCATTACCAATATGCCCAAGAATTGCTGCGAATGCGGAACTGGCAAAGCTCCAGACAACATCATTTATTACAGCCGGGGTGGCAATTTTCATAAAGTCCTGGAACAGAATACCTGATTTCGCAAAGAAGTATTTTATCCGGAATCTGACATCGGAACTATGTAACGAGTAAACGAGACAGATCACTACCTCTACGATTCTGGCAATCACCGTACCAAGAGCAACTCCGGTAACACCAAGCTTCGGAAGTCCAAACAAACCGAAGATAAAAGTGGCATTACAGATTACATTGACGCAAAGAGAAACTACATACGTAACAGAAGGCAGCATGATCTTCCCGATACTTCGAAGGGCACTCATAAAAACCTGAGAGAATCCCATAAATACAAACGAGAAGGAAATCACTCTCAGATATTCACCACCGGAAGCAATCGTCTCCGGACTATTGGTAAAAATCTTCATAATAGTAGTTGGCATAGCAAAGGAGACAGCAAAGAATACAGCAGAAACAATCAGCGAGATTCGTTCCGCCAGACCAAGTATCTTTTCTACTGTCTTTTTATCACCTTTTCCCCAGTACTGGGCACATAAAACCGATGTTCCCGCTGCCATACCGTAGTATAAACAGAAAAGAATAAATGTAAACTGATTGGCAAGGGAGGATGCCGACATAGCCGTCTGACTCACATATCCAAGCATCACTGTATCTGCCATATTTACCAGTGTTCCGATCAGATTCTGGATCATAATCGGAAAGGCTAATCTTGATGCGTATTTTAAGAATTCTTTTTTATTTAGCATACGAACATTCTTCCTCAATTCTGAAAATTATAGTACCTGTGGTAAAACTATCTGTTTTATCTTTTTTTCCCGAATCCATATACCCATTTTCCACGTAAAAACAGATACAGGAAAATCACCGAGCTGATGCTCCAGGTCAGCGGGTATGCCCAGAAGATCACACGAATATCCGGAATGTAGTGCACAGCAACGGTAATATAGCTGACACGGAACAGACACCAGACACAGAGCATGACGATCATCGGAACTGCTGCATGACCGGAGCCGCGAAGGACTGCTGCGATACAGTGAGAAAACGCCAGCAAAAAATAGAACAGCGCAATCGTCCGCGCCTGCATCACACCATAATGTACCACCTCCGGATCTCCATTAAATGCCGCGATCAGCGTCGGAGCCGCCACATAGATCAGAACACCGATCAGTTCCGCGATCACTATGGAGCACAGGATGCCAAACCGCGCACCTTTTTTCGCACGGTCGTACTGTTTCGCACCAAGATTCTGGCTGACAAAGGTTGTCAGCGCCATCGTAAAGCATGTAACCGGCAGAAACGCAAATCCCTCAATCTTTGAATAAGAACCGCAGCCTGCCATCGCCATTTTTCCAAATGCATTGATATTTGTCTGCACAAAAACATTCG
>ERZ1108170.306-NODE-306-length-40697-cov-10.557994_pt1 | contig 40697 bp, 38 predicted proteins | sample MGYA00403705_ERZ1108170 | MGnify/ENA primary metagenome ERZ1108170 (study PRJEB35170, sample SAMEA104062422) | human gut metagenome | biome: human gut; feature: human-associated habitat; material: faeces | place: Denmark | collected 2012-06-15 ...
ATGATGTATTTTTTACAGCATGTGGAGGTTCTTTAGTAGATCTTTATCCAGGATTCTATTTTATCAATGCAGAATCAGAAACTATGCACTCTCATTGGCTTACAGCAAAAGAGTTGATTGTATCCCCATCTAAATTTCTGAAAAAGGGTGCACTTGTAATTCTTTGCTCTCATGGTGGTAATACAAATGAAACTGTAAATGCAGCGAAACTTGCCAAAGAACGTGGTGCAGCAGTGATTACTATGACACATAATCCAAATTCTATCTGTGCACAGGAAGATATGAATCCAGTCGTATATAGCTGGGAAGATGATACAAATGAAAAAGAAAGACCACAGGGAATTGTAATGCGTGTTCTTAATGAACTGATGAAGTTACAGGAGCCATCTTATACAAAATATGAAGCTGTACTGGATGGACTTGAAAAAGCTGACGGTATTGTCCGTGCAGCAGTAAAGAAAGTACAGAACCGTACATGGGTATTTGCTGAGAAATATTTTGAAGAGCCGTTCCTTTATATTATGGGCTCTGGTGCTTCTTATTCACAGGCATATGGTTTCTCTATCTGTTCTCTTCAGGAAATGCAGTGGATGGATTGCTGCTATCTGCATTCCGGCGAATATTTCCATGGACCATTCGAGTGCACAGATGAAGACCATCTCTACATTCTTCTTATGGGAACAGGTGCAGCCAGAGTTATGGATGAACGAGCACTTACTTTCCTGAAAAAATATGGAAAGAAATATGAAGTAATTGATGCTAAGGAACTGGGAATTGATGCAATTGACGAAAGCGTAAATGAATATTTCTGCCCAATGGTATTCTATGCAATGTCAGTAGCATATCGTACAGGTTTACAGGACAAGAGAAGACATCCTCTTGATATGAGAAGATACATGGGTGTTGTAGAATATTAATATTCTTTCGTAACAAGTCTGGCAGATATGAATCTGCCAGATAAAAAAGGAGAAGAAAAATGGTAAAGTATAATACAAAAGTATTGGGATTTGGTGATAATGTAGTTGATCTGTATGAACATTCTCATATGATGTATCCAGGCGGGAATTGTGTAAATCTGTGTGCATATTCCAAAATGTTTGGTGTAGAGAGAGCTGCATATATGGGATATTTTGGAAGTGATGACATTGCAGAATTTGTAATTTCAGTATTAAATGAACTTGGAATTGAAACTGTAAAGTGCAAACAGTTGGTAGGAGAAAACGGATGGTCTAAATGTACACTTCGTGATGGAGACCGTATATTTGGGGATTATAATGAAGGTGGAGTAAGAGGAAAGACTCCGTATATTCTTGACTAGTACCGAAAAAGTCTCAGCCTTCGCAAAACCAAAACCGATCGTGTGGATGCAAGAACGATTGCAACTATGCTATTGTCCGATGTAGACCTCAAGTCCTACACGGATATAGCATACCATAACGAAGAGCTAAAGTCACTAACAAGATACCGATTTGATAAAGTTCAGGAATGCGCTAAACTAAAGCAATCGGTGTCCAGATTGGCTACGATTCTGTTTCCCGAATTGGAAGGGCTTGTTTCGTCTATCCATGGCACTTCAATCTACGCACTTCTCAGCGAATATCCCGGTGCAAAGCAAATTTCAGAAGTCCATCTTACCAAGCTGACAAACCTTCTTATAACAGCGTCCAAAGGACGCTACAGAAAAGAGAAAGCCATCCAGATTCGAGAGGCAGCCAGAGCTTCTATTGGCTCTGTCATGCCTGCCAAATCTTTGGAATTGAAGCATACCATTAAACTCATTCAAGAACTTGCCTCCGAGATCGACGAAATTGAAGATTCTATTCAGAAAATCATAGATGAGCTCAATCCACCAATTCTCTCGATTCCCGGCATGGGAGTAAACTCCGCTGCTGTGATCCTTGCAGAAATCGGGGATTTCTCCAATTTCAGTTCTCCTGACAAAATTCTTGCTTACGCTGGCTGCTCTCCATCTACATACCAGTCCGGAAAACTCACGAACTGCTATGCTCACATGGAAAAACGTGGCTCCCGCTACCTGCGACATGCCCTTTACAACGCAACCAAGTACGTCTGCTACTGGAATCCTGTCTTTGCTGAATACCTTGCCAAAAAACGTGCCGAAGGAAAACACTACAATGTTGCCCTGTCCCATGCCATGAAGAAACTCGTGCGGCTGATCTACGCTTTGCAGAAGTCTGGAAAAACATATCTTACAGCTGCATGATTTTCTCCAGAGCCTGAGCCAAATCCAAGAACAACTTAGCTGGCGCAGCGAACCCTTGACAAACCGAAGCATTCAAATGCTATTCTGTTTCTGCGAGGGTTGGCCGGGCTTGCTTTGCTGTTCTCTCCGTCGCCCTCGCTGTTCCAAGACCAGCATTTGAATGCTGTTTGTCAGGGGCAGCGGTCGGTTGGCGGATTTTTACATTTTGGGGCTTGACTTTTAATAGTTAGTCTCCCAAAAGTGCCCATCCAACAGAACTTCGCCCTGAAATGTAATCCGGCGGAGCTTCTGTGCGGCGTCGGTCACCTCAACGGTGCAAAAGCGCTGCAAGTAGCTGCAAATAGCGGCGGCGTGGGAGACGACAAGGGCATTCTGCCCCTCCGGGAGCGAATCCAGCAGTTCGTGGATGCAGTCTGCCATCCGGGCGCTGACCTCACGGAAGGACTCGCCGTCCGGATTTTTGAAGTCCGGGTCTTCGTATTGGCGTTTCCAGAACGAAGCGTCCTGCCCGGTCGTGTCGCCGGTGCGGCGCTCGGCAAGGCGGGTGTCCTGCCGGACGGGAAGCCCCAGCAGCTGTGCGGTCTGGAACGCACGCAGCGAAGGGGACGACCAGACGAGCGAGACCGTGCGGAAAGCGTCATTTTGAAAGACTGCGGCGGCCCGCTGAAGACCTTCGGCAGAAAGGCCGGGGTCGGGGCTGGAACCGCCGCGCTCCGGGATGGAATGGCGCAGGAGAAGAAGGGTTGTCATGAAAGCCTCCGATTAAAAAAGTGACTTCAGTATAGCAGATTCGGGAAAGCAGATGCAAGAAAACGAGCCGAAAGAACGACGGGGCCGATTCACTCCCCCTCAAAACGCAACCAAATTGCAAAAAATGTTACAATTTTCTCATGAAAAAAGAAGACTGGATTTCTCCAGACTTTCAATAGTATGTATCAATGGTTGCAGTTCAAGATCTTCTCAAGCGTATCCGCAAACTTGGCATCCTGCTCCTTCGTCCGCTTTGGGCTCCCCTTGGGGTGCTTTCCGGCACGGAGGAGCTTTTTGTTTTCATACCGCCGCAGCATAAGAGCGTCTATGTTGTCGGCGGTGTATTCCAGACCGTTCTGATTCAGCACCCGGACGCGCTTGGCAAGGCACATACTGGCCAGCCCGTAGTCCTGTGTTACGACCACATCCCCCGGTTTGACCCGGTTGACCAGCGCAAAGTCTACGCTGTCGATACCCTTGTCGAATACCAGCGTCTGCGCACCTTCCCGCTCGATTTGGTGAGCTGTGTCGCACAGAATGATGACCGGAACACCGAACTGTCTTGCAATCTGCAATGTCAGGTCCACCACCGGGCAGCTGTCGGCATCAATCAAAATATTCATCGGCTTTCCTCCATCGCCCACCGAAATGCCTTTGCCGTGCGCAGGCCGGCATCTTTGAAATGCCCGCCGCTGTTCCATTTAAGGGTGCAGTCTACCCCACGCGCTGTAAGCTGGCTGTGCAGGGTGCGGATGTTATTGCCCACTACAGCCATGACGGTGTTTTTCGTGCACTCTTCCTTGTCACCAAGGCTCAGATAAACGCGTTGAGTTTGCATCGGGTACTGCTGTTCAAACTCCATCCAGCCCGGAAACCAAACAGAGGGCGAGGCAGCGGCGACACCGTAGAACAGATCAGTCTGGGTGGATGCCCACAATGCAAACAGCCCGGCCAGCGAATAGCCGCCCAGAATGATTTTGACGTTTTCTGGGAGAGGATACTGCTGCTTCAGCGTGGGGATCACCTGCTCTGTCAGAAAGCGCAGCGTGTCCGCCGCATTGCAGCCAAAACTTTCTTTGCCCCATACCGCAGGAGCTTCCCATGGGGAAAGTTCATCGTTCCAGCTTTCCACCGGGATGGCCGCAAACAGAAAGCGGTGCGCACTCTGTGCAATAGTGGTAGCCTCGCTTTCCATGCCTTGCAGCTCGTGCTTGCCTGTCATTTGGAGCAGCAGATATTCCGCATGGGCTTCGCCGTAAATGCGGCAAGGTCTGTTCCCGATTAGCATTGTCTGTGCGGTCACTGCGATGTCCTCCCGAAAAAATTTGGTAAGCCCAGTATAGCAACTGAAAAATCATTTTGCAATTCAAAAAGCGTTCATAGCCGTAGCAAGCAGTGTCTTCGTATATACAAAGACCATTTTTGCGTTGCAAAATGCTTGTTGGGAAATCCCAAACCCTTGAACTACATCCGATGGATGCAGGCTACGCGTTTTTTGCAAAACGCTTTTTTAGGACTCCATAGGAGTGCAACATAGTAGAATTGAACATAATTAAATATTGTGGTACAATTATAGCGAAAGCTCTAACGGAAATAATGTTGGAGAACCAAAAATCAGTCTCAGCTGTTCAGGAAGCTGCGACTGAACAATTTAAGAGGCTCGAAAAGGAGGGCTGAAGTATGGCACAGCAGGGTGACCGCTACGTTGTTGAACTAAAGGAACCTCATCTGCAATGGGGAGAGTATCGGTATACTGACACACGGGAGACTGTTAAAGACGAAGGATATATTCCAATTCCGCTTAATGATGCACGGAGATTAGAATTGGTCAACAGCAACGCTACTGGCGGAAAGGATATTCTTGGAAAAAATCTTTTTAGGTATACGACTTGTGACGGCTATTGCAAAGGCTTTCTTAAAGCACAAGGGAGCAGCGTGGGAGGTTCTCAGTACGCGAAACAGTTTTCACAACAAGGGGATCTGCGAGCAATCGGTCTATGGTATAAGTATATCGGGGCTCATGTTGGAACGGAAATTGAAGTTTTCTGGAGAACTCCCGAAGATATAGTGCTATCCTATCGGTAAAAGAAGCTCATGAAACAAAAATGCCAACTATTCTATGAGGGCGCATTTATGCAAACCCTTGCTGAACGGTTGGCATTTTTATATGAGATGGTCAACGTGCAACATATTTGCAGCGATTTTATTGACAAAATGCTGCGAATATGTTAACATGTGTAATGGGATGGCAGGCTGCCGAAAATATAAGCGGATTGATTTTGCATATCTCTGTAAATCTAATTTCAAAAAGGATTTAGGTGCATGATGGTTGCAGGGTAGACTGCAAGGATGAACCTAGTGAGGTGAACGTATGATTTTTCGTTTAGGAGAATTATTCTGCGGGCCGGGTGGTCTTGCATGGGGTGCAACAAATGCTGATATTGGTGATCCTAATTGGAAGATTGTACACCAATGGTCTAATGACTATGATGAGAACACTTGCAAGACCTACAGACGAAATATCTGCCCAAAGCAGCCAGAGACGGTTTATCATGAGGATATTCGTAAGTTCGACTTAACTCATCTAGCAGACATTGATGCTCTGGCCTTTGGTTTCCCCTGCAATGATTATAGTGTTGTGGGCGAGCAGAAAGGCATGGATGGCATTTATGGGCCGCTGTATTCTTATGGTGTGAAAGTTCTGCAGCTTTATCACCCGAAATGGTTTTTGGCCGAGAATGTCGGCGGCTTGAAAAATGCAAATGATGGTAAGGCGTTCACCAAAATCCTTGATGAAATGCGTAAGGCTGGATACAAACTGTATCCGAACCTTTATAAGTTCGAGGATTATGGCATTCCACAGGCACGGCATCGAATCATCATTGTTGGCATCCGGGAAGATATTGACGTTGAATATAAAATTCCGTCCACAAAGCCGTATGCGGGCATTGACAACACTTGCAAAACTGCTATTACAGTGCCGCCGATTCCTGCGGACGCACCGAATAATGAAATCACAAAGCAGTCTGCAGCTGTTGTTGAACGACTGAAACACATCAAGCCCGGACAGAATGCGTTTACCGCTGATCTCCCACCGGAGCTTCAGCTTAATATTAAAGGCGCAAGAATCAGCCAGATCTACAAAAGACTTGACCCGACAAAGCCTGCTTATACTGTGACGGGAAGCGGCGGTGGTGGAACGCATATCTATCACTGGTCTGAAAATCGCGCTTTAACGAATCGCGAGAGGGCGCGACTGCAGACTTTCCCGGATGACTACATTTTTGAGGGAAACAAGGAAAGTGTCCGCAAGCAGATCGGAATGGCTGTGCCCTGCAAAGGTGCAAAAGTTATCTTTGAGGCTATTTTGAAATCGTTCGCGGGAATCCCGTATGAATCAATGCCGGCTAATATCAACGAATAAGAGAAAATATGTTTACGGAAGATATTGCGGAAAAAGTTCTGATGAATCCCTTGCGTGAGGGAGCGGATGAACTCTATGTGGCGGCATCATACGCAACTCACACGATGCTGTCATGGCTTTTAACGAACTTGGAGCTGCACCAGCATCAGACCCTGCGGATTGCTATGATAATTGGAATGGTTCCATATAACCATTTAAGTGTGACTGTTCATGATGGATTTTGCGCGCTTGTAAGACAGCCTTATCCTCCGCAGGTTGAGAGAGTGGAGTGCAGCTACTTGTACGATTATCCTGCGTTTCATGGAAATCTGTATGTATGGAAGAAAAATGGCGAACTTTTTAAGGCATTTATGGGGTCTGCACCTTTCATTCAGAGTGCACTTACTCAACATAATGTTCAGGAGAGCATGACCGAGTGTGATCCTGAGGAAGCGTGGACGCTGTATGACTCTCTTGTAGGCCGCAGCATATACTGTAATCATGTAGAAATCGAGGAATATGTTCAGCTTGTTCCAAGCCATCCGGTTTTGGACATGGAGTTAAATCTTGTGGCGGGCTTAGATAACTATGAATCTGTCACATTAAGCCTTGTTACGCGGAATGGAAGCCCCGGAAATCGTTCCGGATTAAACTGGGGTCAGCGGCCAAACCGGGATCGGAATGAAGCCTACATCCCGCTTCCGAGGGTTGTTGCATCAAATGGATTCTTTCCACCGAGTTACTTGCACTTTACAGCGATAACTGACGATAGAAAACAGCTTACACTTCGGGTTGAACAGCAAAACGATAAGGCGATAACGACGCCGGAACGCAACAGCGACTTGGGTGAATATTTCAGGAATCGGCTTGGTTTGCCAAATGGGGCGTTTGTGACTAGAAACGATCTGGAAGCTTATGGAAGAACAAATGTCACTTTCTATAAACTGGACGATGAAACCTACTATATGGACTTCTCTGTATGAGAATCGGAAGCATTCACTTGAAGGAGTGGATGCTTCTTTTTTGTGCGGATTGCTGTAATTTGGATTGAAAAACAAAGTGATTATGTTATACTGGTTGTGTTCGAGGGAATATTGCACGGGAGGACTATCTATATGGAACTGCTATACTCAAATATCCTGCCATTGAGAACAACCGAGCAGCAGAGAACGATTGCTGATTGCTTTAGAGCGCAGCTTATGCAGGCAGACAGAGCAGACATTGCCGTGGGCTATGTGTCGAGAGCATCGTTAGAAGAAATAGATCGTTTGGCTGATGAGCTGCACGTTGCACATATCGTCCTCACGATCGGAATGTACTATATTGAAGGTATGCCGGAAAGCGCATACCGCACTGCAATGCACCTCAACGAAAAATGGATGCGATCAGGTGTTGGTGAAGTTCGCATAGTGAAATCTTTCAAATATCACGGAAAGGTCTATCTGTTCTCAAAAGAGAGAGCCGTTGCTGAAAATCACGAAGTGATTCCTGTTTCGGCAATTATTGGCTCTGCCAATTTTGGCGTTATCAAGCCCGAAGCGGCTAATCTACGGCAGTACGAAACAGCGGTTCTCGTTGAAGAACCACAAGTGTTGCAGGATACAAAGGAGCTTATTCAGAATCTGAGCACCAGATGCTCCGACAATATTGCTAATGTGACTGACATGCGGCTTGTTCGAGAATTGAACGTTTCGCTGACAGGTGTAGACACTGTCTCACAGATTCCGCAGGCAGACCTGCGCTATTATGAAAATCATGTAACAGCCGTTCGCTTTCCAATACCCGTCAAAGTTCCAGCATACGATGAGCGGATGATGGACGATAACCGGCATTACACGAAGTCTAATCTAAATGTATGCTATGCCGCCCCTAGAAGTGCACGAAAGCCTAGAGACTGGTATGAAACGCAGTTTACGGTTTCCACCTCTGTTCGGTGTGAGCCGGATGGCACACCCAAGTATGGCTATCCGCAGAAAAATGTTCCGTTTGTCGTAATAACTGATGATGGTTACACATTTAAGTGCCATACAACCAGTCAAAATAATAAACAGTTTAGTGCAGTTGGAGATGAACTGATTTTGGGCCGATGGCTAAAAGGTCGGTTGGTCGCAGCAGGTCTTGTGACTCCAGTAAACAATACCAGTGCGGATCATGACCGTCAGGGCATGATAACGAAAGAAATGCTGGATGAGTACGGATGTAACTCACTTCTTTTGACAAAAACCGACTGCCAAATCCATGAAGATGGCAACACCCTTGACGTATGGCTTCTGTCATTCAAAGAAGGACCGGAGGATGAGCAAGAATGAATTACTTAAAAACTTATCTAAAAACAATAACTGACAGGGGCAATATTGATTTGGCACGGTCGATTGAGCAGACAGCAGCGGAGGTTGGCGACAAATATATTCAGGACTTTAATTTCTGTGAGCATCGCATTGGTCTTTTGTTCGGTAATGTCCAATCTGGCAAGACGGGGCAGATGTTTGGAATTATTACAAAAGCAACCGATATGGGGTTTCCGGCCTTCGTGCTGCTTACAACAGATAATGTTGTGCTTCAACAGCAAACGCTTGAACGTGTACAGAACGATCTGTCCGGGTACTGTATCTGTGGAGAGAATGACTCTGGACTGTTTATCCAAAACTCGTTGATGAAACCGGCTATTATCGTGCTTAAAAAGAACAGCCGCATCCTGCGGTTATGGGCAAATGTGTTTGCATCGACTGGTTTTATGAAAGGCAATCCGCTGTTTATTGTGGACGATGAGGCTGATGCGGCATCGTTAAATACGCTGATAAACAGAAATCGACAATCCTCGATAAATAGATATCTGGACAGTATAAAAAACGGAGCGTCGAGCAGTATCTATCTTCAGGTCACTGGAACGCCGCAGGCTATCCTGCTTCAGACACAAGTGTCCGGCTGGCATCCATACTTTACTTATTATTTTGCACCGGGTAACGGCTACTTGGGTGGTGATTTCTTTTTCGCAAAGCCGAAGCCGGACTGCATCACCTATCTGGAAACGCTCAAAACCCCAGCACATGATGTGGTTCTGAGGCATTTGGCTGTGTCTGCTCTGATTGAATTGGCCGGAGGGAGCGTCTCAAACTGCTTAGTACATCCGAGTGTCCGTCAGGCATCTCACGATCTCTTTGCGCGAGAGGTTTCTAAAGAGCTTCAATGGTGCAAAGATAACATCGACAACGATTTCAAAACAGAATTTTCGGCAGTATATGATTCCCTTGCCCCCGTAAAGTACCGAAAGGCATCCGGAGATGATGCTTATGGAAAAGCCAAAGAGTTACTGTTAACCGATGCCGTTAAAATTCTTATTATGAATGGAAAGAACAGCATCGCCAGCGAGCAGTATTCCACAGGAAGCAATATAGTCATTGGTGGAAACACGCTCGGTAGAGGTGTAACTTTCCCTTCCCTGCACACAATCTACTACACGAGAACAGCCAAAAAGCCGCAGGCCGATACAATGTGGCAGCACAGCCGGATGTTCGGGTATGACCGCGATCCGGGATTGATGATGGTCTACATTGATGAACCACTTTATAAGCTGTTCTCTGATATCAATGCAACGAACAATGCGTTAATTGCACAGGTAGAGAGTGGAACCGAACATATAAAAATTTACTATCCGAGCGGGCTGAAACCGACTCGCAGCAATGTGTTGGACGAACGGCACGTTGCGGCTATTTCTGGTGGAACCAACTATTATCCATTCTATCCCAGCAATAACACGATTGAACAACTTGATAAGCTGCTGGTTCCCTTTACAGAAGATGAACCTGTTTATCAGGTCAGCCTTCGCATAATGAAGGAGATTCTTTCCCACATTGAATCCGATGACGATTTTAGAGTGACAGCTTTTATCTCTATTCTTGAGATGATGCTGTCTGAAAAGCCTAATGCACAGGGAATGCTGATTGTCCGCAGAAATAGAGATGTTGCTCAAGGAACTGGCGCATTGCTGTCGCCGAATGATTGGGCATTGGGCGGCCAGTATACAGCATCGACTGTGCTGACAATGTATAAGGTTACTGGCAAAAAAGGCTGGGGCGGACAGGAACTGTGGGTTCCCAACATTAAGCTGCCGAACGATTTGATTTATTATGACGTTCAGGAGGACAATTCTTCGACCTGATTTATGGATGATTTAACACCTGAACAGAGAAAGAAAAATATGAGAGCAATCCGAAGCAAGGATACAACAATAGAACTTGCGCTGCGGAAAGCTCTATGGCAGAGAGGCATACGATACCGAAAAAACTATAAAGGCTTAATAGGAAAACCGGATATAGTAATCACAAAATATCGAATTGCCGTGTTTTGCGATTCTGATTTTTGGCATGGCTATGACTGGGGAAACAGAAAATCTCGAATCAAGTCGAATCAAAACTACTGGATACCCAAAATTGAGAGAAACATGAAGCGAGATCGAGAAGTTACAGCAGCTCTTGTTGAGCAAGGCTGGATTGTTCTGCGCTTTTGGGAACACACCATTCGGAAAGAATTGGAAGAATGTGTCAATGACATTCAAGAAGCAGTTGATGTGAGAAAAGAACTTTTCAAATAATGAAAAATTGCTAGGTTGCATGGATGAGAGGAGGCCGCTATGAATCAAGACGAACGAAAAAAATTCTGGGATGTACTGCTGACTATGCACGATGCCGCACCGGAACATATTCAGCAGTTACAGAAAACTATTATTATTCCGAACACGTTGTGTAGATTCCGTGCGGTCAATGAGAATAGTTTAGTACAACTCCAAGAAAATAAGCTGTATTTTTCAACTTCTGATTACTATGATGATCCATTCGATACATATTTTTATCTTGACTATGACTCGATTGATCGTCAAATCGAAAGTATTGTTTCTCTATTGAACAACCCTGAAAATAAGGAAAAGGTAACAAAAATTGTTACGTCTTTAGGAATTCCGTCAGAAGATGTCTTGCGGTCATTGGATGCGGCTACCCAAAATCCGATAACGGCAGAAGCTTTTGAAGAGAGCATAAAGAATGTTCGCAGCCAAATTCTAAAAACACTTTACTCCATTTGCTTCTGCGAAGACCCGCTAAATGAAACCCTCTGGCTGAAGTATGCGGATAGTCACCGAGGATTTGTTGTTACATATGATTTTCATAGCGTAGATACTTATTTATGCGGGAAAGATGGTATTTGCAAAAATTGTCCGACCATTCAAACCCCGCCCAATATTTATCCGGTATATTACTCGAACGAGAAATATGATGCGTCTCGATATGCAATCGCTGCTTTGCTAAAAGTCAGTATGGCATCTAGCGGGGTTTCTATTCCGCAAGGGCTGTTAAGGGCAGCTGATGCTTCTATGATATGGGAAATTGAAAGAATTTCTCTCCTAAAGAAACCGTGCCACGTTTTTGATGAGGAGTGGCGTATGATTTATTCTCAATGGTGTGTTGCACGGCCTTGCATTAAACTAAAGCCCAAAAGTGTCATCATCGGATACCGTACACCCCTATACAAAGAACGCCTTATTATTTCGGCCGCAACAGTTGCAGGAATAAAGGATGTTCGTAAAATCCAAATTAACCGAAAAGATGAATTGGAAGCGGTTCCAATTCAAATAAAAAATTGAAATATTGAGCTGAAGTGATTTTTGATATTTCAAATTTGGTTCAATTTATTTTACTCTGCGAATAAAAAGCCCACAGGCTGGTATGTGTGTCCAACCTGTGGGTTTTGCTATACTTGTCAACTGATACCAATTAGTATCAGCTGTTATTCTGAGTTTCGTCCATGATTTTTCTGGCTCGTCCGCGCGTGGTGTCCTCGAAAGTTTCATCCTCGCTAAATCGCAGCCAATAGGGGTCTTCCATCAGGCAGGCATTGGTACGCTTAACAATTTCCCACGCATTGTAGTCCGGCAGTCCCATCAATTTCAAAATCTCTTTGCAATCCATCCGATTTTTCGGGAAGATTCGCTTCTTTGCCCAAACGACCACATCGACCAATGGAACTTTGCGCTCGCCGCCAATGAAAAGGTTCAGAGGAAGATCATACTGTGCAACACCCTCATTTGCACAAAGAGACTGCCCATCTTCGCTTAGGTGTGCGATTTCTTTTTCATCCATCATCAATTTCAGATAGACCATTTTATCACCCCATAGCGACTTTCAGGTAGTGCAGACGGTATTTCAGGTATTGACGGATCGCAGATGCTCTTTTTTCGCTCAACAATGCAAGAATAGGCGAAATAGCCTGAACGATTTCTGTATACAGCGTATCCAGATCACACACAGGCAGCACAGGCTCGTCGACCAGTTTGATCTGCTGGGCGTGATGGCTGCGGAACGGCTTCGATTTATCGAACTGATAACGGAGCTTCGTGTCAGTCAATTCTTCATCCATCGCCCATGCAAGCAGACTGCCGCCATTGTCGTAAATAGGCGGAGCATAATTTTTTCCATCCCGGACAATTACATCAAAATTGTTCTCGTGGCGGTCTTCGTTGCCGATAAAGGCATCGAATGCCAGCATCTGATAGAGCCACTTCTTACCATACAGCTCTACCGCATACTGAAACAGTGCCTCCGGCGAAGATGTTTGCCCATTGGCAAGAAAATGGGCATCAGCCAAGTCTGCAAAATGATACAGTGGTTCATCGTCCGTTGTGAACTTGGGACAGACGCTGACCACATCGCAGGAATAGGTCTGGATTTCAGGAAAAAGTTTGGCAGGCATCAAAGCGTATTCCACATGAGGCAGGTCAAGCACCTGTGCGATCAGCGAGGCCATCACCTCGGAATATGGCTCATACCCAGCGGTTCCGGCCTCTGTGATGGAATTGCCCTTGACCATAACAAGCCGGTCATCCACGCGATACCAGCCCTTTGAGAGCATTCCACGGCTTGTCCGTGTTTCACGCTTTTCGACCAACTGGATTTCTGCAGGGATTTCGATTGAGCTCATGGTATCACGCTCCTTTGTTCCATTATATTTTGTTCCATTATATCATGTTTGGATGGATAGACAAGACGAATCGTGGTTTCATTCTGCATACACGACTTCCCTCACCACTACCTCTTCCACCTGCGCTTTCAGCCCGTTCATGTGCGCCACCCAGAGAAGCTGTGCGCGCTCTTTGTCCGGCGCGGGGTACTTGTCTAACAGAGTGGTCATCCTGCGTTCAAGCCACGCGCAGGCCGTTTTTTGGACATCCTGCAAATGCGGCCAGAGCGTACCGTTCAGCAGCATCTTGTTGTACAGCACAGGACGCTGGGTTTTGAGGTAGGCCAGCCGCATCCGGCCATACTTGCCCAGCGGTTCGGCTTCATCGGTCTGCGGCAGGGTGAGCAGAGGTAGCTGATACTCCCCGATTTGCGCATAGTGGATCTCGGTGCGGACGGCATTCGTGCTCTTCATGGAAATTCTCCTTTGCATTTTCAACGTGTGGTGTAGTCTTCGTGGAAAACTCGGTGACACGGAGATTGAAGCGCTCCGGATCATTGAATGTCTGAAAAAGGCTGGCATGGAGATCAAGGACATCTGGCAATTCATGGATTGGTGTGTGGAAGGGCCGTCCACTTATCCACAGCGCAAGGAATTGTTTGAAACGCAGAAGGCACATATGGAGGAGGAGATCGCACGGATGAACCGCACTCTGGATATGCTGAAATTCAAATGCTGGTACTACGAACAGGCGATCCGGGACGGAAATGAGGAAAAACTCGCTGCCATGATCCCCGATGAGCTGCCGGATGACATCCGTGCGATCTACGACAGCTCCCACAAAAAATAACCCCCTCCGAATCGAAGCTGCACCACCGCCCCGCGCAACCGCCCTTTTCCGCAAAACGCGGGCAAACTTCAAAAAATGTTACAATTTTCTCATGAAAAAGGGCGGTTTCCCATTGACAGGCTTGTTATAATAGGAGTGTAAAGATTTTTGAGCCAGCACTCGGCGGCTCGGATTGCTTGAAGGTTCCGATTTGCGGACTTTGGAAAAAAGAAAGAGGCAACAGCATTATGACCAAGATTGATATTTTCTCCGGCTTCCTTGGTGCCGGTAAGACCACCCTCATCAAAAAGCTCATCAAGGAGTCCTTTGCGGGCCAGAAGGTCGTTCTGATCGAGAACGAGTTCGGCGAGATCGGCATCGACGGCGGCTTTTTGAAGGAGTCCGGCATCCAGATCAACGAGCTGAACGCCGGCTGCATCTGCTGCTCGCTGGTGGGCGATTTCCGCGCCGCCTTGCAGCAGGTGGTGGAGCAGTATCACCCCGACCGCATCGTCATCGAGCCGTCGGGCGTGGGCAAGCTGTCCGATGTGACCCGCGCCGTCGAGGGCGTGGCCGAGCACCTGGACGTGCAGCTGAACAGCTTTGTCACCGTGGCTGACGTGAACAAGGTCAAGATGTATATGAAGAACTTCGGCGAGTTCTACGATGACCAGATCAGCCATGCAAGCTGCATCATCCTGAGCCGCACCCAGACCGCCAGCGAAGAGAAGATTGCTGCAGCGGTGGCTATGCTGCGCGAGAAGAACCCCACCGCCACCATCGTCACCACCGCGTGGGATGCCCTGACCGGTGAGCAGATTTTGAACGCTATGTCCACGAAGGACGACTTCAAGGCAGAGCTGATCGCCATGGCAGCCAAGGCCAATGAGGCGCATGCCCACGAGGACGAGGAAGAAGAGCACGAGCATCACCATCATCATTACGATGAGAACGGCGTGTGCAGCTGCGGCCATCACGATGACGATGACGACGAGGACGAACATGAGCATCATCACCATGACGACGAGGATGATGACCATGATCACGATCATTGCTGCCACCACCATCACGACCATGATGATGAGGAACACGAGCATCATCACGATGAGGACGGCCACTGCTGCTGCGGTCATCACCACCATCATCACGATGGCCACGATGCCGATGAGGTCTTTACCAGCTGGGGCGTCGAGACCGCCAAGAAGATCGCAAAGGCTGACATCGAGCATGCGCTGACCGAGCTGGATACCGGCAAGTACGGCATGATCCTGCGCTCCAAGGGCATCGTGGACGGCGGCGCAGACGGCTGGCTGGAGTTTGACTATGTGCCCGGCGAGTGGGAAGTCCGTTCCCGCGGCGCAGACGTCGGCGGCAAGCTGGTCGTCATCGGCTCCAAGCTGGACGAGAAGGCCATTGCCGGCCTGTTCGGCTGCTGAGCCCGGACAACACAGAGGAGGAAAACCGTTTATGGCAAATGAGATCCCGGTCTACCTGTTTGTGGGCTTCCTCGAAAGCGGAAAGACCAAATTCATCCAGGAGACCTTTGAAGACCCCAACTTCGACTCCGGCGACAAGACCCTGCTGCTGGTCTGCGAAGAGGGCGAAGAGGAATACAACCAGAAGAAATTCGCCTTCCCCGGCGTGACCCTCTACAATCTGGAGGACAAGGCAGAACTGAACCCCCAGAACCTGGCCAAACTGGCCAAGGAAGCAGATGCAGGCCGCGTGGTCATCGAGTACAACGGCATGTGGCTGCTGCAGGACCTGGCCAACAATCTGCCCGAAAACTGGATCGTCTACCAGTGCATCGCCACGGCTGATGGCACCACGGCCCTCACCTATGCCCGCGACAACTCCATGCGCGCTCTGCTGCTGGACAAGATCGCCCGCAGTGAGCTGATCGTCTTCAACCGCGCCGAGGCCGTCAACAACGACGCCGCCCGTCAGGAGCTGCACAAGCTGGTGCGTCAGGCATCCCGCAAGTGCGACATCGCCTATGAGTTCGCTGACGGCAGCGTGGCCTACGATGATATCCCCGACCCCCTCCCCTTCGACCTGAACAAGCCGGTGGTGGAGATCGGCGACGACGATTTCGGCATCTGGTATATGGACTGCCAGGACGAGCCCCAGAAGTACGCGGGCAAGACCGTGAAGTTCCTGGCGCAGGTCTGCCAGACCAACCGCGCGGGCAAGAACAGCTTCGTGCCCGGCCGCTTTGCCATGACCTGCTGTGTGCAGGACATCCAGTTCGTCGGCTTCCCCTGCTCCTACAATGGCTACAAGGCGCTGGAGCAGCGCGCCTGGGTCACTGTGACCGCAAAGGTCAATTACAAGTTCCACAACATCTACCGCGGCAAAGGCCCGGTGCTGACCGCCATCTCGGTCGAACCCGCCGAAAAGCCGCTGAACGATGTCGTCACATTCTCTTAACCCGCACACTGAAATCACATCAAGGAGGATCTCACCATGAAAACGTTGTTTCGCGTTCTGGGCGCGGCTGCTGCCGTCGCCGCCACCGGTGCCGCCATCGTGGTGCTGGACAAAATTCTGAACGACAAGGGCCCGCTCCACGTCGAAGAGGTGGAGTTCCCCGAAGAGGCTGAAAAGGACCCCGCAGAGGCCGCCAAGGCAGCCGAAGCCTACGCCGAAGGCGAGGCCAAGACCGCTGAGCCGGGCGACGCATGGCCCCCGGCCTTCGAGAAGGCATCCGAGGAAAAGGCATCCGAAGAGCCGGAGGCTCCCGCTGCACAGCCGGAGACGGCCGAGGAAAAGCCTGTGGCCGAAGAAGCACCCGTGAATCCGGTGGAGGCCGGCCCCGCCGTCGCCCCCAAGGATGAGACGGGCAAGTTCGACGTCACCAAGATCGCTGAGGCCAGCGATTTCACCGGCGTGGAAGAGGAATCTGGCTGCAAGAGCTGAGATTTTGCAAGACAAAAAAAGGACGTCTCGTCGCAGGATGAGACGTCCTTTTTTGATGCGTTTTATGCGCCGTTGGCGATCTGCTTCAGCCGTTCTTTGTCCAGTACGGTGACGCCGCCGCGGTAAAGGCGGACAAGGCCCTCCCCGGCAAAGTATTTCAGCAGGCGGCTGACGACCTCGCGGGCGGAGCCCATGTAGCGGGCGATCTGGTCGTGGGTCATGCGGACATCCGTGCCGCCGGTCTTGGCCAGCTCATCGGTGAGGAAGATGGCCAGCCGCCGGTCGGCGCTCATGAACAGGATCTGCTGCATGGTCCACATGGTGTCGGAGAAGCGCTCGGCGGTCATCTGGTAGGCATAGCAGCGGACATGGACGTTCTGCTGCATCAGCTGGCGGAACACGCCTGCGCCGATGCAGTAGGCCTCGGTGTCCTCCTCGGCGTCGATGTACAGGTCAAAGTTGACGGAATCCATCACGCAGGATGCCGACAGGATGCAGACTTCGCCGGGAAACAGCCGGTAGAGCGTGATGTCCCGCCCATCCTCCGAGAGCAGATAGGCCCGCAGCTGGCCCGACCGCAGCAGCAGGATGCCCACGCAGTTCTCGACCGGGCTGTGGACCCGCTCCCCTTTCCGGTAGCGCACCGGCCGGGTGAAGCGGCAGAGCTGCGCCTGTTCCTCCGGCGTGAGCTGGTCCCAGAATGGGAAAGCGCAGGCCAGACAATTCCGGTTGACCGGAGTGTTTTGCACATCGGACATGGTGTTATCCTTTCCGCACCGCTTTGGCAGCTTCGGTGCCTGCAAGTGCTCCCTCATAAACGGCCTTGGCGACCTGCAGCAGCCCGCCGGTGCAGTCCCCGGCGGCGTAGAGGCCGGGCAGGGTGGTCTGCATCTTCTCATCCACGACGATGCGGTTTCCCTCGACTTCGGCCCCCAGCTTGCGGGCCAGCGCCGTGCTGCCTGCCACGCCCAGCGCCACGAACACGCCGGACAGGGGCACCTGTCGGCCGCCGTTCAGCTGCACACCGGTGACGGTCTGTTCGCCGAGGATGGCGTCCACTGTTTCGGGGCAGACCCTCACCTCCGGCGGGAACTGTGCCGTCAGCGGGGCCCCGTTGGTCAGGAGGGTGACGCTCTTTACCAACGGCAGAAGGGCCTGCACCTCATGCAGGGCATATTCGCCGCTGCCCAGCACCGCCACATCCTTTCCCCGGTAGAAAAAGGCGTCGCAGGTGGCGCAGCAGCTCACGCCATGGCCTTCCAGCTCTGCCAGACCGGGGATCTTCGGTGCAGCGCGGGAAGCGCCGGTGGCCAGGATGACGGCATCAGCAGGGAACTCGCCCGCCAGCGTCTCGACGGTGAGTTTGTCGGTGTAAGTCAGGCCCACGGCCTCGGTGGTAACGAACTGCACCCCCAGCGCTCTGGCCCCTTCGATGCCCCGGCGTTCCAGTTCGGCACCGGAGACGGGCGCAGCAAAGCCGTAGTAGTTCTGGATGTGTGCGGCGCGGTCCAGTGCGCCGGGCCCTTTGGTGAGAACGGTCGTTTCGACCCCTGCGCGGGCCGTGTACAGAGCGGCCGACACGCCGGCCGGGCCGGAACCGATGATGACGATGTTGGGCATAAGTTACTCCTTATTTGGTTCGCCTTCCTGCAACCTCTCCGTCATTGCGAAGCAATGACGGAGAGGTTGCACAGAGGAAAACGTTTCAACGAATCTATTAAGTATAGTATACACCTTTTCCCGCAAAAATCTGTGACCAGGTCTCAAAACTGCACACTTTTCATCCGGGGCCGAGTGTGTTATACTGAATCGACTGAATTTGACCCAGGGAGGCACCGAACATGTCCAAGCAGCGTTTGCTTTTTATCACCACCGGCGGCACCATCGCCAGTGTGCGCACCGCACAGGGGCTGCGGCCCGTTCTGACCAGCGAGGAACTGCTGGCCCATCTGCCGGAACTGAACGAGCTGTGCTGCCCGGAGACGCTGGCGCTGTGCAGCATCGACAGCACAGACCTCGGCCCCGAACACTGGCTGCTGATGGCGCGGGCCGTGCAGGAGAATTATGCGCTCTACGATGGCTTCATCATCTGCCACGGCACCGATACGCTGGCTTATTCGGCGGCGGCGCTGTCCTACCTCATCCAGAATGCGGACAAGCCGATCATCCTCACCGGTGCGCAGCAGCCCATCTCCAACGAGATCACCGATGCGAAGAAAAACCTGCGCGACAGCGTCATCTGCGCGCTGGACCCCGGCAGCCGGGGCGTGATGGTGGTGTTCGGCGGGCATGTCATCGCGGGCACCCGCGCCAAGAAGAACAAGACCATCAGCTACGATGCCTTTGCGTCGGTCAATTTCCCGGCGCTGGCGCTGGTGCAGGGCGACCGGCTGGTGCGGTATATCCCCTCGCCCTGGCCCACCGGCCCGGTGGAGTTTGGCCGGGCACTGAACCCGAAGGTCTTTCTGCTCAAGCTGACGCCAGGCCTTGGCCCGGAGCTCATCCCGGCCATTTTTCAACAATACGACTGCGTCATTGTGGAAAGTTTCGGCGTGGGCGGCATCCCGCAGCGGCTCATGGACGCTTTTGCAGAGAATCTGGGCGATTACGACAAGACCCGCAAGATCCTGATCTTAACCACACAGGTCACCTACGAGGGCAGCGATGTGGGCATTTACGAGGTCGGCAAGCGGGTCCGGAACCGTTTCCGCTTCCTGGAAGCCCACGACATGACTATCGAGGCCGTCGTCACGAAGGTGATGTGGCTGCTGGCCCAGAACTGTGAGAGCTTCGACCAGCTCCAGCAGCGGTTCTATCGGCAGGTCAATTTTGATACATTTTATCATTGAAGGCGCTGTGTCCAAAACGCAGGCGGCCGCCCCTTGCCGGTACCTAGGCGCCGGGCAGGGTGATTTTCGGTACGTTTCAGATCATGAAAATCGCCCCCAAATTTACAAAAACGTTGCAACTGTGCCGTTGCACAAGCCAAAAGGTATGGTATACTATAAGAGGATTCTGGCAGAACTTCTGCCGCAAATGCCCCGCTGAGGGGCCAAGATAAAGGAGCATTGGAACAGTATGGTTCGCATTACTATGGAAGACGGCGGCGTCATCGACATTGAGCTGAATGAGGAAGCCGCCCCTCTCACCTGTGAGAATTTCAAGAAGCTGGTCGGTCAGGGCTTTTACAACGGCCTGACCTTCCACCGCGTCATCCCCGGCTTTATGATCCAGGGCGGCTGCCCGCTGGGCAACGGCACCGGCGGCCCCGGCTGGAGCATCAAGGGTGAGTTTGCTGCCAATGGCGTCAACAACCCGCTCAAGCACACCCGCGGCGTCATCAGCATGGCCCGCAGCATGAGCCCGAACAGCGCCGGCAGCCAGTTCTTTATCATGCACCAGGATGCCCCCCATCTGGACGGCCAGTATGCCGCATTCGGCAAGGTCGTGGCCGGTATGGACGTGGTGGACAAAATCGCTGCAGTCGCCACCGACTGGAACGACAAGCCCAAGACCCCGGTCCGGATGAAGACCGTCGAGCTCATCGAGGGCTGAATCACGATCTGAAAAAGAGCTTTCCGCCGCAGGGCGAACTTCACCCCATGTGTTAGACAGTATACTGTCTAACACATGGGGTGTTTTGTATGCCGAAAGGGCACCGCAAGTACAATGGAACACGGATCAGATTTTTGTCAATCCCGGCTGTCCGCCTCCAGCAGCGCGCGCTTCACGCTGATGAGGCTCTGCGGACTCACGGAGAAGCTGCGCAGGCCGAGTTTCAGGTACTGCACGGTGTTGGCCGGGTTGCCGACGGCCAGACCGCAGATGGTCACGGGGATCTGGCCTGCGTCCGCCGCCTCCACGACCATGGCGATGAGCTTTTTCATCGCGTGGCTGGCCGGGCGGTAGTAGCGTTCGGCGATGGAGAGGTCGCGGTCCACGGCATGGGTGTACTGGATGAGATCGTTCGTCTCAATGACGAAGAACTCACACCCGTGGGCCACAAATTCTTCCGCCGTCAGGCAGGCCGACGGCACACTGAGCATGACGCCGAAGGGCATCTTCTCGTTGAAGCGCTCCCCCCGCTCCCGCAGGTGCTGGCGGCAGTGTTCCACCAGCTTCATGGCTTCGTCCCAGTCTTCCAGATTGGTCACCATCGGGAACATCACCCGCAGCGGGCCGTCTGCCGCCGCACGGAACAGCGCACAGATCTGGGTCTCGAACTGATGGGGGCGGCGCAGGCTGCTGCGGATGCCCCGCAGGCCCAGCTTGGAGGACTCCGGCCCCTGATGGGCGTCGGCCATGGTGCGGTCTGCGCCAAAATCAAAGGTGCGCACCGTGACCACCCCGCCCTTTGCCGCCGCCAAGCAGGAGTGATAGAACACATACTGCTCCTGCTCGTCCACCGGGCGGCCCGGCAGCATCATGTAACCGCTGCGCAGCAGACCCACGCCGGACGCGCCGGACTGCCGCGCCGTTTCGATGTCCTCCTGCCCGAAGCAGTTGGCCAGCAGCTCAAAGGGCTGGCCGTCCTTCGTCCGGCACGGCAAGGCGCAGACGCGGTTCATCTCCTCGTTCTCCCACTGCTTCTCGCAGATGCGGGACATCGCCTGCTGGCGGGTGACGGCATCCGGGTCGAGGATGCACTCGCCGTTGTCGGCATCCAGGATGGCCGTGCGGCCGTCGCAGTCGTTCAGAAAATCGCTGCCCACCTGCACGATGCCGGGGATGTGCATGGCCCGCGCAATGATGGCCGCATGGCTCTGCTTGTTGCCTTCTGCCGTGATGATGCCCAGGATCATTCCGGCGGGCACACTGAACAGGTCGCTCGGCATGAGCACCTCTGCCGCCAGGATGACGGGGTGGTCCAGCGCCAGCCAGACGCGGGGGCGGTTGGTCAGGATGTTCACCACGCGGCGGGCGGCATCAAGGATGTCCACGCTGCGCAGCTGCATATAGGCGTTGTCTTCCATCTGGGCCAGCTGGTCGGCATAGCGACGGCCGGCCCGGTCTACGGCTTCGGCTGCGCCGACGCCCGCCTTGATCTGGAACCGGACTTCGTTCATGAAGCCCTCGTCCTCCAGCATCATACTCTGGAACAGGAAGATGGCCTGTTCGGTGGGGCCGCTGCGCTCAGCCATCGAGTCCAGCTCGGCCTGTGCCGTCTTGACGGCCCGGTCCAGCAGCCGCTGTTCCCGGTCCGGGTTGAACGGCCCTGTGCCGAAGCTCTCGGTCCTGCGCTCCACACGGCTCACCTGCCCCAGCACCAGGCCGGACGAGGCGGCATATCCCTGATAGACTTTCATTCCTCCGTCACCTCCGTCGGGGCAGGCGTGGTCAGTGTGCGGAAGACCAGCGCCTGCAGGAATGTATTGGGCAGCAGCGCTGCCCATGCGGCCTGCGCCGCGTTTCCGCTGCCCTCGAACAGCGGTTCAAACCCCTCGATGCGGGTGCGGTCACAGGTCTCCAAAAACGCCTTTGCCAGCGTCTCCACGGTGTAATACCGGGTGGGGTCCACGCCCACATCCTCGGCGGCCGCTTCCAGCGGGGCCAGCTCTGCGTCCTGCATGTTGGCCAGCTTGAGCGCCAGGTCTGCCGTCAGTGTCACTGGGTACTTTGCCTTCACCGCCTTCTGCACAGCGTCGAACCGCTGCCGGAATGCGGCAGCGTCCTGTGCGGTCTGCTCGTTCTTCGCCACCGCGTAGGCACAGCCGCGCAGCCGCCCGAAGGCCCGCAGGGTGTCGTAATAGCCCAGCTCGATGTTCCGTCTGGCCGTGTCCGGGTCAAAGTGGAGGATATCGCCCAGCTCCCAATAGCTGCGCACCATGGTGGTGGGCAGGCCGGTGCGGTTGGGCAGGGTGATGCCCACCCCTTCCAGATCGACACAGACCAGCTCCTCGGCCCCCATTTTCTGGGCCAGCGCCGTGGGCATGTTGTCGCGGTAGCCGCCGTCCAGAAACTGCACCCCGTCGATCTGTTTGGCCCGCAGCGCCGGGAAGCAGGCAGCCGAAGCCAGCAGGTAATCTTTCACCTTGCCTTTCGGGATCTCTTCCAGCGGCAGCTCACGGGGCTTCAGGCCCCGCTTTTCCACCGTGACGAGCCCGAACCGGATGGGCGAGGCGCGCAGCGCGTCCTCGTCCAGCACCCGCTCCACGATCTCTTCCAGCGGGGTGACATCCATGCCGCCCGCGCGCACCACGTCCCGCAGGAACTGGTGCAGCTCAGTCAGGTTCCGTGTCTCCTCCGGCAGCTCCATCACGTCCTGGCTGCGGATGCTGGTCCACATATCCCGTGCGGTCTCGTACAGGTCCAGCGCGAACATCGCGCCGTTCAGGCTGCCCACACTGGTGCCGGTGATGATCTGCGGGTTCCAGCCGAGTTCGGTCAGGGCACGCCAGACGCCCACCTGATAGCTGCCGCGGGCCCCGCCGCCGGCAAGCACCAGCGCCTTTCTGGGGGTATCGTTCTGCGCCATCCAATACGCCTCCTTGTCGTCCGATTCAAACCTGCAAAAAGTATACCATATTTTCGGGAAAATTTCTCCCTGTTTTTGGAACAAAAAGCGTGGTATAATTTAGTAAATTATGACTGTGAGGAGGACTGCATGAACTGCAACCAATGGATCTTTGATATGGACGGCACCCTGACCGACAGCATGACTGCGGTGTGGGAGAACGCCCCGCTGGCGCTGCTGCGCCGCTACGGCCGCACCCCAAGGGCCGACCTGCGCTCCACGCTCCTGAGCATGGGCATGGCGGACGGGGCGCAGTACCTCATCCGCGAATACGCGCTGCCCCTGCGGCCGGAGGACTACTTCGGCGTGATGCGCTCGGTCATCGCCGAGCTGTACGAGACCGTGGAGCTCAAGCCCGGTGTGCGGGAGCTGCTGGCCCGCCTCAAGGCTGAGGGTGCCCGGATGTGCATCTGCTCCAACACCTGGAGCGACCAGTGCAAAACGGTGCTCACCCGCCTGGGCGTGGACGACTGCTTCGAGTTCTACATCGAAGCCCAGGGCCCCCTGCACAAGAGCCGCCCGGACGTCTTTTTCGCGGCCTTACAGCGCCTCGGCGGCACCGACCCGCACCGCTGCGCCGTCTGCGAGGATTCCCTCTACGCGGCCCGCACTGCCCACGATGCAGGATTTTACGTCATCGGCATCGCCGACGCCGCCAGCGCCGCCGATGAACCCGCCCTCCGCCGCGTCAGCGACCAGTTCCTGACCCGGTGGGCGGAGTTGAAGTTCTGACAAAAAGAGGCTGTTGCACATCGTTTTAGCCGAACGTGCAGCAGCCTCTTTTCTATCTTTCTTCCGCTAACGCTTCGTGATAGTCTGCAAGGATTTGTTTCAGCGTAATGGACTTCATACTTGCGACCAAGTCCGCTTTCAGGGTATCGTAAGTTTTTCCCAGCACATTTCCAATATTTCGCCCTACCGGGCAGAATGGAGATGACGAAACATGAATCCCGATCATCTTATCAATGGCTTCCGGTTCTACAGCGAGACAAACACGATGCAAGCTGATCTCATCAGGCGGAAGCGCAAGCGCGGCCCCGCCCGTACCGGGCTTTACGGTGATGATCTTATCTTTTTTCAGCGCGCTGAGAATATTCCGGATGGTCACCGGGTTGCATCCTGTCGAGTGCGAAAGCAGTTCACTGGTCACTCGCTCTCGTTCTCCGTATTCCGAAAGAAAAATCAGGCAGTGAATTGCAACCGAACATTTATTGCTAATGTGCATCGGCGCAGACCTCCTACACTTATTTTATCGCATCTTTTTATGGCTGTAAACATTGACGTTACACCAGACAAGTGGTATACTTCGTCCCAAGATGTAGTGTTAAGTTTTACATCAAGGAGGATCTATTTATGAACTGCTTCCAACTCATTTTCAGTCCCACAGGTGGAACGGAGCGCGTTGCAAAGGCCCTGACCCAGAACTGGCCTGCTGTACAAACCATCGACTTGTCTGTACAAAACTTCACGGCACCTGCCATTTCATTTCATGAAGATGATCTTGTTCTGATCGCTCTGCCAGTTTTCGAAGGAATGGCACCCCAACCAGCCCTGGATCGGCTGGCCCTCTTACAAGGAAACGGTGCACGCTGTGCTCTAGCCGCAGTCTATGGCAACCGTGCCGTGGATAACGCACTGGCTCAGATGGAAGATCATGCTCAGAATGCTGGTTTCCACCCCATTGCCGCCGTTTCTGCCGTTGCTGCACACAGCCTGCTTCCCACATTTGCCATCGGACGCCCCGATGCCGCCGACTGTCAACAGTTGGCGGATTTTGGCAAACAGATCTTCGAAAAATTCAGTTCCGGTATCTGTACCTGTCCTCCGATTCCCGGAGAACACACCTGCAAAGAGAAACGGGCAGGGTTGATTCCCACCGTCGCCGTCAATTGCACATCCTGCGGCCTCTGTGCCCAAGCGTGTCCTGTAGGTGCCATTTCCTACGATGATTGCACCATCACCGACCCCGCCAAGTGTATCACTTGTATGCGCTGTGTTTCCCGCTGCCCAGTTCATGCGCGCTCCGTGGACAGCGCCGTTGTAACACGGGTGACCGCTTTTCTCAAAGACCTTTGCTCCGACCGCAAACGCAACACGCTCATTCTCTGAGGCGTCTTACCGTTCCAAAAACTTCCGGAAGGCTGCCCTCACAGCGGCTTCGCGGCCGCGGGGGATGGGGACGCGGGCACCGCTGCGCATCCACAGCTCCCCCACGGACAGCTGCGATGCCGCCGCCAGGTTGACCACATAGGAGCGGTGGGGCTGCAAAAAGCGCCGGTCGGCCAGCAGCGGCTTTGCCACTTCGGAGAAGGGCACCCGCAGCGAGAGCGAGGCCACATCCTCGCCGCTGGCAAGGTGGAAATGCACCACATGGTGGGTGCATTCCAGATACTCGATGTCCGCAAAGGGGAGGGCCCGCAGGCCGGTCGCCGTTGTCACCGGGATGACGGGGCCGTACTCCGGCTCGGTGGCGCGGTCCAGCAGGGCCGTGAGCTGTTCGGGCCGGAAGGGGATCTGCAAATACTGCATCGCATCCACCCGGAACGCCTCGTAGGCGTAGGCAGGCGTGTGGGCCAGAAAGGCCAGCGGTGCCCGCACCCCGCGCTGCCGCAGCTGCGCCGCCGCCTGCAGACCTGCCGCCGGGTTTGCCGCTGTCAGCTCGATGAGATACAGCTCAAACCGGCTGCCCGCATCCTCTTTCCGGAGCAGTGCCCCCGCGTCCTCCAGCTGTTCCACGATGCAGGCGTCTGCCCGGCGGGCATAATATTCAAGGCAGTGCCGCTGCACCCGCCCCCGCAGCACCGCATCCGGGCTGCAGACCGCAATGTGAAAGATCATTTTTTCAATTCCTTCCTCCTGCCCGGCCTTCCGGGCGCTTGCATTTTGCGCCGCACGGGAGTATAGTTACTATAAAATCAGAAAAGGAGACGCCGCCATGAATCAGCCCCTTGTCAGCATCATCCTGCCCGTGTACAACGCCCAGAACCATCTGGCCCGCTGCGTGGGCAGCATCTGTGCACAGACCTATTCCAACATCGAGATCATCATCCTGAACGACGGTTCTAAGGACCAGAGCCTGCCCGTCTGCGAAGAGTTCCGCGCCAAAGACCCCCGCATCGTGCTGGTGGACAAGGAAAACTCCGGCGTAGCGGACACCCGCAATCTTGGCCTGAAGCTGGCCGGCGGCAAGTATGTGCAGTTCGTGGACAGCGACGACTATCTTGACCCGGACTTCACAGCTGCTCTCGTGGCCGCGGCCGAGGAGCACACCGCCGACCTCGTCATCACACCCTACAAAATGGTCATCCCGGCGGGCGCTTCCAAGCCCGAACAGGTGCTCGATAAGATCCAGGACGAGCTGGGCGTCATGAGCGTCGCTCGGCCCCCGGAGATGCGGGAGTACGGCTTTCTGCCCGCAGGCGTTTATGACAAGGACACCTTCGCCCTCCGCCTGATGGACAAGCCCGCCTCCTATTTTTACAGCGTGCTCTGGAACAAGCTCTACCGTCGCGACCTTCTGACCCGGAACGACATCCAGTTCGTCAGCGAGATGCACTGGGCCGAAGACCTCGTCTTCAACCTGCGATATATCCAGTACGCCGAGACCTTCGTTTCCATCGGCAAGGCCGGTTATTACTACGTCCAGAACCCGCAGAGCATCTGCCACACGCAGGTCCACGTATCCACCGTGGTGCAGAACAAGCTGCAGGTGTTCCGCTATTACAAAGACCTCTACACCCGCCTGGGCATGTATGAGGAGGTGCGTCCCCAGCTGTATAAATTCCTGGTGGACATCGCCGAGAGCACCTACCCCTCCGGCCCGTTCAAAAAGGCCATTGATGAGGCAAAAGCCTACTGGAAAGAGCACAAACCGGAACAGGAATAACAAAGAACCCTCTCCGTCATTGCTGTGCAATGCCACCTTGTCCCCTTCTGGCACTAACGTGCCACCTCCCCCGGCCGGGGGAGTCTATCAAAGGGCGAGGTTTTGATGTCGAGTTGAACCTGCATCAAAGCTCCCCCATCGGGGGAGCTGGCGAGCGCCAGCGAGACTGAGAGGGTCTTTTTATCCTTATTTACGCTCCGATGGCGGCGCACTTCTTGGCCAGCCAGTCGCGCTCCTCCTCGGTCAGGCGGGGAGCGAGCTTGGTGAAGACCTCGCGGTGGTAGGCGTTCAGCCACTCGATCTCGTCCTTGGTCAGGATGCCGGGCACCACAGGCGAGGTGGCGATGGGCACAAAGGTCAGCGGGCGGAAGGCCAGGAAGGTGCCGTACTGGTTGTCGGCCTTGTGGTAGCACTCCAGCTCGTTCTCGATGCGGATGCCGACGACGCCGCTCTCGTAGACGCCCGGCTCGTCGGTGACGATCATGCCCGGCTGGAACACGGTGGTGTTGCGGCCGTTCAGAGCGTGGGGGCCTTCGTGGACATTGCCCACGAAGCTGACGCTGTGGCCGGTGCCGCAGCGGTAATTGATGAGGTGCTGCCACAGCGGCTCACGGGCGATGGTATCCAGCATGTGGCCGTCGCAGTAGTTCAGCCAGACGGCTTTGGCAATGTCGATATGGCACTGCAGCGTCCAGGTGTAGAACCGCTTTTCGTCCTCAGTCAGCTCGCCCAGCGGGTAGGTGCGGGTGATGTCGGTGGTGCCGTCCATGTAGGTCGCACCGCTGTCCACCAGCAAAAAGCCCTTCTTTTCGAGCTTGGCGTGGTCTTCCTCGGTGGCGTGGTAGTGCATCATGGCCGCGTTGCCGCCGTAGGCTGCAATGGTGCCGAAGCTCTCCACGATGAACTTGTCCTGTGCCGAGCGGTACTTGTGGAGGATCTCGTCCACGGTCAGCTCCGTCAGCTCCTCGCCTGCGGCCAGACGCTCTTCCAGCTCCTTCTGGAACCGCACCATGGCCACGGCATCGCGCAGATGGGCCTCACGGTTGTGGTTCAGCTCGGTCTCGTTCTTGACGCCCTTCATCGGCAGCAGGGGGTCGGCCTCGTCCTTGACGGTCAGGACCGGGTTGTTGCGCAGGGTCTCATAGACCGCATAGTTGACGGAAGCCGGGTCGGCCAGAACGGTCTGGGCCTCGGTCTCTGCGGCCAGGAAGGTGAGGATGTCGTCATATTCGGCGATCTCGACGCCGTTCTCCTTCAGCTCGGCAGCGGCCTCCGCGCCCAGACGACGGGTGTTGATGAAGAGGACGGCACGGTCCCCGGTCACATAGCAGTAGGCCATGGCGTAGGGAGTGCACTGAATGTCCATCGCGCGGAGGTTCAGCAGCCAGGCCAGGTTGTCCAGCTTGCCCACCAGCTGGGCCGTGCAGCCCAGCTCCTTGAGCTTGGCCCGCAGCTGCTCCAGCTTCTCGGCGGGGGCAAAGCCCGCATACTCCTTGCTCAGGAGCCAGGCCGGGGTCTCCGGCAGGGCAGGGCGGCCCTCGGTCCACAGCTCATCTTCCAGATTCAGGGTCTTGATGGTGCCGTGCTTGGCGTCCAGCGCTTTCTGTACGCTGCGCACCAGCTGGCAGGAAGCGGTCAGGCCGCACAGGCCCAGCACACCGCCTTCCGGCAGGGCATCGGCGCAGTACTGCTCCACGGTGGGCACACCCGGCTCGCCCATCCGTTCCAGCTCGATCTCGGTGCCCGCGATCTCCTTTTCAGCCTGCACAAAATAGCGGCCGTCGGCCCACAGGGCGCTCTTGTCTCTGGTCACGACGAAGTTCGAGTTCTCGCCGTGGAAGCCGGAGAAATAGGTCAGGGAGGTGTAGTGGTCGGGCAGATACTCGCTGGAGTGCGGGTCGCCCACCGGGATGAGGTAGAGGTCCACGCCATTGGCGTCCATGGCGGCGCGCAGCGCAGCCAGACGCTCAGGGACTGTATTCATGCTCATGATAAAAGCCTTCTTTCTTACACTTGCACTTGCCGGAAAAACGTCCGGCGGCGGTTCTCGCTGGCTCCTATTGTATCATTCCGGCGCACGGATTGCAATTGCCCCGGCCGTTTTACTCCAACGGGGTGAAACGGCGCTTATTCGTCCTCCGTCTTTGATTTCAGATCCAGCTCCGGCATCAGCTCCTCACTGATGATGGTGAGCATCTGTTCCAGCTTGTCCACGTCCTCGGCGGGGAAGCGCTCCCGCACACGCTCGACCACGGTGTGCAGGTAGGAATAGCTGATGTTGTAGTACTCGAAATACTTCTGGGTGGGGCGCAGGTGGTACTCGCGCCGGTCCTTGGCGGACTGGATCTTTTCCACGTAGCCCTTGCGCATCAGGCTGCCGATCTTATACGCCGCGTTGGGGGTAGAGATCTTCATCATCCGCGAGAACTCCGCAATGGTGGGCTCGCCCATGGCCATGATGCCCTCCATGCAGAAGGACTCCACCGTGGTCAGGGTCGCCTCGCGGGTGGCAAAGCGCTGAAACACGTTCTGATAGAAGTGCAGCTTGAATTTTGTGTAAACGTCGTTGAATGCTTTTTCCAGCATGGTACGGCTCCTTCCGATCGCTCAATTTCCTTTAGTATACCATGTTTTTTCCCAGAAGCAACGGAATTTTTCCGTTTTGAAACAAAGGGCCCCCCAGCCCATGCGGGCCGGGAGGTCCTTTGCGTTAAGGGGGACGCTCACTGCGTCGGGGATGTTCAGGTGGTGCCGAGGAGCTTTTTGAGCCGGAGCCATGCGCCGAAGACGTCCATCTTGGTGACATAATGGTCCGGGTCAAAGAAGGACGCATCCTTCTTGTCGGCCGCGTCCATCAGGCCGTTCTGGACCGCCCAGCGGGTGGCCTTTTGCAGCTCGATCTCTTCGGCGGGGATATCGCCGTAAAGGGTGGGCAGAGCCACCTCCGGTTTGCCTGCGGTCTCCCACAGGAGCAGCGCCAGCGCACGGCGGTCGGTCGGCACCGGCACACCCTGGGGCAGCGCATTGGCGAGGTAGAGGTCTACGCCCAGGCTCACGCCCTGCCACACCACGATGCCTGCGGCTGCGCCGCCCACCGCGATGGTCGCCGCCGTTGCCAGCGGAGAGGGCGCTGCGTCCTCGATGATCTCCGCCGAGCGGTACTGCGCCCGGATGGTCACATCTTCGGCAGGCATCTGGAAGGTCATGGCCTCGGCCCGGTAATCGACGTTGATATCGCCGCTGAGCTTGTCCGACGAAATGCTCCACAGGTCAAACGTCATGCCGTCCGGAATGTCGTTCTGGTCCAGCACCACGGTCAGGGTGTCGTTCTCCTTGGCGGAAACGGACGTCTTGCCGTCGATCGTGCCGCCGATGACGGTCACGGTGTAGGTGGTGGGTTCCGGTTCCGGTTCCGGTTGAGGCTCCGGATTGGGTTTCGGTTCCGGTGTCGGTTCAGGTTCCGGCGTCGGTTCGGGCTCCGGTTTCGGCTCCGGTTTCGGCTCCGGTTCGGGTTCGGGTTTCGGTTCGGGTTTCGGTTCCGGCTGAGGTTCCGGTTTCGGTTCGGGTTTCGGCGTCGGTTCGGGTTCCGGCTCCGGCGTCTTGGTGATGGGCTCACCGTTCAGCGTACCGCTGCCGGTGATGTTCCCGCTGATCGTGCCGTTGTCGGTCACAGCACCGTTGAAGGTGCCGCCGTTGATGGTACTGCTATTCTCAACTTTGCCGTTGAACGTACCGTCGTTGATGGTGCCGTTGTTCTTGACTTCGCCGTGGAAGGTGCCCTTCTCGATGGTGCCATTGTTCTCGACTGCATCGTTGAACGTACCATTCTCGATGCGGCCCATGGTCGTATTGTCGACCGAGCCGTGGAAGGTACCGTCGTTGATGGTGCCGTTGTTCTTGACTGCATCGTGGAACGTGCCCTTCTCGATGCGGCCCATGGTCGTATTGTCGACCAGGCTGTTGAAGGTGCCGCTGTTGATGGCACTGTTATTCTCGACTTTGCCGTGGAACGTACCGTCGTTGATGGTGCCGTTGTTCTTGACTTCGTCGTGGAACGCACCGTTTTCGATCATGCCGTTGTTCTCGACCGAGTTCTTGAACGTGCCATTCATGATGCGGCCCGGTCCCATATTGTCGACCTCGCCGTGGAAGGTGCCGCCCAGAATGCCGCTGTTGTTGAACACTTTGCCGTTGAACTCGCCGCCCGTGATGGCCGTCGGCTTGCCCACAAAGACGTTGCACTTCACCGCCGAACCATCACCGATGGTGCTGAAATCGAACAGCCCGCCGGTCTGGTTGCTGCCCGTCAGAAGCAGCATGTTGCCATAGGTCGGGTCATTGGGGATGTACTGCCAGCCGTCGCCCTTGCAGGGGTTTTTGCCGCCGTTGGAATCCTTCGGCCAGCCGTTCTCCATGACGAGGTCGGTGCTGGTGATTGCTCCGTTCAGCACCACGTCATCGTCCGGCATGGTAAAGGTCACGGTCGTCTTGTCGCTGCCGTAGTTGCTGTTGCAGTTGCTCGCAACGATGGGCTGGCCGTTCAGGCTGAAGATTTCGGTGTCGGCAGTGATGGTCACGGTGGTGCCTGCGTAGGCGTAGAGGTCCCATGCCGTGCCGGTCGTCACGGCTCCCGTCGTTTCATCCACCTTCAGCGGGTCTTCGCCGTTCACCTTGAGCACACTGCCATCCGTTACGGTGACGTGGTGGGCATTGGTCAGCCCCGTCTTGCCGTTGAACACGCCGCCGGTCACGTTGCCGCTGGTCGTGCCGGGCATCTCAAACAGGCCCGCCGCGAAGGTGCCGCCGGTGATGGTGCCGCCGACCTCATTGAGCACTATGTTCCGGAACACGCCGTTCTCGATGGTGCCGCCTTCGTTCAGGACTCCGCAGGTCACGGCTTCGAGGGTGCCGGTCTTTTCCGTTGGGGCCGTATACCGGAAGTCGTAGGTCCACTTCTCCAGAATCAGGGTTCCTCTGTTGAAGACATTCCATCCGTCACCCTTGCAGGTTTCGTTTCCATCGTAGGTCTCGTGGTTCACATGCTCCAGATTCACCGTGCCGTCTGCATTCATCAGCAGGCTGGTACGGAAAGGCTGATAGTCTGCCGTCAGGGTCAGCTTGCCGCCGGAGACATCGGGCATCATGAAAGAGAACGTCTGTTCGCTGGTCAGGTCCACTGCGCTACCGTCATCGTGCCGAAGTTCGATGCCTTCCGGCGCGATGGTCCAGCCCACAAAGTCTTGGGTCTTATCCTTCGTGGTCACTTCCACCTTGCCGCCGATGAGCACACGACCGCTGCCTTTGGCCGTTTCGCCGCTTTCGATTTCGCCGTCCGCAACTTCCAGTTCAGCCGTGCGGTTCAGCACCACGGGCTCGCCCGGCATGGTGAATTTCACGGTCGTCTTGTCGGTTGTATCGGGGTAGCTGCTTTCGTCGATGGGCTTGCCGTTCAGGCTGAAAATCTCGGTGTTGGCGGTGATGGTCACGGTGGTGCCTGCGCAGACGTAAGGGGGCCAATCCACAGACACATCGTTGACTTCCTCGATCTTGGCATTGGGGTAGGCCGTATCCCAGGTGATGGCGTAGACGTTGGTTAGGTTGTTCTTTCCTTTGAACACGCCGCTGTTCACGGTGCCGCTGTTTGTCACACTGCCCGCGAAGGTTCCATCATAGATTATTCCGTTGGTTTTGTTTGTCACATCGCCCTTGAAGGTGCCGTTCTTGATGTAGTAGTCGTTTGTCACGAGTTTTTCAAAGGTGCCGCCATAGATCATTCCGTTGCCGTTGTTTGTCACACTGCCTGCGAAGGTTCCGCCATTGATTTTTCCGTCGGCTTCGTTTGTCACTGTTCCTTCAAAGGTGCCATCGATGATGTTGCTGTTGTTTATCACACTGCACCCGTTCTTGAAGGTACCACCGCTGATGGTGTTGTGGTTTTCCACTGTTCCCTCAAATTTGCCGTCGCTGATGGTGCTGTTGTTTATCACATTGCACCCGTTCTGGAAGGTACCACCGCTGATGGTGCCTTTGTTTGTCACGGTTCCACTGAAGGCACCACCGGATATGGTGCCGTTGTTTGTCACGGTTCCATTGAAGGCTCCGCCCACGATTTTTCCTAGCGTACCCCATGATACCACATTGTTTTCCACCATGGTATTGAAGGTGCCGTCATAAATCGTTCCGCCGTTGTTTGTCACTGCTTTCTCAAAGATGCCGCCGGTAATTTCCGCATCCGATTCAATCTCAATCGGACACGCCACAGGCGGAGCGGTCTGCGTTCCTGCACTGGTGTTTTGGGGATGGGTGGAGCTGAAATCAAACGTTCCATACAGCAGACACAGTGTGCCGTTCATGTACACCCAGTTGTGGCCCACGGTGCCCTCCGAATAGACCGGCAGACCGTTCGCGCCCATGACGAGTTCTGGGGGGTCTGCTGCAAAGGCCCCCAGGGGGAGCACGGAGAGCACCATGCTCAATGCCAGGATCAGGCTGAGAATGCGTTTTTTCATTGGGGTCGTCCTCCTCTTCTGCCAAAGGCTGCACGGTCGTTCGTTTCTGGGTCCATCATACCAGAAAAGCAGCCGAAAGGGAAGCAAAGCTGCGCGAAACACCCTGAAAACCGCGCGAATGACGATTTTTGCCCTCTTGACAGGGCCAAAAATGCCGGTTGGGTCAGTCTGCTTTGGCCGTTCGCAGCCGGATGACGTTCAGCACCACCAGCTCCAGCACGATGGCCACGGCCAGCAGCACCAGCGAGGTGAGCAGGCTGGCGCTGGTGCCCAGGAACATCTGGCTCAGGCCGGTGACGACATAGCACACCGCCGAGATGGCCGCCGCCGTGATGGCATAGGGCAGCTGGGTGGACACATGGTTCACATGGCTGCAATGGGCACCGGCGGACGCCATGATGGAGGTGTCCGAGATGGGGGAGCAGTGGTCGCCGCACACTGCGCCGGACAGGCAGGCCGCAATGGAGATGACCAGCATCTCCCCCTGCGGGAACGCATGGCAGACGATGGGGATGAGGATGGAGAAGGTGCCCCAGGACGTGCCGGTGGCAAAGGCCAGGAACACCGCCACCAGAAAGATGATGGTCGGCAGCAGATATTGCAGCGCAGCCGCCGAGCCGTTGAGCAGGTTGGCCACGTAATACTTGGCACCCAGCAGGTTGGTCATGCCGGAAAGGGTCCACGCCAGCGTCAGGATGAGCATGGGGCTGACCATGGCCTTGAAGCCCTCCGGGATGCAGGCCGCGAAGTCCTGAAAGGTCATCACGCCGCGCACCCGGTAGAACACGAAGGTGAACAGCAGCGCGATGCTGCTGCCCAGCACCAGGCCCGCCGAGGCGTTGCAGTCGGAGAAGGCGGTGATGAAGTCCACGCCTTCAAAGAAGCCGCCGGTGTAGATGAGGCCGAAGATGCAGGCCGCAATGAGCACCAGCACCGGCAGGATCAGGTCGATGACATGGCCGCAGGCTACGGTGCCGTCGTCCACATCGTCGCCGTAGGGGCGGTCTTCGGTGGTGAAGAGGTCGCCCTTCAGTGCATTGTCCTCGTTGAGCTTCATGGGGCCGTAGTCGGTGCCCGTGAAGATGAGGAAGAGGATCATGATGAGGGTCAGCAGGGCGTAGTAGTTATACGGAATGGTGCGCAGGAACATGGTAAAGCCGTTGATGCCCGAACCTTCCGGCACCGAGGAGGTGACGGCCGCCGCCCAGCTGGACACCGGCGCGATGATGCAGACCGGGGCCGCCGTGGCGTCGATGAGGTAGGCCAGCTTTGCGCGGGAGACCTTCTGCCGGTCGGTCACAGGCCGCATGACGGAGCCCACGGTCAGGCAGTTGAAGTAGTCGTCCACAAAGATGAGCACACCCAGAACAAGGGTCATGAACTGCGCCCCCGCGCGGGTGTGGATGTGGGTGGACGCCCAGCGGCCAAAGGCCGCGCTGCCGCCCGCCTTGTTCATCAGGGCCACCAGGATGCCCAGCATGACCAGAAAGACCAGAATGCCCACGTTGCTGGAGTCGGACAGCTTGGCGACCATGCCGCCGTCTTCGTTGAAGAACAGGGTGTTCAGGGCCAGTTCCAGGTTGCCGTTGGCAAAGAGCAGCGCACCCGTCGCGATGCCCACCAGCAGCGAGGTGTAGACCTCCTTGGTGTTCAGTGCCAGCACGATGGCCACCACCGGCGGCAGCAGGGAGAGCGCCGTGCTGTACACGGCGCAGGTGTAGGTAGACGGGTCGGCAATGGTGCCGGGTGTTGCCGCCGTGCACCACAGCAGCAGAGCGAACACCAGCACGGCGCCCGCCCACGAAAGATTGACTTTTTTCATAAGATCTGATTCCTCTTTTGATTTTTTGCCTCAGCGCGGGGCAGACTATCCCCAACCAGACAGGGAAGGGGGTGTTTGCCGCGCCGGATTATAAAGCGCTGTACTTTGAACTGTTCCGCGCCAGCGAACAGGCCGCCCGCCTCCTCCACGAGGCCCAGCAGCGGGCCGAAGAACAGGTGATGGCGGAGGATGAACCGCCGCTGCGGTTGGAAGAACCGCTCCGTCCCCACTCAAGGGAGGGCGCCCCCCGGAAACCGTGAAGCGGCTGCGGGACTGACCCTCTCCGTCAGTGCTGCGCACTGCCACCTCTCCCGAAGGGCGAGGCATTGGCAGGCCGGGCCAGCCCTGCTGTTCGCTTGGGCCCGATGGGGCGCAAGGTGCCGGGCCCTGCTCTCATTGGCAGCGGCATTTGTATTGCAGCCGTGAATCGAGACAGCGGAGCCCGACCGTTCCCGATCGAAAAAACTTCGCTCGTCCAGCACGACCACTACCGACTCGCCAGTGGCTCTCCCTTCGGGAGAGCTGTCACCGAAGGTGACTGAGAGGGTTCACCCCTTCTTGCTCTCCGCCTTCGCCGCGAACTTCGCGTCATTGACGACGAAGCGCTCATGCACACCGCCGCCCACGGGGCCTTTTTCGTCGTGCAGCGAGACCTTGAACACCAGCTTCCGGCCTTCCACGGCGGTCAGCTCGCTCTCGCAGGTCACGGTCATGCCCACGGGGGTGGGGGCGGTGTGCTCCAGTTCCAGCTTCGTGCCTACCGAGCCGCAGCCCTCGTCCAGCTCGGACGCGACGCTCATCCAGCAGGTCTTTTCAGCCAGTGCCACCAGTGCGGGCGTTGCGAACACGTCCAGTGTGCCGCTGCCCATGGTCTTTGCGGTGTTTTCGTTCGTCACGAGCTGGCTCTGCTCGCCGTGGATACCAACAGTCAACATAAAAAAACTTCCTTTCCAGAATCGCCTTGCGGCAGTAAATTTCCGATCTCCTGATAGGATACCACATTTTCCGCGTCGATGCACCTGTTTTTGGTGGATTTCTGCATTTTCCTCTTTCCTGTCAGCCCAAAACGCGTTATGATAGGGCAAAATGGGGGAGGGTACGCCTATGAACGACTTCTGGAAATCCTACGATATCACCGCGCTGGAGTACGGAGTGAATTATCAGTGTTACCCACTGTATGGAAGAATCCATCTCACCGAACTGGCGCTTTCACTGATCTTCATCCTGAGTGCTTCGCTCTGGTACAGGCACAGCGGGCCAAAACAGCGGCGGCGCATCCTGGTGGGGGTCACGGTGCTTCTGCTTCTTGACGAAGCGGCCCTTCTGCTCGGCATGGCCCTGACTGGCCAGTGGAATTGGAGCTATCTCCCGCTCCACCTATGCAGCATCAACGTTTTCGTCTGCCTGTACAACACCCTGTTCGACCAGAACTGGTGCAAAGAGGAACTTTACGCCCTCTGCATCCCCGGCGCAGCGCTGGCCCTGCTCTGCCCAAGCTGGTTGGATGTGCCTTCATGGTGGACGCTCATCAACTTGCACTCGGTCTCCATCCACGCCCTGCTGGTGCTTTACCCGGTCCTTCTCGTTGTGGGCGGCTACCGCCCCAGCCCCCGCCGGGTGCCGCAGGTACTGGCTTTCCTGTTCGGCACCGCCTTGCCCATCTATTTTCTCAACAAGTCCCTGTACACGAACTTCTATTTCCTGAACAACCCAACCGCCAACGTCATCACCTGTGCCTTCACGAGATTTCTGGGTGAACCGTATTATATACTCGGCTTCCTGCCCGCCATCGCTGCGGCACTGGCGGTGATGTATCTGCCATGGGCAGCAAAGAACTTCACCGAAAATCGACGAAAGCATTGACACTTTTTCCGCTTACTTTTTCCACGCTCAAAACGCACCCTCTTTGCAGATTGAAATTGCAGTTTTCTTGCGTATTGGGGTATTTTTTACAATTTTGAGGTTCTGCTCAAAATCTTTGCAAAAAGCCTTGACAGGGCCTCTTTTGCGTGATACTATGAACACATGAGCAAACGTTCACATGAATGTACCGCGAAAGGAGAGACTGCCATGAACGAACCCAAAGACGCTCTGCCCGCCGCGCAGCCGGGGCCTCTTGTGATGCCGGACGACGAAGTGCTGTATGAGCTGGCCGACCTGTTCCGGGTGTTCGGCGACTCCTCCCGCATCAAGATCCTGTATGCGCTCCACGACAGCGAGCTGTGTGTGCAGGACCTTGCGAATGCGGTGCAGCTGAGCCAGTCTGCGGTGAGCCACCAGCTCCGGGTGCTGAAGGACTCGAAGCTCGTGCGGTTCCGCCGGGACGGAAAGACCGTTTACTACGCACTGGACGATGACCATGTGCGCAGCATCCTCTCCATGGGGATGGACCATATCGAAGAATAACCGAAAGGCAGGTACTTATTATGAAGAAGAGCTACAAGATCGAAGTCGATTGCGCAAACTGCGCCCAGAAGATGGAAGACGCCGCCAACACCGTGGCCGGTGTAGCAAATGCGACCGTCAGCTTCATGACCCAGAAGATGAAGGTGGAGTTCGCAGAGGGCGCAGACCCCCACGACACCATGGTGAACGTTCTGGCCGCCTGCAAAAAGGTCGAGGACGACTGCGAGATCTTTGATATCTGAGCAACGCATCCGATGAGAACGGCTCCTCCTGCGGGGGAGCCGTTTCCTTCCCCGGCGATTTCCTGTTGAAAGAAAAACCAGTTTTCAACACTTTCCACCGGGTTTTCAACAGCTTTTGCGGAAAAGTTTGAAAACAAACGCGAAAAAGTCAGATTTCTTCGGGAAAACCTCGTGGAAAACATGGGGGAAAACGTGGAAAAGTTTCCTTTCCGGGGAAAACCTGTTGAAACCGCCCCCAGCCATCCGTCAAAAGGAGAGTTTCGTATGACCAAAAAGCAGAAAAAGGTGCTGTATCAGATCATCGCAGCGGTCATCCTGATCGTGATCCTGAAGTTCCTGCCCGCATTCCCCACCCCGGTGGAGCTGGTGCTCTACCTCATCCCGTACCTCGTGGTGGGCTGGGATGTCCTGCGCAAGGCGTTCAAGGGCATCAAGAACCGCCAGCCGTTCGACGAGTGCTTCCTGATGGCCGTTGCCACCGTGGGCGCGTTCGCGCTGGGCGACTATGTCGAGGGCTGCGCCGTCATCCTCTTTTACCAGATCGGCGAGCTGTTCCAGAGCGTGGCCGTCGGCAAGAGCCGCCAGAGCATCTCCAGCCTGATGGACATCCGCCCCGACTACGCCAACATCGAGGACGCAGACGGCAAGCTGGAACAGGTAGACCCCGATGATGTCGAAGTCGGCGCCGTGATCGTGGTCCAGCCCGGCGAGCGTGTGCCCATCGACGGCGTGATCGTGGAGGGCACTTCGGCCCTGAACACCGCGGCCCTGACCGGCGAGAGCCTGCCCCGCGACGTGCAAACCGGCGATGAGGTCATCAGCGGCTGTGTGAACATGACCGGCCTGCTCAAGGTGCGCACCACCAAGGAATTTGGCGAGTCCACGGTCTCCAAGATCCTCGACCTGGTGGAAAATTCCAGCATGAAGAAGGCCCGCACCGAGAACTTCATCACCCGTTTTGCCCGCGTGTACACCCCCGCCGTCTGCTACAGCGCACTGGCTCTGGCGTTCATCCCGCCGGTGGTCCTGCTGCTGATGGGCCAGCCCGCCCGCTTCGGCGACTGGGTCTACCGCGCCCTGACCTTCCTCGTCATCTCCTGCCCCTGCGCTCTGGTCATCTCCATCCCGCTGAGCTTCTTCGGCGGCATCGGCGGTGCCAGCGCCTGCGGCATCCTCGTCAAAGGCTCCACCTATCTGGAAGAGCTGGCCCGCACCAGGATCGTGGTCTTTGATAAGACCGGCACCCTGACCCAGGGCACCTTCAAGGTCGTGGGCGTCCACCCCGAACACGGTGTCACCGAAGACGCCCTCGTGGAGGCCGCCGCCCTGGCCGAGAGCTGGTCCAAACACCCCATCTCCCTGAGCATCAAGGCCGCTTACGGCAGGGACATCGACGCCAGCCGCGTCACCGATGTCCAGGAGCTGGGCGGCCACGGCGTGACAGCAAAGGTGGACGGCAAAACCGTTGCCGCCGGCAATGCCCGCCTGATGGCAAAACTTGGCCTCACCGCCCCTGAAGTGACCGAGCCGGGCACCCTCGTGCATGTGGCCATCGAGGGGCAGTACGCCGGTTATCTGCTCATCGCGGACGTGGTCAAACCCCACAGCGCGCAGGCCATCCGGAGCCTGAAGTCCGCAGGCGTCCGCAAGACCGTGATGCTGACCGGCGACGCCGAGCCTGTGGCCAGAGCGGTCGCCAATCAGCTGGGTCTGGACGAATACCATGCCGGTCTGCTGCCCGGCGACAAGGTGGACCAGATCGAAACGCTCCTCGCCGCCAAAGGCCCGAAAGAGAACCTCGCCTTCGTGGGCGACGGCATCAACGACGCGCCCGTCCTGTCCCGCGCCGACCTCGGCATCGCCATGGGTGCGCTGGGCTCGGACGCCGCCATTGAGGCCGCGGACATCGTCCTGATGGACGACGACCCGGCCAAGATCGCGTTGGCCATGCGCATCGCCCGCCGCACCCTCCGCATCGTCTACGAGAACATCGTCTTCGCGCTGGCCATCAAGTTCGCCTGCCTGGCACTCGGCGCTCTGGGTCTGGCAAGCATGTGGACCGCCATCTTCGCCGATGTCGGCGTCATGGTGCTGGCCGTCCTCAACGCCACCCGCGCCCTCTATACCAAAGACCTTGCCCGGAAGAACGAGCAGTGACCCACAACACACGAACACCCCCGCCGGGAATTTTTGAACTGCACCCCATTTGTTAGACAGTATGGTATACTGTTTAGGAAATGGGGTG
>ERZ1108170.314-NODE-314-length-40226-cov-7.456299_pt1 | contig 40226 bp, 33 predicted proteins | sample MGYA00403705_ERZ1108170 | MGnify/ENA primary metagenome ERZ1108170 (study PRJEB35170, sample SAMEA104062422) | human gut metagenome | biome: human gut; feature: human-associated habitat; material: faeces | place: Denmark | collected 2012-06-15 ...
CGTTCAAAGGACAAGTTGCCTGAGAACTTATTATTATGCTGCAAAAGTACAATCGTTTGTTTTTATACACAACGCCTCCTTATGCGAAACGGCAAAAATGCGGTGCGAAGCGGCGATATCTGTGTGTTGCGTGGAAATGCGGACTATCTCCGCAGCGCCGCATACGCCGCGATGCACGCTGTGGTGAGCATTTCGGAGAAGGCGAGCGCAAGCCAGATGCCGCTGTCGCCGAGCACCTTCGGCAGCAGTATGAAGCTGGGTACGAGGAACACCGCACCGCGCAGCAGCGCGAACACCATTGCCGGGCGCACGCGCTCAACGCTCTGAAAGTAGCCGATGCACATGAGGTTGACGATGAAGAACACGAAGGCGACAGCCATCAATGGGAAACCCTTGACGGCGATTGGGAAGGCAGCCTCGGTGGTGCTCACGAAGAGCTCCGTAAGCTGGTAGGGGAACAGCACGAAGGTTGCACTCACGGCTCCGCCGCACAGCACGGCGGTGAGCAGCGCCACCTTCAGCGTGGAGCGCACGCGGTGAGTGTTGCCGATGCCGTAGTTGTAGCTGATGATGGGCTGCGCCGACTGCGCCACGGCGTTGCCTATCATGTAGACGAACGGTGTGTAGTAGCACGCTATGCCGAACGCGCCCACGCCCGGGTCGCCCATATAGGTTATGAATACGTAGTTGCCCACGAGCGTGAGCACCGCCATTGTGCCCTCGCCCATGAGAGCCGATATGCCTATGGTGCATTGATAGCCGATGTTGTGCACGGAGTAGAGTAGCGATCGGCGGCTCCACTTCAGGCGTATCGGGCGTAACTGTCGCGCGGCGAACAGTATGTACCACGCTGCAATCAGTCCGCCTATCATCATGCTCAGCGTTGAGGCTACGGCAGCACCAGCAAGTCCCCAGCCGAGGTGTACTATCATCAGCCAGTCGAGCACGATGTTGGCTATAGCCGCAATCACGTTGCACCACATGGCGAGACGCGGATTGCCGTCCAATCGTATCACGAACAGCAGCAGGGCGCACCATACGCCGAACAGCTCGCCCGGCATGAAGCCAAGCATATACTCGCGCACCAGAGGCAGCAGTGCCTCCGACGAGCCGAGCAGTCTGCCCGTGGCAGAAGGGAAGAGCATCACCGGAATGATCATCGCCAGGATGACGATCGAGGTGAATATCCACGCCTGCATCACGTTGATACGCGCCGCCTTCAGCTTCTTCTCAGCCATGTGTATCGATGCCACCACCGAGCAGCCGGCGCCCATCATCAGTCCGAGACCCGTAGCCAGCATCATTATGGGCACGCAGATATTGATGGCGCCAATGCCGTCGGCTCCCACGGCGTGTCCGACGAAGATGCCGTCGATGGCGCACATGGCGGAGATGCTGAGCATTCCGAACAATGTTGGCAGAAAATAGCGACCGAACAGGCGAGGTATGCTCAGCGTGCTGAGGTCGATAGCGTCTTTGGTAAGGTGTTCTGACATAATTTAAAAGTAAAAAAGTAAAAGAGTAAAAACATCTGTGGGAGGATATACTTCGTTGGACGTTTCTGTGTGTTCCGCGTGTTCTGTGGAATTTCTTTTCTCCCACAGCCTTCACTCTAAGTTTTACATTCCACGGATTTCACTCTGAGTTTTACCTCCCACGGATTTCACTCTGAGTTTTACCTCCCACAGATTTCACGGATTTACACAGATGATTTGTGTGCGATGTGGTTCCCACGGAATTCATGGAATTTGTGTGCGTGCTCCTAATCTGTGAATATCAGTGTCATCTGTGGGAGGATATACTTCGTTGGACGGTTCTGTGTGTTCCGCGTGTTCTGTGGGAGAATATACTCCGCAGCAAGGTTCTGTGGGAGGTCGCTCAGAAACTGTAGTACAGACGTGCGCAGAGCGCGGTGAAGTTGCCTTCTGTGTTGTTGATGTACTGGAAGGAGGGCTGCAGTGCGATGTGGCGGTTCAGTTGGCGACGGTATGTCAGCTCAACGGAGTGCTCGGTGCCTTGACGGAAGCGAGCGCATTGAGCAGACACTCCGCACTGGTTGAGGCTGTCGCAGTAGGCGCAGCCCACCTCGGCATACCTGTAGCAGACACTTTGGCGACAGGTGTTCTCCGAGTACTGCGCCATGCACGTCACGCAGCGGTCGGCAGCTGACCACACGGGCTGCTCGGCATACGCCCACCAGGCGCAGGTGGTCTTGTGTGCAGCAGCGTCGGCAGACGGCATTTCGCCATCCGTGCCGACGGTATATTGCCGCGAGTGGACAGCTACGCCGGCGAAGTAGTGCGCACCGCTGTGCGCATACTCCAGTTGCGAGATGTTGAACACGCCGTCCTTCGCCGGTCGCACGAGGAACGGGTTGTCTCTACGTTTCCATCCGTTGTAGCCAGTGCCGTTGTACAGGCTGTTTCTGAATGTCCAGCCGCCCCTCGACACGTCGAAGTAGACCGTAAGCCCCGAGAACGGATAGTTGGCTATGGGGTAGCTTGCGGCGATGGTGGGGAAGATGCCACAGGAACTGTTGATGAAGAGCGCGGTGATGTCGGATGTGAAGAAGTCCTCGCTCACGTTGCGCACGCCGACAAACAGATGTGCCGCCTGCCACTCGTGCATGTAGCCCAATACGGCGATGGCAGCAACGTTGTTCTCAGCCTCAATGTTCGAGAACGTCTGCCAGTCGGCTATGATTGTTTCATTAGTTTTTGCTATGTGCAGCGTAGAGGCTTCGATGGTGCCCTTGCCGTCGAAGACGGGCACGTTCAGGTTCAAGCGCAGCAGGTTAAGCCAGTTGGTGTTGCGCTTCATGTCCCACTGCCACTCTGCGGTGTATTCACCGCTGAAGGTTTGCGCTGAGCAAAGGCAGGGCAGGAGACAGCTTAGTATGATAAGAAGATGTTTCATTTCTGATGTTTATGTTTGTTATTAAGCATCCGCGTCGACCGACGCAGATGTCCGTATCGACCGACGCGGATGTCCGTATCGACCGACGCAGACGTCCGTATCGACCGGCGCAGACGTCCGTATCGACCGACGCAGACGTCCGTATCGACCGACGCAGATGCTCGTCGTTTTGCTTAGAAGATACTTTTTGTATGGTGTCTATGTAAGGTCTTAGGCTCCCCATTGAGTAAAACAAAGTGTTTTGATAAGTCCATTTGAAACAATAACTGTTTGGTGTCTCCAAGGAACAAATTGCAGTAAGTCTTGCATTGGGGTTGTTGCATTATCCACCTTTTGTAATTTTGTACCAGCTTGGTACAAAAATTCAATTTGTGAAGAATAGAACAAATACCATTTTCGTATTTTATAGAGGTTAGACCATGAAAATCCTTCAGCTTTTGGAAATTCTGCACGCAAATCAAGGCTCAACCTCTTCATAAAGTTTGCGCCCCACTTATATTGCTTCTGCTTCTCACAAATGTCCTCGCCCAACTTATGACCTTCTATAAACTCATGTAATGGTTTTGCGTAACCTTTCATTGTTTGTTCCTTTCTTGTTTGTTAACCAGTTACAATTCTTTCATTTTATACTGGCATATTTATTCCAAACTGAGAAACACACCGTATAGGGGCATGTTGGTTATATTTTCCTGTTTGCGATAAGGGAGCATTGAGAAGCGTACGGCAGGTATGTCTTGATGTTGTTTTAGATAATTGTGTAGTGATGTTGCCTTTATGCTTGTTCCTCCTTTCACTTCTATTGGTACCAGTGCACCTTTCTGCTGAATAATGAAATCCATCTCCATGCGTGAGGTGTCCGAACTATAATAATAAATGTTGTTTATGTTAGATGCGAGTAGTTGCTGAAGGACATACTGTTCGGTAAATGCCCCTTTGTATTCAGTAAATACGGCATCGCTAATTAACACATTCTTAGCATCGGTGTCTGCCATAGCGCCCATCAATCCACAGTCGCATAAATAGAGTTTGAAAGCAGATATGTCTTCGTAGAACTTCAATGGCAATTCGGGTTTTGTCACCTTTGTAGTTTTATATATCAGACCTGCGTCTATCAGCCATTGTATGGCTAACTCGAATTCTTTCGCCCTACCGCCTTTTTTCAATACTCCATACACGAATTTCTTGTTCTCTTTAGACAATTGCCCAAGTATCGATTGCCACACCATGTCGATGCGTGGTACCTCTTGTGTGGGTGCGTGTTTGGAGAAATCGCCTGCATAGTTGGATAGAATTTCGTTTTGAATGGTTCGCACCTGATTGAGCAATTTGTTTTTTACGTAATGCTTTATGACCTCAGGCATTCCTCCTACATAGTAGTATTGGCGCAGATAGTCTTTTAGTTTCTCGTGGAAGGCATTCATCAGTTCGTAGTCGTGGTTATGCATGAGCTTTAGCAGTTGGTCTTCACCCAATGCCATAAGAAACTCTTCAAAGTCCATAGGGAAAAGGCGTAGTGTCTGTACTTTTCCTACGGGGAAGGATACCCCTGCGTGTAAGGCTACACCTAACAAAGATCCTGCCACAACAATATGATATTCGGGAGCGTCTTCGCAAAAATACTTCAATGCCTCTAATGCCTGTGGAAAGGCTTGCACTTCATCTAAGAATATAAGTGTCTTGCCGGGGATGATGTCCACTCCTGTCAAAGCACTTAATCCTTGTATAATTCTAAACACATTGAAATCGCCCGCATATATGGCTTGTAGGCTTTCGTTTCTGTCGCAACTGACGTAGGCAAGGCTTGCGAATTCTTTTTTGCCGAATTCTTTAAGGATGAAAGTCTTGCCGCATTGTCTTACACCGTTGAGTATTAATGGTTTGTGCTGCTTTTGATTCTTCCACTCTACGAGTTTGTTGTATATCTTTCTTTTCATAGTTTACACTTTTAGACACATAAAAGCTCAGAAATCTTACACTTTTAGACACATGAAAACTCGAAATTCTTACACTTTTAGACACATGAAACTGCTGCAAAGCTACACTTTTTGACACATACAAACAAGTATTTGTAGTATTTTTTGTGAAGCATTAAGATAATTTAAGTGTATAGCCAGCGCTTGAACACGCGGATTGTATCGGGCATCTGCTTTCTGGGTGGCGGACTGCAGCGCAGGATGGGAAAAAGAAGAGTCGTCGCAGGAAGACTTCTGATTATAAAATTTTTGTAACTTCTTTGACACACTATACTTTTACTTTTGCACCCGAAATTTTACACATAGTTAACTAAATAAGCAAAAGAATGAAAAAGAAAGTAGTGAGAGAAAGCTGCGGCAGAAGAATGGCTGTGTGGTCATTGGCTGCAATGATGTTGTTGGGTAGTATGGGTATGCAGGCTCAAGGCACAGTCGGCGTGCCGGCGTGCTGCAAGGCGAAGGTGGCAACGGCTGCCGTAGCGCAACCGGTTGCTGACGACGTGCGTGCCGAGTGGCAGCAGCTGAAGGGCGACGTGACGCTCTATATGACCAACGACATGGGACGCAACGGCTATTACGACCAGAAGCCGATAGCCGAACTGATGGGCGAAATGGCGGGAGTGGTTGACCCTGAGTGTGTGTTTGCTGCGGGCGACATTCATCATTTCAATGGTGTTGCGTCGCTACAGGACCCGCTTTGGATGACCAACTACGAGCTGGTTTACTCGCATCCCGACCTTATGCTCGACTGGTTCCCAGTTTGCGGCAACCACGAGTATCGCGGCAATACGCAGGCTTTCATGGACTACGGCAAGGTGAGCCGCCGATGGATGATGCCTGCCAGGTATTATACTAAGGTGTTCAAGCACGGCAACACTTCCGTGCGCATTGTGATGCTCGACACAACACCGCTCATCGACTCTTATCGTAAGAATTCGAGCGTCTATCCCGACGCCTGTAAGCAGGACGCTGAGGCGCAGCTGGCGTGGCTCGACGAGACGCTGCGCAACGCCAAGGAAGACTGGGTGGTTGTGATGGGTCATCACCCGATATATGCCGACACCAACAAGAAGGAGAGCGAGCGTCTCGACATGCAGAAGCGTCTGCTGCCCGTGCTTCACAAATATAACAACGTGGCTATATACGCCTGCGGACACATCCACAACTTCCAGCACATACAGAAGAAGGGTGACAATATCGACTACGTAGTCAATTCGTCGTCGTCGTTGGCGCGTCCGGTGAAGCCTACCGACGGCACGGTGTTCTGCAGCTCTGCCGACGGCTTCTCTGTGTTCACCGTAGACAAGAAGCTGTTGAAGATGTCGATGATAGACAAGGATGGAAAGATTATTCACACGATAACAAAGTCGAAATAGCATGAAGAGATTCTTATTCACAGTGGCACTCCTCACGGCTGCTACCTCTGCCATAACAGCGCACACGCTCGACGGCATCGTCAAGGACCACAAGACCGGCGAGCTGCTTATCGGCACCGTTATCAGAGTGAAGGAGCTGCCAAGCGTCAGCACCACAACCGGTCTCGACGGCACCTTCACGCTGCGCGAGCTGCCCGACCGCGGTCGCTACACGCTTGTTGTCTCGTACATGGCGTACAAGACAAGAGAGATGGTGGTCGACGTGGCGAAAGACTATGACAAAGGCTCGGAGAAAGGCAAGGACGGACAACTCATTATCGCCTTGGACGAAGACTTGCAGCAGTTGGGCGAGGTGGTTGTAACCGGACACCGCGAGTATCGCTCCGACCGCAGCGCCGTCGAGACGGTGAAGAATGCGGCGAGCGTGCTCAACGTGATGAGCCAGCAGAGCATACAGCTCTCGCCCGACGTGAATGTGGCGAGCGTGCTTCAGCGCGTGTCGGGCGTGACCATGGAGCGTGACGCTTCGGGCGAGGCTTCGTACGCCATACTCCGAGGCATGGACAAGCGCTACAACTATACGCTCGTGAACGGTGTGAAGATACCGAGCCCCGACGACAAGAACCGCTACGTTCCGCTCAACATCTTCCCGTCCGACCTGATGGACCGCCTCGTGGTTTCGAAGTCGCTTACTGCCGACATGGAGGGCGACGCCGCAGGTGGAGTGGTCGACATGGTGATGAAGGATGCGCCCGCACGCTTCCAGTTGCAGGCTAACGCCGCCGTAGGCATGAGCGACTACTTCTGGAGCGGCGCAAGAGACTATCTCACGACCAACCGCTCCGACTATACTCACCGTTCGCCCTACGAGGCGTTCGGCTCAGACTATAAGGCTTCGGCTTCCGACTTCAGGAACGGACCGGTGCAGATGAAGAGCCATGCTACGCCGGCGCCCAACTTCATCGGCGGTCTCAGCGTAGGCGATCGTTTCTGGAACAACCGTATCGGCGTGATGCTTGCCGGAAGTGTGCAGAACACCTTCCGTGGCACGGAGCGTACATACAACTCGGTGAAGATGGCGTCGGGCGAACAGGCTATGTATATCTCTACGCTTAACCACCGCTACTACAGCATACACGACTTCACGGCGGGGCTGCACGCAAAGCTCGACCTCTCGCTCTCGAACCATAAACTCGAATGGTACAACATGTACGTGCGTACCAACTCGAAGGGCGTGCGCTACAACAACGGCGTGAACACCGAGTATATTAGTGCCGACTCGTACACGCAGGACGACGAGCTGCGCTCCATTTCTTCTACGCAGAGCATCTTCGCCACCAACCTCAAGGGCACGCACCATCTGACCGACCGCTTCACGGTCGACTGGTCGGGCGTGTTCTCGCAGGCAAGAGCCGAAGACCCCGACCGCACATACGTGACGCTTACCAACACCATTGGTCGTAGCGCTGGCGCTGAGGGCGACGCCGTGTCGGGCGATATATGGAGCCAGGAGAAGAACATCCTGAAGACGCTGCCTAAGAGTGCGGAACGCCGCTTCCAGCACAACAAGGATACCGACTGGGCGGGCTACATCAACCTCGCTTACGACACACGCTTCGGCGACAAGCTGGACGCTTTGTGGAAGGTTGGCGTGCAGTATCGCCGCAAGGAGCGCAGCAACCGCTACTACTCGTACGTCTTCAACCCAGCTGACATATCGCAGCAGCTCGACGGCAACGGATACGAGCAGTTCGCCAACGTCGATTGGGTATGCAAGACGCCTTACTCGCAGGCGTCTCAGCTCAACTACGACTCGAAGGAGCACATCGGCGGAGTCTACGCTATGGCTACGCTGAGCAGCGCTCTCGGAGAGCTGAACGTGGGCTTACGCGCCGAACATACCAACCAGATATACACCATGCTGCAGCACTTCCGCAACATGGGGCAGGTGGGCGAGCAGAGCTATTGGGACTATCTGCCGTCGGCTTCAGTGAAGTGGACACCGACAAAGAAGATGAACGTGCGCCTCTCTTACTACCGTTCTATCAACAGACCTGGATTCTACGAGATTGTACCCTACCAGATACAGGGCGAGGAGTATCAGGAGAAGGGAAACCCCGAACTGAAGCGCGCCCGCATCGACAATATCGACCTACGCTGGGAGTGGTTCCCGTCGAGCACAGAGCAGATTCTCGCAGGCGTCTTCTACAAGTATCTGAAGAACCCGATAGAACAGGTGTTCGTTACGTCGGACGGCAAAATCGGCGCCGGAACAGACGCCTACTACATGCCCGCCAACCTGGGCAACGCGAAGAACATGGGCTTCGAGATAGACGTGATAAAGTACATACGCCACTTTGGTGTGAAGGCAAACTATACCTACACCCACTCGGAGATTACCACTTCGAAGCGCCAGTACAAGGAAGGCAGCGCAGAGTATAAGACGGGCGTTACGCAGACTCGTCCGCTCGTGAACCAGGCGCCGCACACAGCCAATCTCTCCCTGCTCTACAAGGACACCGAACATGGTTGGAACGCACAGCTTGCAGTCTCGTTCACCGGCACGAAACTCGCACTTGTGTCGCCGTTCAAGGACGCCGACCAGTGGGACAAGGCGATGTTCGGACTCGACTTCAGCGCAGAGAAGAAGTTCCACAACGGCATCTCGCTCTTCTTCAAGGCCAACAACCTGCTCGACGCAAAGCGCGAGCGATACCTCAAGACCGTCAACCAGAGCAACCTCGAGTATGAAGGACAGAAGAGCGACAAGACCATCGTTGGCACATACCGTTACGGCAGAACTTTCCTGCTCGGCGTGCGCTACAAGCTCTGATTTTATCATCATCTCACCGTCTCACCATCTCACCACCTCACCATTTCACCACCCCACCACCTCACCATAACAACATCATACAATGAAGAAGATAAACACAATGGCCGGTATGCTGCTCGCCGCAGCAACGGCAATGTTCTCAGCGTCTTGCGAGAACGACAACATCAATCCGTACGATTATGCAGGCAACAACGGCAACGCCAACCAAGGTTCTACAAACGTCATAAAGACCGCCGTGGCGGAGTATCCTGTAGGCTCGCTCGTGTGGTCGAACGACACCACGCTGAGCGAGAGCGTAGAGATACCCGTCGGCACATCGCTCTATATAGAGCCGGGCGTGACGGTGACGTGCAAGGCTGACGTGCAGGTGCCTGTAGAAGTGGTGGTGCTGGGCAACCTCTACTGCCTCGGTACAGCCGAGAAGCCCGTCACCTTCACCTCCGACCGCAAGAAGCCCGAAGCCTGGGGCGGCATCATCTGCGGCTACAACTCGGAGGAAGTGGTGCTCAACCATGTAGACATAGCCTACGCCGGCGCCACGCCTACCGAGTCGTCGGCATCGTTCCAGAACAAGCTCTTCAAGACCACCATCGACGGCGGCGTGCCGGCCTTCCACTTCTGCAACGTCAACGGCAAGTTTGTCATCGCCAACAGCTTCTTCCACGACAACTACAACGACCAGACCTACTTCACGGGCGGCAACGGCGTGATTGCGGGCAACATCTTCGCCGATTCGGGCAACGCTGCCGACGGCGGCGAGGCTATCAACGTGAAGGCGGGCTGCAAGCTCGACGTAGCCAACAACGTGATATACAACGCCTGCACCAACGCCTTTAAGCTTTCTAACGCCGGCAACAGCGAGGTGGTGCCACTCACCGACATGACTGTCTACAACAATACCATCGTCGACTGCGGTTGGCGACGCTCGAAGAATAAGAAGGGCGGTTCGGTATGGGTGGAGAAGGCTGCGCGACCGGTGTTCGTGAACAACCTCTGCTACGACTCGCGCTTCGGTCTGAAGCAGCCCAAGCAGGACGGCGCCGACATGGAGCACAGCCGTCTCACGCCCAACTACTACTACGCTTCTACCGCTACCGGCGTGGAGCAGATGGCAAAGGGCGCTTCGCTCGGCATCTGGTTCGACACAGACATAAAGAGCGCCACAGCAGGCCAGTTCGATCCGCTCTTCAAGCTCTTCAAGCAGAACGCTGGTATGGACATCAACTGCGAGGTCGACGACCCCGACAAGGGCGCTCCGCTTGCTTTCGATAAGGTGTGGAACTTCGACCTGCAGCAGGGTAGTCCCGCTCTCTCGGGCGGTGTGACCGACTTTGCGCGCATCTTCCCGAACGGCATCCCGTTCTTCGGCATGAAGAGGGTGAACTTCCTCGACAGCGCCAACGACCAGAACTACTACTTCTCGGCACCACTGCCGCAGCCACGCTTCGGAGCGTGGCTGTAACCTTGTAAATGCAATAAAGAGTGTGTGCCTTCTATGTTTCTACGCGATAAACATAGAAGGCACACTTTTTATAAAGATAATGGATTTTTAGCAGAAAACATAAAAAAGCAGTACCTTTGCAGGAAAAGTAAAAGAGTAAAAGCAAAAAGGGTAGGAGGTATGGGCATCTTGCCCATACCACTCAGCCTAAAAGCCTAAAAACAAGGATATGAAAAATCTGATGGGTATTGTGCGTAAGGCAATGACTGTAGCAGCGTTCCTTACGATTTCTGTTGCAGCGGATGCTGCAGAAGTGATGTACAAAATCGTTGAATACAACAAGCAGACGGCTGAGTTCAAGATAGCTGCATGTGGAACGGTGCCACGCAACTCGCGAGTGGACTTCGAGAACAAGTTCGGTGCTACAACAGGCAACCGCTACAACCAGATACCTCGCAACCACGAGGCAGTGCTCTATCTCGAAGGATGGCAAGGCTGCAAGGTGCGCAGCATCACGTTCTCGATGTGCTCAAACAATAAGAAAGGACAAGTGGGCGTGTCGCTCAACGATGGTGGCACAACGCTCTACTCGTTGGCACCGGTCGACTTCGCCAGTGCCGACTGGTTCGGTGAGTGGGTATCGAAAGACCTCGGCGTATATGTCGACGTGACGAAGCAGATAGACGCACCAGCCATCACCACCAACGACATGAGCATCGTTGTGGCTGGAGGCAAGAGCGAAGGCTCGGTGTATCTCGATGCCATCACTATCGAATACGATGAGGCTGGCGTGGAGCTTGAGTCGCCGCTCGGCTGGCAGTACGAGAAGCTCACGAAGAAGAGCACGCTCAGCGCGGGCGACGAGGTGATGATATTCCGCAACGGAGCGGCAGCTGCCGACTTAGGCGGCATGGACGAGACAAACTATCTCGATGTAGTGTCGGTGACCTCGACGGCTGACGTTACTTGTCCGGACGTGCTGCGCTTCACGCTGAACAAGTCTGCCGACCAGCAGCACTGGACCCTCACCGACCAATTCGGTCGTCAGCTTGGTGCTACAGGCAAGCAGAAGTTGGCATGGAACGAGGGCATAACCGAGTGGAATATAGCACTTGATCACGAAGGCGCAACGCTTACTCCTACTAACGAAGCTTACGGCACAATGCGCTACAGCACTCCAGATAACAGCTACGCACGCTTCAACCTCTACACATCCAAGACCTTACCACTGCCGTTCCTCTATCGCAAGTGTGAGCAGAAGCAGCCCGAGCTATCGCGTTCGATCAGCTTTGCAGAGGAAGAGATGACGGTATCGTTAGATGTTGCCCACATTGGATTGCGCCCGACATTCATGCCGAAGACCACTACCGACAAACGCTTGCATTGGAAGAGCTCAAACGAGAGCGTTGCGACCGTCACAGGTGGTTACGTTACGCTCCTTAGCGTAGGCGAGACAACCATCACCGCCACCACATACGACAGTGGGGTAGAAACAACAATGCACCTTGTTGTCACCGAACCGACCGCTATCAACGGCGCAACGAATGACGCAAAGGTGCATAGTCCGCGCAAGGTGCTCGACGGCAATAAGGTTGTTATTGTGACAGAGCAGGGATGCTACGGAACAGGCGGATGGAAGGCTGGGCGCAAGTAAAGCTTGCGTCAGCATTTCTTATTTTGCATTCTCCAAAATAAATGCCAAATTCTAAATAGCGGTTCGCTTAGTGCCTCCGCAGGATAATATCTAAGCAGACGAGCGTCGCGGTATAATCTTAACAGATTATGCCCCAACGCTCCGTGCTTGAAGCCGTTGTCTTTATAAGCATCGTGTCCCCACGCATGGCGTTTGTCGTGATGTCCGAAATTGCCACCATGCAGAATGTCGTCGAGCAACATCCGTCCACGTGTCTTGTCTATCGGTGCAATCATCTGTTCCTCCGACAATCCCATCACCTCATGCAACACATACATCATTGCACCTGCGAACTTCCATAAACCGAGACGCTTTAGCGAGTTTTGAATTTTGAGTTTTGAACTTTGAATTATCGGCTTTGCCGATTTTGAATTATTCAATTTTGAGTTTTGAAATTCCAATTCACAATTCTTCAACTCCTCATCGCATAAGCGACAATTCCAAACTCCTAATTCAAAATTCAAAATTACGTAGTAATAGTCTACCACTTGGCGTAGTCCGACACCCTCATAGAAGTAATGATGATAGAGGTGGTACAACTGATAGACAGCATTGAACGCAGGAGTAGGAGAGGCTACCTCACCAACCTCATCGGGCAATGCAATCATATTGCGACACAGCCCCTCGATGCTATCCTCAAACCATCGTTGTAAACGACGGCTATACACAAAGTTTGCCATGAAGCCAGGTGTGTAATGCAGCTCAACGCATACACCATTCAGAGTGATAGCGATATGACTGAAGCTCTCCTCGTCCACACGTCCATTTTCCTTTGTCAGCAAATGAGCCAACGCACGTATCTCCTCACGCGATGCCTTCACCCACATATCCACATCGCCAGGGGTACGCGCAGCCGGATTTGGGTACATCGTAGCATTCGCTTGTCCCTTCAGTATGCAACAGTCGTAGCCCGCAGCCCTCACCTTATTATATATATCGACGGTGGCTTCGTTTAGCACCCAATTCTGTCGACGTATACCCTGGCTCGCTATGAACCAATTCATCAGCAGTTTCTGCGTTGGTGCCACGCTTTTCGGCAGTTTCGATACGCCCTCTATGATGATGCCCACTAACGTCTGCTTCCTGGCAAAACCAAAGAAACGCTCCCAATCGAAGCCAATCAGTGCCGACCCATCAACAAACTCCCGACCATCATAAATACCAAGCGAGAATTGTATGAATTTGTAGTAAATATCCTTTACCATCTCTCGCGAAAGATAATATTGAAAAGGAACAGCGCATTGCCAATTATATACCTGCGCCACATGCGCTTCGGCTCCTTCAGCAGTCGATAAAGCCACTCCAAACCATGACGCTGCCACCATACGGGTGCACGCTCCACCGTACCGGCAAAGAAGTCGAACACCGCCCCGATGGTACCTACATGGCAGTGGATATTCAGTTCATCCCAATGCGAGAAAGTCCACTTCTCCTGCTTTGGCGCAGTCATACCAATCCATAGCAAGTCAGGATCAGCAGCATTGATAGCATCAATGATAGCCTTATTGTCCTCCTCCGAGAACTCAGGCTTATACGGTGGCGAGTAAGTCACCACCTTCAGATGCGGATACACTTCCGCAGCCCGCTTCACTATCAGGTCGAGCACCTTCTCCGAACTACCCATGAACATAACCGTTCGCTGAGGCGAACGGAATTCTGAGTTTTGAATTTTGAATTTTGGGTTGTCGGCTAAAGCCGATTGTGAATTGTCCAATGAAGAATTATTAGCTCCACATTCAACATTCAACATTCCACATTGTTTTCTTTCGAGATTTTCCATCTCGAAAGAAAACAAATCCCATCCAGCTATTCTTTCCTTCGGCAGGCTCTTCGCCTTTATCCATCTGCACGCCTTCACTATGCTCACCCCGTCCGGAATGAGCACATCACCGTTTGTCAGCGCCTCAGCGAACAGTTCATCCTTACGCGCCGTGTTGTACGAATGAGCGTTAATTGTGTTAATGAGCAGTTTGCCCTCTGGCAGCGCGGCAAGCTCCGCCTTGCTACCCAAAATATCTAAATCTTTAAGTCTAAACATGTATGTATATTTTTTTAAGTTGCTTCTTTAGGAGGTGTTATCGGGAGTTAAACCCAAGAAATACAAATCATCTAATATTTCTCGGCAAGAATGCAAAAAATCAGGTCTTTTCTCGTATAGGGGGCGAGCTTGTTATTTTACCCGTCTTTTTGCGCGTCACTCAATGCAATAAGAATAATTCTTGATTATCAAGCATTTACAAGCATGTCTTAAAAAGTGACGAAGTCAGGAAAAAGGTTCATTGTTTGAATGACTATATCAATATAGTTTTATTATTCTTTTGCTCCATTTTGTTTTGACAATTCAGCCAATTCTTTTAATCTGTCAATTATAGCACTTGAACTTTGCTTGGGCATGGCTAACCATTTTTCAATTGGCATCCCTAAACCATATTCATCTTCACCTTCAGGCTCTTTTTCAGGTTCTTCTCTTGGCTCAAATCTTAATGGCTGTATCATTTCTGCAACATCATTTTCTTTATATAAAGCCGCTCCTGTCAAATCATTTCTAACTAGAATTTGATAATGTGGAGCAGAGATAAGATTCTTTTCTCCTAGAAGACAATAGAATAGACATTTCCTTTGCTTTTTTAAGTATTCATTAAGAAATGTTCTCTTGATGAGTAGTCCATGGAAACTCTCACCTAAAACCAATCTGTTTATAGCCACAATTTCTCCATTATCACTCTTTCTTACGATACCACGCTCTGCCGTGTAAAGTCCAAGAGATTCCATTATATCACGACATGGAGCATAAACTGTCGATGCAATATTTTCTTCACTTTGAATACCTCTAAAATCCTCCTGCAACTCTGCTTCGTATGTCAATTCTACATCACATGGTATCTTCTCGTCAACATACCCATCCTCATATATAGAAGACATGTATGTGTTCGCCCATGGATAATCATTCCATAGAAAATCAATAGACCCAGTTGATTCAGGCATCCATCTTCCATAAAAATTGGCAGTCTTTGCCCATTCAGCAAAAATTGTTTTGTTTTTCAAATCCACAAGACAAGTGTTATAATACAAGAAACGTTCTCGTGTTTGTTCTTTTTCAACATCATCATTTTCTTTTCTTGTATCATATCCTTGAAGTACAACCCACTCACCCCCGTCACGATCAATTTGAATAGGATCAAATGGTGGCATACATTTTTCATCATCAATCCAAGATTTTATGTTCTGCTCTATAGTAGAATCTTTTGGATACTCATCAAAAAGATCTTTGACTACATCGTCCAAGGTATCATTTTCTCTTAAAGAAGGATCCAGATAAATACGATTAGAAACTAACCAAGGATAGTTAACTGCCCTAAAATTTTTTTTTTGCGACCATCGGTCTCTGCAAAGTTTACAGGTATCTAACAGATAGGCATAAACCTCGCTCAAACCAATCCATTGGTATTTCTTTCCTATTCGTTCCGTTCTATGATAATGCCCTGATTCGTATGGCACATTGCTATCATACTCATCCAAAGCCTCATTCCATCCATATTTGTTTTTTATCAGTAACGCAATGGCTTTTGCCGTATCCTTGATGGAAATATGCTTGTCATCTTTTCCTATAAACTTGTCTAAGTCGTCAGATGTATTTCCCCCCATAGTGTAACGATAGAAATCCCATACAAACAAGGAACGGTGCAAACTATCTGCGCCATGATTTGTCCCGAAGGAATCTTCTGGAATATCTTCGTTTGGAATATTTTCATAAGGATTACTGATAGATGGATCATATGGAGGTTGAGCTGCTTTCCAATATGTATCGTCACAAGAAAGATGCCACTGCCATTCCAATATTTTCAGCGTCCAATGGCGTAAAACGAAATCATGAGGAGCTTGACCGTGTTTCGAATAAAAAGATTCGACAATCATACTACTGATGGACAGATTACTGTTTCTTTTTCTTACTATATATCCGTAAATGGCTGCATACAAACCTTGCAAAACATAAGGGTCATTCACATTTTTAAATACACTCATTATGTATAAAACTTCATCTACAGAATCAGTCTTTTCTAACTGATTTACAATATGCCTTAATGCTGGGAAACGCACACTTGGGTAAGAAGCACTTAATAGCCAGACTTCAAAAACAAGCAATGACTTCTTGTTGATTCCATTATTGTTCCATAATCGCTTCAACTCATCATCTATATAATAGAAAGAATTTGCAGATGCAGACCACATAGCATCTCTTTCACCCATGCTCATCGAGAGTAATTTACCATGAAACTCGCTTATCACAGATTCATTATGGTTTTCCAACAAATTAATGAATATATCTGGCTGTAGATAATTAGGATTAGCATCCAAAATATCCTCCATTATTGTTCCGTCTGTTTGCATAAGGTCATTTGCAACATTTCTGAGCCCCAAACCTTCGATAAACAAATCCGTCAATTTACCATTAATAATCTCTTTATGATGCCATAATTCCACAGGAGGATTCCAAATAGACAGAAATGCCTTTATGAAGTTGAATATTTTCGTATTATCTGTGCTTGTTTGATATTCTGCAGTAGTAAAATCAACAAGTCGGCATAGAAATTTTAGTTTCGAATAATCGTCAACCTTATGTCTCAGAAGAACATCTGCTTTCAAATAGTCTCCCATACTGTCATATTCAAAAGTTATCCACTCCATTCCATCATACGTTTTGTATTCCATCAGCAAATTTGCCTTGAGAGTATTGTTGAGTAAATCCTTGCTCCACATTCTGTATGGGCACAGACGATATGAGTAAGATTTCGCTTTTTCTCTTGGTATGTCACCACATTGTAGATTCCACAAAGAATAATATGCAATTCTCTCTAAAAGGCATTTTGTGAAATTCATACGAGGGTCTGCATCAGCCCCTATAGAGACAACATGGTTTCGCTTGTATATATAGCTATTGTATATTTCTATGATATTAGGAGATTCAGAATCTCTATAGTACGCTTCACTATAGGCTTCGCAAAAAATTTTCAAGAACAAAGGATTGCTGAATGACTGTATCTGATTAAAATCATCAATTTCTTTATCGACATTATAATGTTCGAAAAATTTCTTCACAGCTTCTCTTACATCTCTAAACCCTGGAATCGATAATCTTGTAAAACCTTTTATAGTTTCATTCAGGACATCAGTCTGCACAGCTTGTTTTCTGATGGATACAATGATTTTAATTCGGCTCCATTTTCTAATTTGATTCAACAGAGTTGGAAGTTTCTCTTGCCAAAAATACATTCCTGCGCCCTCGTTGATGGCATCAATAATAAATATAGCGAATTTCCCTTCTTTCTGCATTTTATCATTGAGCAATTCAAAGGAATTAGGCTGTTTCCATTTTAATTTTCTCAAAATGGTTTCTAAAGGCATTTCACTGCCAGAAAAATCGGTACCAAAAAGCAAATAAGCATTTTCCTTCTTACACAACTTTTCGGAGATCTTACACAAAGTGAAAGTCTTGCCACATCCTGCATCACCAACGATAGCCAACCCCTTTTCGTTCAGATACTTTTGCATCCGAAGATATTGCTTTGCCTTGGAAATTATATCAGATATTTGTTCTCTTTCTTTTGCTGTAAACAAATGCACTGAGGAGTCAGGATATGACTTGTCTCTTAAATTCTTCAACTGATACAGTCCTTCAACAAATTCATTCGTTATAATCTGATTATCAACATATTGTTTTTTGAACTTTTCAATTTCTGCCTTTTTCTTTACCTCCCTTGTTGATTCTGAAAATTTCTTATAGTCATTTGCAATTATCTCCAAGTCATCATCAAATCCGATACCAGCAAACCTCGATATTATCCTTTCGGTATCATAATCATCAACTTGTAAATCATGTGAATATCTACTTCCTGCCTGTTCCTGCGCTTCCAAGATATACTTGAAACATTTTCCAAGTCCGAAATCAGATGTATCCTCCAAGTCTGCGTTATTTTCATACTTGATACCTTTTTCTGCCAGATTTTCCATAACGGAAAGAATGGAGGTGTATCCTAAAGAGTTATAAAGTTCATCTGTTACGACCCCCACTACAGAACCAAAATCATTGATAACAGGAGCCCCCGACATCCCCATATAGGTAGACAATGCAAAAGAATCTATTCTCCTGACAACAATATCAAACTGATTTGGAATGCTTGTTATGGTACGGACATTCACCACAGAAAACGAAAAGGCATCTACGCCGTTACCTAATTCCTCAGGATAGCCAACAACGGACAAGACTTGCCCCTTTCTGCAATCAGAAGCCAATAATGAATAAGGAGAGCACTCATTTTTATAGGAAACACATGTCAGTATAGCTATGTCCCTACCTTTTGCCAGTTCCTCACAAGTGCATTCCTCAGTTATGCCATTTACACTTATAAATATATCACTATCGTCAGCAACATATTCTGCTACAACATGAAATGCTGTCAGCAATTTCGTTGGTGAAATGAAGAAGGCTGTTCCTCTTTCACTTCCGCACCTGACAGGAACCACAATGCTTCCAGCAACATCCTCAATATTCAAATGTGTATTCATTTTCATTGGTTAGTTTTGCCTTACAGCTTTCTAAGAGTTCTTTATATTCATCTTTTATCAAACATTGAAGTTCGGTAAGGTTCAGTATTCTATTATAATGAACCGTGTGAGATTGAATTCCATCCTCAATAGGATGAAGTATGATTTTCGCCAACGTTTCATAGTTGGGGCCTTCATCTTTCTTTCCTCCAGTTAGGAAATAGTGTTCAGAGTCAACTAGTAGGGAAAGTTCATTACTCATATTGTTTTTGCTTCCATGATGTGGTATCTTGATAGCTTCAAACAAAATATGATTACCGTCGTAGTGCTTCTTTATCGCTTCATACAATTGAGAGGCAATAGCATCACCACCCAATAATATTCTCTTTCCATTGCACTCCCATACCAAGGCCAATGACGCTTTGTTGGGTGAGGTAATACCAACCTCATTCGGATTTGCATCTGCTTTTTTCTGTAAGAACGATTTGGTTATCATTGATGAACTTATTGGTATCATCTTTTTTATTTGTGGCTTCGATGCAGCTATTCTTAAAAGCATCTCCCAATAAGCATATTGATTTTCAAATGCTCCTTGTGGTGGTCTTGAGTGAACGCATTTCACATATTCCCTTACAAAGTAATCTTTCAGATTATCCCATGCTTCACTTGACGGAGATAAAACGAGGAACTGCCCCCATTTTATATCGTTCCCAACATTTATAGTGTCTCCTTCTATAAGTATTTTCCTGTTCCACACTTTAAACCATTTGTCATTTGATTTCAACAACAGACTGAGAAGCACAGCCTGAGGAGCACTGATTTTTGTATTGTTTGGATTGGATAACAGATGTATGTTTGTAACATATTTGTCTAACAGATCCTTATCCTCGGATGGAATCTCGACAGTTGCATTTTCTTCATAATCCTGAAAACAGTTGAATAATATCTTCCCTATTTCTAATTTCTCTAACTCAGAAAGCATCTTAATGATGCCCGCTATATGGTCATCATCGTAGTGAGTTACAATAAGCAAATCAAGCCTTAGTTCAAGTTTTTGAACTACAAACGTCTTGATTTCTGTCGTAAATACTCCACAGTCAATCATGATGTGAAAACTTTCACCACTCATTCCATCCTCTAAAATCAGGAAAATACAATCGCCACATCCAGATTGAAATGTTCTGATAGTTGCTTTCATAGCCCAATATTGCATTTAACTGTTAGTACTCAATTTATGGCATTACCCTTTGTATAGGCACTTTTATAAGTATTTATATCATGATCCTGATACTTAATAATCGTTTTAAAAGCTTTTTTCAGCCAAGCAAAGACAGTATATAGGCTATTTTTTGCTTTAACTTTTTCTCTCCATCATTATGGTTATTGTAAGATTCTATCATTGAATATGAACAAAGTCCATTGTTTTTAATGTCTTCAACCAATAAATAGCAAATACCATAATTATCAGTTTGCACATATACTTTGTCCAATGTATTGGTCTTTGGATTACGAGCTAATAGGGGAAGAAGACGATCTATACAGAAGCGATCTATGTTTGAAAAGTATTGAGCTATTTTTAAAACAATATAATCATTAGAAATACCTAATCTCTTAGCAATAACAAAAAGTCTCAATAACTGTGGGTCTGGTTTCACACCTTCTTTTACCTCTAATGATCGAAACTGCTCTTCTACTTTATCCATAGCAGAAACAATCTTTCGCATACTCAAGCTTGTCAGAAAACCATTCTCAAAAAATTCTGTTACTCTATACACATCTAATCCTGTATTTTGTACAATCAAGCGTATAGCATACTTTTCCTTCTCTTCTTCCAACGAGAATTTGAAAATATCCTTGTTATAGAATTTAGACATATAACCATCATAATCAGCTTCCTCTCCATAGAAATGATGGAAAAGAGCCTTGGTATTGTCTTCGTGCATCACAAAAACCACGTTGCTAACACCAAACTTATTGTCAAAAAGCGTGTTATCAATAGGTGACATATTACGATAACCATAATCCATATGAGCAGAAAAAACATTCATGATTCGAAAGAGGTGGGCAGGATCAAGCCTGTCCATATCTTCTATTACCAAGACAATTTTTTTGTTATTCCTCCTTTCATAAGTAATGATGTTATCACGAATAATCTTTGTGATGATATCATTCTCATAAACAGATGTCTTATCAAACTTAGCTAAGTAATCATCCAATAAAACAGTTTGGTCAACTTCTTTTTTGAATTCATTTACCTTATCCTTAAGACTTTTAAGCATTTGATAACCAGAAATACACCAAAGAGGCTTTGATTTGTTTGATTAACAAATCCGACCGAACTTAGCATAGAAAATAATGATTCTGCAACTGTACAAAAATTATTCTGCAAATAGAAGGCAAATGCCATCTCGTCAGATACCTTATAATCTACATCTATTATTCCCAACTGAAGAATCTGCAACAGAACATCATGCTTAATTAGTTCAAAGATATCCTTATTCTCCAAAACCTGATAGTTAACAGGATAGAGTGTAATGAACTCGTAAGGAGAATTATCATCGTTCGCGCATTTCTTCTTAAACTCATTCAAGAAGAAAGACTTTCCATCTCCAAACTTCGCAGAAAGCACAATCCTTTCATGCGAAAGAAGGTGGTTGTGGAAGCGATCTATTGCATCGTCGACAGGGATAAATACGCTATCATCATTTAACATTATATTATTCAACTTTTGTTTTTACCGTCTTTTCTGTTGATTTGTCATTTTATTGTCATATAGATATCCTCAAGTCTACTTGTTACTTCCTCAATAGAGAAGATTCCCTTTGCTAACTTTGACGATTCCTTTGCTATATCTGTTCTTAGTTTCTCCGATGTAATTAACTTATCCATTTGCTCTGCAAGCTTGTTTATATCCCCAGGATTAAACAGCAAGCAATTATTTCCATCCTTTGCAATATCAGGGATGCCACCCACTGGAGTAGTAACGACTGGTAAGCCGTATGCCCAAGCATCAAGCACTCCCATAGGAAAACCTTCTGCATAGCTAGGAAGACAAAAGACGGAAGCCTCTTTAAAGGCTTTATCCTTATCATCACCCCTTACCCATCCAAGGAAAACAGTCTGCTTATCAATGCCCAGACGTGTAGCTAAAGCTTTACCTTCTTCTATTTCACCATTGCCAGCAAACACAATACTCCAATCACGGTGTTTGTCTGCAACATTAGCAAATGCATTGATCATATCAGCATATCCTTTGCGAGCATTCACTGTACCAGCATACAATATTCCCTTTTTCTTGGCATAATCCTTTTTCGACACTTCCGTTGTACAAGGATTATAAAGCACTTTAACTTTGTCTCTGCCAAACTCGAAAGTCTTGCAAATCTCATCCTGCCAATACTTTGACAAAACAAGCATACAATCAGCTTTGCCAAACAGATAGCGATACACCCACTTATACTTACTCTTGATGGTAGTATCCACTGAGAACGAATGGAAATGCACAATCACCTTCTTGCCCAACAGCTTAGATACCGCCATAAACATTACCTTACGCAAAGCAGATGGTGGTTCACTGGTATGAATATGCACAATATCATAGTAAGGTACATTTGCCAAGAACGACAAAAATCCCTTAACAAGATAAGATAGTTTTGTAAAGACTCCACCATCCCTGTGCGTCTCTATCCACTTACAATGGAAATCATTCCACAATGCACTGTTCTCGTATGCCTTTACCACAGATGTGATGCCCCCTCGTGTCTTGCGAGAAGTAGCAATCACCAACACTTTAACTTTTTGTTTTCCCATAGAGCATTCTTTCATGTTCCTTTATCTCCCCTGACGTAAACCTCATTTTCAACACTTTGGCAGGAACACCACCAACAATGGAATATGGAGGACACGACTTCGTGACAACAGCACCAGCAGCTATCACAGAGCCACGTCCAATAGTTACACCTTTCAAAATCGTCACATTAGCACCTGTCCACACATCATCCTCTATCACTACAGGCGCATCATTCTCAGGCAACTTCTCGTGGCTATCCATGATATACTTGCCTACCACGTCTATGCGGTGGTCACCAGTGATAATCGTAGGATGCGGGCCGAATATCACTTTCTTACCAATCCGCAGTTCCGCTTCCGTACAGAAGAACACGGAACCCTTCGGAATACTCGTATAGTCTCCTATGCTCATGTTCCAAAGCCCCTTGAAGTCGGAACTTGAAGGACGGATATACACCCCCTTGCCACAATGCTTCATCGAAGCCTTATAAAAGAAAGCAAGAACCCTATCGTATAAATAAGAAAGGAGGAAACTAACCTTTATTACAAAATTTAAAATTTTCTTCATCCCTATTCACTTACTTCATATTATCCTTTTATGAACATTTTAACTTTCTGTTTCAGAACATTACCTTGAATAAGGAAAGGAAACACACGATATATTGAATACGACAAGTAGTCCTTTTTTGTTAAAAACTCATCCTTACCGGCTTTCTCTCGGCAATAATAATCAGAGAGAGCCTCTTCTTTCCAATCCAAAGAAGTATATACAGGATTTTTGATGAAAGTTTCCAAGCATCTTTTCAATCCTTCTTTTGGATTCACAAAAGAATTAAGATCTAAATATTGTGATATTTTGCTATTATCAAATTTCCTACAAAAATATCTGTCATACACAACTTGCCCCTTAGCCTCAGGATACTTCAATCGTGATGATTTTTTCGTAAAAGTAACTTTTGGGTCTATTCCTTTTTTGTTCAAGACTTCAAGATATACGTTCAATACATCACGCCAAGTCAAGCTATTTTCACCCGTGATATGAAAAGCCTCACCTTTTGCACTTTCCTTACCAAGGATAGCCGCAATTCCCCTCGAAACATCCATTCCATAGGTTAGAGTTGTTGTATTGTCTGCAATATCATCCGAGAACACAATAGTACGTCCATGTAATGCACGATACAACCAATATTCTTTCTCTAAGACACCAAGCTGCAAACGCTTCTCAGAATAGGTAATATATGGTCTGATGATTGTCCAATTATTTTTATTAGAACTTAAAAGTAAATTTTCTTGCCTTGCCTTTGTAAGCGCATATTCATCTGTTTTCAAATATGCCTCATCTTTGCAGACATCAAGTAATCTTGGAGATTTTTCAGTAATTAAGGATTTCCCACAATCTGCATAGACTCTTGCTGAACTCAAAAATACATATTGCGATGTTGCCTCCAAATATTTTTTATAACGATGCTGAAATTCAGATGTCTTATATGACATAAAATCCACTATTGCATCATAATGTCTTTTAAGCAATTCTGACATAAAACTTTCATCATGAGCATTGCCAACAAGGTATGTTACATTACGCTCATTTAGCATCTTCCTTCGAGTTGTTACAAACAAATTGTGCCCCCCAATATTTGACAATAAAGAAACGAGATGCGCACCGATTGCGCCAGTTCCGCCCAATACCAGTATTTCCATTATTTGCGCTTCTTTAAATTCACCAATACAGACTTTATTTTCTGTTTCAATACACCTTTCATTCTAAACTTCCAACTCTGATTCAATGCATAGAATATCTTTAGCATATAAGCATCAGTATCAGCATCTGTAATTACTTCAAGCAATATCGGTTTATCGCTGTCATCCATAAAACGAGGGATAGCCGCATCCAATTCTTCTTGCGTCTTTGCACAGATATATTCGATGTTTGGATTAATAGAAGCAACATCCTTCATCAATGTATGGTGCCCCGCAGCAATATGCCAGTCGAGTTCAGGAACAGACAATCTACTGAATAAAATATGGAACTCTCCTCCTGCATAATTGTTGATAGCCAATATTCGCTGATTCTTGTTTAGATGATTCAGCAAGGAACTCATATCGTAAATCAAACTCAAATCACCTGTTATCAAGAAAGACTTCTTGTTGTTATCATAATCATGACATTCACCAAGCCAAGTAGACAAGCAACCATCTATACCATCTGCCCCAAGGTTACTGTAAGCGGTTACGCTTTCGTCCATTTTCTGATAATTAGGCAAACGAGTTGCATTCAAAATCGTTGTATGGACAAGAGACTCGGCTGGAATAGCGTTCACAATGTCCCTTATAATGGAAAAGTTAGAAAACTTCATCTGTGGATATCTAACATTATCCAGTTTCTTTTTCCATAAAGTTCTATACTCTTCCGAAGCGATGTTATTGGTATCGTTCACTTCTGTAAAGAACTTTTCTGCCTTTATTGGAAACACGTCCGTCAAAGAACGAAATCCGTCCATAAAAGCTCCATCCTCAGATACTCGCCAATGATTGAATTTCGTATTGTTAGCTCTTAAAGAGTATTTGATAAAAGACCAAAAATGCTTGCCAATACTTATCACGAGGTCTGGACAGTATTTATCAAAATCATGAGGTGTCATACTCATGGCTTCTGTCACTAGGACTGTTCTCATAAATTTCTCGCTATTAACATTTGAGAAATAGTCTGTGGCAATAACAGCCCCATATTTGTCCGAGAAATCAGCCAACAAATTGGAAAGATCTATTGACTGTGGATATCGCTGTCCACAAATTACAAGAATTCTATTATATTGCCCCAAACGACTCTTTACATCTTCCCAATTAGGATTGTCTTGTCGAGTTATTTTTCTGAACTTTGGAAGTTCCTTTACCGTAAAGGTGATATCGCTAACTTGGAAATTGATTTGAACAGGACCATTTTCTACTGAATGCAAAGCTTCATTCACTTTGCGTATGCAATACCATTCCTCATCTGAATTTACACCTTTAGGCAACAAACAATAATGACAACAATACTTTCCATACATATAGTTTTGGTCTATCATCTGGTCTTCCATCTGATACAACTTGTACCATTCCCTATCACCCGTCAAGGCGATTAAAGGAAGTTTTTTCTTGGCAGCTTCCTCTATCGCAGGCAAATAGTTACAAGCTGCCGTAGATGACGTACAACTAAATCCGACAGGTTCTCCGGAAGACTCACAAAGACCAAGTGCAAAATAGGCAGCACTCCTTTCGTCAACAATGGAAAAGCAAACAAAATCAGGATCAGTTTCCACACTATGAACCAGTGCAGAATTTCGTGTTCCAGGAGATAGAACTAAATATCTTACACCATATTGCTTCAACAAAGAGATTATAATCTGGATATTTTTTTGACTTGCATACATAATTTTTCTATTTAATGATAATAACAGAAGGTCTGTTGTTATTTACAAATTCATCCATTCCTTCTTTTATAGAACCGTCTATCAGTTCTATTTGATTAGATGTTAACCATTGCTCCAATTCACATGGTATGTCTGCCATTTCTCCATGAAGGATAAGCTTAAATCTTTTGTCAAGGTATCTGTTGTTGAAGATATTCAGATCAAACTTCACCCAGCTTAGAGGAATTAGGCAATAAACTTCGTTCTTTGTTCCATACAGAAACCCTACATATTTAGATATTGCTCCATACTTGTCTGTTGGTTTGTATATCTGTGCATCTTTTGGCAAGAGTTTTTTCACTGACGAAATATCGACAACTTGTTCACTATTAGCTGCATGGATTATCAATAATGTTGGACCATTATCTGCTATCGTCAACTCTTTATAATCTTCAGAATCTCTGTAGTCTTTAGCCTGCCTTACGCAACGATGTAACAAACTATAATCAAAATCATCATTTGTGTCCAAGACTATTACAACAACAGGCATTTGCTGAAACCATATTTCAACCATTGAAGTATATAAATGGCTGATATATTTACTCTCTACCAACAAAGCAACACCTTGTTGTAACGTTTGTGTCTTTCCAAGAGCAAAAAATCCTGCACTTCGCACATCAGCTATAAAACTATACTTAAAACTTTCTTTTTGTTTCTCGCCTAAGAAATCTATAGCCGTGTCTGCAACAATTAACTCCTTGATGCCTAAACTTTCAAGAACATCAAGTATTCTATCTAATGTAACCATGTTATTTTTCTATTGCATTTAATAAATATTCTGTAGAATCTTTACGCAGCGCATCAAGTTTCTCATTTACGACAGAGAAATCTATTTGATTTGAAAGTTTGTCTATATCACAGAGATTCGACAACAATCTTTCTGGCAGACCTACATTATTCAGAAGTGTCTGTGCACGTTGAGGACTATTGCGTTTTATAACGCTGATGAAATTCTTGTTGAAATTCACAGCAAAGGCAGTTCCATGAAAAGAATTAGTGCATATATACTCTGCATGATCAAACAAATACAAGAACTCGGCAGGACCACAAAATGGAATATTGATATCCACACCTGGATATGGTTTGCGTGTATTGCTCATCATCGCCACTTTCCATCCATGCTTGTCTGCAACCTTTCTGGCATAAGCCACCACTTCATCTATTTCATCGATATAATACACCAGTACATACTTTTCTTTGATTCTTACGGTATGCTCAGCCTTGCGCCATTGGTCAGCATTCAAAAGCAATGTCGGATCCAGAACCACCTTCACATCCTTATGCAAAAAACTTTTAAGTTGTTCCGCTCCTGCTGTTTCTCTTGTGCTTAGGTGAGCATACTCGTCTAACCATTTTTTGACAGAGACCTTTTCTGCATCATTAAATACGTATGAGCCTACAGAAGAGGCATAAGCCACCTTCTTGAATTTATTTTTATCGGCAAACGCCAAATAATATGCCGGATTAAGTTTATCAACAAATCCACCACAAGTAGGGTTCCAAACCTGATCGCTGCCACTAATGACGACATCATAGTTTGCATTGAATCCGTCCATCAGCTCATCCAATGTATTATAGGTTTCTTTGGAAACAGAGTCTGCCAAAAACTTGCGATAGCGTTTAAAACGAGGTCGATTCATCAACCAATACGCAATATTCATAGGAAAGGGATATTGGCGTGGATGATTAGGAATCTTAATGTAATTGATTATTTCACTATTATATCCATTTATACGGAGATAATCATTAAGAGCATAAGCTTGCAAAGCTGCGCCATAATTCAAATCACTGTGAATAGTTATTATTCCTATTTTCTTCATTTTTTTCCAACCATTTTAGGTGTATAATTATTAAACAAATAAATTAAAGGCAGTGTCAACAATAGACAAATGCCAGCAGTAAGATATGAGTTACCAGTACGAACGATACTGATGTAACTGATAATCAGAATATGTGTTCCCAATATGACTAAAGTTCCATTTGATATGAATGTTACAAAACGATAACTTGTATTCCTAAGAAACGAGAATAAACAAATGACAGAAAATGTTCCTATAAAACCTGTTGCATAATAGAGGAATATCGATTTGCCGAAATGATAGGATAGTATGCCTCCACGAGTATTATATAAAGCGAGCGAGACAAGAGTTGTTATTGCCACTACCAACAAAAGCAGCCGATTTGAAGCTTTTATTTCAACAAAACGGGAAACATAATCTTTTAAAAGAAACCCTGTACAATAAAACGGGAATGAAAAACATATACGTCCCATAAAATCAGAACCTGTAAAACGGAGCTTGTCAAAGACAGCGGCCATCAATGCCATTACAAAGACAAAAATCCACATAGTTCTGCGTTCTGTCAATATTGTCATTATAACTTTAATAAAAAACAATGTCACTAAAAACCAACATGGTCCATTCATAGGATGAGCAGAACTACCAAATAAAATAATTCCCAATATAGGTTTTACGATTAATTCATACAAACCAGAAGGTAATTCGCCCACAAAACCAGAAAATGAAATCCAGCATACATAAGCTATGGCATTAAAGAACAACACTGGCACTATCAGTTTTTTGAACAGCGGTTTAACATTTTCCAAAACATCAAGTATCAGTATTTTACCCCCCCCGAATATGTTTTTACAACTTGTTCCATGTATGAATTCAATCTTATTCATTGGTATCTTGTGGAGAACTCCCGAAAGAAAGAAGAATGCACACATATGGAATGAACAGATTATTGTATCAGACACTTTGTCTGGAGCACTATGCCCGACAATCATAAGACATATGAGAAACGCCTTTCCCCAATCAAGCCAAATTAATCTTTTTTTCTGCATAATTCTATAAACAAATTATTCCATAAATTCATAACTTTATCACTCGCATATTCAAGTGCGCCAACTTTTGATTTCTTCCCCATGCCAATTCGCAAGTTTTCATCATTCAGAACTTTTATCATTGATGTGACAAAACCATAATCATCATTTTGTGGAACGAGATAGCCATCCACACCATTATTTATCAAGTCAGAAGGACCACAAGGGAAAGCAAATGACACAACTGGCAGCCCCAAAGCCTTTGCCTCCAACATGGTCATCGGCATACCTTCGTATGCTGATGTCATGACAAACAATGATGCAGCCAAGTACTCTGATTTTATATGTGATGTATTACCTTTTAGGAATACGGAGTCTGCAAGTCCCAACTCATTAATCAGTTGTTGCAAGTCTGCCCTATCACATCCTTCACCAAAAATATTCAGTTTCCAGTCAGGACAAGCTTCGTGAATAGGCTTCCACAACATTATTAGACGTCCGAAGTTTTTTTGTGCATCCAGTCTACCAACTGTTATTACAGTTTTATTTTTCAACTCGGCACATTCGCCTGATTCAAAAGGCAGAATATTGGGGATATATTTGACATTTGACACTTTATCTTTCCAAGCATCTCGATCTTCCTTAGTCAAGACTACAAATTGGTCAAACTTGGGAATAATCAGATTTTCTTCTTGCCAACATTTGAAATAGTAAGCCATCTTCGTCAATAGTCTGAACTTAAACGCATTTGCCATTAAACGCTTATGACCACGGCAGAAATGAAACTCCAACACCTTCTTGCTATCGTCTTTGATGTCAGGCAAGAATGCCGCTTCATGCGTAAAAGTGGACACGGTAATATCGGGACGAATATTATTTAGTAAAGCCTCTAATTTCTTCTTATGAGTCTTTTGTAATTTTCTGCGTTTCACCAATCTTTTATATAATGGCATCGACAACAAATCATCGTATGACAATTCCAAATCTATAACTTTTACCTTACTACTTATTGGATAATAAGGCATTTTCCCACGTTGGTCTGCAACCACAAGTGTGATTTCATGTCCATAAAATTCAGCCAAATAGTTAGCCTTGATAGAAACGATTCTCTCTATCCCCCCAGGTTTGAATATCTGTGGTAAGCAATATACTATTTTCATTTCAGCAATTCTCTATACTTTTCAATATACGAATTTGCGGTCCTTGCTATAGAAAAATTCTCATTTACATGTTTCCATGCTTTTTGAACAAGGTCTGCATTATCCGTATTCATAACCTTATAAATCATGTTGGCACAATCCTCTATATCACCTTTTTTGAAGTAATACCCATACTTACCATTGTCGATTATCTCCATTGGTCCGTCAATATCCGACACCAAAACTGGTATTTTTGCAGCCATACCTTCTGCAACAGTCAGTCCAAAGCCTTCAAAGATAGATGGTTGTACCAATAAATCGTAATCCCTTAGATGCTCTTGAATCCATGAATATTCTCGTGCCCCACACAAGTTAACTATATTATCCAAATTCAGACTATGTATAAGTTCCTGTAAAAAGTCATAAGAATCTCCTTCTCCAATAATATCCAAAGATATATCTGCACCACCTCTCTTGTGTATCAAATCTATTGCTTTTATAAGGATGTCTTGTCCTTTTTTCTTATGATCCAATCTACTTATCTGAACGATTCTAAACGGATTGCCTACCATATACTTTGATTTTGTCTTAATACTGTCTACTTTTATTCCATTATATACGACAGGAGCATCTATACCAGTTCTCTCAAGCATATCTTTCCGTACGCATTCTGCTATAGAATAGCTGTGTTTGTATTGTTTGAGATACTGTTTGCCAATCGTCACGTCATGGATGGTATATACCACCTTCTTCATAAAGAAAGGCATCAACAGACTTACTACCTTGGGAGCATGGACATGAATTACATCAGGATGCAATCTCAGCAGATAAGCATTGAGTCTGATGACTGGTATCAATGACCTGCTTTTGGCAGTCCTTCTACAATTAAGGACTTTTATCTTAGGAGACAATTTCGCCAACAATGCTTCATCCACCAAATCATTTATTAACAAGAGACTGACATTGTTTGACTTAACCTGCTCATTTACTATATTTACAAGCATAGTCTCCAGCCCTCCCAATTTAAAGCCGAATGTAATATGTACTATTTTCATTAGAGTGGACTATTTATTAAAAAATCTTTGGAGCATCACCTTCATGCGATGTCCATTATGTTTTATCTTCCTCATACAAGCTTTCTTGATATCTTTAAAGCTTCTCACATTGACATTTGATTGTTTCAAGAAGTCTGTTGTAATCTCATGATGATCATCAAAGCTATGCTTTAGAATAAAGAACTTGTCACTATCAACGTCTGTGATGCGATTTTCCATACTTCTCTTTTGAAGATGTATGTACATGAACTCCTCATTTTTCACTTCACCTCTATTCAGATAATATCTACGAAGCCTACCTTTTTCCCAACAGAATACAGAATGCATTGAGTTGCTATCACGATAATCGACACAACTTCCCCAACATAGTTGCAGATTGTCTTCAAAATAGTTTATGTCGGCTATAATATCGAAATTGATATATATCGGAATATTGTTGTCTGCGAATATTGAATTTACATTATACCTATCATCATATAACCAAACTGGGAAAAGTTTCTTTTTCCTATACAATGGAATAATCTGATTGAATATGCCTTCATCAAAAAAACAACTATTATTCGTAGCAAGCATTTCTTTGTATCTATTGCGCTTATCTTTCGTTCGATATACCGAATTTACAAAATCCGTATTTCTGTAAAGGGTAAAATGTCCTAATGTCAATACCTTGTCATATTTAGACAAGATATCATCGGTCAAGAAATGCGAAATATTACCAAATATCAAATCGGTATCACAATGTCCCCAAAAATCATATCCATTCAACTCTTCCGAAAAAATCTCGCCATAGAGAGGTCTTAAATCGCAAAGCTTATAATTTGAGGATATTTTACAATCATTTCCGAACATTCTACCAAGGCGTTCGTTTACGTTATCCAAAGTAATGCTATGCAACAAAACATTTTTTGGCAAACTTTCTCTTTCGATGTGTTGATCTGTAAAGAAGAGGAAATCATAATCTTCATTATAAGAACACGACTTTGTCCACAGTTGAAAATATGGAGGAATCTTCCCCATATATACAACAATCATGGCTTTTTTGAATTTACTCAGCATAATCAAAAATGATGTGTTGTCAAATAAGAATAGTCTGGCGAGCAAGTAATCTTTGATGGATTCTCATTCAGATAGGCTCCCCACCAACCAAAAGAACTGTTAGTCACTATATTATGTTTGCACTGAGCCATTAGTTGCATATCCCTGTAACTTTCCAATCCTTTGTTCCAGTTCACGCAGGTGATTTTATCTTCTTTTGTCAAACCAAACACCGACAGGTGATCCATACACCATTCACAACTTCCTGGGTCTGAAAAGAAATAGAAAGTAGGATCCTCGACATGCTGCTTGATATATTTTACAGCGCGTTTGAAATAACCGCCTGAATAATACACTCCTGAACGAGTAAGCATGTCGCCTCTACGGGCATGGATGGCAACAGACTGCTCTTGTTGCAACTGCTCTACAAGTCTTTTGTTTTTGTCGTCTGTAATAGGTGGAAACACAAACGATTCTCTGATTCTCTTGTCTATCAATTCTATATCATTGCCTGTATGTATAAATGAGAATCTCTGGCCTGAAAGAACATTCTTGTCTGTCTTGTAAAACAAAGTCTTACGGTCATCATATCGCTTTATATATGCCTCAACATCCTTCTTCTGCCTATCTAATCCTCGGCGATATTTCCATACATCATATCCCATTTTCCTGATTAAATCTATTATGAAAGAATGCTTCATTTTGGCATTTTCATCTTTAACATAGCAATTGTTTATAACATCTATACCGATACTCTTCAATGACTCTGACAAGTATGGAGAGAAATTCCAATTTTTCTTCCAGCACTCGCTTTCAATAAGGTCGTCTTTCAGCTTTTGATAGTCAGATTCACTTATCAAGTCTTTCAAATTTGGCTCTTTTATGCCAAAAACTCTTTCCAACTCATATCCGTTCCATTGGGATATTGTAGCATTGAACTCTGGAATTTCATAAATCAAAGTTTCTATGCAGCATACATCCCCAGGATTGCTCATCTGCATGGCAAGATATTCGCAGTAGCCAAGCATCTGATTGCCAAGCCCACTATCTATGTGCAGTATTTTCATTTTATCCTATATTTTTTATTTTACTCTATAATAATTGAATACCGACAACATGTCACGCCATATCAATTTGATTTTGCGTTTCAATGTGTTATCATTGTATTGGTAGCCAAGCGATCCTGATTGTCCTTTTACACGAGGGAAACGAAAAAAACTTTCTGTTCTAATGCAATTTGATGTTATCACATCATAGTAAACATTCTCAAGATATTTTCCTGCATTGTCATTCACCGAATACTTGACATTACTAAATAAATGTTTATACACATCTACTTTGGCGATGAAAAAACGAGAATCTACTGACGCATCACCGCATTGATTGATGACTATATCGATTTCCGACTCTGCTTTTTTTATGAGCGTATCTGCATTAGTTAGCATAAGACGTCCTGTCACTTTCAGAAATCTATCATTTTCATCAAGCAAACTGCTATGACTAACAACATGGTCAAGAATCTCAGCTTCTCCATACCCTTTACCATACTGCGATATTTTACTTTCGTCTGTATGGAAATACAACATTTCCAAAGGCTTGTCTACTTTTCTCGCTAATTCTTTTTCACAAGAAAAGTCACTATTATCGGAATTACTATTGTCGCAAAGTATCACTCCAGAAACTTCTTTGCAATTAAGATAGAACGCTACCGCTTTGCGATATTGTTCAAAACGAGTCTTTGGATCACTTAATGCCAAGTACGCTTGGTTGGTACAAGGACTTATTGTGGCGGTTAAAACTACTATCATTGGTGTTTATTGATATGTTATATTTCTTATTATTGACTAATGCAATAAGAAGAAAAGGCATCACTAAATTCTTAAATATTAAATAGCCACCTGTAAAAGAAGCTACGAAACAGAACATGATATAAATCGAATATGAAAATACAAATGGATGTAATTTTCTATTCTTGTATAAATATCTGCATATTGAAAACCAAAACAAAATACAAACAATAGCTCCTAAATAACCAAAACTGGCAATAAAACTTCCATAACTAATATCAGGAGTTCCAATTTGTTGTACATATCCACTCTCGGGGTCAGGTATTCCAATTCTAAAACGATATAACTTATTTATGGTTGACACTTGACTTTCTGAAATAATTCCCAATCCAAACAATTTTTCACTAATTGGTCTGTTTTTTAAATATTCTGTTCTTTCATATACCCAAGCAAATCGATAACTAAGCGAACCTTCAAGTGCACCACCAGAAGTGACACTTTTTTTATAATCTCCACTAAAAACGGATTTAAGGTCTTGAGAAGTATTAGCTCCTTCTATTCTGTCTGACAAGACTGATGACAATGGCAATATCACTATTGTTATTAATATTGCTATCTTGAAGGTTTTTCCCATTTTCCCCTTTATTAATAAGCCTATACATAAAAAGGCTAAAGACATAAATGTATACATACGACTTTGGGTAAGTAACAAAGCGACCAATAAGACCATTGGGGCAAATCGTATAAATTTACTATTGCTATAAGTTGTTCTTACATATTCAGGGAAAAGACATGTTAAGAAAATAAATTGTACTAAGAAGATTGGTTCATTATACATTCTTAATAAGCCTGTTCCTGGATCAATTTTCGTTTCACCATAAGGCAATAATGGAACCTTAAATACAACTTGAAGTACATACAAAATCGCAGTTATATATGTTAAGAAAAATAGAATTTTAATTACCCATTTAATATCTTTACATGATTGACGCTTAAGGAACCAAAAACTAAATAAAATAAGATAAGCTCTTCCTCCTTGCAGTATTTGCATAAATGAAAATCCATAATGGAAAAAAGAAAATAAAGCGCAAATAAATATTGTAGCCATAAGTATACCACACCATTTATCTAATACGGTTTCTATCTTCTTCCTTTCATATAAAAGAGTAAAAAGACATATTATACATGTATATATAATAGCAATATCTATGTTTTTAAGACCTATTACTTCATCTGTAAGAACTCTCAAACCACTATATGAAAACGAGATAAATAGCAAAATACTATATTTCCTCGTTTTTACATTCATATATAGTAGTATAGATATAAACAAAAGTATTAAACCTATCATATGAGTATATTAAATAGTATCAATTATTAACTACATTTCCGTGAGTGCATTCTGTATAGGAAAAGAACGAAGACAAATCCCCACCCCATATAATCCCAAACAACCATAGTGGGCGAACTATTCCGATTAAATAGCAAGCGAAAAGCAATGCTAGCATTACAATCCAGTGCGACACATAATATTCCATTGAATTACGTCCGATTATAACTAAAAAGCGCAGATTTATGAATTTAAAAACATTGTTTATGACAATAATTCCACAAAGCGACGTAATCCACCAAAGTATATAATGTCCTTGTATCAACTCATTACCATGAATATCTACCTTTGACAAGCTGAATGTTTCTATGATAACAAAAACAAGAAAAGCTAGAGTTAATATACGCTTGTCATATTGCAACTCCCTAAAAAATGACCCAAAAACAAGAAATGACATGCATATCGGTAAATTGACAATCCAACCTATTGTATGCACATTTATTAATGATAATCCTAAACCAACAAATAACCCTGCAAAAGTTAACACCCATTTATTTGTATATATTTTAGCGTTGGCAAAAACCATCCTTGCAAGGAACAATGAAAGCAAAAACCACAAAGGTAAATTTCCTTGGATAGAACCATTCTTGAATAAGTTATAAAAGAATTTCAATACATACTTCCAAAACACCTCGTCTTTTGCTATGCAATAATAGAAAGCACCAACGGCAAGACCAATAGCGGAATATACAACGAACGGCTTCAACAAACGAGAAGCGTCCTTTTTCCAATTAAAGGTGCTTTTATCGTTAATGAACATTCCATTTTTAAAGAAGAACCACGGCATGAAAAACATCAGTATACTTGATATTATTTCATACTGCCCTAACTGCCCTATTGTATTTTGCACACAATGTAGTGTTATCATGTGCAAAATCAATAAACCTGCAATAGCATCAAGCGATGTATCCCTTTTCTTGGCTTTTATATTCATATTTTCATTCATCGTAATAATTTTGCTTTCATCGTATTAATCATTGACTTTGTTTGTTGACGTTCTTTGGCTGTAAGTCCAAACAAAACAATTGAACATAAAGTAATCATCGAACTTACCATTATTACCAATAAAGCATTACTTTGAGGAAATAACCAAAGGAACATCCAACAAAGTGCAATTATAGCCACGAATACTCGTCCGAAAGGAAACAAACACCCGGATACGAAATCCGATAAATTATAATCTACAAGACGTGCCCCCATGCAGACCCTTACAACAAGCAATATTATCCATAAAGCCAAATGTACGACATAAACGGATATTGGAGGATAACCCATTTTTAAAGCAACATAGGCGATAGGCACAGTACATATCATGATTATTGAGGTAATGGTGAAATATCTACCTATCTTTTCATTTGCAGAAGCACCAACAAGAAATGGATAGGCTATAGCTTCAAGCAGATTTATCACCAATGTCATACGACAAAAATCTGCTGTGTTATCTGGTACCTCTTTCAGCCATAAACCAAGAACACTATCCATAGAAAGCATTAGAGGTATTGTCGGAATCAACATGATAAAAAACGAAAGCTTAGCCGTAGCTGTCATCAAAGCATGCATTGAGCTTTTCTCGTTTTGAGCATAAAGTTTCGTAATCTGAGGCGCAGCAGCTTGTTGGAAACTTTGTGTGAATTTGGTTAGCAGTCCTTGCACTTGCACGGATATTCCACGAGCTGCATTTGCTACTGGACCAAAGAACATATTAAGCAACACATTCAATCCTTGTCCACAACAGGCGAATCCCAATCCTGGTAACAAAGAAAATCCTGCAAACGACAGCATCTTACGCATCAATGTGCGATCTGAACTCCAGCAGAAATGGCTTTCTTCAAAATGTCGGCTACAATACCAACTATAAGCTATACGGATAAGTAGTTGAATAAAGAATAGCAGAAATGCATATAACACTAATCTTGATCCGTCTACCGCATATAAGATAAAAGCAATAAGCAATTTGGCAATCGACTCTGCCATAGAAATCCATGCAAACGCCCCCATACGCTCATGGGCTATAATCAAGGAATTATATGGAAAACTCATCACTGTAAGCACAATGGTAGCCACTGACAATTGGAATACCCAAAATGCATCATTCATCCTACCATCAGGAATGGTCATGTGATGATACAAAAACCATAAACCTACAATCTCTACTACAACAACGATAAGGACACAAAGACCTGCATGAAGCATTAACGACATACTGAAAACTTTATTAAGTTCCTTCGAGTCGCCTTGTCCTAAAGCATAAGTGATATAACGCGACGTGGCATTTACCATGGAATGTTGTACAAAGCCAAACAGAGCCACCACACCACCTATCACGTTGTAGATACCATAATCTGTTATTCCAAGAGAATCCAATACGACACGACTGGTCCACAACCCGATAAAGGTTGTTACCAGCATGCGTATATAGAGCATCAATGAGTTTTTTGCTATTCTTGAGTTATCCGAAGCCATTATTCTTGAGTTTGATTAGTTGTGGTATAATCTTTTATGCCATAATATTGCTTTGCTGCGGCAAGTCGAACCTGGTCCACTTCCGAAATTTCAGATGTACCAATGGATTTCTTGCCCTCAAAATTTTCGTGGAAGATTTGTTCAAGCTGTTCACGAGTGTATCGTTCTTCCTTCGGATACAAGCTGCTTTCATGTTGGAGAATCTGGTCAATAGAGAACCTAATTCCAATTATTTTTGCAGGAATACCTGCTACCACAGCGTATGGAGGAACATTTTTGCTAACTACAGCACCAGCAGCAACTATCGCACCTCTTCCTATGTTACAATGAGACAACAAGGTGACATTAGCAGCAACCCATACGTCTTCATTAATTACGATGCAGCCATCTTTGTCGTTTATATGTGTGATAGATAGAAATTGAGGAAGACCGACTGTCGGTATGTGTGCACCAGGAATAATAGTACAACCAGCACTTATTGCCGTGAACTTTTTCACTATGACCTTACCATTATGTGAAATTATCCTTGTTCCAGTCTGTATTCTCGTATGGTCTTCCAAAGACACATTTTGCGGATTAAGGTCAATGTTACCCGCTAACTGCATATTAGCTGAATAATTCTCAAAATTTCTTTTGTCACAATTTGAAACCCATAATTTCCATAATCCCATAATCATATTCTTTGTATGAATATAGAATCTGTACACTGAATTGTTTTTAAAAATTTTCATATTTATATTCCTTCTAATAAAATATATTGCATCTTTATACGACACAAAACGTCTTTGATATTATACCAATAAAAAATATACAAAAACTAAAGATATAGCCATAATTAGAAATATTACTAATATTCCACACAAGGAATTAAAATTTTGATTTTCCGTTACTTGTGCTTCGTTCAAGCCACATTTACTTATTGCTACTTCCCTAAATGTAGTTCTTTTCAAAATTAATTTAAACACATCTAATCTGCTCAAATCAGCCATGTTTATTTCATATTTAGGTTTTATACTTAATTCTTCAAACTATCCTGATACCAATCGAAGAGTTGTTGTACCCCATCCTCAATCTCCACCTTGTGAGTCCAGCTGAGGCTATGAAGTTTCTCTACATCAATGAGTTTGCGTATCGTACCATCCGGCTTGCTAGCATCAAACTCTACAGTTCCATCGAAACCTACAGCCTTGACAACAAGTTCAGAGAGTTCACGGATAATAAACTCCTTACCTGTACCCACATTGATGTGGCAGTTGCGAATCTCACCGAGAGATGGGATAGCACCACCACGACCTTCTGAGTTGTTACTTGACCATCTCATGTCCTGGGGGTGCTGAGTAGTTACGACGGATTGAGATGTTTTCGTTACCTTCGCATCCGTACCATCTTCAAAATGGCGAACATAGTCACATGGTAGGAACGAGGCATCAACCTCCTCGTCATAAAGTATGCGAGTAAGGAGAAGCCTATTTGTATAAATCTGCATTAATATCGAATGGACTATCAAAGTCTTTTAGCATCGCATGCTTTGTATCTTTTTCTGAGAGATTGGCATGATCGGTTGGGATTTTCCAATCAATTCCAAGGCTATCATCAAGGATAGAGATGCCTCCATCGGCTTCTGGATGATAGAAGTTATCACACTTATACTGGAAGACGGCTGTTTCTGAGAGAACGGCGAAACCATGAGCAAAGCCCTTTGGAATGAAGAACTGGCGATGATTATCTTCTGTCAGTTCTACAGCCACATGCTTGCCGTAAGTAGGGGAGCCTTTACGAATATCAACTGCAACATCAAGAACTCTACCCTTTACGCAACGCACCAACTTACTCTGAGTATAAGGTGGACGCTGGAAGTGCAAGCCTCGCATTACGCCATAGCTACTCATAGACTCGTTGTCTTGGCAGAAGTGAACACAGTGTCCCAGGATTGGGGCAACCTTTTCTTCAAACTCTCGCTCGCTGAAACTCTCGAAGAAATAACCACGAGCATCACGGAAGAGGTGTGGCTCTATAATTAGCACGCCTTCAATATTTGTCTTTATTATATTCATTATTTTATCTACTCATTAACTTTGCTGCGAATTCAAAGAAATCCGCAACATTTTTGAAATCATCAAATTGTTGGAAATACATACTGGCATAAGGTTCAGGAAACCTACTACGTATATCAGCCTTTATCATATTTGCAAAAGCCTCCTTTGTGTAGGCTTTAAGCAACTCGTTTAATTATTGTTCGGTCATAATAATCATCCCTAAATTTACCTGAATCTTTAGCTTAATACATAAAAAGCAAAACACGCTCAGCCATTGTCAGGTCATATTCTAACTCGTTACCTAAAGGCTGTTTAAGTTGCTTAACCTTAGAAAGGGTACTATCAAAAGGTTTATGCATAAGAAAATTTGCTCTATCCTCCTAACCGACCACAGTATAACCATACTTTCATCATACAAAGGCTTACTGTCTTGTACTGAAATAGGTTGACTCATAAACTAAGTCAAATGTTAAAAAACTAA
>ERZ1108170.316-NODE-316-length-40125-cov-5.350337_pt1 | contig 40125 bp, 33 predicted proteins | sample MGYA00403705_ERZ1108170 | MGnify/ENA primary metagenome ERZ1108170 (study PRJEB35170, sample SAMEA104062422) | human gut metagenome | biome: human gut; feature: human-associated habitat; material: faeces | place: Denmark | collected 2012-06-15 ...
GTATACAGGTAAATCCACGTTGCTACAAATCGGAGGTCATTACATATTGTCTAATTGCAAAATTGAAATCTTTTTATTTTTTGTCAAATCGTATCTAATTTCTGTCATTTGATTATGCTGGTCTAAAACAGCAACCATTGGGCGAATAGAATTATCCGTCTGGCATACAACAATCCCTGTTTCTCCTGTATTTAACCGGATTTTCGTACCAACCGGATAATATGCAACTATTTTCTGTATCACTTTTACGATTTTCCGCTCATATAAAAGATCAGATGCCTCAATCATTGTCTCAAGTGCCTGCTGTACAGTGATTCTTTTGCATTCCATACCGGAAATCATACAATCAAACGCATCACATACCTGTAATATATTACACTCTATATCCTTTATTTTTTGTTTTAAAGGATAGCCGGAACCATCTTTTCTTTCATGATGCGATAATACCATTTTTTTCGAAATTGGTGATATCCAGTCCTCACCTTCTAATGCTGAATATGCCAGTATTGTATGTTTTTTTAATTCAAACACTTCCGATGTCGGTCTATGATCCATGTCAAAATTAATATATGGAACTGTGATATAACGCATACCAAGATCATGCAAAAGTGCCCCTATTGCAATATCAATATAATCTTCTTCCTTTACCTTTAATATTTTAGCAATGACCAGAGACAACATGGTCACAAGAACTGTATGTTCATAAAGGCTTCCATTGCGTTCCTCTATATCTATTACTTTCGGCTGTTCTGCTTCTGTTATTTCTTTTACAATTTCATTCGCAAGATCCACCATTTTATTCAGTGAATTTTTTCCATGATAAATATGATTTTCCAGTATTTTCTGAACTTCACTGACATAATACTTTTTTCTTTCTTCGCTGATAATAAAATGTGTTGTTTCAAAGGCTTCATATGGATCTTCAATACATACTGTATCTATCCCCAAAAAAGACATCAGATCCAAATACTCCGGTTTTAGCACAGTTCCACCGGAAATCAATATTTCTTTTTCTGTTGTTATAACCGGTTCCGCCAGTGTTTCTCCACCTGCAAGTGATTTGACCTGTCGTATTCTCATTGTTTCTCCATTACTTTATTTTTACGCGAATCTATTCCTCATCCGAATTTTTCAGTCCGCTATTCGGATCCATTGCACGTTTTAAAGCTTCCTGTTCTTCTTCTGATAATACAATCACGGAATTACCATCAATAATTTCCTTAATATATGTATAGCATCCCTCTCTGGTATGCATTGCATTAATGATAAATCCATTATTGCGCATATCTAACATTGCGAGAGAAAAACTTAATTTTCCTCCCATCTCATGAAATGCATCGTACTTGATCAATCCCATTTTCTGATAGGTACACTGCATATTTTTAGAAAGTATTTTAATGTTCCTATCGTTTTCTTCATTTGATTCCAGCAGAGAATCAACCTGATCCAATCTTTGAATCAATGTATCTTCCAGCGTCTTTGCATTCTTTCCGCTCATAAAGATGCGATAATTCTTTTTCAATTTTTTCATCTGCACAATATTGACAATTATCAATATAAATAAAATCAGAAGAACTCCACAGAGTCCTATAATAATATAATCTGAGTCAAACCCTAAATATTTTGAAATCATTATTTTACCTTTCATTTTTTAGAACAAATGTTCTGTATGTATATTTTTATGCGATTGTACGTATTAAATCAATAATACGGTCTAATTCATCCATTGAATAATATTCAATTTCAATTTTACCTTTTTGATCATCCTTTTTATTGATAGCAACTTTCGTTCCAAGGATCGATTTCATCTTTTCTTCTAAATCATGATAAATTGCTTCCATTGCAGGATCTGAGACCTTTTTCTTTTCTTCTGGAACATCTTTATTCTTTTGAATTTTCTTTACCAGCTTTTCTGTCTCACGTACACTTAAATTTTCGTCAAAAATTTTCTGTGCAATTGTATACTGTTTTTCTGCATCCTCAATTCCCAGCAATGCTCTTGCATGACCAGTTGCAATCATATCGTCAATTACCATTTGTTGAACACGTTCATCTAATTTTAAAAGTCTCATAGAATTCGTTACTGCTGTTCTACTCTTAGAGACACGCTCCGCAACCTCATCCTGTTTTAAATTAAATTCTGTTAAAAGTCTTTTGTATGCAAACGCTTCTTCAATTGGATTTAAGTTTTCCCTCTGTATATTTTCTACCAATGAAATTTCTACAACTTCCTGATCCGTAAGATTCATGATCCGAACTGGGACTTCTTTTAGCCCTGCAAGCTTTGCAGCTCTCCAACGTCGCTCACCTGCAATAATTTCATAATAGTCTTTTTTATCTAATACAAGTAATGGCTGAAGTACACCTACCTGTTTAATAGACTCCGATAAATCTACCAATGAATCTTCATCAAAGTTTTTTCTTGGCTGTTCTCTGTTTGGTTCTACTTTATTAATATTAACAAAAATTCCATCTGTCTCTTTTTTTTCAGAATCTGTATTTATTTTTGTTGTCTCAGCTTCCTTGTTTACATTTACTTTATTTGGAATCAATGAATCAATTCCCTGTCCCAAACCACGTTTTTTTGTTGCCATTTTTTATACATTCTCCCTTTCCATAACTTCCTTTGCTAACATACGATAGCTTTCCGATCCCGCAGATTTTGCATCATACATATTAATAGGCAATCCATGTGATGGTGCTTCCGCAAGGCGGATATTTCTAGGTATTAATGTATCATAAATCTTCGTATCAAGATTTGTTCTTACATTTTCTACAACTTGATTTGACAAATTTGTTCTTACGTCATACATGGTAAAAACTATACCGTCAATATGAAGTTCCGGATTTAATCGTTGCTGAACAAGATCAATCGTATGAATCAGCTGACTGAGTCCTTCCAAAGCATAATACTCACACTGGATTGGAACAAGCACAGAGTCCGCTGTGGTCATAGCATTAATTGTTAACATATTCAAAGATGGTGGACAGTCTATAATTATAAAATCATAATCATCACGAACATAATCTACAGCATTCTTCAAAATATATTCCTTATCTTCAATGCCTAACAGTTCAATTTCGGCTCCTGCAAGATTCACATTGGATGGTATAATCTGCATTCCGTCCACTACAGTATCAACCATGCTTTCCTTGATAGAACATTCATCAAGCATTAATTCATATACCGTATTTTCTAACTCATTTTTATTTACACCTAACCCACTTGTCATATTTCCCTGTGGATCAAGATCAATTGTTAAAACTTTTTTTCCCGCTTCTGCTAAGCAGGAAGCAAGATTAATCGCCGTTGTTGTCTTACCTACACCGCCCTTTTGATTGGCGATTGCTATAATTCTGCTCATTGTAATCCTCGTTTCCTTCTTTATTATTTTCATTATAGCACTTATATATATGCATTTCTATAAAAAAATGTTTCACGTGAAACATTTTGTATAATTTTACTTTTAAAATTTATTTTGTATTTGAATAATTATATATTATTTTATATTTAAGATTAGTATGGCACGAAGCAGTTCTTAACTCAGAAACTGATAAATGAAAAAGCACCTTTTGACACTTGGATTATATATAATGATTTTGAGGTTGAATCGTGCATTCACAACATAACGACTGAAAAATTACACAAAACCGAAGTTGCTTTTGTGACTATGGGAGAAAATTAGTAAATCTTAGTTTGCCTGCCAATGCATAGTGTTTTGCTGCCATGGATGGCATCAAAAGTCTTAATGCCCATGGACGTCATCGTACCATAACTGGCAAGAGTTTAAGACATACACATCACGCCAAGAACACTTAAAGCAGGCAGACTTATATTTTCTTATTTTTGTACAACGAAATAAAACAGGCACGACTTTGTGCAATTTGTCAATCAAAATCTTGTGTGCATTATTTGACCTCAACATCATATAATATAAAATTTATTTGATAAAACATTCTCCTATATTAATTATTTATTTTATAATTTATTACTGTTTACTATTTTTATATAACTTTTAATCATATTATATTGAGAATATTGGGTATAAAATGTTTCACGTGAAACATTTATATTTTAATTGCATCATTTATTTTTGTTTTAATAGGATTTATTACATGAACTAACACTATTGTTATGAACTAATATTCTGTAGTGATTCCATTAAAATCAAGTACCAGGTTTTTACATATTAAAAGAGAATTATCATTAAAAAGGTTTTTTCAATTTTATAAAATGTTACTACTCTATCATAAATAATATGATAAAAGGAAATCAAATTACAGGTAAACTACTCATTATTAGCACTCAATCACATTTGTGTTTCAAAGATTCTAACTCTGGCAGACTTATATTTTTTAATGAAAAGTAATAAAGTAGATATAATTCTGTGTTATTTTATTACAATGTTTCACGTGAAACATTTATTATATTTTTGATAATCATCTTATCATTTTGTTTTTTATCTATATTAATAACTATATTAATTTGGGAATTTCTTTTAAATATATATCTTTTATGGTAAAACAATTAAACAGTGTGACTCAGGAAATAAGTACTTATAAATTTAAAAATCAGACCGACTTTATGACCTCAAAAGAAAATCAATAAATATATGTCTGTCTTTATCACTTTGTAAGATTCGGGTGTCAAAAGGTAGTTCACAACCTAGTAGCTGACATATTGCACAAAGTCGAGACTGTTTTTGTGACTTTGAGAGAAAATTAGTAAATCTTAGTCTGTCTGTTAATGTATAGTGTTTTGCTGCCATGGACGGCAGTAAAAGTCTTAATGCCTCACGGACGTCATCGTGCCATAACTGGCGCGAGTTTAAGACGTACACGTCACTCCGTCACAACCTAACTCGGGCAGAATTAGATTTTCTGATTTTCATACAATGGAACAAAATAGACTCAGCTTTGTGCAATTTACCAATCAAAAAACTTGAAACCACCTTTTGACACCCAAATCTTTTTCTAACTTTTTGTTTGGATAATTTTCTTGTTCTACTGTGGTGACAAATAAAGCAGCATCAGATCATAGATGACTTAGATTGTCATTTTCATCACTTCAAAAAATATTTTAATTAAAATAAAATTATTTTATCTGGAAATTATCTTTTTATATCAATACTATTTTTAACTCTTCAAAAATATTTTTTAAAGTTTCAAATTACCGACATATATTTTAATAACTGACCAACCGCATTTAGCTTAAGACTTTTTTTAGCTTAATATAATAATTTTACATTTTTGAATATTTCATTATCAGAATTCACTCATACTGTGCTATTCACAACTATCCTCTTCTCCGTAAGATTCGCATTCCGTCTGGAGTGCTTTATAATTCACAGGACTCAATTTTCTATAATGATTCGGGTGTCAAAAGAGCGTTCACAACTGAGTGGATGTCAAATTGCACAAATCCGGGACACGTTTTATGACTTTGGGAGAAAATTAAAAAATCTTACTATGCCTGCCTGTCTATTCACAGTAATGCTCTGACATGGATGGCAGAACAAGGTTTCACGAGCCATGGAAGTCATCGTGCCATAACTGGCGCGTGTTGAACGTCGTTCACGTCACTCTTGGAAAACCTGATTCAGGCATACTTAATTTTTCTTATTTTCGGACAATGAAACAAAACAACCCTGGCTTTGTGCACTTCAATCAAAAATCTTATATGCACTATTTGATCCCATTATTATCCTATAAATACTAGTGTACTGTATCATTGACTTTCAGCTAAATAACGCAGGATAAATTTTCAGTCTGCAAGGCGGAGGAATGAGGCGTAGCGGTGGCTACGTCGATTGACGACAACGCAGCAGATGAAAACTTATACAAGTTATTTGGCGAAATGTCAGTGATACGGTACACTAGAATGCACGCTCTGCGAACATTCTAATATCATGAATTATAAAAAGGTTCATACAATGTTTCACGTGAAACATTGTATGAACCTTTAAGCAAAAAATATAATTTCTATTTAGATAGTAATTAAATTATTGCGAATTGCAAATACCGCCGCCTGTGTACGATCTGTCACTCCAATCTTTTTGAAAATATTAGATACATGATTTTTTACAGTACGTTCACTGATATTCAAATGCTCCGCAATTTCTTTATTATAAGTTCCATAGGAAAGCATCTTTAAAACTTCTAATTCTCTTCTGGTAAGGCTTTCAATTTTACTACTGTCGCTATCCCGATCAAGCATCTTGGAATTTAAAACTGGTATTAAACTTGGCTGAATATAATCTTCTCCATTTATAACCGCCAAAATTGCTTTTTTTAATTCTGCAGATTCAGAATCTTTTAACAGATATCCGTTTACACCAATATCAACTGCCTTTAAAAGGTACTCTACTTCATTGTGTACCGTTAATACCAGAACTTTGACCTTCATCTTCATCTCTTTCATTTTTTGAAGAACTTCCAGTCCATTCATATTTGGCATATTAATATCAAGCAATAAAATATCCGGTACAACGGTTTTTAATTTTTCAAGACAATCCAATCCATCACACGCTTCTGCAATGACTTCAAAGTCACCTTCTAACTCTAATAATTGTTTTAAACCTTCACGAATCATTGAATGATCATCTGCTATCATAACTTTTACTGTCATCTTTTATGTACCTCCCTATTCGGCAATTGGAACTTCAACCTGGATCTTTGTTCCTGCATTTATTTTCGAATGAATGTCTATTTTCCCGGACAAAAGATATACTCTTTCTTTCATCATAGATAAACCAAATCCCGAATTATCTGCTTTGCAGTTACACTCCGTCTCTTCATATGCAAATCCTTTTCCATCATCCTCAATAGAAAGTATCATTGTTCCGGGTTGATAATTTAATACAACCTTTATTATGGAACAATCTGCATGGCAAATTGCGTTGCTGCAAGCTTCCTGTATAATTCTTAGCAAAGTAATTCCGATCACAGGATTAATTTTATATGATTCACCAACTACCGAAAAATTTATCTTTTTTGTTTCACTGCTCTCTAGTTTTTCCAGTGCGCGCTTAATTGTAACTTCCAATCCAATATCATCGAACGACATTGGGCGTAAATTATAAATCATATTACGTGTATCATCGATAATATCCCGTAGAGTCTTAGACATTATATTTAATTCCAGCTTACACCGGACCTTGTCCATATCAATTAGCTTACTGCATAATTCCGTTTTATGAACCAGACTTGTAAGATTTTGCACTGTCGAATCATGCAATTCTCTTGATATACGCTGTCTCTCATTTTCCTGTATTTCTAATAATTTCAGACGAAATATATCATCGCTGATATCAGAATCACTATCATTTGTCTTTTGTTCTAACTCAACGATTGCCTCATTTAATTCATTCAACTTTGCAATACAGGATGCATATTCTTTTTTTTTGGTATCTAACTGTTCCTGCAAAAACTCCTGCTGTTCTTCTAAATGCTGAATCTGTTCCCTGCACTTTGGATTGATGTCTCTTGGACTGAACGATTCATAATTTGAATCATTTTCTTCTTTTAAAAGTTTTATAAATGCCTTATTTTCCTTGATCTGCAATTCCAATGTCTGAATAGATTTATGAATTTCTTCCTTATTCGTTATCAGTTCTGACTGGAATTTTTTTAAATATTCACTTATCATATACTTCCTTCGAACATATGTTTTATATTACATAAATAATAGACCATTTTTATTGTATACTAAATTTACTTTATTGAAAAGATAAAATTTATACGAATCAAAAAATTAATTTGTATAAGACGGCAAAAGCGGCTATAATATTATTATAAAATAAGCCTGTTATTTTGGCAGATATGGAGGCATTTATGAATAAAAGTATGAAAAAAAATATCAGACACTTTTTTCTGTTAACTGCATTTGCCGCCGGGACCATTCATTTAGTAAACCGTTTCATTGACTTTACAGCTTCAATGAAAAATATATTAAAGACGGAAAATGGTAATTATTTTGATTGGAAAAACGGAAAAATATATTACACGAAACGCGGCTCTGGGACACCTGTTTTATTGATACATGATCTTAGTCCACTCAGTTCTTCTTATGAATGGTGTCGTTTTGCAAAAAAACTTGAAAAACAGCATACGGTATACACGATCGATCTCTTAGGCTGTGGTCGTTCAGATAAACCTTATCTGACCTACACTAACTACTTATATGTTCAGCTTATTACGGATTTTGTGAAGGAAGTCATCAAAGACACACCAACAGTAATTTCAACTGGTGCTTCCGTTTCATTTGTGACATTGGCAGAAAATATGAATAACCATCTCTTCCACAAAATCATTGCGATCAATCCGCCAATGCCTGAAAAATTTAACCGCACGCCAAGTAACTCTTCCACTTTAAAGAAGACATTACTGGAGGTTCCGATTCTCGGAACGTTTATTTACAACATAAAAACACATGAAAAAAATATCCAGAAATTATTTTATACGGAATATTTTAATAAGCCACAGCTTGCCTCTTCCAAAATGTTAGATGCATACTATGAAGCATCCCACATGAATGGCAGCCACGGAAAATATCTAATGGCAAGCATGGAAGGTCAGTATACCGATAATTGCATTTTACATGCACTCAAAAAACTTTCCATTCCATTCTATGTTGTGGAAAGCAGAAGCAATCCGGATTCTGTTCAGATTGTAACTTGCTATGCAAAGCAGAATTCCATGATTGAAACTGCATATATTTCCAATGTAAAACATCTTCCACAATTAGAAGCTCCGGATAAATTAGCAGAAGTAATCCGGATGCTGTTTGAACGTGAAAAAAAATAATACCTGTATACAAAAAAGTGACTGTTGGAATTTCCTACAGTCACTTTTCTGATAAATAAAAACACTATGTTTTCTTGCAAAGTGTTTTTTTTTCTATTTATGACACTATGTTTTTCTGCATAGTGTCCTTCTTTTATCATTCATATTCTAATGCAGCGGCTCCTTCGTCGGAGTACCTGCTTTTCTTGGATATGCCTTTGGCGTATGTTTTTCTTTCCTGATTACAACAAAAGATCTTTTCTGTTCATACAAATCAAACTTATAAACATCTGCTACTTCTCCACCAAGAACAAAAACTGCCTTCTTTGCTTCCGCTACTTCTTCCTCAATGCTGCCGGATTTATAGGAAATAAATTTTCCACCAACCTTCACAAAAGGAATACAGTATTCACTAAGGGATGAAAGATTTGCAACCGCCCGTGAAACACACAAATCAAACTGCTCTCTGTATTCTTTATTTTTTCCAAGTTCTTCCGCTCTTGCATGCACAGCTGTAATATCTCTCAGGTTTAGTTCATCAATCACCTGGTTTAAAAACTTAATTCTTTTGTTTAAGGAATCAGCAAGCACTAATTCTAAATTTGGAAATGCAATTTTAAGTGGGATTCCTGGAAAACCTGCACCTGTTCCAAGATCTAAAATCTTAGCATCACTCTTTAAATCATATACACGACACAAAGAAAGACTGTCTAAAAAATGTTTTTCCACCACCTCATCAAATTCCGTGATGGCGGTCAGGTTCATTACCTTATTGGTTTCTACCAGAAGTTCATAATATTTAAGGAATTGATTGATCTGCTCCTCACTTAATTCAATCTGAAGTTCTTTTAAACCATCTTTAAATTTTTCCAGATTATAACTCATTCTGATCTCCATTCTCACTTAATATGCATATCCAAAACTCATATCCCGATACACTTTTTCTCTTATAAAATATCATTACCGTTACAGATACGCTTCATCTTTCTATCAGTTTGCAGACTCTTTCTCATGATACTTCATCTGCTCCATATACACAAGCAGCACTGACACATCTGCCGGTGATACTCCTGAAATACGGGATGCCTGTCCTATTGAAGTTGGTGAATAGGTTTTTAATTTCTGCCGTGCCTCAATACGCAGACTTGGGACATCATCATAATTAAAGTTTTCCGGAATCTTTTTCTTTTCAAGCTTCTTGAAACTTTCCACCTGCTTCATCTGACGCTTAATGTAACCATCATATTTAATACTGATGTTTACCTGCTCTGCAACTTCTGCCGGAAGTTCCGGGCGCTCCGGATCGATCGGTGCAAGTTTATCATAATCCAGTTCCGGTCTGCGGATCAGCTCCGTTAAAAATGTTCCGGTATTTAACGGAATACTTCCATAGCTTTCCAGTAGTTCCTGAACTTTCTTATTTGCACCAATTTTCACTTTCGCTACACGTTCGATTTCCTGTGCGATCAATTTTTCTTTCTTACATACCCAGTCATAACGCCCTTTTGAGATCAAACCAATTTCATATCCCTTTTTGGTCAGCCGCAAATCTGCATTATCCTGCCTTAACAGTAAACGATATTCTGCACGTGAAGTCATCATTCGATATGGCTCATGGTTTTCTTTTGTTACAAGATCATCGATCAACACACCGATATAAGCCTCCGAGCGGTCTAAAACCAATGGTTCTCGTCCTAAAATACTCATAGCTGCATTAATACCTGCAATCAGACCCTGGCATGCAGCCTCCTCATAACCGCTGCTTCCATTAAACTGTCCTCCGGAAAAAAGTCCTTTGATTTTTTTAAACTCCAGTGATGCATACAGCTGATTCGGATTGATGCAGTCATACTCAATTGCATATGCATTTCGCACAATTTTTACATGCTCCATTCCAGGCAGTGTACGATACATCTCATGCTGAACATCCTCCGGCAGTGAAGATGACATACCACCAACGTACATTTCATTGGTATTGATACCCTCCGGCTCAATGAAAATCTGATGACGGTCCTTGTCCGCAAATTTTACTACTTTATCCTCAATTGACGGACAGTAACGCGGACCGGTTCCCTCTATGATTCCGGCATAAATCGGAGAACGATCCAGATTTGCACGGATAATCTCATGCGTCTTTGGATTCGTATACGTCAGCCAGCAGGAAACCTGATCGATCTGTACATCATCCGGGTTTGTTGTAAACGAAAATGGGACTACCCTCTCATCCCCTTTTTGTTCCTGCATTTTTGAAAAATCTAAGGAACGCTTATCTACTCTTGCAGGTGTTCCCGTCTTAAAACGAAACATCTCAATTCCATGTGCTTTCAAGGAATCCGTAAGATGATTTGCTGCCATCAGACCATTCGGTCCGGTATAAGTGATCATCTCTCCCGTCAGGCAGCGTGCTCTTAAATAAGTTCCTGTACAAAGTACAACTGCCTTACAGTGATAAACTCCACCAGAAACCGTCTTTACACCAGTAATTTTCTGGAGTTTTCCACCTATTTCTACGACCTGTCCATCTTTTTTATCCGCAGTTGCGTTTTTCCCCGAATTATCTGAATTTACCGGAATCGTAATAATTTCCGCTACTTCTGCCTGCCGGATTGTAAGATGCTCTGTGTTCTGAAGCGTTTTCCGCATCTCCATGCTGTAATTCACTTTATCTGCCTGTGCACGCAGGGAATGGACCGCCGGACCCTTGGATTTATTTAACATCTTCGACTGGATAAATGTCTTGTCAATGTTAATTCCCATCTGCCCGCCAAGTGCATCAATTTCTCTCACGAGATGACCTTTAGAACTTCCTCCGATATTTGGATTACAAGGCATCATCGCAATACTGTCCACACTGACCGTAAAAATAATCGTCTCTAATCCAAGTCTTGCACATGCCAATGCCGCCTCACATCCGGCATGTCCTGCACCCACAACTACTACATCATAATTTTCTTCAATCGCAGGCATCTTTTATCCTTCTTTCTAAATTATCTTAAAACAAAACCACATATTTTCTTGTGCCAACAAATGCTACTCTTGCTGCTTTTTGTTTTTCTTACAGTTCTTGCCAACACGCCGGAAGAATGCTGCTTTTGCATTTCTTACAGTTCTTGCCAACACGCCGGAAGAATGCTGCTTTTGCATTCTTCCAATAATTGGCACCCACTGGTGCCAATTATTTTCCCATACAAAACTTACTAAATATCTCATTTACCAGATCATCTTCGACCGCCTCACCAATGATGCTTCCCAATTCCTCATATGCATTCATCAGATCAATGGAATAAAAATCCTCCGGCATTCCGTCTAAAATACTCTGCACCACTAAATTTAAACTATTCAATGCTTCCTGTAAAGCAGTTTTATGACGAATATTTGTAATATACACTTCATCGTTAAATGTAACTTCCCCTGTGAAAAACATCTCGCGAATTGTTTCCTCAAGTTCCTCAATTCCAGTCTGTTCTTTTGCGGAGACTGCAATCATCTTTTTATCCAGGTGCTGTCTGATTGATTCACCATCGGTAACCGGTGTAAGATCTGATTTATTTAAAAGAATGATTGCTTTTCTGTCCTTTAAAAGATCCATGATTTCGTAATCATTTTCATCTAACCGTGTTGAAGTATCGACAACATAAATTACAAGGTCTGCCTCATTTAAATATTTCTTTGCACGATCCACACCAATTTTTTCAACAACATCATCTGTTTCACGGATTCCTGCTGTATCAATCACATTTAAAATAATTCCATTCAAATTGATCTGCTCTTCAAGCACATCCCGCGTTGTTCCTGCAATATCAGTAACAATAGCACGTTCCTCTCCAACAAGTGTGTTTAAAAGAGAAGACTTTCCGGCATTTGGCTTTCCAATAATTACAGTAGAGATACCCTCTTTTAAAATCTTTCCATTGTCACTGTATGCAAGAAGTTTCTGAATCTCTTTTTCTGCCGCTTCTACAATTCCATGAAGTGTCTCCGGATATCCATCTAAGCTAATATGCTCAGGGTCATCTAATGCAGATTCAATGAATGCAATCTCATGCAATAATTTTTCACGTACTGTTTTCACTGCAATCGAAAGTGAACCGGAAAGCTGCTGTTCTGAACTCTTTAATGCAAATTCATTTTTTGCATGAATAATATCTATGACAGACTCTGCCTGTGCAAGATCAATCCGGCCATTTAAAAAAGCCCGTTTTGTAAACTCTCCCGGCTCTGCCGGACGCGCACCATATTTGATTACCGTTTCAAGTACACGCTTCATGACATACACACCGCCATGACAGTCAATCTCAACGGTATCTTCCTTTGTGTAACTTTTCGGTGCACGCATCAATACCACCATAACTTCATCGATCACTTCATCTCCATCTTTGATGTGACCATAATGAATCGTATGTGTCGGCATATCAGATAATTTTTTTCCGTTTTTCATTGAAAAAATGCGGTCTACAATCTCGACTGATTCATCCCCGCTGATCCTTATTATACCAATTCCTGAACTTGACATAGCTGTTGCAATCGCAGCGATTGTATCTGTTCTCATAATCCCTCATTTCTGAGCAACTTTTTGCGAAAAATAAGCAATCGAGTTTATTTTTCACATTGATCTCTCATTTCTATATACAAAAAAATTCGTGGACGTTTTCTTAATCCGCCACGAATTTTTCTGTGTCATTCATCACACACGGATGAAAACCGGTTTACTGTCTCTTTAATGTAACAACAACATGACGATAAGGTTCATCTCCCTCGCTGTGTGTCGTCACGAATTTATCATTTTGTAAGGTAGAATGAATCACTCTTCTCTCATAAGGATTCATTGGCTCTAAAGAAACAGGACGTTTTGTTCTCTTTACCTTGTATGCAATATTCTTTGCAAGATTTTCTAAAGTCTCTCTTCTTCTCTTGCGGTAATCTTCAGTATCAATTTTTACTTTTACAAAACTTTCTGCATTTTTATTGACAGCAAGATTTGTCAGATACTGGAGAGAATCTAAGGTCTGTCCTCTTTTTCCGATCAGAACACCCATGTCATCACCCTTTAAGTCAACATTAATGACATTGCTGTTTTCCTCTGCAGTCATGACGATTTCAACCTTTAAGTCCATCGCTTCAAATACTTTATTTAAGAAATCTTTGATGTCGTCATTCACAGAATATTTCTTTCTTACTTTAATAACTGCATCTTTTCTCCCGATGCCAAGAAATCCGTTATTTCCTTTTTCAACGATCTCATATTCGATTCTGTCACTGGTTGTCCCCAGTTTTACCAGTGCTTCTGTGATTGCTTCATCGACTGTTTTTGCTGAAATTTCAATGTATTCCATTCCAAACCCCTATCCTTTCTTATTATTTTCTGCTGTTTTTCTCATTAAAATCGCGGACCATATTTGCTTTCGCAGCCATACTTCCGGCCTTTGCCTTTGCTTTTGCAGCATTTGCTTTCTCTAATTCAAGCTCGCGCTGTGCTTCGCTCATGTTAGACTTTTTCTCTTCTTTTTTTGGTTCTTCAATTTTTCTTGTATTGATCTTCGCAGCATTGGAAATCTGATTTTCAGCGATTCCCATTTTTTCACGTTTCTTCTTTGCTTTTTCCTGATTTTTCTTAATAATATCTTCAAGATTAATCTTCTCAAAATGTTTATTTAAGAAGAACTGCTGAACGCTTCGTACTACTGCACCGGCAATCCAGTAAATACCAAGACCTACCGGAACGGTAAAACACATTACAAATGAAAAGATCGGCATAGTACGGTTCATCATTTTCATCTGCTGTGCAGCCATATCATTGTCACCATTTCCGTTAGACGAAGCTGCCTGCGGCATCAGTTTAATATTAAGCACCTGAGTCAGATAAGAAATAACTGGTACAAGCAATGCAAGCACTACGAATAAAAAGTTATGTGATTCAAAGTTTGTTGTCATTACCTGCCATGGAGTATCTGAAATATTCAGTCCTAAAAAATTATTTACATGTGAAACCGTATTATAAGTATTATTAATGGTATCCGCTAAAGATGGAAATGCGTTCTTTAAAGTATCCCATCCATTTGAATTCATTTTATATAAAACATCAACAATTGAGTTAGAAAGTGCCGTCGGATCTGATACTGTAAAATCCGCTGCCGGCTGTGTCATAACTCTTAAATCTGTGACAAGCTGTGTCATCTTATCCTGATAGCCGCTTGTTGCCATAATTTCATTAACCAATGGTGTGAAATTGTTTTTTACGCCGGATACGTATGCCGGAACATTTAAAAATACACGGTAAAGAGCAAATAATAATGGCATCTGGATCAGCATCTGAACACAGCTTCCCATCATGGAAACACCATATTTCTCATATACTGCATGTGTTTCTTCCTGCATTGCCATCATGGATGCCTGATCCTTTTTTCCGTTATATTTTTTCTGGATTGCCTGTAACTCAGGCTGCATCTTCTGTGATAACTTTGAAAACTTCTGCTGTTTGTAAGTTAACGGAAATAAAATTGCATAAATCACAATTGTAAAGATAATGATGGAAAGGCCAACATTCTCAATACCGATCATTGACATCAACGCATAAATACCATTCATTACCCAGCCAAGTACTTTAGCAATTGGTCCTAAAATAGCACCATTGTATGCTGTTAATAACATATCTGACACTTGTAAATACCTCCACTATGGAACTGGATCATATCCACCTTTTGAAAAAGGATTACATCTTAATATTCTCCATAAAGCAAGTGCTCCCCCTTTTAGAGCTCCGTACTTTTCAACTGCCTCTAACCCATATAAGGAACAGGTCGGACAATATGGACACTTGGTCGTTTTCATTGGAGAAAGATACTTTCTATAAAACTTAATTAAAGCAATTAATATTTTTTTCAAAATGATTCCATCTTCTTTTTTTCTAAACTTAACGATTGATTATTTTGTGAAGACCTCCTAGATGCAACAGGGCACTCTCGGTTTCATGATAACTGATATCACGTGCCGTGCTTCTTGCGATGACTACAATGTCCAAACCATTATTGAACATGTCCTCATGTAGCCTGTAACTCTCCCGGATCAGCCGGGTCAAATGATGTCTGATAACACTATTTCCTACTTTTTTACTGACGGATATGCCAAGACGATTTCCTTCTGTATGATTTTCCAGAACATACATGACCAGATAACGGTTCGCATAAGACTTTCCCTGCCTGTACACTTTCTGGAAATCACTGTTCTTTTTTAATGATTCCGAAAACTTCATCCTAGTATGCCCTTTCTGATGATTTACCTAAGGCATCAACTACCTTCTATCTGTTTGAAGGTCTGCTTACTTCAATTTCAAAATATCTTTGAATGAACAAATAGGTGGTACAAACTGCACCACCTCATTATTCATCCATTCTTCTTAAGGAAAGAAAAGACCACAAAAATGTGGCCTATGCTGATAATTTCTTTCTTCCTTTTAATCTTCTAGCAGCCAATACTTTTCTTCCGCCTGCTGTGCTCATTCTGCTTCTGAAGCCATGAACTTTTGATCTCTGTCTTTTCTTCGGCTGAAATGTCATCTTCATGTTATATCCACCTCCTCTGCCTGGCATTCATCATCATCCTGAAATGATGATGCGATAGAAAACGTCCTAAGACGCATATTCTCAGTTAAAAAACATCATTCTCAATTATAGCAGAAAAATATTTCAAGTCAAGCACTAAAATTCTGTTTGACCTCATTTTAATTATCTACATTTCAACATTTATCCATTTGTGGAAAATGTTGACCACTATATATATAAGGAAGAAACTCAATCATTCTATATCTTGTTATTCGATTTTCCACAGTTATCCTACCAAAATATTAAAAAATGTGGGTTGAAGAATGCCGAATTTTAGCGGTTTCGTAAAGTTATCCCCAATTTGTGGATAACTTGTGGATATTTTATGGATAATCCACGGATAATCTGTTTATAAACAGGATAGTCCCTTATATTTAGCGGTCTATAACTTTTTTCGACTTATTCACACATTATTTTTTTCATTCATACAAAATCTTATTATTTAGACTCTCTATTTTGCCCAAATCGGGATTTTTTTTCATTCACCCTAATTTAAAATACCCTGTACAAACTTTTCATTGATAAAAGCCAAAAAATAGTGTAGGATAGAACTATGTAGGATTTTTTATTAGGAGCGTTCGTGTGAAAAATATTTCACGCGCAGATTTGGGCGTAAGCTCAAATTTGTCATGCGCAAAATAAAGCGCAAAAATGAGGATTAAAATGGACAAAATTTTAGAAAAATGGGACGAGATTCTCTCAACCGTTAAACATGAGCATGACATCAGTGATATTTCTTTTGATACATGGATCCGCCCGCTCGAAGTTTACGGTGTTGAGGGTAATACATTATATATACTGGTTCCATCGGAGCAAATGACCTTAAGTTATATCTCAAAAAAATATTATCTTCCTTTAAAGGTAACGATCGCAGAACTTACAGGAACAGAATATGAGATCCAGTTCATCCTGCCGGAACAGACGAAAAATATCCGAACCGGCAATAATGGCGTACCGAAAAAAAATGCACTTTCCGAAAAAGCGGACAGATCAAATCTGAATCCGAACTATACATTCGACACTTTCGTCGTCGGCAGCAACAACCGTTTTGCTCAGTCAGCATCACTTGCTGTCGCCGAATCTCCGGGAGAAGCTTACAATCCTCTCTATATTTATGGAGGTCCCGGACTCGGAAAGACTCACCTTATGCATTCCATCGGTCACTTTATATTAGAAAGAAACCCAAATGCAAAAGTACTTTACGTTACTTCCGAAGAATTTACCAACGAAGTAATCGAATCAATCCGAAGTGGTAACGCCTCCGCAATGAACAAATTACGTGAAAAATATCGTACGATCGATGTATTAATGGTCGATGACGTCCAGTTTATCATTGGCAAAGAAAGTACACAGGAAGAATTTTTCCATACATTTAACGCACTCCATTCTGCCGGCAAACAGATTATTTTAACATCTGATAAGCCGCCAAAAGATATGGAAACCTTAGAAGACCGGATTCGTTCACGTTTCGAATGGGGTCTTATTGCTGATATCGGAACACCAGATTATGAAACTCGAATGGCGATTCTGCGAAGAAAAGTCGAAGCGGATGACATGAAACTCAGCGATGAGATTCTTAATTATATTGCTACCAACATCAAATCCAATATTCGTGAACTTGAAGGTGCTTTGAACAAACTTCTGGCTTATTCCAATCTTGAAAAAACAGACATCACGATGGAAATTGCCATGAAAGAACTTCAGAATATTATTACACCGGACAAGCCAAGAGAAATCACACCGCAGCTTGTAATTGAAGTTGTCACCGAACATTTCAATATCTCGCTGGATCAGATGATTTCCAAAAACAGAAGTAATGAGATTGCAAGACCTAGACAGATTGCAATGTACCTCTGTAAAAATATGACGGACATTCCACTTGACTCGATCGGACAGCTGCTTGGGGGAAGAGATCATTCCACCATTATTCATGGTATCAAAAAAATTGCCGATGAATATGACTCAAACGAAAATACACGCAATTTAATAGAAACTATCAAGAAAAAAATCAATCCTAACTAAAGTTATCAAGGTTTTTCGAAGTTATACACTAAAAATTGTTGATATCTTGTTAAATTAACGTGAATTCCGTATGGACAAGTCTCATTTTCATGTTTAAAACCTGTTTAAGGCATTTATGAGCTTCATCCTCAATTCACATCATTTCAAGATAATTTCCGCATGGTTTTCACAGAGTTATACCACCTCAAATTTTTTTGAACACCTTGAAATTTAAGGCTTTCTGCGGTTATCAACTTATTAACAGCCTCTAAGACGACTACGGCGGATTTCTATTTATTTTTTTATGAACACGTTTTGGCGAGCCACTACGTTTCACCAGGAAGGAGTTATCTACAACATGAAATTAATTTGTTCTAAATCTAATCTGTTACATGGTGTCAATATTGTATCGAAAGCAGTTCCAACCAGAACTACCATGGCAATCTTAGAATGTATTTTAATTGACGCATCTGCAAATGAAATTAAATTAACGGCAAATGATATGGAACTTGGTATTGAAACAAAAATCGAAGGCGAGATTACAGAACGTGGAGTGATAGCACTGGACGCAAAAATCTTTTCTGAAATTGTCCGTAAACTTCCAGACAGTGACGTTACCATTGAAACAGATGCTACTTTTAAAACGACAATTACATGTGAAAAGGCAAAATTTAATATTGTTGGTAAATCTGGTGATGATTTTTCTTATATTCCTTTCATTGAACGCAACGAACCGATCGTTATGTCCCAGTTTACCTTAAAAGAAGTCATACGTCAGACAATTTTTTCCATCGCTGACAATGACAACAACAAATTAATGACCGGTGAGTTATTTGAGATCGAAGAAAATGATCTGAAAGTTGTCTCTCTTGACGGTCATCGTATCTCCATTCGCAACATTGAATTGAAAGATAATTACTCTCACAAAAAAGTTGTTGTTCCTGGAAAAACACTTCAGGAAGTCAGCAAAATTCTTCCTGGCAGTGCAGAAGATGAAGTATCTATTTTCCTGACAGACAATCATATTGTATTTGAATTTGAAAATACGACAGTTGTTTCCCGTCTGATTGAGGGTGAATATTTCAAGATTGAACAGATGTTATCTTCTGACTATGAGACAAAAGTCAAAATTAACAAGCGTGAACTGTTAGACTGTATTGACCGTGCAACACTTCTTGTCAAAGAGGGAGATAAAAAACCAATCATCATGAATATCACTGACGGTACCATGGAGTTAAAAATCAATTCCTTTATTGGTTCCATGAATGAAGATATCGACATCGCCAAAGAAGGAAAAGATATTTTAATTGGATTTAACCCGAAGTTTTTCATAGATGCGTTAAGAGTAATTGACGAAGAAGAAGTAACACTCTATATGGTGAACCCGAAAGCACCATGTTTTATCAAGGATGATGAGGGAACATTTATTTATCTCATTCTTCCGGTTAATTTTAATGCAGCAACAAACTAATTATTTTTAGAATTTGATATCCATAATTGATATTGCCCCAAAGGCGATAGAAAGGAATTTCATGATAGACATTCAGATCAGAGAATCAGATGAATTTATAAAACTTGGACAGGCTTTGAAAAAAGCGGGTCTTGTAGAATCCGGGGTTGACGCAAAATTTGTTATCCAGGATGGTCTGGTAAAAGTCAATGGTGAAACAGAACTCCAGCGAGGGAAAAAAATCCATGCTGGTGATGTAATTTCCTACAACGGAGAAACGGTGAAAGTCTCAAAATGATTATTCAATCCATTGAATTGAACAATTTCCGCAATTACGAAAATCTTCAGATTTCGTTTGATGAGGGAACGAATATTTTATTTGGTGACAATGCACAGGGAAAGACCAATATCTTAGAAGCTGCTTACTTAAGTGGAACCACAAAGTCTCACAAAGGAAGCAAGGATAAAGACATGATCCGGTTTGGAACAAATGAAGCACATCTTCGTACCATGGTTTTAAAAAATGGAAAACAATACCAGATTGATATGCATTTAAAACATAACCGTTCCAAGGGAATTGCCGTAAATAAGATACCAATGAAAAAGGCAAGTGAACTTTTTGGCATTTTAAACATTGTATTTTTTTCGCCGGAAGATCTGAATATCATCAAAAACGGTCCATCGGAGCGCAGGCATTTTCTGGATGCAGAATTGTGTCAGCTGGATAAGATTTATCTGTCTGATCTGTCAAACTACAATAAAATCTTAAATCAGCGCAATAAACTGTTAAAAGATATGGTTTACCGTGCGGAATTGTCGGATACACTTCCGGTATGGGACATGCAGCTGGCGGCTACCGGAAAAAAAATTATCAGACGGAGAGAACAGTTTGTAAAAGAATTGAATGAAATTGTTCATGAAATACACTATCGGATATCCGGTGGGAAGGAAGAACTTTTTCTTTCTTATGAGCCGAGTGTTTCTTGGGAGATGTTGGAACAGGAGTTAGAACGGGTGAAACCGCGTGACCTCAAAATGTGTCAGACATCGGTAGGACCACATCGTGACGATCTGCTTTTTTCCATTGGGGGCGTTGATATCCGTAAATTTGGTTCACAGGGACAGCAGAGGACATCTGCACTCTCTTTAAAATTATCCGAGATAGAGCTGGTAAGAAAATCAATCCATGATACTCCGGTACTTTTACTGGATGATGTCTTATCAGAGTTAGATAGTAATCGTCAGAATTATTTGTTAAACAGTATATGTGACACCCAGACAATTATTACCTGTACCGGTTTGGATGAGTTTATCCGTAACCGCTTCGAGATTAATAAAGTTTTTGAAGTGATAAGTGGTCAGGTATTTGAAAAGGGTCAGGTTATAGAAAGGCAAGGTTAGCAGAATGGCAACAGAGAAAATTGAAAATCCAAATGAATACGGAGCTGACCAGATCCAGATTCTGGAAGGACTTGAAGCAGTTCGTAAAAGACCAGGTATGTATATCGGCAGTACATCAGCGAGAGGACTTCATCATTTGGTCTATGAGATTGTAGACAATGCCGTGGATGAGGCACTTGCCGGATATTGTAAAAACATAGAGGTTACCATCAACCCGGATAACTCCATTACAGTTGAAGATGACGGACGTGGTATCCCGGTCGGAATGAATCATAAAGCTGGAAAGTCAGCACTTGAGGTTGTATATACAGTTCTTCATGCCGGTGGAAAATTTGGCGGTGGCGGATATAAAGTATCCGGTGGTCTGCACGGAGTAGGTGCTTCCGTTGTAAATGCACTTTCCACCAAACTTTGTGTTGAAGTATACAAAGAGGGACAGGTTTATTTCCAGAGTTATCATATCGGAAAACCGGATGAACCGGTCAAAGTAATTGGAACCTGTGATCCGGAAAAACACGGCACAAAAGTTACGTTCCATCCGGATCCTGAGATTTTTGAAGAGACTGTTTATGATTACGATACTTTAAAACAGCGTCTCCGCGAGACTGCATTTTTGACAAAAGGACTTCGTATCGTACTTACCGATACCAGGGAGGAATCCCATCATTGTCATGAGTTTCACTATGCCGGTGGTATCAAGGAATTTGTCACATATTTAAACCGCAGCAAAGAGGCATTATATCCGGATGTCATTTACTGTGAGGGAACCAGAGATGGCGTGTATGTCGAAGTTGCCATGCAGCACAATGACTCTTACAACGATGCAACATACAGTTTTGTAAATAACATCATTACACCGGAGGGGGGGACGCACCTTGCCGGATTCCGTAATGCACTGACAAAAACATTTAATTCTTATGCGAGAGCTAATAAAATTTTAAAAGATTCGGAACCTGCACTGACTGGTGACGATATTCGTGAGGGACTGACTGCAATTATCAGTATCAAGATTGAGGAGCCGCAGTTTGAGGGACAGACAAAACAGAAACTCGGAAACAGTGAGGCGCGTGGAGCTGTCGATTCTGTGGTAAGTGAGCAGCTCACATATTTCTTAGAGCAGAATCCTGCAGTTGCAAAGAGTATCTGTGAAAAATCTCTGCTTGCGCAGCGCGCGAGAGAGGCAGCGAGAAAAGCGCGTGACCTGACCAGAAGAAAAACAGCCTTAGAAGGCACTTCTTTACCTGGAAAACTTGCAGACTGTTCAGACAAAGATCCGAAAAACTGTGAGATTTTCATTGTCGAGGGAGATTCCGCGGGTGGTTCTGCAAAGACGGCAAGAAGCCGTGCAACCCAGGCAATCCTTCCACTGCGTGGTAAAATTCTGAATGTGGAAAAGGCGAGACTGGATAAGATTTATGGCAATGCTGAAATCAAAGCGATGATCACTGCATTTGGCACAGGTATCCATGAGGATTTTGATATTTCCAAGCTGCGCTATGACAAGATCATTATTATGACAGATGCCGATGTCGATGGTGCCCATATTGCGACACTGATGCTGACATTTTTATATCGTTTCATGCCGGAGCTTATCAAGCAGGGACATGTATATCTTGCAACGCCGCCACTTTACAAAATCGAGAAAAATAAAAATATCTGGTATGCGTATGATGATACGGAATTAAATAATATTTTAGTTGAGATCGGACGTGACGGAAATAACAAGATCCAGCGATACAAAGGACTTGGAGAGATGGATGCCGAGCAGCTTTGGGAGACGACTATGGATCCGGAAAAACGTATTTTAAAACGTGTTATGATCGATGAGGAAAATTCCTCGGAAATCGATGTGACATTTACGACCTTGATGGGTGATAAGGTAGAACCGAGACGTGAGTTCATTGAGGAAAATGCGAAGTATGTGCAGAATTTAGATATTTAGTTTGCGGAATGGAGAAAAGTGAGAAAAATAAATGTGATCATTTATTTTTCTCACAGCTATTTGTGTCGCAGGCGTCACAAAGTAGCTTTTGATCGCAGATACAAATTTGAAATTTGTATCGCGATTCCTTCTACGCAAAAGCGTCTGCGGAATGGAGAAGAAATCAGATGGATGATAAAATTTTTGATCAGATTCATGACGTCGATTTGAAAAAAACGATGGAAACATCCTATATCGATTATGCCATGAGTGTTATCGCGCAGCGTGCGCTCCCGGATGTCAGGGATGGTTTAAAACCGGTACAGCGCCGTGTGCTTTACTCAATGATAGAGCTGAACAATGGTCCGGATAAGCCGCATCGTAAATGTGCGCGTATCGTTGGTGATACGATGGGTAAATACCATCCACACGGAGACAGCTCTATTTATGGAGCACTTGTAAATATGGCACAGGAGTGGTCAACCAGATATCCGTTAGTTGACGGTCATGGAAACTTTGGTTCCGTGGATGGTGATGGCGCGGCTGCCATGCGATATACGGAGGCACGTCTCAGTAAGATTTCCATGGAAATGCTTGCCGATATCGGAAAAGACACCGTTGATTTCGTGCCAAACTTTGATGAGACGGAGAAGGAACCTACCGTTCTGCCGTCCCGTTATCCGAACCTTTTAGTAAACGGAACTACCGGTATCGCTGTTGGTATGGCGACCAACATACCGCCGCACAATCTGCGTGAAGTGATTAATGCCGTGGTAAAGATCATTGACAACAAAGTTGAGGAGGATCGCGATACCGACATCGAAGAATTACTCTCCATCGTAAAGGGACCGGACTTTCCTACCGGAGGCATGATCCTTGGAACAGCCGGGATCAATGAGGCTTACCGTACCGGACGTGGAAAAGTGCGTGTGCGTGCAATTACAGATATCGAACCGATGCAAAACGGCAAAAACCGTATTGTGGTAACCGAACTTCCGTACATGGTCAACAAAGCGAGACTGATCGAGAAGATTGCCGAGTTAGTCCGTGATAAAAAAGTGGATGGAATCACAGATCTGCGTGACGAGTCCGACCGCCAGGGTATGCGTATCTGTATCGAACTCCGCCGTGATGTCAATCCGAATGTCGTATTGAATTTACTTTACAAACATACACAGCTTCAGGATACGTTTGGCGTGATCATGTTAGCACTGGTAAATAACGAGCCGAAAGTTTTAAACCTCTACGACATGTTAAAGTATTACCTGATCCATCAGGAAGAGGTCGTTACCAGAAGAACCAAATACGAATTAAACAAAGCGGAAGAGCGCGCCCACATTTTAGAGGGCTTGCTGATCGCACTTGACAATATCGATGAAGTCATCAGTATCATAAGGAGCAGCCAGAATACACAGGAAGCAAAATCACGTTTGATGGAGCGTTTCTCCTTAAGCGATGCACAGTCACAGGCAATTGTAGATATGCGTCTGCGTGCACTGACAGGTCTGGAACGCGAGAAACTCGAAGCAGAGTATGCAGAGTTGATGGACCGCATTGCGGAACTGCGTGCAATTTTAGCAGACAAGAAAAAACTGCTCGGCGTGATCCGTACGGAGATCCTGCTGATTGCGGATAAATACGGCGACGACAGAAGAACATCCATCGGATTTGACGAGTACGACATTTCCATGGAGGATCTGATTCCGGTAACAAACACTGTCATTACCATGACAAAATTAGGTTACATCAAGCGCATGAGCCTTGACAATTTCCGCGCACAGAACCGTGGCGGTAAGGGAATCAAGGGAATGGAGACGATTGATGACGATTACATTGAAGAACTTTTGATGACGACATCCCATCACTACATGATGTTCTTTACAAACACCGGACGTGTATACCGTATCAAGGCTTACGAGATCCCGGAGGCAAGCCGTACCGCGAGGGGAACTGCAATTGTAAACCTGCTCCAGCTCCAGCCGGGCGAGAAAATTACGGCAGTTATCCCGATCCGTGAATACACGGAAGGACATTTCCTGTTCATGGCGACAAAGAAAGGCATTGTGAAGAAAACACCGATCACCGACTATGCAAATGTCAGAAAGACAGGACTTGCTGCGATCAGTTTAAGGGAAGATGATGAGCTGATCGAGGTAAAAAAGACAGATAACAATCAGGATGTTTTCTTAGTGACGAAATACGGTCAGTGTATCCGGTTTAAAGAGACGGATGTAAGAAAAACAGGCCGTACTTCCATGGGAGTCATCGGTATGAATCTTACGGATGGGGATGAAGTTATCGGTATGCAGATGCAGTCCCAGGGGGATGCACTCATGATCGTTTCAGAAAAAGGTCTTGGAAAATGTACACTGATCTCCGAATTTACCACGCAGAACCGTGGCGGTAAGGGTGTAAAATGTTACAAGATCACCGAAAAGACTGGAAATATTGTCGGCGTGAAAGCGGTAAACCAGGACAATGAACTGATGCTGATAACGACCGAAGGAATTATTATCCGTATCAAAGTCAGTGATACAACGTTGCTCGGAAGAATTACTTCCGGTGTCAAACTCATCAACTTAGATGAGAATGTCACGGTGGCAAGTATCGCAAAAGTCCGTGAGGATAAGAGTCTGATCGACAATGCAGACACATCCGAACTGCTCAGTGAGGAGGAAGAAAAGGAAAGTGCAGCCATCGCTGCGGAAAATGCAAAAAAGGCATCTGTAGAAAATACAGAGACAGACGACGAACTGATGAAAGAACTGTTAGAGCGCGCAGAGGCTGACGGTTCTGAGGATGAGGAAGAATAGATAACCGTATAGTGAAGAAAGGGCACAAGCTGAATGGAAAAAACAGTGTATGAACTAATGCATGGCGAAAAGATAGTAGCAGACATTGGGACGAACGGAATATGCACAGTTTTGGACAGGGCGTTTCTGCCCTTTTCGATTTATCTGGAGGATACGGGAGAAAATGATGATCTTGATATCCGCATGGACAACCGCACAAACCAGCCGGTACGCCTGTTTGACCTGATGGATCTCAACCAGACTTTTTTAGCATACGATACGATTGAAGGTGCAAATTGCATGACGACCGGAAACCGGAAAATATCACAGCGTGAGGCTGCGGTGGAAGCGGTGAAAATAATCGGGCTAAATCAGAGGAATGAGATCAAAGATGAGTGGTTTGAAGGCAGGGATAAAGAGCGAAACATGTTTTGGAACAGGCTTGAAAAACTAAAAGAACAATAGAATTCACGCTGTTTGAAACAATTTTAAGTGAACAAGATTACGAATTGTGGAAAATGAGGTAGCAGAATGAAAAATCTGTGGAAAACAATTAAAATGGGGTAATGTAGAAAGGTGGTACAAGCATATGAACTTGACAGCAATTCAAAGCAAAGTCACAAGAGGAAACTATGTCAATGTAAAAAAATCTGTAATTTTATCTGCCGAAAAGGAACAGCCGGCGGAAAATAAAGTGACAGGGCAGCAGTCTGAAGTTACGCGTCCGGTACATACGATTGTTTCCGATTCATCCGCTGCAAATCCGGTCCGGGATAAACTGCAGTCTGAGAGTGAGCAGATTCAGGATGATGGAGTAAAAGATTTATTTCAGCAGATGGTAAATTCCTATAAAAATTTAAACCTGCATCTGGTTGAATCTGAGGAAGAATGTAAAGAGACTGAAGCAGCAAAAGACGGCGACCAGAATAAAAACAATATCATCAATGTAGATAGAAAAGTCATTTTATCAATGAAACAAAGCCAGGAATATGCAGAACGGGTCAATCATATTTTACAGAATGCAAATGAAGTGACAAGCGGATTTATCGAAGACTGTATACAGCATGCAAAAGAACTTTCAGACGATGAGACAATCTGTACGGTAGGAAAAATTGAAACAAAGCTCATAGATAATGGTGGCAAACCGGCACTGGTCACATCCGTGCATTTTGAATATACATCGAAGCATTCGGATGAAGTGAAGGAACACAGATGGGACGGAAATGTGGAAAACCTGAAAAAAGAATATATGCAGAAAATAGCCGAAAAATTTGAGGACAGAGTGGAAGAGTTGTTGAGAGACAGGGAAGAAATATGAAAACCGGAAGAAGCAGAAAATATTATCTGATGGAAGCAGTTTTAATCCTGTTTAACATCCTGATCAATCTGATCATTTTTGCAGTTCCGCTCGCGGTAAATCAGATCATCAATGGAAAACTTGCATTAACGGATCGTGTGATAGCATTTATCATAGGGTTTATGCTGCTTGAGATTTGTATCCAGTTTGTCTATCTATTGATCGAGCTGCACATGCAAAAAGAGTACAAAAAAAATTTGTCGAAGGAAATTTACCAGAAAATCTATTCCATGAAATACGCGTCAATCATAAAGTACGGTGCAACGTACCTGACGGAGCGGGCAGACTCGACGGTGCTCACACTGGCGAATCTGTATATTATGTCGGTCCCGATACTGACTGCAAAATCACTGGTTATTTTGTTGATCCTGTTATACTCCCTGACCATCAATATTTTTATTTTTCTGGTGATGCTGTTTATCCTGGTACTTAATGTCACTGGATTTTATTTCCTGAATAAAAATTTACTGAAAAAATCAGCCGAGATGCAGCGGATTATTCCAAAGGAGCGAAAAGACATTTATCAGATCGCCAATCAGGTAGATTTTATCAAGCAGAATGAGGACAATACAAATCTGAATGACATACTTGAAAAACATTTAGAAATTATCGAACAGGAAAATAAAAGGGTAAATGTTTATGCGCGTGGGATGAGTGAAGTCATCGATTTTTTTAACATGTTCGCCCAAAACATTATTTTGATTGTGGTATTTTATTTGTATCTGCAGGGGAATACAAAATTAAACAGCATTTTTACAATTTCGATTCTCATGTCATATCTCTTACCTGCCATCTCAAATATTGTAAAGGTAAACCTGAATTTAAGAGAGGTAAAGGCAAGCCGGGAATTTTTACAGCTTGTGGAGGATGAGCAGGAACAGAGTGGAGATATAAAGATCGATCATATTGATGATGTCGCGGTCGATATGGAAAAACTTCAGACGATGGACGGGATCTTACTGGCAAAAGATATTCATATCCAGGCAAAAAAGGGAGATATCATTGGAATTGTGGGGGAGTCCGGTTGTGGAAAAACGACACTGATGAAAAGTATTTTAAAATTCTGGGATCAGAATACCGGAATTAAGATCAATGGAATCCCGCTGGAGAATATTGAAAACCATTCCCTTCGGAAACAAATGTCATTTTATTCGCAGAATGTGCCAATCATAACAGGTTCAATTTATGATAACTTAAACTTTGGGCGCAGGAAAATGGAACCGGAGGTATACCAGAACATTCGTTTTTTAGATAAATTTACAAAAGAACGTGATATCTTTACACCTTTTATTCTGGAAAATGGCAACAATCTGTCCGGCGGTGATAAACAAAGAATCGCACTGGCGAGAATGTATACCGAGGAGGCAGAGGTTCTGATTTTAGACGAACCGACAAGTTCACTGGATGAAACGACCGAAAAGTATATTTTAGATGGGATCAGCCACTACCCGGATAAGATTATCTTTCTGATCACACATCGAAAAGAGAATTTGAGGTACTGTAATAAAATTTACCGGATCCGTGACAAAAGAATGGTAAGCGTGAAAAACGTTGATGAGTTATCAAAATAAGTCAGAACAAAAAACAGGGTGGCAGCACCCTGTTTTTTTTCCATCCACCGACCCAAACCGACCACTTACCGCAAATCAGTAGAAAACGTCTAAGCCATTGCCTATAATGACATCAGAAAGGAGGAAGTGAGAAAATGCAAATAGAAATAAAACTCGATGAATCCTGCAAAGAACCCAAGATTATCATCCATACAGACAAGATGACCGAAGAAGTATTGCAGATCGTGAAGCTGCTGTCGGAAGAAAAACCGGAAGTCTTTGCAGCGATTCGCGAGAATGGCGAAATCGTTTTGTTAGAACAGACGGAAATAATACGGATCTATGCAGAAAACGACCGGGTATATGCAAAGACAAAAGACGGCAGCTACCGGTTAAAGGCAAGGCTGTATGAGTTGGAGGAGAGACTGAACAAAAAAATGTTTATCCGCATCTCCAATTCGGAGATCATTAACCTGAAAGAAGTAAAAAAATTTGACTTAAGTTTTTCCGGGACGATCTGTGTTTCGATGTCAGACAAAACAGCAACGTATGTTTCAAGGCGTTACGTCAGAAAAATTAAACAGGTATTGGGATTATAGAAATGGTGGTGTGTGTGAAAAATATATTTTTCACACACAGGAATGGAGGTTATCATGAAAAAAAGAATTTTATGCAGAGCGCTTATAGGTGCGCCGATCGGTCTGGCAATCAGTACTGCAATCACAATTTTTTCTTCACTCATATACGGTGACGGAAATTATTATCCGGTGGTTCCGGCACTGGTGGAGCAGTGTGGAAATGAAATCAATGCGGTGATGGCGCAGATGATCGCATCTTTGCTGTACGGTGCAGTCTGGGCAGGCGCGTCCGTGATATGGGAGATGGATGACTGGAGCCTGCTGCGGCAAACAGTGACTCATCTGCTGGCAGGTTCGATTGCAACATTTCCGGTTGCATATCTGATGTATTGGATGAAACATAGCATTGCAGGGGTCGTTGTATATTTTGCGATATTTATCGGAATCTATGTTGGAATCTGGATCACATTATACAGCAGGGCAAAGAGAGAGGTCACAAAGCTGAATGAAAAAGTAAGTTTACAAAACCGGTAAGAGATCTGTTTTTTATTGCAAAACACCGCTCCATTTGCAGGTATTTTTCTAAAAAGAGAAATGATACATTGAAGAAAATGAGAAACTTGCAGGAGGGAGGCTGCTGTATGGAACACAGGTTCTTACGGCAGCAAGGCAGAAAATGGAGAAAAATATAAAATTTGAACAGAACACACCGCTGTGGGATAACAGTCTTTCGATAGAAGAACGTCTTGACTATCTGACAGGGGCAATGACGCTTGAAGAAAAAATACACTGTCTGACGACGGGGTGTCCGGATATTCCACGGCTTGGAATCCGGGCAACTTACATGGGCGGTGAGGCTGCACATGGGATTGAGGCGAGACATGACCAGGCATTTAATAAAGGGGAGCCGGAGCCGACCACAGCTTTCACTCAGCCGATCGGTATGAGTGCGAGTTTTGACAGGGAGCTGATCAGAAAATGTGGGCGTGCCGTCGGCGAGGAAGCCAGGGCTTTGTATACAAGAAATGGTGGAGGCGGGCTCTGCCGCTGGGCGCCGACCATTGATATGGAGCGCGATCCAAGATGGGGAAGGACGGAGGAGTCATACGGCGAAGATCCATATCTGACAGGAGAGATGGCGGGCGCATATATCCGTGGTATGCGGGGCGAAGATCCGTTTTATATCCGCTGCGGGGCAACGTTAAAACATTTTTATGCAAACAATGTGGAGAAAGACCGTATTAAGATCTCATCCTCCGTAGATCGAGGAGGATACGGATATCGTTAAGGCTGATAAAAAAGAAGCCTTTGGATGGTTTGTCCGTGAATCATGGAATTTTAAGAAAGAAAAAAATGGTTTTACACTGGAAAGCTGGAATAAAAAGCAGGTCTTTGTGGATAAAGATGGTTATTTTTCTATCTGCGTGGATAATCCGTCAACGCAATTTGAAATAGAAATCGTAAAAGACGGAAAGAAAGATGCTGAGAAAACCGCAGGGGAAGCTGATTATGTGGTTGCAGTCATTGGCTGCAATCCGGTCATCAACAGCAAAGAAGAGGTAGACCGCACCACGATCGCACTTCCACCGGAACAGGAAGAACTGGTAAAACAAGTTGCAGCAGCAAATCATAACACCATTGTGGTTTTGATCAGCAATTATCCATATGCGATCGGCGAATTGCAGAAAAAAGTTCCGGCAATCCTGCTGTCGGCATCGGGCAGTCAGGAACTTGGGCACGGAATCGCAGATGTGCTGACCGGAAAAGCAGCGGTTGCTGGACGCTTAAATATGACCTGGTATCATTCGGATAAAGATCTGCCGGATATGAATGACTATGATATTATTCAGGGAAAACGCACTTACCAGTATTTTGACAGAGAAGTGCTCTACCCGTTTGGATATGGGTTGTCCTATACGACATTTTCTTACGAAAAAATGCAGATCAAAAAAGAGCGTGGCTGCATCAAAGTGAGCTGTTTTATCAAAAATACAGGGGAGAAAGCTGGGGATGAAGTAGTACAGTTATGGGAGTTAGAATACTATGACGTGATATCAGAGCGCATGATCTTAGAAGAAGGAACGTATCAATTTATGGCAGGCGCATCGTCGCAGGATATCCGTTTAGAACAAAGTATTGAAATTGATGGAACACATGCCGGAAAAAGAAATCCATTCCAGACAACGGATGCCGATTGTTATGATACATATGACCACATGTTTTTACATCGTGGAATCAATGGTTCCTGCTGTGTGATCTCGGGGTGTGCAGGGGATGATCCGGATGAAGTGAAAAAATATCCGGTAAAAGGAACATTGATTTATCACGATTTTGTATTTGGCAAAAAGCCACTCAAGTTAAATATTACGTTAAAAGTATTAGAAACGGTTACGGTGACAGTGACCGGAAAAACTGTCACTAAAATCACGGCAGAGCCGGTAGACTGCTACCGGATGTTAGAAATAGATCTGCCGGAAGATTTTATAGAGACAGGAAAACCTGAAACGATTCAGCTCCAGGTGGAAGGAAAATGTAAGATATCCAAATTTGTGTTTGCCTGATAAAAAATTCACAATTGAACCGCGGACAGTGAAGTGTTATAGTATGTTCTGGATGATATTCCGTATACAGGAAATCATACCAGAACATATTTTTTATCAGAAAAAGAGAATAAAACCAGGAAAACCGCTTGTATCCGTCAGTCGACGGAATGAGACAGTCGCATGCTGCTTCACAAAAAGGAAAGTTGGGGAATGCATGCAGATCAGTTTTATTGGCGCCGGGAAAGTCGGCGTGTCACTTGGAAAATATTTTATCAGTAAGGGCAGGAAAGTAGGAGGTTATTATAGTCTAAGCCCAAAGTCTGCCGCATGGGCAGCAAATTTTACAAACACAAAGCAATATCAAAGTATCAAAGAAATCATTAGCAGCAGCGACATGATCTTTTTTACCGTACCCGATGATAAGATCAGGGAAGTCTGGGAGGCGGCAAAACCGTATACCCACGGTAAAATCATTGCACACTGCAGCGGGATTCACAGTTCAAACATCTTTTCTGATATAGATCGTACTGGTAGTATGGCCTATTCTATCCATCCACTCTGTGCCATCAGTGACAGGAAAACATCCTGGCAGGCACTTGGTGACGTACTGTTTACCATTGAGGGGGATGAGCGAAATATCTCCAATATCCAAAATATGTTTGCGCAGATGGGAAACCGGACGTGTTTTATTTCTGCGGAAAACAAAATGAAATATCATGCAGCGGCGTCTTTGGCATCGAACCACATGACAGCAGTATTTTTTATGGCAGAAAAACTGTTTTTAGAGTGTGGCTTTTCAATGCAGCAGGCAGACGAGGAATTGTACCGGCTTGCAAAAGGCAATCTGGAAAATATCCATGTACAGGGATGTATTGACTCCCTGACCGGACCTGTGGAGCGCGGGGACAAAAATACCGTACAGAAACATATGGATGCATTGCGTGCTGACATGAAAAATGCCTATCTGGAGAATGCAAAGCAGCTTTTAGAGATCGCAGAGCAGAAAAATCCGGATAGAGATTATGCGGCAATGAGAGAACTTTTCATGCCGACAGAGAATGAAGCGTGTGAAAAATAAGATTTTCATACGCAGGATTGGAGAACAGTGTGAAAAATAAGATTTTTCACACGCAAGATTTGTGCTTACGCACAAACTTGACATGCGCAGAAAACAGCGCAGGATAGGAGAATGACGATGAAAAACACAGTAGTAACTTTGCAGAAGCAAAAAGACGAGCACGACAAGATCACGATGGTGACGGCTTACGATTACACGACCGCGAAGATCATGGATGAATCCGGCGTGAATACGATCTTAGTCGGGGATTCACTTGGCATGGTCATGCTTGGCTATGAGGATACGTTATCCGTGACCATGGAAGATATGATCCATCACACGGCAGCAGTCACCAGAGGTGCAAAAAACGCATTTGTGGTTGCGGATATGCCGTTTATGTCCTATCAGACTTCCGTCTATGATGCGGTGGTCAATGCGGGACGCCTGATGAAAGAGGGCAGGGCAAACGCAGTCAAATTAGAGGGCGGCGTGGAATTTGCCCCGCATATCAAGGCAATCGCACAGGCATCGATCCCGGTCGTTGCGCATCTTGGACTGACACCGCAGTCAGTCAATGCGTTTGGCGGATTTAAAGTGCAGGGAAAAGACATCGAAGCAGCACAGAAACTGATCGAGGATGCGAAGGCGGTCGAGGCAGCAGGTGCATGTATGGTTGTTTTAGAATGTGTACCGGCAAAACTCGCAAAGAAAATCACGGAGATGCTGAAAGTTCCGACAATCGGCATCGGTGCAGGTGCAGACTGTGACGGACAGGTACTTGTTTATCAGGATCTGCTTGCCATGTACGGTAATTTCCGTCCAAAATTCGTAAAAGTATTTGCAAATGTCGGCGATGCAATGCGTGAAGGAATGGCAGCATACATCAAAGAGACAAAAGAGGGAAAGTTTCCTTCGGCAGAGCATTGTTTTAAAATAGACGATTCCGTGATCGAAAAATTATATTAGGGAGGAACATTACACATGAAAATCGTATCAACCATAAACGAAGTAAGAGAACAGGTAAAAGAATGGAAAAAAGAAGGGAATACGATCGGGTTTGTTCCGACCATGGGATATTTGCATGAAGGTCATGCGAGCCTTATCGATGCAGCACGTAAAAATAACGGCAAAGTAGTGGTCAGCATTTTTGTAAATCCAATCCAGTTTGGTCCGAATGAGGATTTAGACAGTTATCCGAGAGATTTAGAGCATGATGCAAAACTCTGTGAGGAACATGGCGTGGATCTGATCTTCCATCCGACACCGGAAGAAATGTATGGGGATAACTTCTACACCTTTGTGGATATGGATGTGCTTACAAAAGAACTCTGTGGATTAAGCAGGCCGGTTCACTTCCGCGGCGTTTGTACGGTCGTATCCAAACTTTTTAACATTGTGACTCCGGACAATGCATACTTCGGACAGAAGGATGCACAGCAGTTAGCAATTATCAAACGTATGGTCAAAGATTTAAATATGCCACTTTCCATCCACGGCTGCCCGATCATCCGTGAGGAGGATGGACTTGCAAAGAGCTCCAGAAATACATATCTTTCCTCAGAGGAGAGAAAAGCGGCGCTCGTGCTGAGCCGTTCTGTTTTCCTTGGCGAAAAAATGGTAAAAGAAGGAGAGCACGACTGTAAAAAAGTTATTGCTGCAATGACCGCAGAGATCCAAAAAGAGCCGCTTGCAAAGATCGATTATGTCAAAATCGTAGACTTATCCACAATGCAGCAGATCAATACCATAGAGCACGGTATACTTGCAGCAATGGCAGTATACATCGGAAAAACCAGACTGATCGACAACTTTATGATCGAGGACTAGAAAAGAGGAAAAAAATGACTATTTCAATGTTGAAAGGAAAAATCCACCGTGCGACCGTAACGCAGGCGGAACTTGATTATGTGGGGAGCATCACTGTAGATATCCAGCTTTTAGAGGATGCAGGTATTTTTGAATATGAAAAAGTGCAGATCGTGGATGTGAATAACGGCGCACGTTTTGAGACATATACGATCGCAGGAGAGCGCGGCAGCGGAGTCATCTGCTTAAACGGTGCGGCAGCACGCATGGTACAGACCAATGACAAAGTGATCATCATGGCATATGCCGATGTGACGCCGGAGGAGGCAAAACAGCAGAAACCGGTTGTTGTGTTTGTGGATGAAAATAACCACACCACGGAGATTACAAATTATGAACACCATGGAGAGATATCAGCGATCCGTTAGAAACGGTAACAGTTGAATCATAAAAAGCAATAAGTTATAATCATTTGTAACTTATTGCTTTTTTAGTTGTGCCAATTTGTGCTTGTAGAACAGAAATTATTTTTGGAAAAATATTTTGGATTACATGGAGGAAAAATATGCCGCAGAACTTTTATGAACTCGTATGGATATTTATCATTTATGCCTTTATCGGCTGGTGCACGGAAGTCTCCTACGCAGCTTTAGACCGCGGGATTTTCGTAAACCGCGGATTTTTAAACGGACCATACTGTCCAATCTATGGATGCGGTGTTGTGATCGTCGTTGCAGTCCTCACTCCATTGAAAGAAAATCTACTGATATTGTTTATAGGATCGTTTTTATTGACATCTATTCTGGAATATATCACAGGATATTTACTGGAAAAAGTATTTCATAATCAGTGGTGGGATTATTCTGACAAACCGTTTAATATCCACGGTTATGTTTGTCTGAAATTTTCTATTTACTGGGGACTGGCATGTACGTTTATCATGGATGTGCTGCACCCGATCATTTATAAAGGTATCACACGGATGCCGCATATTGTCGGAATGATATTAATTTGCATTATCATGACCGTATTCTTTGTGGACTGTGGCATTACCGTTGCAACAATCCTGAAATTTAATAAGCGGCTCAAAGTTATGGATGAGATGGCAGAACGCATCCACAAACTTTCCGATGAGATCGGAGAAAACATTTATGAAAACGTGACGGACATCGTGGAAAAATCAGAAGAGTTCCAGAAAACACATGCGGAACTTTTAGATAAATTAGCGGAAACCAAGGATAATCTGATGGAGATCCCGGGCAGCGCAAAGGAAAAGATTACGGATACGACTGAGGCAGCAAAAGATAAGATTGCGGAGACAACTGGAGCAGCGAAAGATAAGATTGTTGAGACGACCGGAACGGCGAAAACTAAAATTACTGATACAACAGAATCAGCCAGAGAGAAGATCACGGATACAGCCGCAAATGCCAAACTTGCAATTTCAGAAAACATTATGGAAGCAAAGAGCAGTTTTGAGGCAAAGAAAAATGCCTGGACTGAAAGATCGGAAGAGTGGAAGAAAAACCGTGAAAAACAGAAGGAAGAGCTTTCTGAACTTTCTGAACTTTCTGAGAAATACGAACATCTTTTTGAAGAAAAGAATTTTGGCTTTAAGCGATTGATGAAAGCATTCCCGGATATGAAATCAAGAGAAAATGATAAGACACTGGAAGAATTTAAGAGACATTTTCATTTAGATAAGCCAAAACAAAAATAAAACAAGTGCGCGGCGGGCAGCAGTGGGCACAGAAATGGAGAAAACATGATCAGAACAGTTGATACAAAAATAATTACGGAAAATATCAAAGAGATGTGTATTGAAGCGAACCATTATCTTTCAAAAGATATGGATACTGCGATGAAAAATGCGGTTACGACGGAAAAATCCGAACTTGGAAAAAAAATCTTAAACCAGCTTCAGGATAACTTAAAAATCGCAGATGAGGAGATGATACCAATCTGTCAGGATACCGGAATGGCAGTCATCTTTTTAGAAGTGGGACAGGATGTTCATTTTGAGGGAGATGCAATCGAGGATGCCATAAATGAGGGCGTGCGTCAGGGATACACAGAAGGATTTTTGCGGAAATCAGTTGTGAAGGATCCACTGATCCGTGAGAATACCAAAGATAATACGCCAGCGGTCATCCATTATTCCATCGTACCGGGAGATAGGGTAAAGATCACCATTGCACCAAAAGGGTTTGGAAGTGAAAATATGAGCCGTGTGTTCATGTTAAAGCCAGCAGACGGCATTGAGGGTGTGAAAGATGCCATATTGACAGCTGTAAAAGATGCAGGACCAAATGCATGTCCGCCTATGGTTGTGGGAGTCGGAATCGGTGGAACATTTGAAAAATGTGCAATACTTGCCAAAAAAGCACTGACACGACCGGTTGGAGAACATTCTGACATTCCTTATGTAAAAGATATGGAAGAGGAACTGTTAGGAAAGATTAACAAACTTGGTATTGGACCAGGAGGACTCGGCGGTACGACAACAGCGCTTGCAGTCAACATCAATACTTATCCGACACACATTGCGGGACTGCCGGTGGCAGTTAATATCTGCTGTCATGTAAACCGTCATGCGCACAGAGTGATTTGATGAATATTTTTAGGATTGCGAAAGTGCGAAGCACATAGCAATCCGGTATCAAAAGGGGAAAAATCTCTTGTGACCCAAACATCGTTTGATAGTATAAAGAATGTACTCTCGGAGTTTTTCCTGCACAAAAAGATACCGAGAGTACATAAGATAGATTTGGAGGAAAATATGGATAGAACAATCACAGCTCCAATTGACAGGGAGACATTAAAAAGCCTGCATGCAGGTGATTATGTATATATAAGCGGAACCATCTATACGGCACGTGATGCAGCTCATAAGCGCATGATAGAGACGCTGGATGAAGGAAGAGAACTTCCCCTTGATATGAAAGATAATGTAATTTATTATATGGGACCGTCACCGGCCAGAGAGGGCCGTCCGATTGGTTCTGCAGGTCCGACCACAGCCAGCCGTATGGATAAATATACTCCAAGACTTCTGGATCTCGGCATGGGAGCCATGATCGGAAAAGGAAAGAGAAGCCAGGCAGTCATCGATGCCATCGTTCGCAATGGTGCCGTTTATTTTGCGGCAGTGGGCGGAGCCGGAGCAATTCTTTCAAAGTGCATTAAGGAATCGGAAGTGATTGCATACGATGATCTGGGAACAGAGGCGATCCGAAAATTGACGGTAGAAAATATGCCTATGATCGTGGTAATTGATTCCGAAGGAAACAATCTTTACGAGACCGCAGTAAAGGAATATCAGAGATAGGATAATAAGATATCAGATGTGGGATGACTCCCATCCCGCAGCAAGAATGCAGATGCATTTTAGAGTTTTATGAAGAGAGGTTATTTGCTGTTTGGCAAATAACCTCTTTGTCGTGAAGAATAAAGGTAACTGTGAACAGCTATAAATAAAGTTATAATTGATAGAGATAAACCATGATTGGCATGGTTATCATACAGAATAGAGTGGTAATTACGTTAATGGCACCAGCATAGCGGGCATCTTTTCCATATACCTGGGCCATCTGCGTGATTGTGGAGGCGGATGGGGTGATTGTGGCTAACAGGGTGACAAGCAGAATTTGTGAACCATTCTCAGCAAAAGAAGCAAGGCCGCTGAATTTAAGAAGTAAAATTGTCAAAAGCGGTACACCGATGAGCCGCAGAATCGTGACAAGTCCAATATGGGGAAAAGCCAGAATTTCCTGGGGCGTGGTTCCGGCAATCAGCATTCCTGAGATCAGCATGGCCAAAGGACCAATCATGCTTCCCAGGGAGTGGACAGCGCTGTCCACTGGATCGGGAAGTGAAATCTGTGCCAAAAATAGAAAAATACCGAATAAAATGGCAATCATATTTGTATTTGTTATGATTTTTTTAAAATCAGGCTTCTTTTCTTCACAGATCATCATTTTACCATGGCTCCAGAGAAGAAAAAGCTGTACAGAGACGTAGGCACTGGAATAAATAACCCAGTCAGGTCCTAGAATAGAGGAAACAAGCGGTATAACAAGATTTCCTGCATTAGAGTAGATGATAGAGGCTTTTTCGACTCCGTTAAGATGAAGAAGAGGTCCTATAAAGTAAAAAAGGACAATCAGGATGAGATGGATCAATACAGCAGCAGCCACTGCCAAAAGAAGCCCATTTAGGATGGAAGGGCTGCAGCTGACCTGAAAAGCAGATAAAATCGAACAGGGGACTACGATATAGACAGACAGGCGTGAGAGAATGCGGCTGTCATCTGAGCGGCAAATGCCAGTCTTTACCAAAACAAAGCCTAAAAACATGACGATAAATAATGCCGCAATTTTACCAACTAAAATTCCAATGGACATAATACTTTTGCTACCTCCTCATAACAGGGCATAGAGACAGAATATTTTTTTGCAAGTCGGAGTGGCTCCATGACAAGTCCGTCCAGTTCCGATGGTTTTCCTTCCATTATGTCACGTTGCATGGAAGTGGTGGCATCGGCAGATAAGTTGGAAAGAATTTCCAGATTTATTTTTACATAGTCTTTTTCAAAGGGATATCCCATGGCAGCAGCCAGAGCGCTGATTTCACGAATCATGGATTTAAATAATTCACGGGCAGGTCCTTCCTTTTGAAAATCTCCGGCCACGGCATGAAGGTAGACTCCGGCAGCTCCGATAGGGGAGACATAGGAAAATTTCTCCAAAGCATCCCTTTGGATATGGGTGGATAAAACTCCATCGATACCGCTTTCGCAAAGATCTGATTGAATGGCTGATAAAATCGGAGAAATATAGGAAGGATCCCTGGGACCGAAGACAACCCTTAAGATAGGACCGTGCTGAACCAGAACACCGGGATGTTCTAAGGATGCAGAAACATAGATGCATCCATCCAGAACGGTACAATCCGGTAATTCTTTCTGCATTCTGGCACCGGTTCCATATATATTTAAGATGGGAATAATAATTGTGCGGGGACCAGCGGTCTGTCGGATAAAAGGAAGGACGGAATCAAGGGAATATTCTTTTACGCATATAAAGATAACCTCCGGAGCCAGGGAAAGAGCACAGGATTCTTCCATGGATAATGCACGAACCTCAAGATGTTCTTCCGTCTGATCCCAGAGATGTCGAATGATGAGACCGTTATTACGCATAGCGTCAAGGTTGGAACCACGGGCAATGAATGTAACATCTTTTCCGGCTTTTGTGAGCGTGGCTCCAAGAATTCCTCCGGTACCGCC
>ERZ1108170.319-NODE-319-length-39979-cov-5.753281_pt1 | contig 39979 bp, 40 predicted proteins | sample MGYA00403705_ERZ1108170 | MGnify/ENA primary metagenome ERZ1108170 (study PRJEB35170, sample SAMEA104062422) | human gut metagenome | biome: human gut; feature: human-associated habitat; material: faeces | place: Denmark | collected 2012-06-15 ...
TGAGATGCAAATGAAAACGTTGTTTTCATTGAAAAACAGCGCAGGAATGGAGATTAACATGGAACAACCGCTTTTTACAAGAGAGGATTTAAAGAAACTGATCATACCGCTGATCATTGAGCAGATGCTTGCTTTAAGCATCGGCCTGTTTGATACCCTGATGGTGTCTTCGTGTGGAGAAGCTTCCGTTTCCGGCGTGTCGCTTGTGGACAGTATCAGTGTGCTGCTGATTCAGATATTGTCTGCACTCGCGACCGGCGGTGCTGTTGTGTGCAGCCAGTATCTCGGCAAAAAGATGCCGGAGAAAGCAAAACTTTCTGCGGGACAGCTGATGTTTATCATGCTTACATCGTCCGGAACAGTGATGATACTTGTGTTATTTTTACATCGGTTTTTGCTGCGTGCAATTTTTGGGCAGATCGAAGCGGATGTGATGGATGCAGCTCAGATCTATTTTCTGATCTCTGCGATATCTTATCCGTTTCTCGGTGTGTATAATGCCGGGGCAGCACTTTTTCGAAGTATCGGAAACAGCAAGATAAGCATGTACACCAGCCTTGTCATGAATGTGATCAATATCGGCGGCAATGCGATTTTAATTTATGGTTTTGGGATCGGTGTGATGGGAGCTGCGCTTGCAACACTGATCGCAAGAATGGCGTCTGCACTCGTCATGATAGTGCTGCTGACGAAAAAAGATAATCCACTTTGCATCACGACACCGGGATGCATGCATCCACAGAAAGATGTAATCGGAAAAATCTTAAAAATCGGTATTCCAAGCGGTATTGAAAATGGAATGTTTCAGATTGGTAAACTTCTGGTGTCAAGCCTGACGGCAACATTCGGAACGGCTGCAATCGCTGCAAATGCCGTGGCAAACAGTATCGCAGGTTTTGCAAATATTCCGGGAATTGCAATCGGTCTTGCGATGGTCACGGTGATCGGACGCTGCATTGGTGCCGGGGAAAAAGAGCAGGCAAAGCGGTACAGCAGAAAACTGTTAGGACTTGCGTACGGCGGCATGTGTTTGACCGACATAACGTTATTGATTCTGGTCCGTCCGATGGTTGGGTGTTTTTCACTGTCCGGTGAGGCGTTTGCAATTACGGTACAGCTGTTACAGACATTTTCCATCTGTGCTATGCTTATCTGGCCGCTCAGTTTTGCGCTTCCGAACGTTTTGCGTGCAGCGGGGGATGCGAAATATACCATGGAAGTCAGCGTGTTTTCAATGTGGGTATTTCGTGTTGCAAGCAGCTATTTCTTTGCAGGAACGCTGAAAATGGGCGTGCTTGGCGTATGGATTGGAATGTATGTGGACTGGGTGTTCCGTTCGCTTTTATTTGTAATACGGTATAAACGTGGAAAATGGCTGAATAAGCGGGTGGTATAGGAAAACGCTGGAACAGCAAAAATATGAAATGACAGATGAATGTAAAATGTTAGACAATATACAAACAATACGCAAACTATCAGAAAAAATGTGGATAACTCTGTGGATAATGTGGATAAGAGTGCATAATAGTGGAAAACCATATAGTTGTTGCACAATTATAAATTATATGTAAAATAAAAGAAAAATATACATAAACATAAAAAAGAGGCATATTGCAGCCAGCCCAGCTGGTTTCTGCAATATGCCTCTTTAGCATGTGATCTACTTCTCCGGATGGATATCGATCATACGCTCAATCAGTTCTACGGATTCTTCGATACCGTAGCATGCACTGTTGATACAAAGATCATAGTTTACGGCATCTCCCCATTTACGTCCGGTGTAAAAATGATAGTACTGTTCATGTCCTTTATCAATTTTCTTTAAACGGCGGACAGCTTCCTTGAGCGGAAGATTGTTTACCTCCATCATACGGCGCACACGCTGTTCAAACGGAGCGGTGATGAAGATACTGATGTGCGGGATACGGTTGTTTGTAAGAATCACATCCGCACAGCGTCCCATTACGATAAAGTCTTCTTTTTTTGCCATTTCCACGATCAGATCGCTCTGGTTGAAAAATACGGCATCTTTCTTCGGCAGACCGTGATAACGGCTGAAATCTTTTAAGAAACGTTTTGCACTGGTATCATGTTTTGCAACCTGATCAAGTTTTGATGTAAAGCTGTCACGGTCTGTGACGGAATCTTTTTCTGCCTCTAAACGCTCTAATACACGGTTGAAAATTTCAACATCGTAGTAGTTGATCTTTAATGCATCCGCAAGCGCGAAACCAATATCCGTACCGGCGCTTCCGTGTGTTCTTCCGATGCAGATGATCAGATGATCGTCTTTGGAAAATTTCTGGTGCAGGTTGGATGTATTTAAGGAAGCAAGATTCTGGTCAAGGATATCAACCGAACCAAAACTTTCCGGCAGTTCTGCGATCTGGTGTAAGATCTCATTGTATTCATGCATCATACGGCTGCGGTCCTCTTTATTTCGGATCGTACGCGCCATATTACCGATTAAAGCGATCTCACTGCGGAGCAGGTGTCCCTGTGGATGTGTGGAGATCAGGGTTGTCAGGTTACGAATACTTGTTTCTTTGTCGCCGGTAAAAGTGCGTCCAAGGGAAGAACCTACCAGACGGTAAACTTCACTGTCGAGATCATAAATGCGGGTAGCAAGTGCCCGTGATGTTTCGATATTATTTTCCATTGTGAAATCCCCCCTTTATAAAAAGAATACCAGAGTGTCAATGATAAACACCGGAACTAAAAATGCGATTGACCATAATAAGTATCCGAAGAAGGATGGCATGCGCACACCGTTTTCATCAGAGATGGATTTTACCATAAAGTTTGGTGCATTTCCGATATAAGTATTTGCACCCATGAATACGGCACCACAGGAAATCGCGGTAAGCATTTTGACCGGAATTGTTCCGACCGTGGTTGCAATACCCTGTGTGAAACCAAGCGTACCTGCAGTTGTCAGGAATACCAGGTAGGTCGGTGTGTTATCAAGGAAACTGGAAAGTGCACCGGTTGCCCAGAACATCTCAAGCGGTTTGGAAAGACCAAGCTCCGGTCCCATGGATTTAAGAAGCATCAGTGCCGGCTGCATGGTAATAAAGATACCGATGAAAAGAACGGCAACTTCTTTGATCGCACCCCAGGTAAAGTGGTTACTGGTACGGATCTGAGAGTCTGTTGTTTTAAAAGATAATAAAGCGGCAAGCAGGATGATGGCAACCTCAATAATAGAAGGAAAACCAAGTGTCACCTCACGGAATACACGGATACCGCGAACGTTTCCGGCTGCATCCTGAAATGCTGCAAGGTTCGGAAGAGTTCCACTTAAAATAACAGCAGCAACGATCATAATAAGGAAAATAATGTTGTGCAGACCATCGATCTTTAATGTGGTACCGGCTTTGCTGATATCCGGTTTTCTGCCGTTTGCAATATCTTTGCGGTAATTGTGACGGTCTAAGAGATAGAATACAGTCAGTAAAATTACCATATTAAAGATTAAGATCGGGAACAGATGCATGCTCCAGAAGAACGGAACACCACGCATAAATCCCATTAAAAGTGGCGGATCACCGATCGGGGTTAAGCATCCTCCCATATTCGAGATCAGGAAGATAAAAAATACCATAATGTGACTCTTGTGCTGACGCCAGGAGTTCATCTTGATCATCGGACGTACCATTAACATACTGGCACCGGTTGTACCGATACAGCTGGAAAGTAAGGTACCGATCGCAAGGAAGATTACGTTGACGCGCGGGGAACCTGCGAGATCGCCTTCTAAAGTGATGTTACCGGCAACACAGAACAGACCAAATAACAGGACGATAAAAGTCAGGTAATCGTTTAAAATACACTCAAGTACTGTTTCGACCGCATCTCCGGCACTATAGGTCACTGCAAACGGAATGATAAATAACAGGGACCATACGGCTACGGCAAGCGGCTGGTTTTTCTCCCACCATTCCGGTTTTACAAGCGGAAGTACTGCGATACAGAGTAACAGACCGGCAAATGGGATACAAAGCCATAGCGGAACTGTTGCAGTACTGCTTTCGCCGGATTCTGCTGCGAGAATCGTTAGCGGTGTGAAAAGCAGCATAGTTGCAATGCTTCCACAAAGAGCAAGTAACTTTTTCATAAAATCAGCCTCCAAATTCTATGATATATAAATCCATATCATTATTTGTTGATTGCAAAAAAATGTCAATAAATAGTCTTTTTGCAAGGTTAAATCTTAACACAATCTGAACCTTTTTTCTACCAGAAAATAAAAAAAGCATAAAAATAATAAAAAAAAATACAAAATGCATTACGACCTTTAAAAAAGCATATACATATGGTATAGTGGATTCTGACAAGTTTATATCATGTACGATAAAGATGTTCCTTGTCTACGGGGTATGGCGTAGTTTGGTAGCGCGCACGGCTGGGGGCCGTGAGGTCGCAGGTTCAAATCCTGTTACCCCGATTTTTACAGGATATACATGAAATATTTGTTAATACAGTTGTTAATGATGGAACTGACATTGCGGATCTGATGGCATGTTTTATGAAAAAAGAAGTTCATAATCCTAAATTTCCGGCTTTGTCATCAGAAGTAACGCGATTAAAGGCTACAGAAGGTGGTGCTCGTGCTGTGTGTGAAGTAATTGAGAGATATGTGGATGAAGCCTTAAAAATCGAACATATTGAAAAAATTAAAAAGATGATTTCTAAAAATTATTCTAAAGGAGATATCCTTGAACTGGGTTATACAGAGGATGAGTATTCTGAGGCTGAGAGCCAGTTAGTGCAGGTGACATAGGAGAATGTGTTGCCGTGCACTATATGGGTCAGAAGAAGTGTGAGAAATCCCACGCCAACCAATAAAAAGACCGCTGCAAGTCTGATGGCTTACAGCGGTTATTGTTATGAGAAATATTTTCTACATTCACGTGAAACCCTTACTGTGCTATTAATCCTGTCTGTCCATCTAACTCTGGATGGTCTTCTGCTGGAGTATGATCATATAACACTCCAGTCTCAGCTTCTTCAGATGGATCATAATATCCACCTGATGCTCTTTATTTGATCAACAAATGCTTTATTTTTGTACGCATTTTCTAAGGTATTGTTAGCATTCCACGACTCATCCGCCGGATTTACATACAATACTCCATTTTTATATTTTCCGGAAACTTCAATCCCAAGACAACGATCTATCGCCGTGCGCAAAGAACTGCAAGCTGTATTTTCAGCCAGTGGCTCCCATGGAGCAGGATCGCCTTCCAGAATCTGATCCAGATCAGATTCTGCATCGATCGCTAACAGGCTGCCGCTGTTTACCATGTGGCTTATTTCACTTGCGGCTGGATTGCCACATGAAGTCAATATGCTGCTTGCCAGAATCGTGCAAAAAATCAAGGCACATACGCATTTATTTTTCATGATTTCCTCCTGTTTCAATAACATAAACTCTTCAAAAATAATTCTAGCACATATCGGTGTGATCCGCTTATTTTTTTGGAAGAATAGGTAATGCATCCAATTCCATTGAATCTTCAGATTCTAGACAATGACGGTTATGATCAAAAATGGCATACTGTTCATTGACAAATTTATCGGCAGCTTCTCTGGAAATATGTCCGGCATTATCTAAAACACTTCTGCCAGTAAACTGTAAGAATGCATCTAAGCGGTTTTCCCAATCGTTCATATACATTGGAATATGACGTTTAGCCTGATCTTCTGCATAATCAAGATACATGGTGACAATTCTGTTTAAATTTTCAAGTTCTTCCTGAGTTAAATAGTTTTTGGCAATGGTTATATCTGATTTCCTTACTTTCGCACCTTTGAATGAAGTAAGACCCATATTTTTTTTGGAAGCATCAGCACGTTCAACAATTAGTTCTGGTGCAGTATGCCCATGAACGGAATAATGAAGTTTATTCTGAACGGTTTTGAAAAAAAGATCTGCCTGTTCACAATGTGGATCATAATCAACAGATGTAGCAAATATGTCACGAACCTTTAAATAAACACGTTTTTCAGAAGAACGAATATCTCTGATACGTTCAAGAAGTTCATCGAAGTAGTCGGAACCAAATTTTTTTGGATTTTTTAAACGTTCATCATTAAGAACAAATCCTTTTTTCATATATTCGGAGAGAACGGATGAGGACCAGTTTCGAAAATGTATTCCGATATTATTTCGTACACGATATCCGATTGCAAGAATCATATCAAGATTATATATTTTTACTTTTCTCTGAACAGTTCTGCTCCCTTCAGATTGAACTTGTAAGTAATCCTTACAAGTTGCTTCTTCATATAATTCTCCATCAGCGTATATATTTTTTATATGTAATGTCACATTTTGAGGAGAAGTCTGATAAAGTTGGGAAATACTTTTTTGTGTCATCCATATAGTGGAATCGTTGAAATAAGCATCAACTTTTGTATCCCCCTTTTCATTTTGATAAATTAGAATATTTCCTTGAAAATTCAAATCAGTATCTCCTTTCAAAAAGTTAAATGTTCATTTTTTTTCGTAAAACTCTTCAAAAATAATTCTAGCACATATCGGTGTGATCCGCTTATTTTTTTATAGGATTTATAAATTGAGTTGAATATTAATCATTAAGTTGGTTAATATTTGGATCTTGATTTTTATCTGAAATATTGCAAAATATCCGTGAAAAGGGTAATATTTTAAATAGAGCGAAAGACACATATCCGTCGCATACGATTGTGGGCGGTATATGTGAAAACTGGGCAAAGTAAATATGGGTATGCAGGAGGAAACACAGATGAAGAGAATCGGTATGTTAACAAGCGGCGGGGATTGCCAGGCATTAAACGCAGCAATGCGCGGCGTTGTAAAAGGCTTAAGTGAAAATGTGGACGAGCTGGAGATTTACGGCTTTTTAAATGGTTATAAAGGACTGATTTATGGAGATTACAGATTACTGACATCTGCGGATTTTTCCGGAATACTTACCAAGGGTGGAACGATCCTTGGATCTTCCAGACAGCCGTTTAAACAGATGCGCGTGCCGGATGCGAACGGATTAGACAAAGTGGAGGCAATGAAATCTACCTATTATAAGTTGAGACTGGATTGTCTGGTTATCTTAGGTGGAAATGGAACGGAGAAAACGGCAAATCTGCTTCGCGAGGAAGGATTAAATGTAATTCATCTTCCGAAAACGATCGATAACGATATCTATGGAACGGATGTTACATTCGGATTTCAGAGTGCAATCAATATTGCAACGGATGCGATCGACTGTATCCATACAACGGCAGCTTCCCATAACCGTGTATTTATCGTGGAAGTTATGGGACATAAAGTTGGCTGGCTGACGCTTTATGCAGGAGTTGCAGGCGGTGCAGATATCGTTTTATTGCCGGAGATCCCGTATGATATTGAAAAAGTGATCGCAGCCATTAATAAGCGTACCAAAGCAGGAAAAGGATTCACAATTCTTGCGGTTGCGGAGGGAGCTATCTCGAAAGAGGATGCGGCGTTATCCAAAAAAGAGTATAAAGAAAAGGTTGCAAAGCGCAAATATCCGTCGGTTTCCTATGAGATCGCAGACCATATTTTTGAGGAGACCGGTGTGGAAGTCCGCGTGACGGTTCCGGGACATACACAGAGAGGTGGAAGTCCATGTCCTTACGACCGTGTGCTCTGTACCAGACTTGGTTCTGCAGCAGCACAGGCTATCATAGACGAGGATTACGGCAATATGATCGCCATGATCAATGGAAAGACAAAGCGTGTGCCATTAGGCGAAGTGGCAGGCAAATTAAAAACAGTAGATCCGGATAGTCAGATGATCAAAGAGGCAAAACGGATCGGAATCAGTTTCGGGGATTAAGATGTCATACACAGCACTATATCGGAAGTTCCGTCCGCAGGAGTTTGAGGATGTCAAGGGACAGGAACACATTGTTACAACATTAAAAAATCAGATCAAAGCAGACAGGATCGGACATGCGTATCTGTTTTGTGGAACCAGGGGAACCGGTAAGACAACCATTGCGAAGATATTTGCAAAGGCGGTCAATTGTGAGCATCCCGTAGACGGCAGCCCATGTGGAGAGTGTCCGGCCTGCAGGGCGATCGCAGCGGGCAACTCCATGAATGTGATCGAGATCGATGCGGCATCGAATAATGGTGTGGATAATATCCGCCAGATCCGTGAGGAGGTGGAATACCGTCCGACGGAAGGCAAATACAAAGTCTACATCATCGATGAGGTTCATATGCTTTCCATAGGTGCATTTAATGCACTGCTAAAGACACTCGAGGAGCCGCCATCATATGTTATTTTTATTCTGGCAACAACGGAGGCACACAAGATACCGATCACAATCTTATCCCGCTGTCAGAGATACGATTTCAGACGTATTTCCATTGAGACGATTTCTGCAAGACTGATGGAACTGATGGAAAAGGAGCAGGTCACAGTGGAGGAGCGTGCGATACGCTATATCGCAAAGGCGGCAGACGGTTCTATGCGAGATGCACTCAGCCTGTTAGATCAGTGTATTGCGTTTTATCTTGGGCAGGAACTTACTTACGATAAGGTACTTGAAACACTCGGTGCGGTTGATACTGAGATTTTCAGCAGACTGCTCCGTCAGATTTTAGAGAAAAATGTGACCGGAGCGATTGGTGTGATCGATGAGATGGTCGTCGAGGGCAGGGAGTTAGGGCAGTTTGTCAATGACTTTACCTGGTATTTAAGAAACCTTATGCTTGTACAGAGCTCGGATGACATGGAGGATGTGCTTGACATTTCAACGGAGAATCTTGCACTGTTAAAAGAAGAGGCGCAGATGGTAGAGACAGACATCCTTATGCGCTATATCCGTATTTTTTCAGAACTGAGCAATCAGATCCGGTATGCCGTACAGAAACGTATTCTGATCGAGATTGCGGTGATTAAATTATGTAAACCGGAGATGGAAAAAGATTATGGTTCACTGATCGACCGCGTGGACAGTCTCGAAAAAAAGCTGGAAAAGGGTATCGTAGTAACACAGGCATCCGGTGACATGTCTGCGGGGACAACAGGTTCTGCTGCTGCGTCGGAAGCATTAAAAAAAAAGGAGCTTCCCAAGGCAATCCCTGAAGATATCAAACAGATCATGAGCAGTTGGAGTGGTATTTTATCACAGCTGACAGGAATTACGAGAACCTATCTCAAAAAGGCGGTTCCAACATTAGGAGAGGGCGATACGCTGATCCTGGCATTTGAGGATGCCAACGCGTATACGTATATAGAAGAGAACCGTTCCAACTGTCAGGATGAATTTCGGGCAGCAGTTGCAGAAAGACTTGGCAAAGAGGTAGAGATTCTGGTAAAATTAAATGACACTGGCACGCCAAGCGGGGAAATCTATCCCGATTTACGCCAGTTGATTAATTTTGAAATAGAAGAAGACGAGTTTTAGGAGGATTCACATGGCAAAAAGAGGCGGTTTTCCGGGCGGTATGCCGGGCAACATGAACAACCTTATGAAACAGGCGCAGAAAATGCAGCGTCAGATGGAAGAGGCACAGAAAGAATTAGAAGAAAAAGAGATTACTGCAGCAGCAGGTGGTGGAGCTGTTGAAGTTACTGTTTCCGGTAAGAGAGAGGTTACAAAAGTAAAATTATCCGAGGAAGTAGTTGACCCGGATGACATCGAGATGTTAGAGGATCTGATCATGGCAGCAACCAATGAGGCACTTCGTCAGTTAGAAGAGTTCTCTTCGGATTCCATGTCAAAGATCACAGGAGGCATGGGTGGTCTTGGCGGACTTCCATTCTAAGAGGAAAGAACACACTATATGTTTTATGGGCAAATTTATCTATAAGACCCGGGTGCCAGCCAGCTTTTGACACCCGAATTTCTGTAAGAAAAAAGGCATAATGATTCAGGGAAGACAAGGAATGTTTTTCGCCTGAACCATTATGCCTTTTTGATTCATAGGAAATTACGTTCCATGAATCAAAAAGACCTCATTTTACAATTTTGCCCGGAATACTTCATCTGCCGGATATCCCCCGGCACATTTCTGCATGCCGCGCTGAATGCTATCCGCGGAATTTCCCCAGTCCTTATCTTTGTTCCGGTAGTCATTTTTTTCTACAAACCATGCGACTTCTTTTTGCAGGCGTTCCATATTTTCCTGCATCAGTGCAAATGCCTTCGGGTAAAACTCCTTTTTCTGTGCATCGTTTAATTTGTTTTCCGCAGTCTCGATCAGATCTCCGAAATGAGGCAGACAAAACCCTTTGCTCTCTTCAAAAAGCTGGCGAAATTCTTCATTTTTCAGATACAGGTCGAAGAATGTATCCAGATATCTGCCATAGATTTTTCGGAAATGATCGCAGACATAGCAGTCCGTCGTCTTTTTGGAGATCCATGCGCCAAGCGCAGTCTGCGGTTCATGTTCTGCGGTTGCATCGGTGCGCTTCATGCGCTTTAACAGACTTGATTTGCCTGGGGCAAAATCGGACATTTCTTTTGCGAGTTCCTGGTTCAGTTTTTTTAAATGTGTGCTTAAGATCAATGCATTTCCAAGGCGGTTGCCGTAATCGTACATCATTTTAAAGTGATGGCGGCAGAATCCGGTCGCATCTGTTTTTTCACGGATATCATCCTCCATATAGGCGGAACCTAAAATAAATGAGACCGCATGCTGCTCGGCTTCGCGCTCTAAATTGCAGAAAGGGCATTCGTCTTTGGCGTTAAAAGCCTTGATTAAAGGGATGGTTGCAATATTTTCTTTCATATGATCTATGACTCCTTTGACTGGTTGATCCACTTCTTTATTTATAATAATTATAACAAAGTCTGATAATTCAAACAATAACTCATAATAAATTTAAAGTTATGCCATAATAAATAAAAAACGCAACATTTCATATAAAATGTTGCGTTTTTTATTTACAATTATTATTTCGGCAGAACAAAAAGAAACTTAACCCCAAAATTTAAATTTTTTTAAATCCGTTCAGAAATTAATGGTATGAAAAATACTGTCCCGCTCGTCCTGAGAAATTCCCAGATAACGCTTTGTGATATAAAACGAGGAATGATTATACAGATCCATCAGAAGAACCGGCGAAATTCCCTGTTTCCATGCATGATAGCCAAACGTCTTGCGGAGCGAATGACAGCTGACATGCGTTTCGCATAAGGTTTCATCCGCTGCTCTGCGTACAATACGATATGCCTGGGAGCGGCAGAGCGGATGCGCAGGTGTGGTGGGTTTTGAAAAAATATAATCCTCCGCGTCAGGTTTTCTTGTTTTCCTGTAACAGTCCAGTGCCTTGATAACATGTGAATTTAAGGCAATCTCATTGACCTTTCCTGTTTTTTGTTCATGGATCAGAAGATGATCTAAGAAACAGTCTTTCTCAAAATAATACACATCTTTCCATTTTAAATTCAATACATCACTGATGCGCAATGCGGTGTAGAGCCCAAGAATGATCATCGTATAGTTGCGTATATTCGGATGTGCAACCTCGTAATACGCAATGAAATTTTTTAGTTCGTCCTTATCACGGATCGGCTGTGTTGTACCCATAATGACTCCTTTCTGCGGAAAATACCGCAAGCCTGTAAACGCAACATTTTATATGGAATGTTGCATTCAGGGAGAAACAGATAATCAGGGAGGAAAACAGATTATATGCTCAAGTTAACGTTAAAGCCCGGTGACTATATTGACATCGGTGAAAACATTAGGGTTGTTTTTTCCGGCGGTTCTGCAAATAACATTCATCTTCTGGTGAATGCGCCGAGAGAGATAAACATTGCGCGCAGTTCTGCGGAAAGGAAAAGCAGCCGCGCCCGCTATTATAAGGAACAGGGCATATCGGAACAGGCACAGAAAGAGATTGCTGCAATTCTGATGAGGGAACGCCGCAGCAGATCAGAAGAAGCAAGGTAATAAGGTCAGGCTAACCTAGGGGTCGGGCTTATTATAAATCTTTTTAAGACGTATGTCTTAAAAATTAAGAAAAATTTCCGCATATCACGGAAAAAAAGGGAAAGGATTCCCGGATGCCGGGTAACGGCAGGACACATTTTTTATCACACGGAGGTAAATATTATGGCAATGGTAGTACAGCACAATATGTCCGCAATGAATGCGAACAGAAATTTAGGCGTTACAACAGGAATGCAGGCAAAATCATCCGAGAAGTTATCTTCCGGTTACAAGATCAACCGTGCAGCAGATGATGCAGCAGGACTTTCTATTTCTGAGAAGATGAGAAGCCAGATCCGCGGTTTAAATAAAGCATCTGACAATGCACAGGATGGTATCTCTTTAATCCAGACCGCTGAGGGCGCATTAAATGAATCCCACTCTATCTTACAGAGAATGAGAGAGTTATCCGTACAGGCAGCCAACGGTACAGAGACAGATGACGACCGTGAGGCAGTACAGAACGAGGTTTCCCAGTTACAGGAAGAGCTGACAAGAATTTCTGAGACAACAGAGTTCAACACGATGAAGCTGCTGGATGGTTCTCAGAGTGGAAGTACATCTTCAACCGGGTCAGGTCCGAAGTTTGGTGTTGTAGATGCAACATTAGACGGTGCACTTGTAACATCTAACGTGAAAGGTATTAAAGTAGCAACAGCAGCTGCCACAACAACAAAGGCAGGTCAGGAGACTGCTATCTGGGCTGCCGATGGAAAGACATTAACTTTAAATCTTTCGAAAAATAAGGTATATACACAGGACGAAATTGATGACTTGATCGCAAATGCAAAACAGGAAGACAGTTCTGCAACAGGTGCACCGGCTGAAGTGAAAGTATCTTTAAAGAATGGTATTTTTAATGCAGATGCAGACACAACTGCCGGAACTGTAACAGCCGGTGGTGTGAAGGCAGTATCTGATGCAGGAACAGTAACTGGATTTGTTGGTGCAGATACAATTTCATTTACGGCAAATAAGTATGGAGCAGAGTTCAATGATACTGTATTTAAACTCAAATTTGATAAGGCAGCAGGCAAAGAAGAAGTAGAGACAAATACAGCAATTGAAATTGATGGAGCAAATGCGGTAACAGCAGGTGAATATACAATTCATCTTGCAGCAGGCAAAGAATATACGGCAGAAGATTTAGAGGATGTTCTTAAAACGGCAGGATTCGACTTTGATGTTAAATTAAGTGGAAATACACCAGATGAGCCAAATACTTTATTTGCAACCAGTGGCGCATCAACTGTGACTGATATTACAATGGGTGCTGGCACCACCGGAGCTGGTCTTGGAAGTACAGATGCTATGTGGGGGCAAGCTGGTTATGACAGTGTATCTTCTGGTGCTGGCATTACCTTGCAGATTGGTGCAAATGAAGGTCAGACCATGAGTTTCTCTATCGATGACATGAGCGCAAGAGCACTTGGCGTAGATGGCAACAAAGTTGATTTAAGCACACAGGCTGGCGCACAGAAAGCAACTGATACCATTGATGCAGCAATCAAGAAAGTATCTGCACAGCGTGGTAGAATGGGTGCGATCCAGAACCGTCTGGAGCACACCATCAGCAACCTTGATACAGCAGCAGAGAATACCCAGACTGCAGAGTCCCGTATCCGTGATACAGATATGGCAGAAGAGATGGTTGAGTACTCCAAGAACAACATTCTTGCTCAGGCAGGTCAGTCTATGCTTGCACAGGCGAACCAGTCTACACAGGGTGTACTCTCTTTATTACAGTAATTTCAGTAAAACAGTAATTATCATATGCAACATGAAAATGTCCCGGGGCATCATGCTCCAGGGCATTTTTCATAGAAAGAGGAAAAAATGAATCTGTTAAAAACAACGTTTTACGATGAATTTGCATGTATTGGAGCGGAGTGCCCATTGACCTGCTGCGGGGGATGGATGATAGCAATGGAAGAGAAAACATTAAAAGATTACAGGATGATTGGGGGAAAGATTGGAAGATTTGCCAGAAAAGGTGTAACATATAACTCTGATTTACAGAGTTATATAGTGCAGCTGCGGGATACGGATGGAATGTGCCCGATGCTGAATGAAGACCAGTTGTGCGAAATTGTACTAAATAAAGGAAATAAGAAACTATGCCGTACCTGTGCAACATTTCCACGGGAAACAGTAAGGTCGTATGATACAGATGAGAAATATATCTTTCTGGGTTGTCCGAAAGTAGCACAGCTGTTATTTGAGGTATCCGGAAAAATAACTTTTATGTTTGAGCGCGATCCGGATTTAGATATGGAAGACATTCCTATATACAATCATGTGATGAAGATTAATCTTGCAGTGAGGAGGAAAATCACAGATTTTATTCAGAAGTCAGAACTTCCATTGTGGTTCCGGGAATTTTATGGGGCTTATACGATAGAAAAAATGAGTTCACAGATAGCTGAACAGGATTTTGAAGCAGTAGAGGAAATGCTGGAACATTTTTTTAAACCATCGTTTTACCAGGCAATGTATCAGGGGATAAAGAATACAAAAGTTAACAGAGAACAGCAGTTCCAGTCTTTGTGTGGAACGGTAAATGCCTATGAAAAATTTATTCTCGGATCAATGTTCTCCGATAAATCCGGTACCAGTGATAAAATATTGCAATTACTTCATTTAAACCGGACATGTACATTTGATGAATGGAATCATGCCAGAGAAGAGTGGACAGCACAGGAAAATGAACAGCAGTGGGAAAACATGCTTGTGTATAACTGGATGCGTTCTGCCTTTGCACCCCAGAAGAACCGTAAATTATTAAAAAATTATCTTGCATGTGTATTATGTAATTTAGTGGCGGCGCACCTGTTGATTTTATATTCCATGAAACACGAAGCGGATGCGGAAATAAGAAATGTGATCGTTGCATTTGTTGTCCGCAGATTTTTACATGGAAATGAGGAAATTATGAAGATTATGCAGCTTGGAATGGACGAGGGGGTTTTGTCTCCGACATTTCTGATTTACCTGTGTAATTTATGGGGATAAACAGAAGAAGGAGTGTAACGGGCGAAATACACAGAACGGTGTGTGTTATCGCCCATTTTTGTATACTGTATAGTTTGAATGACACATTTTTGTGCACACTGTATACTTTAACTGCAAAATTTTTGTGCAAAATAACGTTTTTGTTTGCCAAGTGTAAAATATGATGTTAAACTGCACTTACATTTTTCGGAAAATGTATGTTGGGGCATTTATTATCATGATTTTAAATTTGTAAATAGGGTTATTTTAGCGTACAATTAGGAGAAGAACATATGAGTGAAAATATGAATGGGATGTCTGCAGGTAACACTGCAGACAAAACGTATGCCAATACGAAGTACAAAGATACTTTTTTCCGGTATCTGTTTAAAGAAAAATCGGGTATGCTGGAGTTGTACAATGCGTTATTTGATGACTGTCTGACAGACGAGAATGAGATAGAGGACTGTACGATTGAAGATGTATTCACAAGGCGATTGAAAAACGATCTGGCATTTCGTGTCAGAAAAAAGCGTATAATTGTTTTGACAGAACACCAGTCGACACTGAATGAGAATATGCCACTACGTTTTCTAATGTATTTGGGCAGGACGTACAATCAGATGATGACAACAAATGCAGTATATAAGGAACGCCGGATAGAACTCGACGCGCCGGAGTTTGTGGTATTTTACAATGGAGACCGCAATCAAAAAGAATATTGGGAAATGCACTTGTCGGATGCGTTCCCAGAGGGAGTGAAAGTTAATATTGATCTGAGGGTAAGAGTATATAACATTAACTACGGAAAGAACTCTAAATTATTGCAGCAGACAAAATTATTAAGTGGTTACAGTTATTTTGTTGATAAAATCAAACACTTATGTAAAAATGGAAGTGAATTAAAAGAAGCGATAGACACCACGGTGCGTGAATGTATCAAGGAAGGAGTTCTTACAGATCAGTTAACTTATTTAGGATCGGAGGTAATGGGTATGTTTGCAACAGAATTTGATATGGATGAAGCTGTAAAGGTCTGGAAGGAAGAGGCGAGAGAAGAAGGGTTAGAAGAAGGACGTGAAGAAGGACGTAAACAAGGCATAAGAGAAGGTAGACTAGAAGGACAATCGGAAGGTCGTCTTGGAATTATTAAAAATTATCTTGAAAACGGTGGAACCGTTGAACAGGCGAGAGAACTTTTGAAAGCTACAGAGGAAGAAATACAAAAAGTCACAAAGGAGATGTAATCTGACAATCTGCATAGGTAGCAAAATAAGGGAAAATGATAGCGGGCGAGATGCACAAAGAAAGGTGTGTCTTGCCCGGTTTTATTTATGATGGAACATGGAACCGCTTTGTGGTAAAATTGATGCCATAAGATCGTTGCTGGACTAACTGACAGGGAGTGAACAGTGACATGCAGACAGGGAGGATCAGACAATGTATTATGTACCGGATGGCACAGAGATGTGTGGATATTATGAATGTAAAGAGTGTGGAAACCGGTTTTTGGCGTTACAGATAGGACCGCAGCTCGTATGTCCGTATTGTGGGGAAGAGCCGGACATGGAAGTCGGACCGGATGAGGAGATACCGGTGGCAGCAGAAAGTGCGAAGCTGATTCAGGTGGTAAAAGGAGCAGAAGAGGTTGAGCGGATGGATACGCTGCTTTCACTTGCAGTGACCGGCGGTGATTATGCGTGGATATAGATAAAAGGAGTCAGTGTGAAAAATAAGATTTTTCACACGCAGGAATGGAGAATAAAATGGGACAGGTTTATTTTGTCCGTCATGGACAGACAATTTGGAATGTGGAAAATAAGATCTGTGGTGCAACGGATATTGCACTCACGGAACTTGGACATAAACAGGCGGTTGAGACAGGAAAAAAGATCTTAGAACAGGGAATTAAAGCCGATGAGATTCTTTATTCCCCATTGATCCGGGCAAAGGACACGGCACTCCACATCGCAGAGATCACCGGGATTCCGGCAAGGGAGGAAGCACGTTTAAAAGAACAGAACTTTGGAAAATATGAGTCCACACCGAGAGATGGAGCAGAGTTTAGGGAGGCCAAAAAACAGTTTGTAAATCGTTACGAAGGCGGGGAGTCGATGCTTCATCTGGCACAGAGAATCTATAACCTGTTAGATGAGGTGACAGCTTCGGATAAAACTTATATCCTCGTAGCGCACAATGGAATCGCGCGTGTGGTGCAGTCCTACTTTTATGAGATGACCAACGAGGAGTACGCTGCATTTGGTGTGGCAAATTGCGCAGTGGTCAGATATGAATTTTAAAGGATGGGACAGCCGTAAAGCGTGTCACCGGAATGGAGAACTTTCATGTTAGGAAAGAGAAAAGGAAAACAGCGGAGAGAATATGTTCCGGATTATGTGCTGTATGATCTTGAGACGACAGGGATATCGAGTATTTATGATGAAGTGATAGAGATCTCGGCGTTAAAAGTAAGGAACGGAAAAATTGTGGACGAGTTCAGCGAGCTTGTAAATCCGGGCAGGAAGATCCCTTATGCGGCAAGCAGAGTGAACAATATTTCAGATGAAATGGTGGAAAAGGCACGCGCCTTTGAAAAAGTTTTGCCGGAATTTCTTGCGTTTGCCGGGAACGACGTGTTAGCAGGGCATAATATTGCAGGGTTTGATATGAAGTTTTTGTACAGGGACTGCGAAAAATATTTTGGACAGACACTGACAAACGACTACATAGATACGCTTGCAATCGCAAAAATGTGTTTTCCCGAATGGAAACACAGACGACTCTCTGATCTGGCAGAACACTATGGTATCTCAACAAAAGGAGCACACCGCGCGCTGGCGGACTGCCGTATGAACCAGCAGGTGTTTGAGATGATGGCGAAAGAATTAGGGGGAACATCTGTGAAACAGACAGAGGAGAAAATCTGTCCGCGATGCGGGCTTGCCTTAAAAAAGAGAAACGGAAGATTTGGCGAGTTCTGGGGATGTACCGGTTTCCCGGATTGCAGATATACAGAAAACGTATAAAAAAGAAAGAATTGTGCAGTGTGAAAAATAAAATTTTTACACGCAGAAATGGAGATGAAATGGAAGATTACAGTATTGCAAATACGACCAAAGAACAGCGCATTGCGCTGATCAGGCAGTGGATCCCGGATGAGGACGGACTTGGTGACAGTGGTGATATGGATCTGTGGGATATCTACGCAGATTATATCAACGGAAAAAGAGAAATTGCTGAGATCAATGCAGAGATGTCAGGCACTTATTATACAGAGGAGGACTTAAAGTAATGGAGACATGGTTTTATGAAGTGGTTTCGATCGACGGGGATTATGCGAACCTGCGCAGAACCGACATCAAATCGAATGATCTGAAACTTGTGGCACGCGCCCTGCTTCCGGCGGAGATCATGGAGGGCAGCAAGTTAAAATATGAACTGATGCAGTATGAGCTGATCGGCTGAAAAGGATGTTGATGCGATGGACAATGAAAAAATGATCCGAAAAAAAGTATCTGTTTATGGTGCAGTTCAGGGTGTGGGGTTCCGTTACAGGGCAGAGCATGCCGCAAACCTGCTTGGCGTGACCGGCTGGGTGAGAAATGAGCCGGACGGCTCCGTGCTTTTAGAGATGCAGGGGACGGAAGAACAGATTGACAAGGTGCTTGCGATGGTAAACCAGGGCACCTATGTAAATATTGACCGTATCACGGCAAAACAGATACCGGTCGAAGAGAGCGAGTATGGATTCCACATAAGATAAACTCTGCCTTTCTAATTGAGAAAGTGGTTCCGTATTCGAATAAGGCCATGCCGGTGTATTTTTTAGTAATCCGGTTCAGATAGTCATCGCTGTAACTGAGCAGATCAGACAGTTCGTGCCGGCTGAGCCGCCCATCACTGTTTTCTAAGAGGTGAGTCAGGCTGTTCAAGAGAAGTCATAGAGCACGGTGCAGACCAGCCTGGATGGAAACAATAACTGTAAAAATGACGGATAGTGCAAAAAAATGCATTATCCGTTTTTTGTCAAAAAAAGTTGAAGAGCGTCGTTAAAACACTAAAAATATACATTTGTAATTGACGTATATTTTACAAAACACTAAAATAAAAATGGTGAATCACGCAAATATAAACGAAAAAGGAATGATAGTGTGAAAAATAAGATTTTTCACACGCAAGATTTGTGCTTACGCACAAACTTGAGATGCGCAAAAGACAGCGCAAGAATGGAGATTAATTTGAAAAAGTACATTGCAGCAATAGGGATATGTTTTATGGCACTGGGGGCAGCATGCATTATGAAAACGGATCCTGAGGAGGTGGGAGAAGAGCTGCCAGAACTTATCATCGGAAGTGATAATTATGAGCCATATAATTATCTGGATGACGATGGAAAGCCGGTAGGTATTGATGTGGAACTGGCGGAGGCGGTGTGTGAACAGTTAGGATACACACCGGTATTTCAATATATCGTATGGGATAAAAAGGACGAATATCTGGACAATGGGAAGGTGGACTGTTTGTGGGGAAGCTTTACTATGAATGGCAGGGCGGATGAGTATCAGTGGGCTGGCCCATACCTTTACAGCAGACAGGTGATTGCAGTGCGGACGGACAGCAAAATCAGAAACATATCCGATCTTGCAGGGAAAAGGGTTGCAGTACAGGCGACAACAAAACCGGAGGAGGTTCTGTTAGAGAGAAGTGATCCGAGAGTCCCGGAGGTGGATATGGTGTATAGTCTGTCCGGCATGGACGAGATCTATGCAAGCCTCAGGAAAGGGTATGTGGATGCGATCACAGGACATGAAAGTGCGCTTGAGAGATTTGTGAGGAATGCACCGGATATGTATGCCATACTGGATGAAAGTCTGTATATTTCAGAACTGGGAGTTGCTTTCAAAAAGGACACTCATCAGGATCTGGCAAGAAAAATGACACAGATTTTAAAAGAGATGCAGGATGATGGAACACTCCGGGACATGGTAGAAAAATACGGATTGGATGCCGAAAAAGCACTGGGGGTTGCAAATGCTGAAGAATGAAAAGATAACAAAGATCATTGCCCGCAGATATATATGGCTGCCATTTTTGATGGGAGTGCTTTTAGGGATAGTATGTTTTGTGGTATTTACCGGGTATGACCGGATGAAAACTGAGAAAATTGCAGATGAAACACTCAATTTTATGCAGGTCCGTGTCAAAAAATATGATGATTATAAGAACAATGATAAAGTAAAGAGTCTTTATCGTCTGGCAGATAAGACATTGGAGCTGGATCAGCGGCTGGAAGAGAAAGATGCAGATCAGGAAGAGCTGGTCGAACGCTATATGAAAGATCAGAGATTAGATGGTATTCTGCTTATAGACGAAAATCTGAATTGTGTGTATCAGGCAGAAGATGTTGGAAAGATGGATACATTCTGGCAGGAACAGATGAGTGAACCGGCAGTAAAAAATATGTTGGAGCAGCCGCGGAAAACATATATCACACGGCTTGATAAAGAGGGGAAAAAATATGATTTTGCGGTGGTATCCAGGATAGACGGAAAAGGGCTCATCGCCGCTTATATTGAAAAAGAAAAAAGCATGGAAGACAACGGTGATATTTCCATCTACTCGCTGTTTACTGGATTTACATTTGATATGAATGGTATCGTTGCGGTGACAGACGACAAACAAGTGCTTAGTTCCAATTCGGAGAAACTGCTTTCTGTGAAGCCGGGGGAGTATCGTGATATTTTTACACCGGACATATATACAGGGGATGAGCACAGGATGATCCATCTGGAAAGTACGGGAGGAAGCTGGTATGGGGAGATCAAGCAGATGAAAGATTATACATTATACGCTTTCTTCCCTACCAAAGCTGTGTATGCGTTGCGCACAAAAGTGGTAATCTGTGTATCAGGAATATACATATTGTGCTGGATGACATTTATGCTGGTACGGGGATATGTGGCGGAATCGAATATGCGCCAGATGGAAAAACAGTATCATATCATCCGCTCGGTCAGCAGCGTATTTTCCATCTGTATGCTGCTGGATTTAAAAAAAGATACATGGGAAATTATCAAGGCATCTGACCGGATACGCAAAATGATCGGCAATGAAACAAACAATGTAAAAATGATGAGACGTTTCTGCAAAAGAGTAGTTGCGCCGTCGGATTGGCAAAATTTCTGGGATTTTGTAAATCCGGATACGATTGCAAAACGACTGATGGGCAAAGACTATATTCATTGCAGAATGGAAAGTATAAAAGGAGAATGGTTCAGCATCATGCTGGTGCCGCAGCATCATGACGCACATGGCAATGTTGAGGCGGCACTTTTTCTGAGCAGGAATATCACTGACGAAAAAATGCGTGAAATGGATTATCAGAAGAAACTGGAAAAATCGGTGGAACAGGCGGAGCAGGCAAACGTTGCAAAAACAGACTTTCTGCGGAGAATGAGTCATGATATCCGTACGCCGATCAATGGAATCCGCGGCATGGTAGACATCTGCCGTTATTATATAGGAAATCCGAAAAAACAGGAGGAGTGTCTGGATAAGATCATGCTTTCGTCCACGTTCCTGATGGAACTGGTCAATGATGTCCTGGATATGAACAAACTGGAATCCGGTCAGATCAAACTTGAGGAAAAGCCGTTTTCCATTTCTGAAATTTTAAAGGAAGTGGAAACAGTGGTTGGAATGGCGGCAACAGAACAGGGAATTAGTCTGACTGTCAAAAAAGAAGACATTATTCACGAAAATCTGCTTGGAAGTTCGCTCCATGTGCGTCAGATTCTGCAGAATATTACCTCAAATGCGGTCAAATACAATAAGGCAAATGGGAAAGTGACATTAGCGTGCAGGGAAATTCTTTCGGAGGGGGAAAAGGCAGTATTTGAATTTGTCTGTACGGACAATGGAATCGGAATGAGTCATGAATTCCAGAAACATGCGTTTGAACCATTTGTGCAGGAGGATAGTTCGGCACGGACTTCCTATGCAGGAACCGGACTTGGACTTGCGATTGTAAAAAAACTGGTAGAACAGATGGATGGTACGATCCATTTTGTGAGTGAACCTGGAAAAGGAACGCAATTTACGCTTATAATACCGTTTCTTGTGGATCATACGATGGAAAAACAGGCGCAGGAAAAACAGGACACAGACGAGGAATGTGGAATCAAAAATTGTAAGATTTTACTGGTGGAGGACTATGAGATAAACATGGAAATTGCCAGATTTGTTCTGGAAAATGAGGGCGCACAGGTAAAAGAGGCCTGGAATGGAAAGGAAGCTGTCGATATATTTGCCGGGTCAAAGCCGGGTGAAATTGATGTGATCCTGATGGATCTGATGATGCCTGTCATGGGAGGATTAGAGGCAACGGAATATATCCGTAAGCTTCAAAGGGAGGATGCGAAAACCATTCCGATCATTGCGATGACGGCAAATGCTTTTGCAGATGATGAAGAACGGAGTTTAGCAGCCGGGATGGATGCACATATATCCAAACCACTGGATGCAGAGCAGCTCATACAGGTAATTTCTGACATATGCAGAAGACGGAAAGAGCATGCAAAGAGGGATAGCAGTATCTGACTTTTTCGGACCGGTAAAAAATGCTGCTCTAATTTGTACAAAGGTACTTTATTAACAGTAAGAGATGTAGTATACTTCTTCTGCGTTGTAATGGAATGGAACTTTACAATGGAATAGCATATTCCATAGAAATATGCAAAGAGTGAGGACAAAAGAAATGCAGAAGAATCTTGGAAAGATCAAACGTACTGTGGAAGAGTATCTGGTGCTGACTGTTGCGACATTGATTCTTGTTGTGGGAGTTTATGTGTTTAAGTTTCCGAATAACTTTTCATTTGGAGGCGTAACCGGTCTGGCAGTCGTATTAGGCGCCGTACTTCCGACATCACCGGGAAATCTTACCTTTATTATCAATATGCTGTTGCTGGTACTTGGATTTATATTCCTTGGAAAGGGATTTGGGTTAAAGACGGTTTATGTCAGTGTACTGACCTCTGTTGGCTTAAGCTTTGCTGAGCGGGTGTTTCCGATGGATGGACCTTTGACTGGACAGCCGGTATTAGAGCTTATTTATGCAATCGTATTGCCGGCTTTTTCAGCAGCCATTTTATTTAATATCGGGGCATCCGGCGGTGGAACGGATATTGTGGCGATGATCTTAAAGAAATACACAAAGTTAAACATCGGTGCGGCATTATTTTTAGTGGATTTTGGAATCGTTATTGCATCCTGTCTTGTATTTGATGCACAGACAGGACTTTGCTCCATGTGCGGACTTTTAGCAAAATCATTAGTTGTCGATAATGTGATCGAGAGTATCAACCTGTGCAAGTATTTTACGATCATCTGCAACGATCCGGAGCCAATCTGTGAATTTATCACAAAAGAATTAAAACGCAGTGCGACGGTTTACCAGGCAGAAGGTGCCTACCAGCACAACCAGAAAACGGTCATTTTAACTGTTATGAAGCGAAGCCAGGCGGTGGAACTCCGTAATTATATCCGTACGAACCAGCCGTCTGCATTTATTGCGATCACAAACAGCAGTGAGATCATCGGAAAGGGATTTCGTGGTTTCAACTAAGGTTTGGTTGCGGAAAAGAAAAGTCTATTATATAATGGAAAGAGCGGTTTGTATGCAATACAGGATTTTGCATGTCTGAAGATTGGATAAATACAAAACTGTGAGGTAACTATTTTTGATATAAGAAACGGAGAAGCGAATGAAAATTTGGGAAGACAATAACCAGAAATACATCAAAGCAATGATGGAAAAAAATACTGCAGAGCAGAATGAGGAACTGAAAAAGCGTTTAGAGCAGATTGATTTTTCTGTATTAGAACATATTGAAAGAAAAGAAACGGTCAATGAGCGCGGTGTGTTTGCACCGTTAGATGCTGTGGAGGTTGGTGAGATCGAGTCTAGAGGAGACGAGTTCAAAGAGATTGGTTTAAAGGCGATCCGCGAGGGAAAAGTCGGTGCAGTGCTTTTAGCAGGCGGTCAGGGAACCCGCCTTGGGCTTGACAGACCAAAGGGAACCTTAAATATTGGTGTGACCAAAGAGTTATATTTATTTGAGCAGCTGCTTCGCAATCTGATGGACGTGACAGATGAGGCAGGAGTATATGTACCGCTTTATATTATGACAAGCAATATCAACAATGCAGATACAACAGCTTTTTTTGAAGAACATGATTATTTCGGTTATCCGAAGGATTATGTGAAGTTTTTTGTACAGGAAATGGTTCCGGCATGTGATTATGAGGGGCGTATCTATATGGAATCACAGACCGAAGTTGCAATGTCCCCAAACGGCAACGGCGGCTGGTTCTCATCCATGGTAAATGCGGGACTGCTCTCTGATATTAAGGAGCGGGGCATTGAATGGATCAATGTATTTGCCGTAGATAACTGCTTACAGCGTATCGCGGATCCGATGTTTGTTGGCGCAACGATCGCTTATGGCTGCGAGAGTGGTGCAAAAGTAGTACGAAAAGCAGCACCGGACGAGCGTGTTGGAGTGCTTTGTACTGAGGATGGCAAACCTTCTATCGCAGAATATTACGAGATGACGGAAGAAATGGCAACTGCACGCAAAGAAAACGGTGATTTAAAATACGGTTTTGGTGTTATTTTAAATTATCTGTTCTCTGAAAAGAAATTAGAGCAGATCGCGGATGCAAAAATGCCAATCCATGTGGTAGAGAAAAAGATCCCATACATGGATGTGGATGGTACATTTGTGAAACCGGAGCAGCCGAATGGATATAAATTCGAGACACTGGTGCTTGATATGGTACACATGATGGATGACTGTATCCCATATGAAGTTGTACGTGAAAAAGAATTTGCGCCGATCAAAAACCTTCACGGTGTGGATTCCTTAGATTCCGCGAGAGAGCTGATGAAAGGCTGCGGCATCGAATTATAGAAAATAGAACCCTGTTTTTAAATTGTTTATAAATATTTCATACAGACTTTATGCCGTTTTGTGCGGTATCTGTTATACTGATATTCATAGTATGGGATAGTTACACCTAAGATTTGTTGTGTGAAAAGAATGTGTGGCAATGAAGGTGAAAACAATTTAGAAACGGGGTTTTTTATTATGATACAGAAACAGGCAATTATAAATGATAATATGAGGCAAAAACAGACAGTTGTACAGGAGGATAACGTGGAGCAGGAACAGTATTCGGCTTCTGTGAAGGTGGAAGACACAGAGGAAGACAGGATGATGGATGCAGCGCAGGAAAACAGTCTGATGTTGGTGCGCGGCATGGTCGATGATGACATGGAGCATATCGCGGATATGAAGGAGCAGTTTTCCCAGACGATTGATCCGATCCTGCGCATGTACAACGCAGCGATGTGCGCGACGACCACGCGCCTTGAGATCATAGAGGATGAGTTTAAATACCGCAAACTGCGCTGCCCGATCCATCACATTGATACACGGCTGAAATCGGCGAAAAGCATTCTGGGAAAGCTTCAGAAAAAGAATCTTGATCTGACACTCAGCGCAGCGTGCAACAATATTTACGATATCGCCGGAGTGCGCGTAGTCTGTTCCTATATCAAGGACGTGTACCTGATCCGTGACCGCCTGATGGCACAGGATGACATACATATCATGGAGATCAAGGATTATATCGATCAGCCGAAAGATAACGGTTACCGCAGCCTTCACATTATTATTCGTGTGCCGGTCTATTTTATGAACAAAAAGCAGATGGTGCCGGTCGAACTGCAGATCCGTACCCTTGCGATGGATCTGTGGGCGAGCTTAGAGCACGACATCAAGTACAAATCCCTTTATCAGGATGTTACAATGGATTTTTCCGATGAGTTAAAAGAGTGCAGCCGCCTGATCTATGAGGCGGAGGAGAAGATGGAGATCATGAATGCGGCGTTAGAGGAGTGAGACGGAATTTATTTTATGGACAGAATTTTCAGGATAAAAAATAATGGAGCTGTGGATGATAAATATTTTGTATTGGAATGCGGGAATACGGACAGAGGAAGACAGCAGGGCAAAAATGCTCGTAAGTATGAAGTTTAATGTAGAGTTGATCAGGGATTCAAAATATTATTTTATATGTTCCATAAACAATGCATTAACAGACTTTTTAATTGCGGGGTTACATTTTCCAAGTAAGCGATATGCTGAAAACAGAGACAGGGAAATTGTGGCAGAACAGTTTATGGATGCATTGTGTGAGGCACAAAGTGAAGTGGGACATAAAAAGGTTATCATAGCAGGGGATTTTAATGCTGATCCGTTTGAAGAGGTAATGTTAAAAGCGAATTATTTTCATGCTTTGCCATATGCTGACATTGTCGAAAATAAGCGTGAGAGAGACATATATGGGAAAAACTATCAGATGTTTTATAACCCCATGTGGAATTTTTTTGGTGATTTGAATACACCTCACAGCACATGTTATTATGATTCGGGAGGTGCATTCAATTTTTACAAACATATTTTTGATCAGGTTATTGTCAGTGCTGATATGGTAAAATATTTTGATAAAGATAATCTGAAAATTGTGACAGAAACAAGCAGTGGTGTTTTAGCAGATGGTAAAGGGATACCGAACCGGAAAGAATATAGCGATCACCTGCCAATCGTATTTGGAATTAAGGAGGATGCATGATGCAGAATTTATGGAGAGTACAAACAGAAAAGAAGATACATACACCGCATGATATCATAAGTGAACAATGCAAATATTTGTCTGAAATGACAGATGGAAAAGTGATTGCGAGGATCGCACCTTATAAGGGGGATTATAAAAGTTATTCTAGACCAAATGGACTGGAACTGGCAGGGAGTCTTTTTGTGCAGGATAATGGCTTTGATGTGCAAAATGTTTTGGGCGATCGACAGAGCAAATTTGTTTATGAATTTTATATAACAGCGAAAGCAGCCCCGAAATACAAATACAGGATTATGTTTCTTGCTTTTGGCATATCGGTTTATCCTGTGGAAGTATCGTTAGAAAAATCAATAGCCGATGAAATTGGAATGGATAAAAGTGAGTTTTTACTTTCTACGGAGGAAGAATTTGCAAACCTAGTTGGAAAGGTGCTCAGTTCAGAACGGATCAGTGCGGTTGTATCAAATTTGATCAATATAGAATGACACTAAATCATACCCTCTCAAAAAAAATTTGAAAAAATATAAAAAAAGTTATTGACAAATAACTAAAGTTAGAATAAACTAACTATCAGAAAAGGAAATGAGTTCAAGCAACTCTTTCTTTTTTGAACAGGAGTTAGGATAAACTAACTATATATGTTAAGACAATGGATCAAAAGATCTGTTGTTCTATGGGAGATGACCATGAGCAGGGAAGTGTTAGAGATTCTGGAGAAGATGGATAAAAAAGAATTAAAGACTCAACTGGCACTGCAATGTGCCCCGCTTCTTACGGGAATCAAACTTTCCAATCTTCTTACGGTGACAAAGAGCAACGAAGAAGATGTGAAAGATTTGTTCCGTAATACAGAAATTACTGTACATACACTCTACCAGACAAAACATCGGACGATATTCCTGCTTTTTCGTGAAAAACAACTACTCGCTTATCTGAACGAAAAAGATGTGAAGGAAACGATGAGATTGTTTGGGTATCAGACATTACGCCTTATCGACATTTTTGAAAAACTGTGTGCCCGCTATCAAAAATATATGAAGGATCATCTGTCTTTTCCACATGAGCTTGGACTGCTCCTGGGTTATCCTGTAGAAGATGTGTTAGGTTTTATCCAAAACGAAGGACGCAATTATCTGTATTGCGGCTACTGGAAAGTATATGGAGATGTGGATACGGCAAGAATTACATTTGACCGCTACAATCAGGCAAAAGAAGATGCAATCCGCCTGATATCATCCGGCATGGAGATCCATGAACTTTTACTTTACGGCAGGATATTAGAATCCGCCTAGATGGATTCGTGATATATTCTGCTGTTTGATGGATGACCGGATTTTTAGGCGAAAGTAAATAAGATAAAAACGGAAAATACCCGGCTTGATGCGGCAAAGGCGTCGTGCGAGACCGGGAATCCGTTTGTATAAATTGAATGTGCGAAAATAAGCACAGAAATGGAGGAAATATGAGCAAGATTATCGTGGCATACTGGTCCCAGACGGGAAATACGGAAGCAATGGCAAATGCAGTTGGAGAGGGAATCAAGGCAGCAGGAGGAGAGGCAGATGTTGTTCCGGTATCTGCAGTATCCGTAGATGAGTTAAAAGCTGCATCTTCATTCGCATTAGGCTGCCCGGCAATGGGAGCTGAAGTATTAGAGGAGAGCGAAATGGAGCCGTTCGTAGAAGAAGTAGAAGGTTTTGCAGCAGGCAAAAAGATCGCTTTATTCGGTTCTTACGGATGGGGAGACGGACAGTGGATGCGCGACTGGGAAGAGCGCATGAATGCAGCCGGAGCAACTGTTGTAAACGGCGAGGGTGTGATCGCACATGAAGCACCGGATGATGAAGCGTTAGAGGCATGCAGAAGCCTTGGAAAAGCGCTCGTATAAAAGAACATAAAACGTAGAAGACCAGGTGACCGGGTATATAGAGGGAGAGAATCCTTTTATATACCCGGTTTTTCGTTATGTTTTGGAGAATAAGAACTATTTTGCCGATGATGGGTTTGTCCTATGATATTTCATGTAAAAATGCTATAATGCAAAGGCAGCTTTTACAATGGTGCTGAAAAGAAACAGGAAAGTAGAGAAGGGGATATGTTAAAAAAATTTGTAAAATATGTTTCTCAAAACATGCTGGGAATGGTAGGTATGTCTGTTTATATTCTTGCAGACACCTATTTTATTTCGGTTGCAGTGGGTACGGATGGTATCACTGCACTTAATCTGGTATTGCCAATCTATAACATGATGTTTGCTATCGGTGCGATGATGGGGGTTGGTTCTGCAATCCGCTTTGTGGTTGAACGCAGCCAGAACAAAGCGGATGCGGACGGATACTTTTTCCATGCGTTGTTGTGGGCATTGATCGTTGGTCTGCTGTTTACGCTTGTTGGGATATTTTTCCCAGATAAACTGATTGCCCTGCTTGGTGGGGATGCCAGAATCGTTGCGGTCGGAAAAAACTATACGCGTATTTTCATGAGTTTTGCGCCGTTTTTTATGTGGAATTATATCTGCAATGCATTTGTGAGAAACGATGGAAATCCGTCGGTTGCAATGGCTGCGACGTTATTCAGCAGTCTGTTTAACATTGTATTTGACTATGTTCTGATGTTTCCACTGGGACTTTCCATGGAGGGAGCGGCACTTGCAACAGCACTTTCCCCGGTGGTTGGTATCCTGATCTGTGGTATACATTTCCGTTCAAAAAAATGTACGATAAAATTTAAACCTGTGCTGCCGTCCGTGCGGAAAATAGTTTATTGCTGTCAGGTCGGTGTGTCATCCTTCGTGGGCGAAATTTCATCCGGCGTAATTACAATTGTCTTTAATATGATCATCCTTAAGCTTGCGGGAAATACCGGAGTGGCTGCCTACGGAGTGGTTGCAAACACTTCATTAGTTGCCGTTGCTCTGTTTAACGGAATTGCGCAAGGCTCCCAGCCGCTCATCAGTGAATCATATAGTAAGGGTATCCGTAAAAATGTGAACTCCTATTTAAAGATGGCAGTTACAACTGCAATCGGTGTGGCGGTGTTGTTGTTGGTATTTATTTATCTGTATGCACCGATGGTGACAGCGGTATTTAACGGGGAACACAACCGGATGCTTGCCGGTTACGCGGAAAATGGACTGCGGCTCTATTTTATTGGATTTTTATTTGCCGGGATCAACATTGTCGGAACTGCGATATTAAGTGCTGTTGAGTCTGCAAAATATGCGTTTGCGGCGTCGATTTCCCGTGGATTTGTGGCAATCATTTTCTTCGCCTTTTTATTGTCGGCGTTATTTGGATTAAACGGAGTCTGGCTGGCATTTCCGGCAGCGGAATTTGTGACAATGCTGATCACATTGTACGGATTGCAAAAGATCAAACTTGTTGATAAAAATTCCTAACAGTCAAAAATCTCTTGACAAAATACAAATCGTGATGTAAATTCAAGATACCCAATAGGGGTATAAGGTATATGATAAAAATGGAAAACCGTGATAAAAATTCAGGAACAGCACAGACTATACAGACCGGAGGTAGACAGATGGCATGTGAAAAATGCAGCGCAAATGGAGATAACGTGAAGCATAAACAGCGTGAGAGTGCAGAAAAAAAAGCACTGCTTACGAGACTTTCCCGGATAGAGGGACAGGTGAGGGGAGTGCGTGCCATGGTGGAGGATGACAGATACTGCGTCGATATCGTCACACAGGTATCTGCGATCCAGGCTGCATTAAATGGATTCAACAAAGAACTGTTGGCACGCCATATCAAAACCTGCGTTTCCGAAGATATCAAAGAAGGCAATGAGCAGGCTGTCGATGAACTCTGCGATCTGTTAAAAAAGCTGATGAAATAACGGTTTGTATTTAGAAATGGAGATTGACATGAAGGAAAAGTTTGACGTAACAGGCATGAGCTGTTCGGCATGTTCCTCCCATGTGGAAAAGAGTGTTTCCAAATTGGAGGGCATAAATACAGTCAGTGTCAACCTGCTGACAAATAGCATGCAGGTCGAGTATGACGAGACAAAGCTTGATACCGGAAAAATCATCGAGGCGGTAGAACATGCCGGATATGGTGCTTCGGTAAAAGAAGAGGGAAAAGCGGCAGCAGCAAAGACTGGGCAGACGGAGGATGCGGTTTCTATCCAGCAGAAAAATATCAAAAACATGAAGACAAGACTGATCGTTTCTGTGATATTTTTGATACCGCTTATGTATGTGTCGATGGGACATATGATCTACAATGCACTTGGCATCCCGATGCCACCTGTCACCATGAAGTTTTTCCATGGAAGTGAAAATGCAGTCATCTATGCATTTACACAGTTTCTGCTTTTACTTCCGATCCTGTTCGCAAATCAGAAATACTTCCGCAATGGATTTGCAACCTTAGCGCGCAGAAGTCCGAACATGGATAGCCTGATCGCAATGGGAGCAACGGCGGCAACCGTGTACGGTATCTTTGCAATTTACCGGATCGGCTGGGGATTTCGTATTGGAGATATGGAACTGGTACACCGGTATAGCCATGATCTTTATTTTGAGTCTGCCGGAACGATTCTGACACTGATCACGGTCGGCAAATACCTTGAGACAAAGTCAAAGGGAAAGACGAGTGAGGCAATCACAAAGCTGATGAATTTAGCACCAAAGACAGTGACGGTAGTGCGCGATGGAAAAGAACAGGTCATCGATGCAGCCGATGTGGTGCAGGGTGATATTTTTGTAATCAAACCGGGAGAATCCGTTGCGATGGATGGTGTGATCTTAGAAGGAAAATCCTCCTTTGATGAATCTGCGATCACCGGGGAGAGTATTCCTGTGTTAAAACAGGAGGGAGACAAAGTTATCTCTGCATCCATCAATAAAGCCGGACTGATCCGCGCGCGTGCAACGCGTGTCGGCAAAGATACAACGATCGCACAGATCATCCGTCTTGTAGAGGAGGCATCTTCAAGTAAGGCGCCGATTGCGCGTCTTGCCGATAAAATTGCAGGGATTTTTGTACCTACAGTTATTGGAATTGCGATTGTGACATTTATTGTATGGCTGGCCAGCGGGGCTGATTTTGAGTTTGCCATGTCCTGTGGAATTGCGGTACTTGTTATCTCCTGTCCGTGTGCGCTTGGACTTGCAACACCGGTGGCGATCATGGTTGGAACCGGAAAAGGTGCAGAAAACGGCATCCTGATCAAATCCGGAGAAGCATTGGAGACGGCGCATGTTGTTGATACCGTTGTGATGGATAAGACGGGAACCATTACTTATGGAAAACCGGTTGTGACAGATATAAGAATGTATACAGGTGTCTCGGAGAACGAACTGCTCACGATTGCAGGCAGTCTGGAAAAAGGCAGTGAACATCCACTCGCAGAAGCAGTTGTTTCAAGTTGTGAGGCGAAAAACATTGCTCCACAGAAAGTAAGTGATTTTGAGGCACTGTTTGGAAAAGGAATTAAGGGACGTTTATCATCCGGAAAACTTTACTATGCGGGAAATGAAAAACTGATGGATGAAGCACACATCGCCCTGCCCGTTGAGATCAAAAAAGAGATGGAACAGTTTGCAAAACAGGGCAAAACACCGCTTTTATTTGCAGATGAGACACAGATCATAGGAATGATCGCCGTTGCGGATGTCGTAAAACCGACCAGCCGTGAGGCAGTCAGACAGTTTAAAGAATACGGAATCCATGTCATCATGTTAACCGGTGACAACGAAGTGACGGCACAGGCAATCAAGGATCAGGTAGGAATCGATGAAGTCATCGCCGGAGTGCTTCCAACACAGAAGGAAGAAAAGATATCTGCTTTAAAGAACAGCGGGCATAAAGTTGCAATGATCGGAGACGGTATTAATGATGCACCGGCACTTGCCTCCGCAGATGTCGGAATTGCCATCGGTGCCGGTACAGATGTTGCGATTGAGAGTGCAGATATTGTTCTGATGAAAAATGACTTACTTGATGCCGTCGGGGCGATTCGTTTAAGCAAGGCTGTCATCCGTAATATCAAGGAGAACCTGTTCTGGGCATTTTTCTATAACAGCATCGGAATTCCGCTTGCAGCAGGACTTTTATATCCAATCTGGGGATTAAAATTAAACCCGATGTTCGGCGCAGCTGCGATGAGCTTAAGCAGTGTCTGTGTAGTAAGTAATGCGCTGCGTCTTAGATGGGTAAAACTTGGTAAAAAATCTTGGTCAGAAAATATACCGGATCATATGGAACAGGAGAGTACGGCTTGTGAGAACAAAGTTGTTACTTCTGAAATAAAAACAAAGAGTGATGTAACAGAAAGCGAGGAAAAAATCATGAAGACAACATTAAGTATTGAAGGAATGATGTGCGGACACTGCCAGGCAACTGTCGAGAAGGCGTTAAAAGGAGTACCGGGTGTGTCTGAGGTAGTGGTAAGCTTAGAGGACAAAAATGCAGTCGTTACCGCAGAGGAATCAGTCAGTGCAGATGCATTAAAAGCGGCTGTTGTAGATGCAGGATATGAAGTAACTAATATTCAGTAAGGAATCATTACAGGCACAGAAATTATATTTTGCAGATTAAAAAAGATGAGCATAAGAAGGGGAAGCCGTGGTTATTCGGCTTCCCCTTCTTCTACGATCTGCTCTAACACACGGATGAGATCCTGCATGTTATTAAGCGCTACATTTCGTTCCAGAATCAGATTCTTCAGATCTGTGGAAAGCGTTTCAAATTTGTCTTTAATTCCGGGTGCTACATAAGATGCCATAGGTTCCTCCTTTTTTACGACAACAGGTTGGCCCGCCCGCAGGACGTACAATCTATTGCTTTTATACAGTTACCAGCTTATCATGTACATAAATTCGGAAAATTATGCTGCAAAAAAAACACTTCTTGTAAAAATCGTCGTTATCCTTTAATATAAAGAAGGCATATAGCCGTTTTGGAACATTATAAATGAAAGAATGGAAACGCCATGGATTATTACAGCAGTCAGATCAGTAAATTAATACAGGAATTATCATCCCTTCCGGGAATCGGTGCAAAATCTGCACAGCGTCTGGCATTCCATATTTTAAATATGCCGGTGGAACAGGTCGAAGAACTTTCAGCTGCAATCGTGGATGCGAGAAAAAATGTCCGTTACTGTAAGGAATGTTTTACCCTGACGGATGATGAACTTTGTCCGATCTGTAAGGATGCAGGACGCAATCACAAGACGATCATGGTCGTGGAAGATACCAGAGATCTTGCGGCATATGAAAAAACGGGCAAATACGACGGTGTTTATCACGTTTTGCATGGTGCAATTTCCCCTATGCTTGGAATCGGACCTGCAGATATCAAGTTAAAAGAGCTGATGCAGCGTCTGCAAAAGGATGTTGACGAGGTGATCATTGCGACAAACTCAAGTCTTGAGGGAGAAACGACTGCGATGTATATCAGCAAACTGATCAAACCTACCGGGATCAAAGTGACAAGGATTGCAAGTGGTGTTCCGGTCGGCGGAGACTTGGAGTATATTGATGAGGTAACACTGCTCCGTGCCTTAGAAGGCAGAACGGAGATTTAATAAAAGAAACAGAAAGGAACATGACTAGACTATGACAAATCTGGAACTCGAAAAAACAGCGAACGAAGTCCGCAAAAGTATTGTAACTGCAGTACACAGCGCAAAAGCCGGACATCCGGGTGGATCACTTTCCGCAGCAGATATTTTTACATATCTGTATTTTGAGGAGTTAAACGTGGATCCGAAGAACCCGAAGATGGCAGACCGTGACCGTTTTGTACTTTCAAAAGGTCATACGGCTCCAGGACTTTATGCAGTTCTGGCAGAGCGTGGATTTTTCCCGAAGGAGGATCTTATTACACTGCGTCATACAGGATCTTATCTCCAGGGACATCCGGATATGAAGCATATTCCGGGTATTGATATGTCATCCGGTTCTCTGGGTCAGGGATTGTCCGCAGCCGCTGGAATGGCAGCAGCCGGAAAGTTTGACAAAAAAGATTACCGTGTCTATGCACTTTGCGGAGATGGTGAAATCCAGGAAGGACAGATCTGGGAAGCTGCTATGTGGGCAGGATTCCGTAAACTGGACAATCTGGTTGTGATCGTTGACAATAATAATCTTCAGATCGATGGAACCGTTGATGAAGTATGTTCTCCTTACCCGATCGACAAAAAATTTGAGGCATTTAATTTCCACACGATCAATATCAATGGAAACGACTTTGATGAGATCCGTGCTGCGTTCAAAGAAGCGCGTGAGACAAAAGGAATGCCGACTGCGATCATTGCAAAGACCGTAAAAGGAAAAGGTGTATCCTTTATGGAAAATGCCGTAGACTGGCATGGAAAAGCACCGAACGATGCAGAGTATGAGATCGCAATGAAAGACCTTGAGAAAGTGGGGGAAGCATTATGTCAGAAATAAAGAAAATTGCAACAAGAGAAAGCTATGGAAATGCTCTGGTTGAAGTTGGAAAAGAGCATGAAGACCTGATTGTATTAGATGCGGACCTTGCAGGTGCAACAAAGACCGGAATTTTCAAAAAAGCATTCCCGGAGCGTCATTGGGATGTTGGTATTGCTGAGGCAAATATGACGGGTATTGCGGCAGGACTTGCAACCTGTGGAAAAGTACCGTTTATCAGCTCTTTTGCTATGTTTGCAGCAGGAAGAAACTTTGAGCAGGTGCGCAACTCTATCGGATATCCACATCTGAATGTCAAAATTGGTGCAACCCACGCAGGCATTTCTGTCGGTGAGGATGGTGCCACCCACCAGTGTTTAGAGGATATCGCTCTGATGCGTACGATTCCTGGCATGGTAGTGATCAATCCGGCAGATGATGTTGAGGCAAGAGCAGCCGTACACGCTGCATACGATCATGTGGGACCTGTATATCTTCGTTTTGGACGTTTGCCGGTTCCTGTATTCAATGACGAGGCAACTTACAAATTTGAGATTGGTAAAGGAATTGTTTTAAAAGAAGGAAAAGATGTGACAATTTTTGCAACCGGACTCTGCGTAAATGAGACGGTAGAGGCAGAAAAAATGCTTGCAAAAGATGGTATTGATGCGGAAATTATCAATATTCATACCATCAAACCGATCGATCGTGAATTGGTTGTAAAATCTGCACAAAAGACCGGAAAAGTTGTTACAGTTGAGGAACATTCCGTGATCGGCGGACTTGGAAGTGCAGTATGTGACGTACTTTGCGAGGAAGCACCGGCAAAAGTATTAAAAATTGGTGTCAATGATGTGTTTGGTGAATCCGGTCCGGCACTCGAGCTGCTTCATAAATATGAGCTTGATGCAGAGGGTATTTATAAAAAAGTAAAGGCATTTGTAAAATAATAAGTTAAGAATAAGAATAAAGAAAGACTGCTGTCATTACGGTAAGGCGTATGCAGCAGTCTTTTTCTGTCGAAAAGTTTTTGAAAAACTGCCCATAAAACCACAAAAAAATCGGACATGCTGTGATACGATTTCAAAATAAAGAGAAGTGTTTTAAAATCGTGTGAAAACAAATTTTCACGCACAGGAATGGAGGATTGGAATGATAGAGATTATCCGGGAAGAAAATTGGGATGATACAAAAGAAAAAAAGCTGCCAAAAGATATCAGACAGATTGGGAGACCGGATGTTGGGGAGCGGATATACATAGAGGATGGAGTATATAAGTATTTGCATCCATATGAAAGTGACTGTGAAAAACTCGTATATGTTTTACTTGGAAGATTTGAAAATTACAGTGGAAGACAGTGTACATTTGTGGAAGCAGCGATACAACTGGAATATGCAGAATTTGATGCAGAGATTCCAAGATGGGGCGACCATGAATGGGCGTATATATATAAAAGATTAAAGGATGAATATGACAGTATGGTTATTGTTGGATGGGCTTTGGATCACAGAGGATGCCTTCCGAATATGACCAGACAAATCGAGCAATTTCATCAGACTCATTTTGGCGGCATTCATCAGACATTGTTTTTAATGGATACACTCGAAAAGGAGGAATCATTTTTCAGTATTCGGAATGGGCACTTGTACCGGAGAGAAGGATTTTACATATATTATGAAAAGCATACTTTTACCGGATCAAAAAAGATGGAGCATCAGAAAGATAAAACGGAAGAAGTGAACCTGCCGGAGACAGATGCAGCTGTATTCGCGCAGCAGGATGAACCTGCTCTGACCATAAAAGAAAAGGAGAATTTAAATGATGCCCTGGAGGAGGAACTCTATATGGAAGAGAGCATGCAGCAGGACGAGCCAGAGCCGGTGCTACAACCGGATTTAAAAAGACAGGGACGTTACCGGAAACAGATGGAAGAAGCGGAAAAGACGGAAGAGGCAAAAATTCCGGTATATTCTTCACTTGTATTGGCTGTGGTGGTATTGACTCTTGGATTTACCGCCTATCAGAACCATAAGAAAATGAATGAGATGGAAAACACGTTAGCACAGATGAATCAGGTACATATTGCGACAGAGATGCCGGAGACAGAAAAGACGGCGGATTCTGGAATTATGGTAGAAAATATTGCGGGAAATATAGAAAAACAGACGGAAACAAAACAGGCAGAACAGCCTGAAATAAACGGAACGCAGATGGCGAGTCAGACTGAAAAATCTGAAGTGTCCGAGATGGCGGAGACGACAGAAACACAGACAGGCACGGAACCGACCGGAGCAGTAGAGACACAGACAGGTACGGAACCCACCGGAGCAGTAGAGACACAGACAGGAACAGAATCGTCCGGGACAGTGACAGCACAGACAGGTGCAGAAGCGTCAGAGGATGCGGAGACGCAGAATGCACAAGGAGAACGGAAAACAGAAACGGACACGACAGATGGGGCAGAAGCAGATAAGGAAAACATAAAAGAGACGACAGCACAGGCAGACGAGGCACAGACATATTTAAAACAGGGATATTATGTAGTACAGCAGGGGGACAATCTTGCAGCAATCTGCCGGAAAATATATAAGACAACAGCCATGATGGACAAGGTATGTGAGGCAAACGGAATTGATGATCCGGATGCGATATATGCAGGTCAATATCTTACGCTCCCCAATTAGCAAAGCAGCCAGATCCAAAAATTAAGATGAAACATCCAGGGAATAATGCTATAATAATGAAAATGTTGTTTTCATTGGGAAACAGGCAGGAATGAGGATTAAGATGAAAGAGAGATTGATGGGCGGATATGGCGGAAAATAACAAGAGAGGATTTCATGCGGTAGAAGAACCGGATATGGAAGAGTATGAACGCAAACTGCGCAAACACAGGATAAAGGTAGTCAGAAGAACCACAATTCTGATCGTTATCGTGTTAGGAGTTTCTGCAGGACTCTGGGTGTTTATGGCGCTGCGCCATTATGAGAATTTTGATGTGAGATCGGCTGTTGACAGAGCGGATACGGAAGCAACGAAGTTTGCAAATTTTGGGGGCAATATTTTAAAATACAGCAACGATGGGGCTTTTTATACGGATGCTGCGAACGAACTGATCTGGAACCAGACCTATGAGATGACAGATCCACAGATTGATATTTGTGAAGATTACCTGACGATTTATGATAAAAAAGGAACCATGATCTATATCATGACCAGGGAGGGGATTTTAGGAGGTATAGAAACGACGATGCCAATTCAACAGGTGCGTGTGGCATCACAGGGGACGGTGGCGGTTCTGATGAAAAAAGATGCCTCCGGCTATCTTGCAATGTATGATAAGGTAGGTACAAAACTGACAGAAGGAGAGATTCACGGCGCGAAGAAAGGTTACCCGATTGCAATCGCATTATCGTCGGATGCTTTAAGGCTTGCAGTTGTCATGTTAGATATCAATGATGGAAGTATAAAAAGTACGATTGCTTTTTATAATTTTGGAACGGTGGGAGAAAGTGAGATCGATCATGTAGTCGGAGCACAGACATTTCCGGATACGGTAATACCGGAAATTGTCTATCTGTCAGACAACAGACTTGCTGCATTCTCAGATACCGGAGTGATTTTGTTTGAGGGATCACAGAAACCAAAACAATCCGGAACGATTCCTTTTGAAAAGGAAGTGAAAAGCATTTTCTATAATGATAATTATATTGGCTGCGTGACAGGCAATGATGATGAGGCGGTAACACATCACATAAGCGTTTATGACCTGGATGGGAAAGGTGTTCTGGAAAAAGATTTTACAATGGAGTATACCGGCGTGGAATTTCTCGCAAATAATGAGATTTGTATTACAAATGAAAATGCGTGTGATATATATACCATACATGGAATTTATAAATTCCACCATGAGTTTGAACAGACACTTTATAAGATCATTTCCGGGGGCGGAGCACTGAATTATACACTTATACTGGAAGATACAACAGAAAAAATAAGACTGAAATAAGGAGCATACATATGAACTGGGTTTTGCTGCTGGTATTGCTGATACTGGGATACAATATTATAAGAGGATACAAAAAAGGTTTTTTACGGATTGTATATTCTCTGGTATCCTGGGTTATAGTATTTACATTTGTTACCGTTGCGACGCCATACATAAATACATATCTGATGGAACACACGACACTATATGAACAGATTGAGCAGCAGTGTAGTGAACAGATAAAAAAATCAGTAGAGGAAAAACAGAAGTCCGTTCAGAATGAAAGCAGTCTGGATAATCAGGAATTGTCGCAGTTTGGAATTATGCTTCCGGATTCAGTGGTAAATGATATTTTTGAGAAAACCGGAAATATGGCAGGAGAAATTATTGAACAAAGTGGTCTTTATGATGAAATAGCAAAACAGATTGCGGAATTTGTGGTAGAGGGGATTGCATTTTTCATTGCATTGGTCACAGCATGGACCATTGTCCATGTGATAGCACGTGCATTGAGAATTGTTTCAAGGATTCCGGTACTGAGTGGCGTGAATCGTACACTGGGTATATTTGCCGGAGGAATATATGGATTGATATTGGTATGGATTGGCTTTTACATTATAGCAGTGACAAGTACAAGTGAAATGGGGGGTGTGCTGGTTACATATATATATCAGAGTAACCTGCTAAAATATCTATACGAAAACAATGCTATTTTGACGATCATTATAAATTTCTTATAGTTAGTAAAAAAAGTGTTGACATATTATAACAATAATGCTAGTATAAAAGTCCACTGCAAAAGACAAATACTTTTGTGGGGCAAAAAAGATACTTGATTGTTTATCTTTTTAGAAAAAAGTTGTTGACAAACAGAACAACACATGATAAGATATCAGAGTTGTCGCGCTTGAGACAATGAACAGATCGGATAAAACCGATTGA